>Ga0126381_100002823_pt1 | contig 18848 bp, 14 predicted proteins | sample PanSoiMetPlot_28_FD_96465 | JGI IMG/M metagenome (GOLD analysis project Ga0126381, IMG submission 96465) | Tropical forest soil microbial communities from Panama - MetaG Plot_28 | ecosystem: Environmental > Terrestrial > Soil > Tropical forest > Bulk soil | place: Panama | collected 2016-02-17
GCCCATTCTTCCCGAATCGTCCATGCTGATGGTCAATCCCCAGCATCCCGATCCCTCCCTTCAGGCTCATCTTGCATGAGAATCCAATCCCCGCTCCAGGCTCATCTTGCATGAGACAAGACTACCGGTCCTCTGAAAACCTTGGTGGGTATATAATGTGCGGCCATGAGCCGGCATTTGTCTGCACGGCGCGAGTTCTTGCGATTTCTGGGGGCGAGCCCACTCGTCGCTCTCGCACAGGAACCCACACCCAAAGATGCATTAAGCGTTCTGGATTTCGAAGCATTGGCGCAGAAGGCTCTGCCGCCGGCGCATTGGGGCTACATGTCGTCTGGCGTCGATGACGACCTGACGGTTCGCGCGAATCGTGAGGCAATGAGACATTATCAAATCCGCACGCGGCGGCTGGTTGGCGTCGCCAAGCCGGATTTGAGTTTCGAATTATTCGGCAAGGTCTGGGACTCGCCGATTTACTTCAGCGCCGTTAGCGCGCAGCGCGCTTTCCATCCAGATGGCGAATTGGGCACGGCGCGCGCGGCCAAGGCGAAAAGGGTTGTGCAGATGCTGTCGACCGTGTCCTCCACCAGCGTCGAGGATGTCGCCAAGGCACTGGGCGAACCGCCTTGGTATCAGCTCTACATGCCCGCCACTTGGGATGAAACCGAAAAGTTGGTCAGGCGCGTCGAAGCTGCCGGTTGCCAGGTGCTGGCCTGGACAATCGACACTTTGGGTGGACGTAACGCCGAGACCGCGGCGCGTCTTGCGCGAACAGACACCCGCAACTGCCGAACATGCCATCCGGCGGGACCGGAGCTCAATCAGGGTACCTCACGGAACCGGGGGAAGCCGATGTTCGCGGGCCTCTCCGGCGAAATGAATCCGGCCGGGGCCGATTGGACATACCTCGACCGGCTCAAGAAGTTGACCAAGATGAAGGTCCTGCTCAAAGGAATCGATACGGCCGAGGACGCGGTGCTTGCCCGGGAACACGGTGCCGATGGCGTGGTAGTGTCGAACCACGGCGGGCGCGCCTTCGAAACAGGCCGGGGGACGATTGACATTCTGCCGGAAGTAGTCGATGCGGTAGGGCGCCAGATGCCGGTATTTGTCGACGGTGGCTTTCGCCGCGGCTCTGACGTCTTTAAAGCTTTATCGATTGGCGCGCGCGCTGTGGGTATCGGCAGGCCTTATGTATGGGGGCTGGCTGCCTTCGGACAGGAAGGCGTTGAGCGGATAATCGACATCCTGCGCGCCGAGTTGCTACTCGCAATGCGCAACTGCGGCGTGCCCACAATGGGCAAATTCAGCCGCGATTTCGTTCTCCGCAACGGAATGAAGTTATAGAGGAATAGAACGGAGATTCGATTTTTTCGGTGCGCTGTCGGCTTGTTCGTCATCTAGTCCGAGAAGAAGTGCACCACGAAGGGCAAATCGATCACCTTCGGCACAGCCCGTTCTAGTCAACGAAACGAGAAGATCTTCGGGTTCGCGTTGGCAGAGCCTTCGCCTATGGCCTCCCTGTCCGCTGGCCGTGGGCGGTGATATCACGCCTTAACGCTCTACGTCTGGGCTTGCTGTTTAGATCGCCAGTTCTAAAACCGCCGTGATCAGGGCGTCATAATTCATGCCGGCGGCGGCCGCTGATTGAGCGAAGTCTTCGTCCTGAGCGAGGGATGGATTCGGATTGGCTTCGATCACGAACAGTTCGCCCTTTGGAGTGAGTCGTACATCGAGGCGCCCACAACCCCGGATCTTTAGCCAGCCGTAGACATTTCGGCCAAGCTTCCTCAGATCCTTCTCAACCTCGGGCGCAAGCTCCCGCGCCGGGCCATTGGTGATGCCCCATTTCCTCCGGTAAGCATCGTTCCATTTGGAGTGGTAGGTCGCAAACTTGGGAACGTCGGGTGCCATGTTGTCGAAGAAGACCTCGCGCGGCGGAAAGACCGTAAGCCGGCGGTTGCCTAGGACGCTGATGTAGAGTTCGCGACCCTCAATGTACTCCTCTATCAAGACATCGCAATCAAACTTCTGATGAATGAATTGCGCTCGCTCGATGGCCTCGCTTTCGTCGCGTGCAAAGGAGGATCTGCTGATGCCATCGGAAGACTCCTCATAGCGCGGCTTGACGAAGGCCGGAAAGTTGAACCGTTTAAGCCGGCGAAGTGGAGACATACGGTGTGAGATTACGAAGCCCGGAACACGCACGTGATGGTATGCAAGCACCTTTTTGGTAATAGCCTTGTCTTTACACAACAGCAGGGCGTCAGGGCCGGAGCCGGTATACCGCACTTTCATCAGTTCCAGTAGGGCGGGGATATTTGGCTCGTGTGCGCGATCGTGGTGGAAGCTTTCGGACAAATTAAATACCACATCCGGTACGCAAGTCTTCAGTTTTTCGACGACGTGCGTGACGTTATCGAACACCGCGAGTGTCTCGACGCTGTGGCCGAGACGTAGAAGAGACTCCATTACATCTGCTTCGGTCGGCTTCTGTTCTTCTTTCAGCCGTTCCGGGGAGAGAGCTTCGTTCGGGTCCAGCCGATGCGCAACGTCGAAGAGAATGAGAATCTTCATACTACACAGACCTTTTGAATCTGCCCGTATACAGATGATTGGTCACGAGGCTGGCGAGATATGAGGCAAGCTCGAAATGAAGGCGCACGGAATCCTTGGGAGTCGTGAGTTTCAGCGCGCGGCAGCGCAGCATCAGCTTGCGCACCAGCATGCTCACCGTGTATTTACGCTGGCCCGTCCATTGAACTATCGAGGTAATCAACGCGCCCCTATGGCGCCGCATCATGGCTGCGGCGGGCTCGCCTCCCGGTTCACCGTTTTCAAAAATGGCGCGCAGGTCGGCATCGTAGAAATCAGGGAATTCTTCGGCATAGAGCTTGCGGCGGGCGGCATAGTGGCGGGCGAGAGTTGTGCGAAGCTTCCGTGCCTCAGAAATTCGGCGGCCGCGGGAGACAGCAGGGGGGCTTGAGGCCGCATCGCTCATGAGCCGATGCACGTATTCAAGCTTTTCCAGCGCCTTCCAGCCGTGGTAACGCCGGCGCCAGTCTTCCGGCGCCGCTGCCAGCCAAACGGCGAATGTCTCGGCGAAATCCTCGTCCGGATGTGCTTGGGCATACCAGTTTGGCAGATGGCGGACGAAGCTCTTACTATACGGGCGCGGAATGTAGGTTTCCGGCGCATACTCCGTCTCAGGGCTGCCGAAAACCTCTCGCCAGTCAATTCGCGACGAAAACCGGTAGGCGTGGTCCATGGCGTGGCCGCATTCATGCCGGAGAAGCATCTGGCACCAATCGGTGGTACCGCCTTCGACCTCCAGCATTTGATGCAGTTCTAAGGCCTTGAGCCGCGGATGCGCCAGATAGAAAGGGATGGAGATGGCGGGCACTCCCTCCGGCGAAAACCACTCATCCCCAAGATAGTAATCCGGCCGTAGAGAGACACCGCGTGAGACAAGTTCACTGTTAAGTTGCTCGACGCGCGCCCGCAGGTCACTGTCCTCGATTTGAACGCTTAAATCGCAGATGCGTAGCGCAAGGAGTTCCTCGTCCTTGAACACGCTCCAAAATGGCTCTGGGGCCGGCTCCATTATTTCAATGGTAACGTTTTCGAATAACCGTTATCGCTTTCCAGTACTGTGGCCTCCCGATCTACAGGCCTGCTCCTCAGAGCACACAACGGCTTCAGTATGCCGGGCCGGTGAGAGTGATACTAGCTCGTATTGGGTAGTGAAGCTTCTGTAGCCCTTAGTTAATGAACGAGAGTCCCGCCTTCCGCGTGCGTGAGAGCCTCTGGAAAAATGATTCGCCGATAATACGAAATATCACTGCCGCAAGCCACGCAACGTTATTCGATGCGAATCAATCTTTCCGCAATCAATCTTGTGGGATGTTCATGCAATAGGATTGCGGCTTGCACTGCCCTTATGATGCGGTCCTTAGTTGGACTGGTGCTTCGATACCATGTGTCCATGGACGCGCATCCGCCGCTTGGCTATAACAGCTACTCCGTTCGGGCCATGCGCTGGCACGATCTCCAGTTGCTCGAATACGGCGCCGGCATGAAGCTCGATGCCATCTACTTGCAGGACTCCATCGACCCAGGCAACAACGATCCCGCGCATTGGAGAGAACTGAAAGACGCGGCCGCGCGCCTCAATCTGCGTCTGGATGGAGGCGACGCCGGCGCACTGCCGCGCCCGCCGGATGGCATGCCCGGGACATTGCAGCGGCTGCGCGAGGGCATCCGACACGCCGTCGGCATTGGCTCGAAGCTCGTTCGCTTCCACGTAGCTGGCGACCGAGCCAGCCTTCCGCCCGGGCCGGTCGAAAAAACGATGGAGACGATGATCGCGACGCTTCGTAGTGTGCGCACTGAAGCCATGGACGCCGGCATTAAATTCGCCATCGAGAACCACAAAGATCTCTACTGCATCTGCGCGACTCCGTGGCGGGGCTAAGCAAGCAGTACGCTGAGCTGTCGCACATACTTCCCGCGAAGGCCGAATAGGCTATCCGTTTCCTGCGCCAAATGATAGTACTGGTACTTATGTCCTAATCTGTATTCTAGATTACACTCAAATTGATCTCGCTCCCCAGCACGCTCGGAAGGGTAAGCGAAAAAGAGGATACATGCTGAAACGAATGCTTTGGGTGTCCATTTTCTCGGTGATTGTCACCGCACAAGCATCTGCTGGATTGATAGGTTCCTGGGAGGTGGATCAGGGTCCGTCCTGGCAACCTTCCCCGACCGCGTACACAGGTCAGGAAGCCGCAGCTCTTCTCTTTGGCGGAAACCCATCAGACTACTGGATATCGACCGACCCCAATACGATTACGCATACCGCCTGGTACTCGATTATTTATGTGGGGCTCGGTGAGTTCGCCGAAAACTATACTCAAAACACGAGCGGTCTTTACCAGACTTCTGGCGACGCTTCCGCGTACGTCAATGATAATGCCATTGGTCCAACCTACACCAACTATGCTTTCAGCGCCACGCCGGGTGTTCCGGAACCCGGAACCACGGCTCTTGTTCTGAGCGGTCTGGCAGCATCTGTTGCGGTCATCCGCCGCAGAAAGCTGCAACGCTAGTTTCCGCCACGGGGCGGCTTCTCACGCCGTCCCGCTTTCCGTCTGCTCGGCCCTCCTCTGTTGCAAACCGCGAGTTTCTTTGTGTTCCTCTTGAGTCATGCGGGACCAACACCAGATTGCTTGCATGCGTATCAACCGCCTGATTGTTTTACGCCCGTAATCCTCGGAAGAACGATGCTGCGGTGAACGGTGCGCACGATGATCAAGTCAATGCGATGACTTAGGCGCTGTTGCGCTGGCAAATGGTGTGCCGAGTGAAATCGAGGTGTATTACCGGAACCCTATCGAATCAGCCGGTCTGGTGCGCTCCTGAAAGGAAGCCACCTGGAGCGCACTCGGATAAATCTTCAATTGGCCGTGTCACGAGCGCGGGCGCTGCATGCCGGAGCGTTCTGCACGTTTTTCACCACCCACTCCCGGCAGGGCCCAGGGTCGGGCATCTTCTGGCTTCTCGGAGTGGACTTTGTCCCAGTTCCGCTCGTTCCTGCCGATGTCGGAAAACCCGATAGGTACCGGATCGCCAATTTTATTTTGTGAGTCGGCCCGAATCGAGACGCATCGTGGATTAGATCCGGATAAAGATAATCTCACCTGTTGCGCGTTGCGGCGTGCAAATCGATGGCGCAGAAGTGCCAATTCAATGAAGGACTCGCGGCGCCGTGTCTGCAGAGAAGGGCGGCTATGACAGATAGTGCAAGCATTCTGTTAGTCGACGACGAAGCCGATTCTTTATCGCTATTGAACGGCATTCTAACGGCGGAAGGCTATCACGTACGTACAGCCGATAGCGCGAAACTGGCGCTCGCCTCACTTTCCGCCTGGCTGCCGGAACTCATCCTCTTGGACATCCGCATGAAGGACATGGACGGATTCGAATTGTTGCGCCGCCTCAAGCTCAACGAGACCTGCCGGAATGTCCCTGTGATGTTCATTAGCGCGGCCAGCGAGACGGAAGAGCGGGTAAGAGGCCTGACGCTCGGTGCAGTTGATTACATTAGTAAGCCGTTTCAGCGAGAGGAACTACTGGCTCGGGTTCGGACACATCTTGAACTCGCACAGTTGCGCAATCACCTTGAGAAGGAGGTATCCGAGAGGACGGCGGAGCTCCGTGAGAGCGAACTGCGATTCCGAAATATGGCCGACACCGCGCCCGTCATGATCTGGGTTTCCGGTGCAAACAAGATGCGGACTTTCTGCAACAAGACTTGGTTGGCATTTACCGGCCGCAGTATCGGGGAAGAACAGGGCCATGGCTGGACTGAAGGAGTGCATCCAGACGACCGGGAACGGTGCTTCGAGACTTATACGTTGGCCTTTGATCTCCGTCAGGGCTTTGAAATGGAGTACCGCCTGCTTCGGACAGATGGAGAGTTCCGATGGGTGCTGGACAAGGGGATCCCTCGGTTTGCGCCAAGCGGCGCCTTCGCCGGCTATATTGGCTCTGCAATCGACATCACCGATCTGAAGCGGGTTCAGGAGGAGGCACTCTCAAGGGAAAAGCTCCAGAGCCTTATGTCCCTGACGCGCGGCATCGCGCATGACTTTAACAACATGGTGGGCGCCATTCTTGCTCAAGCTGAGCTGGCAGAACTCAATCTTCCTGACGGTCCGGCGCCCACAGACGAGGTTCGTCAAATCAAGGCTGTCGCGATCAGGGCGTCCGAGGTCGTGCGCGAATTGATGATCTACTCGGGACAAGAGGAAGCGAAACTTGCGCCTGTCGATCTTTCCGAAACAGTCGAAGAGGTGTCGCACCTGCTCACGGCCTCGGTTTCGAAGCACGCCACGTTGCGGCTCGATCTCTCGAAGGGTACCCCACTTGTCTGGGGTAACGCAGTCCAAATCCGTCAGCTCGTAATGAATTTAATCATGAACGCGTCCCAAGCCATTGGAGAGAAGGCCGGTGTGATTCACATACAAACCGCGTCGCTTGTGGGTAGCGGGAATGCCGCACCAGATATCGATATGGATTCCACAGAAGACTACGTTCGTCTGGCGATCACGGATACCGGTTGCGGCATGACGGAACAAGAGAAAGCCAGGATTTTTGATCCGTTCTTCACCACGAAGCCAGAAGGACACGGGCTCGGACTTGCTGTCGTGCAAGGCATCGTCCAGTCGCACAACGGACTGATTCACTTGGAAAGCACGCCTGGAAAGGGCACTACGTTTGAGGTGCTGTTTCGGCGTGCTGAAGTGCGCTCTCAAAAAGCGTCTCCTGAAGTTCCCCCTCCGACCACAAACGAACTTGTAACGGTGTCCGGAACAGTTTTGTTGGTCGAGGATGAAGAAGCACTTCGAACTGCCATGGTAAAGGCACTCCAGAATAACGGTTTTTCGGTGCTAGTAGCAGCCGACGGCCTTATGGCTGTGGAGACGATTCAGCTTCACGGGGACGATATTCATGTCGTCGTATTGGATTGGGTGTTGCCCGGTCTCTCAGGACAAGAGGTCTTTCGGCGAATCCGCGAAATCAAACCCGAGATCCCAGTGATCTTGACGAGCGCCTATGACCCGACGGTTGCGGACGCCGGTCTATCCAGTCAGCCGACCTCCACGTTTCTTCAGAAGCCTTACCGATTCGCTGATTTGGTGCGCGAGCTTCGCAAAGCGCACATCGACACCTGCCGTGGCCCGGGACGGATTGCCGCAGCTCCCTCGTTGTGAAGAGGCTACTATGTTTCTCATTCTCGTCCTGGTCTTCATCATCATTGCTCCTCTCCGCGTTCACGCTCGATATTTGAGCTGTGCCATCGTCAACATCGCTGTTGATAGTAGCGGCGGTGCGGTATTGGCAGGCAGGAATGCGCATCCCGAACTCCAGAACCAGGGTAGAGCAAAGGGTGACCACCGAGCAGCAGCCCGCCTTGGAATCGACATTGAGGTGCTGTGAACGAACGATCCTTAGTCCCGCAGAGCGTGCGAAGTGTGATGCATGCGCTGCGCTTGCGCGGACCTCTGGCGGCCGATCCCACGGCTCGGATTCTGCATGCTTTGGTTTTGGCTCTGACCATCTGGTCTGCCATCTGGACTGTCGCCACGCTGCCTCTTTATCCGAACCTGGTGGCCAGGTTGGTTAGGCTGCGATTCGTGATTGTGGCCGACCTGGTGCCGGTAATTACTCTGATTCTTCTTCGCCTTGGTCATTTCCGGCAAGCTGCCTACGTCTACCTCACCGGCCAATGGGTGCACGCCACCTATAACATCGCCGTTAATGGTTCGATCCAGATCACTAGCACAGCTTTCTACATCACACTGCCAATTTTGGCAACGTGGCTGTTGGGATTCAGAGAAGCGTTCTGGACTGCCGGCGTATGCCTGGGCAGTGGGCTGATCTTAGCGTTGCGGCAAGGGCCTGTTAGCGTTCTTCCAAACGCGCCGCTCAGACCGCCCTTGCTCATATGGGCCAACCTCGTGCAACTCACACTTACAGCCGCGGCTCCCGTCGCCCACATTTTGCAGACCTTAAAGGAGACACTGGCACAGTCTCGCAATGCCCAGCAGGAACTGCAGCAATACAAGGAAGATTTGGAGCAAGTGGTGGCGCAGCGGACCTCGGAACTAGTGGTCGCCCGCGACCAGGCACTGGCGGCCAGCCGTGCCAAGAGCGCATTCCTCGCAAACATGAGCCACGAATTGCGCACACCGCTGAACGCCATCCTGGGTTTTTCTAACCTGCTTCGGGAACGCGGTGCATCGGAACAGCAACGCCGCGATCTCGACATCATCAACCGAAGCGGAGAACATCTTCTCGGTCTCATTAACGACGTGCTGGATGTGGCGAAGGTTGAAGCGGGCCGGAGCGAACTTGAGAGCGCGTCTTGCGATCTGGAAGAACTCATTAAGGATGTGACGGATATGATCCGGCCCCGGGCTTTCCAAAAGGGCCTGGAGCTGAGGGTTGATCGTCCGCAGGTTCCCCTGTTCGTCCGGACAGATGCGTCGCGCTTGAGGCAGGTGCTGATTAACCTTCTCAATAACGCGGTCAAGTTCACCGATCGAGGGCTTGTAATCCTCCGACTGAGTGCCACTCCCGCAGTCGACACAGGAGAAGTGCTATTGACGTTTGAGATCGAAGACACCGGCGAAGGTATAGCGGCCGGTGATCAGGATGTGATCTTCGATGCCTTTGTCCAGACCAGCGCGGCAAAGCGCCAAGAAGGTGCCGGGCTGGGCCTCACGATTTCGCGCCAGATTATCGAGCTGATGGGAGGAACCATCCAGGTCGAAAGCGCGCCCGGACAGGGGTCGTGCTTTCGGATGGAGATCAAGGTGGAACGCGCCCAGGAATCCGAGGTAAATCGGAGCGCGAACTTGCAACGCGTCGCCGCGCTAGCCGAGGGACAGCCGGAATACCGTGTTCTGATTGTCGAAGATCAGCAGGAAAACTCGATGGTGTTGGAACGGCTGCTCCAGAATGCCGGCTTTCGGGTGCGCGTGGCGCGAAATGGTGCGCAGGCAATCAACGATTTCCGCGAATGGCGCCCACAGTTTATCTGGATGGACCTGCGCATGCCAGTGATGGACGGTATCGAAGCGACTCGGCGCATCCGGGCCTGCGAAGGGGGACGGGAAGTCAAGATTGCGGCGGTAACCGCGTCGGGATATGTGGGCAAGCGTCGGGAGGTCCTGGCGGAAGGCTTCGATGATTACATCCGCAAGCCGTACCGTCCGACGGAGATCTTCGAGTGCATGGGCCGCCACCTTGGGGTTCGCTATCTAGTCGCCGAGGCGACTGCGAAGTCCGACTGCGAGGGAGCCGGGGAGTTGATGGCCGAAGACCTGTCTGCTTTGTCTGCCGAATTGCGAAAGGAGCTCCGAGATGCCTTGATCATGCTGAATCCGGTGCAGATATCGTCAACGATCGGACGCATTTCTGCGGAAAATAGAGCACTGGGCGCGATCCTTGCGCGGTATGCGGATCGGTACGCCTACTCAAAGATATTCGATGCAATTATGACGGAAGGCGAAGCCAAAGCTCCAGTGCAGATTCGGGTCGACGTGGGGCACTAATTCCGTTTGAAGCGGCGCCGTTCCGCCCCAGTGTGGGCGGGATTCCGCCGCCCGCCGTCAAAGTGCGGGCGTACGGAGGTCGATTCGGGACTAAGCGTAAGAGCTTACGGGAGGAACTCGATATGGCTCGGTGTGCGCTTCTATTCTTGCTGTCTCTCTTACCCCTGGCGGCCCAGAATGCTTCGATAATGGGAACGGTCAGCGATCCTCAAAAGATACCGATTCCAAAGGTCTCGGTCACACTTACCAATGTGGACACGGGCATCGCGGTTCGCGCCAACAGCGATGCGGAAGGCAATTACGAGCTCGGCTTCGTGCGTCCTGGTAATTACAGCATTAAGGTGGAACATCCCGGTTTCCGGGCCTTTCAACAGGGCCCGATCAAGCTTGATGTGGATGAACGGTTGCGCTTCAACGTGGGGCTGGCTCTGGGCGAAACGACGTCAACGGTGAATGTCGAGGCGGGCGCTGTCGGGGTGCAGACCGAATCGTCCACCCTCGGAACGGTGACGGACACGCGCAAAATTCTGGAGATCCCACTGAACGGCCGCTTCATTCTCGATGTGGCGCTGCTCTCGCCCGGGACGATGGTGCCCAGCACCAACAATCGGGCCTTCCTCGCCGTTCCCAGCGGGGTCGGCATCTCCGGCATCAACGCCTCCGGAACGCGCGAGGATTCGACCAATTATCTGTTAGACGGAATTAACCTGAGCGACATGGCGCAGAACCAGATCACGTTTCAGCCGAACATCGACATGGTGCAGGAGTTTAAGGTCCAGCAGAACTCCTTCAGCGCCGAGTACGGCCGCAACGCGGGAGTTATCGTCAATGCCGTGACGAAGCCGGGCAGCAACGCCATCCATGGATCGGTCTACGAGTTTCTACGCAACCAGCGGTTCGACGCGAAAAACTTTTTCGACCCGCCGGGGCCCATCATCCCATTCAACCGGGACATCTTCGGCTATAGCGTGGGCGCCCCTGTGATCAAGGACCGGACGTTCTTCTTCACCAGCTATGAGGGCCGCGACGCCCACGAGGTGGCTTCGATCAAAACCCTGGTGCCGACCGACCCGCAGCGCGACACCGTCACCAACCCGACCATCCGTCAGCTGCTCGGGCTGGTTCCACCAGCGAACGATCCCACGGGCACGTTCTTTATCGGGTCCGCCGCACGCAATCGCCGCCAGGACCAGTGGACCGGCCGCGTCGACCACAACTGGTCGCCCAACGACTTCATATATGGGTCGTTCGTTATCAACCGCGACAACCGCACCGAGCCGACGCTGCAAGGCAACAACCTGCCGGGATTCGGCGATGAGCGGCCGGCACAGCGCTACTTCCTCTCGCTCGGCTATACCCGGATCCTCTCCTCGAGCCTCATCAACGAATTGCGCGCCGGTTTCAACAGGCTGAGGATTTCGTTTAACCAAGACTTCAACGAAGATCCTTCCACGTTCGGTATCACTTCGCCCTCGAGGGTGTTCCCGAATGTCGCGGTTCCAGGAGCGATGAGCTTCGGCGGCATCAACGGAGAGCCGCAGGGGCGCGGCGACACCACCTATCAATACAGCGACACCGTTACCTGGATCCGTGGCAGGCACTCCATCCGCATGGGCGGCGAGTTCCGGCGTTTCTCCAGTAACAATCTCAACAGTGGCACCGGCGGAGCGCTGACATTTGGGACGATGGCAGCGTTTCTGGCCGATACGCCTACTCAGGCTACGCAGACGTCTCTGCCGGCAACGCCGGCGCTCCGAGTGAACGCGTTCGGGGTGTTCGCCCAGGACGATTACAAGGTCTCCACTACGCTGACATTGAACCTGGGCCTGCGCTGGGAGTACAACAGCGTCCCCTACGAGAAGCACGATCGGCTCTCGATCTACGATTTTGTGAGCAATTCGGTGGTCCGGGTGGGCGTGAATCGGGCGCAGCCTTACCGGCAGCAGTTCACGAATCTCGGGCCACGCGTGGGGTTTGCGTACAATCCGTTCGGCGGCGGCAAGACGGTGGTTCGCGGCGGATTCGGCATCTATTACGATCAGCCAGTCACCAATATCGTGACTGGCCTAGGATCCAACCCGCCATTTTCCGCGTCCGTGAACAATACCTCCAACATCAGTTTGTCCAACCCGTTCGCGGCGCCTCTTACGGGCGGGTCGGCAATCAATGCCATCGATCCGAACTTCCGCGATGCCATGGTCACCTCGTACAACTTCAATGTGCAGCATGAAGAGGCCGGAATGGTGTTCCAGGTGGCGTATGTTGGAAGCGAGGGCCATCACCTCCGGATCATTGGGGACTGGAACCAGGGTATCAACGGCGTCCGCCTGATTTCCGGCTTCAGCAGCATCACTGTCCAGCAGTCGGTCTCCAATTCCAACTACAACGGCTTTTGGCTGAGCGCGAACCGGCGGCTCACCCACAACCTGACCGTCAACACGTCTTATACCTTCTCGAAATCGATCGACAACAACTCGGTCGGCAGTTCGAATCCACAGGCACAGGATTTCCGCAACCTTCGCGCCGAGCGCGCCGTGTCCGATTTCGATGCCCGGAACCGATTCGTGCTGAGCGCGATCTACCTATTGCCGTTGCAAAGGCAGGGTGCTTTTCTTTCGCGCTTGGCACAGGGGTGGAGCGTCTCTCCCATCGTCAATCTGCAGTCGGGAAATCCATTCAGCGCCATCATTCAGGTGACGGACACGCGCGGGAGCCTGGAGGCCTTCGACCGGCCGTTCCTCGTCCCGGGTATCCCTTTGATCCTGCCGAATCCCTCACCGAGCCAATGGATCAATCCCGCGGCGTTCGTCCGTCAGGCCACCGGGTTCGGCGACTCCGGCCGAAACGTTCTCACCGGTCCCGGATTTGCGGATGTCGACCTGTCGATCGGCAAGAGCACGAAGATCAAGGAGCGGTTATCGCTGCAGTTCCGGAGCGAGGCGTTCAACCTGTTCAACCATCCGAACTTCGGGCAGCCGCAGAACAATTTGGCGGTGGCGACCTTTGGTCAGATTACGGCTACGAGGACGATCCGGGGGGACTTAGGAAGCTCGCGTCAGATTCAGTTTGCGGTGAAGCTGCTGTTTTGATGTGGATCGAGGTGCTTTCGATGAGCGCCGCAGATTTTCAGCATATCGACATTATCCCGACTGCCGACTCAGTTCTCGAATCGCGCGCCCGACCGCCTTCAGGTTGGGAACCCGCATCTCCTCGTATTCCCGCGAGACCACGATCCCCGCGGCACCGGCTTCAAACGCTTTTATCACGCATTGATAAACCTCTTCCGGATCGGCATCGACGTGCCGATTGCCCCAAGGGACGTCGAAACCGATTCCCGTGTAGATCTTGGTTCTGCTTTCCGCCGATGCCACACTGCGCTTCGTCTCTCGGAAAACATAGTCGGGCGAGAAACCTTTGGTTGCGAGCTCGTTCAGCTTAGGCTCGACGTTCTTGTCATAACCGAACAGGTCGTAATAGAGATCCAGCGACTCCCCCAGCGACAACTCGCCGAGAATCGTCTTCTTGAAGCGGTCGAGATACCAGTAGCGGATGCGAGGTCCGAGAATATCGTGATATGCGATGAACTTGATGAAATCGGAATGAGGCGCCATCTCCGCGTAAGACATTTCGGCCCGGTAGACCAGATCCCAACTAGAAGGCTGGTGGTCCACATGCCAGCCGACATCGGCGTCAGATTTGATGGCCTTGATGGTTCGGTACATGCCGGCCTGCACCTCTTCGCGCGACTGCCGGTATTGATACTCCCAGGCGAGAATTTCCGGGTAGCGGATCAGCACGCGTAGGAACGCAGCGAAGATCCCGTCTGCCGGCTTGGGCTTTCCTGCCATTAGGCCGCGGACGTAGACAAAGAGCTCTTCGAACCCCTTGCGGGCGCGTTCGGGATCGATGCCGTTGGCTTTCCCGCGGGCCACGCAGAACTCGCAAAAGCAGGCGGGCGCCGCATCATTCCAAGGCAGAATGACATTCATCAGCGGTCCCATGCGTTCGGCGCCCCACTGGAAGCCGTCGAGCCGGTACGTGCGAAACAGGTCTTCGACCGAATCGTTCCACCATGCCCGGTATTCCGGATGATTCCAGCACGCTACCCGCAGCGGTTTGCCGTAAACATCGCGCGTCTGCACCCTCGAGAAGTTCTGAATAGTCGGACTGGCGCCTTCCAGGATGCGCGCATAGACCTTCATTCCGCGCTTGCGCGCCGGCTCCTGCACTTCCTCGAACAGATCGCGCTCGGCGTACTCGAAGCTGCTGTCTGGGACTTGATGGCGCAAGGTGGTGTTCTTGTAATACTGCTCGTGAGTCTTCACCCATACCGCGGGGAGCTTGCGATTGCGCATCTCGCGAAGGGGCACGCCATGATCGGGAGCGAGCAACTGAGTGGGCTTGCGGATATCGCCGTGGTACGTGTGGCTGTAGATCATGAGCGCGTTAATGGCGGAGGTTTCCTGAATGAGATCGAGGCAGTGCTCGATGCCTTCGTCCAGCATGGTGTGCGGCCCCATCTGGATCGCGTTGAACGCCGCGTGGCCGGGCGGTTGCTGCGGCGATGCCACGGAATTCAGTAGTGGCGCAGCCGCGAAGGTCTTCAGAAACTGACGCCGTCCGCTTTCGCATGAGTCCATGAGGATAGGTTATTCCAAAACCACTGTCCACGATAGGAAGCGATCCCAGGGATGTCGGTACGTCACCGACGCTGGCACGTTAGCTTCCCGAGTTAGCAGATGTCTTCCAAAGTCAGCCTGTCTTTCCCCTCGGAGTAGCCTCACAATATTCGTCTATGGGTTTCGCGCCCCGCGCGGATCGGCGGCGGCCACGTACGTAGCAGTCAGTAAGAGCGAGAACATGTTTCGCATGTCGATCGTCCTTTGCGCGCATTTATACAGAGATGCCGCCCGAACGCCATGATAGAATGACATTCTCCAGCCCAAATGGAACGCGCCAGCAAGGTCATTCGCGGATTGACACTGCCCTGCGATGCGATCAGCGCCGAGGAACTCGCTTGCGCCGCATGGCCCGAAGCCGTGGGAAAAAAGATCGCCGTGCACACCCGTGCGGTGCGCATGGTGCGCACGCGCCTGGTGGTGGAAGTCGAAGACAAAACGTGGCAGCGGCAGTTGATGACGCTGAGTGCCTTCATTCTGTTCAACCTGCGAAAGCACCTGGGCAGCGGAGCGGTGGAGGACCTGGAGTTTCGCGTTACTCCGCGCCGGCGCGAGCCGCAGCGCGCGGTCGCTGCATTTCGCGCATCGCTCCAGGCCGACGAAGCTGATGCCATCGCTGATCCGGTGCTGCGCGGACTCTACAAAGCTTCGCGGAAAAAGGCCCTGGCGTGAAGATCACCGAGAACGAAGTTCGCTACGTAGCCGGCCTCGCCAACCTCAATCTCACGGACGTGGAGGTGGCGAAGTTTCGGGCCGACCTGAACGACATTCTGCAGCACATCGACAAGCTCGACGAGATCGATACCAGCGCCGTAGAACCGATGACGCAGGTGCTGCTCGATACGGACGAAACCGCCACGCTGCGCGCCGACGTGCCTGTGACGTCGCTTGGAAATCAGGCGGCGCTCGCCAACGCACCTCAGCCCGGCGCGGGGTATTTCAAAGTGCCGAAAGTGATCGAACGATAGCTCCTCCTGTCCTGCGCCGATAATGATCAACGTCGCCAACCTGACTATCGAAGCGATTCGCGAAGCGCTCGCCGCACGCCGCTTCAGTGCCGTGGAGCTGGCCACCGAAGCTCTGCGCTTTGCCGAAGCCGAAAATCCGAAGACAAATGCCTACCTGCACTTCTGCACGGAACGTGCACTCGCGGCGGCGCGTACAGTAGATGACCGCATCGCGCGTGGGGAGGACCCTGGCGTGCTGGGCGGCGTGCCGGTTGCGGTGAAGGACGTCATCGTCACCAGGGGCGTCCGTACGACGTGCGGGTCGCGCCTGCTGGAGCACTACATTCCGCCGTATGATGCCACCGCAGTGCAGCGGGTGGAAGCGGCCGGCGGTGTGATTATCGGGAAGACCAACTGCGACGAGTTCGCTATGGGTTCGTCGAATGAGAACTCGGCATTCGGGCCGGTGCGCAATCCGGTGGCGCCCGACCGTGTACCCGGAGGATCGAGCGGGGGCTCAGCCGCGGCGGTGGCGCAGGGAACGGCGGTGGTGGCTCTCGGCTCCGATACGGGCGGCTCCGTTCGCCAGCCGGCCTCGTTCTGCGGAGTGGTCGGCGTCACGCCCACCTACGGACGCGTATCGCGCTACGGCCTGACGGCGTTTGCCAGCTCGCTCGACCATATCGGCCCATTCGCCCGCACGGTGAAGGATTCTGCAACACTGCTCGGCGTCATTGCCGGCCGCGACCCGTGCGATTCTACGTCCGCGCCGGTCCCTGTGCCGGATTATGCCGCTGCACTCGACCGCAACGTAAAAGGCTTGAAGCTTGGACTGCCTCGCGAGTATCTAAATGACTTGACGAGCGAATCGGGCGACCTGATTCATCGCGGCGTGGATACCCTCCGTAGCCTCGGCTGCGAAGTGCGCGAGATCAGCCTTCCAAATACAGATTATGCCGTCGCCTGTTATTACATTATTGCTACAGCCGAAGCCAGCTCTAACCTGGCGCGGTATGATGGCGTGCGGTATACCTTCCGCTCGGGCCACTCGGAAACGTTGGCGGATATGTACCGGAACACACGCGGCGAGGGGTTTGGCGCCGAATGCAAACGGCGAATCATGTTGGGGACTTATGTCTTAAGCGCGGGTTACTATGATGCCTATTATCTCAAGGCTCAGAAGGTGCGCGCGCTGATCGCCCGCGATTTTCAAGAAGCGTTCCAGCAAGTGGATGCCATCGTGGCGCCGGTCTCGCCTTTCCCTGCGTTCAAGCTGGGGGAAAAGCTGGACGATCCGCTGGAGATGTACCTTTCGGATATTTACACGATTACCGGCGATCTGGCGGGCATACCGTGCATGAGTGTTCCGTGCGGGAAGACCGCCGACGGGTTGCCGGTCGGGATGCAGATTTTGACGCGGCATTTCGACGAGACGACGATGTTCCGTCTCGCCGATGCTTACGAGCACACACACAACTGATCCGCGCCGCGACGCTGTTCGCGGCCGGACGAGGAGATAGAGGAGAACGATGCCATTCACACTTCCACCTTTGCCTTATGCTCCTGACGCCTTGGAGCCGTATATCGACAAGACGACCATGGAGATCCACCATGGCAAACACCACGGCGCCTACGTAACGAACGTCAACAAGGCGCTGGAGTCGGTGCCCAATCTGGCCAACAAGAGCGTCGAGGAACTGCTCGCCAACAACTGCGCAATCGTGCCGGAAAACATCCGCACCGCGGTGCGCAACAACGGCGGCGGCCATATCAACCACTCGATGTTCTGGAAAATCATGAAGCCGGGCGGCGGCGGGCCTCCAATTGGAAACCTCGCGCAAGCCATCAATTCTACATTCGGCGGCTTCGATGCATTCAAGGAGAAGTTCAATCAGGCCGCGACGACGCGCTTCGGCTCGGGATGGGCATGGCTGGTGAAATCCGGCGGCAAACTCGACATCATCTCAACCGCCAACCAGGACAGCCCCGTGATGGAAGGCAAGTATCCCGTGATGGGTCTCGACGTGTGGGAGCACGCGTATTATCTCAAGTACCAGAACCGCCGGCCGGAGTATATCGGGGCATGGTGGAGCGTAGTGAACTGGGAAGAGATCGAGAACAGGTTCAATTCTGGCAAATAAAAGCAGGGGGTAGGGATTAGGGGTGGGGAGTAGGCAAGGAAGATTGCCTCTCCCCGCCCTCTACCCCCCACACCCCACCCCCTTGTCTTGTGCAGACCTTTGACGTCATCGTGATCGGCTCCGGCCCTGCCGGCCAACGTGCGGCCATTCAGGCGGCGAAGTGCGGCCGGCATGTTGCCGTCCTCGAACAACGCGAAATCGTCGGCGGAGTGTGCATCAACACGGGCACGATTCCGTCCAAGACAATGCGCGAGGCCGTGCTGCATCTTTCCGGTTTTCAATACCAGGGCATCTATGGCGTGAACTACCGGGTGAAGGAAAAGATCACCATGGCCGACCTGGGATTCCGCGTGAACCAGGTGATCAAGACCGAAGTGGATGTCACTCAGGCACAGCTTTCGCGCAACGGCGTTAACGTGATCTATGCACGCGCCAGCTTTCTTGACGCCACGCATATTCGCATCGAGAACGCGAAGGGGCAGGCCGATCTCGAAGCGCCCATCATCATCGTGGCGACCGGCACCAAACCGGCGGTTTCGCCGACAGTCCCACTCAATGGCCGCACCATCGTCAATAGCGACCAGATTCTCAGTGTGCAGGAGATTCCTCGCACCTTGATCGTCGTGGGCGGCGGTGTCATTGGCGTGGAATACGCATGCATGTTCGCCATTCTGGGATCGCGCGTGATTCTGGTGGAGCGCCGTCCCCGGCTGCTGGAGTTCGCCGATAGCGAAATGATCGAGGCGCTCTCATACCACTTGCGCGACCACCGCGTGACCATGCGGCTGAACGAAGAAGTCGCGAGTGTGGAAGAAACACCCGATCACGGCGTCGTCGCCAACCTGAAAAGCAACAAGAAGATTTCGGGCGATGCATTGCTCTATGCGGTAGGGCGGCAGGGCAACGTGGACGACCTCAACCTGGCGGCCGCCGGTCTGGAAGCGGACTCCCGCGGCCGTATAA
>Ga0126381_100002824_pt1 | contig 18847 bp, 12 predicted proteins | sample PanSoiMetPlot_28_FD_96465 | JGI IMG/M metagenome (GOLD analysis project Ga0126381, IMG submission 96465) | Tropical forest soil microbial communities from Panama - MetaG Plot_28 | ecosystem: Environmental > Terrestrial > Soil > Tropical forest > Bulk soil | place: Panama | collected 2016-02-17
ATCAACGGCCCGCAGACCCGGCCATCCCGGCACCTCACGGGAGGGCGACGGCGGTCTAGGCAGGATTCCCCAGAGCCAGCAGCTACCCATTCAGGTAGGTGGGTGGAATCGCGGGCGCCTACCACATCAGGCAGTTGCCGTCCGCTGACCTCAAGCCCAAGTCTGAAGGCTATGAGTCCAGACATCCTTACGGTTTCGTCGAGGCTCGAGCAGGGTGAAGACCTGCTGGCCTCCGCAGGGTGCGATACTCCGCACGCCGATGCTGCGGCTATCATCGCTGACGCTCTCGGCGTCGAGCCCGATCAGCTCCGAGCGTGCGCCAATCAGCCGGTCCCTGAGCCTATAGCTTTGGTTATCGCCACGAAACTAAGCCGCAGAGCTGCCCGGGAACCTCTTGCGTACATCCTCGGCCATTGCCGGTTCAGAGATCTTGACCTCATGGTTGACAGCCGCGTTCTCGTCCCTAATCCTGCCAGCGAAGTTCTCGTGGACCTGGCACACCAACTCCCCAGGGGTAGCAGCGTCCATGATGTAGGCACCGGCTCAGGCGCTATCGCTCTTGCTATCGTGCACGAACGACCCGACCTGAAGGTCAGCGGCTCGGACATTTCAGCCGCAGCCATTCAGGTAGCGCGCGCAAATGCCGACAAACTCAATCTCCGGGTCGCTTTTGATGTTCTTCCATGGCTTCCCGAAGGGCATGATTACGATCTCGTGATCGCCAATCTTCCGTACGTCGATCATGACCTTCGCTCAATGTTTATTCCTCCAGAATACACGGACTATCAACCACACGTCGCGGTATACTCCGGTGGCCCTGACGGACTAGCGATCATTCGTGAATTCGTCGCACGGCTGGATATTAGCGGGCTTGTGGCCCTGCAGCATGCACCTTCCCAGACTGACGAGGTTCGTTCTTTCTTCGTTGATCCTGAAACGCGATTCGGACGCACTACCTTCGGTTGCCTGAAACCTCGTCAAGAAGCCGAAGCAGCGCAGGTCTCGCGTTAGCCCTTCACGGAGCCGTGACGTTATCAATCTTCTTCCGTGTCTGTCCACGCGGAGAGCACAGCTTTGGCCTGCGGGATGTTGAGCCGTGGATCGCACAATGTGGTGTAGGCAGAGCTGTCGAGTCCATCGATATCGGCGTCGCTATTGACACACTCACGTACCGGCTCGGCAGTGGCCTCCAGGTGCAGCCCCCCGGGCATCACGCCCGCTTCGCGGACGGCCGCGCGGAACTCGCCGATCTCCCGCCGGAGTGCCGTGAGCGTGCGTGTCTTCAGTCCCGAGGCCGACACGACGGTGTTGCCGTGCATCGGGTCGCACAGCCAGATCACCGGATGGCCTTCCCGTCGCACTGCTGATGCCAGCTGCGGCAGTCGGCGTATGCCGATGCCCGCGCCCTGACGGCAGATCAGCGTCAGCCGGCCGGGGGTCCGGTGCGGATCGAGGTGCTCGCACGCGGCCAGCAGCTCTTTCTCGCTGATATCCGGTCCCACTTTGCAGGCGACGGGATTGGCGATCGCTGCCATAAGCGCGATGTGCGCAGCGTCGATCGCACGCGTCCGGTTGCCGACCCAGGGCCAGTGGGTCGACGTGAGCATGAGCCGGCCGTCGGCCAGCCGCCGAAGCTGGGGCAGCTCGTAGTCGAGCACTAGGGCCTCGTGACTAGTCCATACGCACACGCCTAGTTCGCCGTTGATTGCTCTGAGCGTGTTCAGCGTGTCATTGGCGGACTCATGGCATTCCAGCATCCGCCCGGGATCCGCGACGCGCGCCCCCGGATCGGGCTCGAGACTGTTGACCATCAGTCCCCGGAAGCTCGGCACCAATCGTCCACCGATGTTTTCTGCGGCCTTGGTCCGGGGCTTGGCATACTGTCCGGCGATCCGGCCGACCGTGACCACCGGCCTGCCGCAGCGAGCGGACATGGCGTCGGCCAAGCTGGTTAGCAGCCGTACAGCTGGCGCGACATGCTCACGATAGCGATGCGTCGGGTTCTCCGCACAGTCACCAGCCTGCAGCAGCAGCCGCGTGCCAGCGGCAACGTCCGCCAGCAAGCGCGCGAAGGCGTCGATTTCGGCTCCGTCGATCATTGGCGGCAGCGTGCGTAGCGTCTCGACGACGGATGCCAGCGCGGGATGGTCGTCCCACGGTGGCTGCTGCTCGGCGGGCAGGCCACGCCAGCGGAGCAGTTCTCCGGTTGAAAGCGGCCTGTCTATAGCGGCTAGCGGACGAACTTCGTTGTCGTGTATGGGCAAGTTTGTTCCCAAGCGCGGATGCGGTGATAGTCGGCCTCGATGTCGAGAGGGTCGCTAGCGCTCAGGTACACGTACCCGGGCGAGGAGATGAGGTCGTTGGTGCGGGGGAGGAAGGTCCCTTCGGCGGCCACCGCCGCCACCGCGACGACTGTCTGCAGGGAGCTGAGCAGCGTGGTCCATTGGTGGTTGGGCCGGGCCAGCCCGGGTTGGAGGTTGATCAGCGACACGTACCTGATGGGCGCCAGCCACGACTCGGGCAGGCGCCCGCTCCGGGCCAGCGCGTCGGACGGGCGGATGATGCTCTCGGCCAGCAGGCTGGCGTGGGAGTAGCCGAGGAATTTCTCCGCGACCCAGGGCAAGACGCCGCCGCCTAGGCGTATACCCGGATCGATCAGCACCGGCCCCCGAGCCGTGAGGATCACCTCGCTGTGCGCGGCGCCGTAACGGACGCCCAGAGCATCGAGTGCGTTCCTCACGTACGCATGCACGGCATCCACCGGTGATGAGCCCGGTTCTGCTGGTTCCTCGTAGTCGAACACGGGTGCACCATCTGGAGTGCGGGTCTTCGTGTACCGCCAGGTTTCCGCGATAAGGTGCTGCCCGCCGACCGACACGGTGTTGACGTAGTATTCCGGGCCCGTCAGCGCTTCCTGGATCACGGCGGCGCGGTTTCTCGTGCCGAAGACATTCTCCGAGGCCAGGATGCCGTCGCAGGCGTTCAGCACGTCGGTGCGGGTGCGGCAGAAGCGGACGTGGTCCGATCCGGCGCTGTCCACCGGCTTCACTACGACGGACCCGAGGCCCGCCGTCTCGAACCAGGCGACCGCGTCCTCCGTCGTGCTCACCAGCGTTCCCTCGGGGGCGGCGAGGCCGACGGCCCGCAGTCGCTTCGACATCAGGTGCTTGTCGCGCCGCGCGCCAGCGATCTGGTGGAGATTTCCCGGCAATCCGGTCAGATGTGTCAGCTCGTCCCCCGTGCGCACACCGGACTCATTGCCGGCCACGATCCACTCCGCTCCGCATTCCAGGATCCGGCGCGCAACAGCGGCAAGGTCGGAGTCATGACCGAGGTCCGCCACATAGTCTCCCGGCTGGAACGTGGCTTCCAGGTACGAGACCAGGCGTGGGCGGCTGCGGACGTGGACGCACTCCGCGCCGTGTTCATTCAGGGCTCGCGTGAGCCAGCGGCCGCTGCCGAATCCGTCGATAACCGCTACCCGCATAGCGTGCTCGCTCTGGCCGACGTCGCGGCGAGTAGCGCGACCCGCTCGGCGGCATGCTGCCCGCTTTCCACAGCGCCCTCGAGCCAGGCAGGCCAGGAGGAGCAGTGCTCGCCGGCAAAGTGCACTCTCCCCTCTGATCGCCGGATCCCGTCCCGCAACGTGGTCTGCTGGTCAGGTTCGAACAGGGCGTAGCCGCCCATCGCGTAGGGATCCTGAGACCAGCTGTAGCTAATGCCCGACTCAAACTCGGCGCGGACTTCCGGATGGATACGGGCGACGTCGCGTAGCGCCAGTTCGATGCGCTGGTCCGGGGCGAGAGCAGACCAGCGGAGGGCGTCCTGACCCCAGGTGTAGCTGGCCAGGAGCATGGCTCGCTGGCCAGGTGTGACGGGTCCTGACGGGTAGACGATGCGACGGATCGGCAGATCAGTCACTGTGGTGCCACCGTGAATATGATCGCTCTCCTCCCAGAATGGACGCCGCACCTGAAAGAAGATCTTCGTGGCCGCGTCGTAGTGCAGCTGCCGGATGGCTTTTTGCTTCGCGAAGGAGAAAGGGGGATCGATGTCAATGCCTCGCAGCACCGGGAACGGTACCGTGCAGATCGCGTAATCGCCGCGAAAGGATCGATGGCCGGTTCCCGTTGTGGCATGAACAGTGACGGAAGAATCGTCCTGAGTGATGGCGGTGACCGCGGTGCCGAGCCAGATGCGTTCTTTCAGATGTGGGTAGAAGGCGCTGGGCAGCTGGTCCATGCCACCGGCAATCTCCTGAGTATCCGCGTAGGCGCCTCCTACGACCTCGCGTAGTTCCTGGAGGATGCCGGTATTGAGGGTTGACTCGGTCGCGGTCAGGACTCCGTACCTTTCGATCGCCGCCTCCGACCAGCCCTCGTCTTTCAGGAAGCCCCGGATCGAGTAGCCGTCGTATTTCAGAGCGAGTTCGTCGAACGCCGCGAACCCGGTCTGGCTGAGCCTGGCGCGGATCTCTTCGGTCGCTTCGTCCCACAGTTCGTCGTTAGACCGGCCTTGTTCGTGGCGAGCGGGCGGGAAAATCCCTGCGGGCAGCCCTCGCGCGGCGTCGGCCGCGGTCATGCGGTGCCCCGCGACATGGACGAGGGCGTCCGGGTTGCCGCTGACGCACTGGCGCAGCCGCAGACCGAAGTTTTCGCAGTAGCGGAGCGTCCGGGAATGGATGCGAGGGATGCGCATGGCGCCGACTTCGGCGTACAGCCCGGGCGCCTGGTCGCGGATGGTGTGAACCCGGCCTCCGATGCGCTGCCGGGCTTCGAGGATGACAGGGCTGCAGTCGCGGCGCAGCAGTTCGTATCCGGCGACCAGGCCCGCCATCCCGGCGCCGAGCACGAGGACCGTCGCCTGCGTGGTCACGAGGCGTTGCTTCCTGGTTGTCCGTCCGAGCGCTGCGCAGGGGCGACCGCGGTTTCGCCGATGGCGCTGATGACACCGAGAAAGGCGCCGATCGCGACGCCGCACAAGATGACCGTGCTCACCGCGAAATGCCCGATGAGGGCGGCGGCGATAGCGGCGGTGACGGAATAACCGATTCCCTGGATGGAGTACATGAGGGAATAGGCGGCTGTCTGTGCGTTCTCGGGCAGCTCGGTCCGCAGGCTGAGGCTCCTGGTGATCATGACGACAGGCTGGAGGCAGCCCGCGACCAGGAACCCGACCACGATGCCGACCAGGTGAGGGGCGGTGGCCTCAACGACGATCGCTACCGCGGTCGCGGTCAGGAATATCTGGCCGTGCCGCCGGGGGGTGCCGGGCCAGGTCCGCAAGCCGTACAGGAACGACCCGAGCGCGGACAGCGCTCCGAAGCCCACGAGCAGGACTCCCGCCAGGCCGACCGGATCATGGCGCGATTGCAACAGCGGCGGGAGGTCGAGTTCGGCGACGGCGCTGATCGACATCGCCGCGGCTGCGGTGAGGTAGACCGGCCAGCCGGACAGCAGGACGCGGGTGGCGGACCTGGCTGGCCTGAATTCGTCCTTGCCTTGTGCGGGCGGCGTCAGGGACAGCGCTGCCGTAGTCGCGACGGCCATGCTGGCCGCGCACAGTCCCAGCGGCGCACGGGCAGAGATCTGGAGCGCGAGCAGCACGACCAGCCCCGGCGCGGTCATCCAGATCAGCTCGGTGAGTATCGAGTCCGCGCTGAGCGCGGCTGCTGTATCACCTTCCGGCACAAGGCCTATGAGAACGGTTCGCAGTGCGCCGGGAGCGATGGCCGGCGCAGCGCCGCCAAGGAACGCGGCGGTACCCAGGACCGCCATCGGGGCGCCCGGGACGAAGAACATGACCGCGAAGCTCACTGCTCCGAGCGCCATGCCAACCACCAGGCTGAGCTTCGTCCGGCTCGGTGGAACCAGGGTGCCGAGCACACCGGAGCCAGCGACCTCGCCTATCACATAGAGCGCGGCGAGCGTCCCGCCTTCGGCGTAACCGCCGGGCGATCCACGGCCGAGAAAGACCATCGCCAGGGCCGCCATCGCAACCGGGAGCCGGACGAATGAGGACGTCAGCGCCCAGCCGAGGAGCCGCCTGGTGAAGATGCTGCGATATTTCATGACAGGTCGAAACCTCGGCCGTAGACGGGACGGTACTCGGCGTGCGCCGCCGCGAGCGCGGCGTCGAGGAAGCGCATACCGTCGGGACTCAGTACCGATTCGGGGTGGAACTGACAGGACACGAAACCGGGTCCGCTGAGCAAGTGCACCTCGCCCGTACGCTTGTCGCGGCAGACCCTTATTGGTGCCGGGAACCCTGGCGGGGTGAACCGGTCATGCTCGCAGCAGGCCGCGAAGGAGTTGTAGAACCCCATCCGGGCCGTCGTGCCGAACAGGTTGATCTCCCGCTGCATGCCCTGCCGAGGCTGGTCGAGGCGGCGCACCGGGAGGCCGAGCCGCTGGCACAGGATCTGATGGCTCAGGCACACCGCCAGGAACGGCCGCCTGTTGTCGAGCTGCGCGTCGACCAGCTCAGCCAGGTAGAGCATCCGGGGGTCGTCGTGGCACCTGGGATCGCCCGGACCTGGACCGAGGACGATGAGGTCGAAGGAACTTTGATCGACGGGCTGGTCGAACCGGCTAATGGTCACCCGCGGGCCCAGCGCACGGAGCTGGTGAGCGAGCATCGCGGTGAACGAGTCCTTTGCGTCGATCACCAAGACCCGCAGGTCACTTGATGCCTGGGCTGTTACGGCAGGCTCGCGGTCACCTGCCGTGAGCCAGAAGCTGGCGAGGTTCTCGTTGCGACGGCCCAGCGCGGCCCGTATGCCGGGAGCGTCGTCAGGACGGACGAACGCCCCGTGCTCCGCGCGTGCGCCGCTCGCGGGCGGAGAGCCGCTACGCAGCGCCGCCAGCAAGCCCGCGGCCTTGGCGGCCGACTCGGCTGCCTCGGCGTCCGGATCTGAATGCCTGACCACCGTTGCGCCAACCGGCAGCGACAGCACCCCGGTCCGGTCGATCGTAGCGGTCCGGATGAGGATCGCCGAGTCCAGTGTGTCGCGTCCGTCGGCGTCGGTGCCGAACAGCGCCAGTACGCCACCGTAATATCCGCGTCCTCGCGGCTCTCGGTGCGCGATCACCCGGCAGGCACTTTCCAGCGGGCTTCCGGTCACGGCGGGCGAGAACATGGTTCTGCGCAGCACTTCGGAGGCGGGCAACCGCGTTCGTCCTTCGATGAGGTACTCCGTGTGGGCCAGGTGGCCCATCGTCTTCAGGAATGGCCCGATCGCGCGGACGCCCCCGGCGCTGACGTCCGCCATCATCTTGAGCTCTTCCTCCAGCACCATGACGAGCTCGTCGACCTCCTTGGGGTCTGCCAGGAAGGCCTCCAACGCCGCCAGGTCCGGTCCAGCGGGCGGGAACACATGCGTGCCGCTGATCGGGTTCATGACGGCGACTCCGCCCTCAAGCCGGACATGGCGTTCTGGGCTCGCGCCTACGAAGGTGGTGTCACCGATATGGACGAGAAACGTCCAGCTGGTACCGGCCTCGCGAATCAGGAGGTTGCGGTAAACCGCGGCCGCTTTGTCGAGGCCGTAGTCGCGGATGCGTGCGATGTAGGTGCGGGGGACGACGAAATTGGATCCCTCGCCGCGGCAGATCTCCTGGTCTACGACCACTTCCACGCGCTTTGCGAAGTCCTCGTCAGATATGTCGAACCCTGCTTCGTCGACATCGAGAGGCGGTGCGGGCAAGGAGCTGACCGCCTCGGCGTGGTCGATCGCCTGCTGGTGCCGTACCCGGAGCCCGACGAGTTCGGCTCCATCGTCTACCGCGGTGAAGCCGCGTTCGGCAATCTGCCGGAAAGGGACCAGGGTCAGCATTCGGTGGCGGCCAGCCTCCAGGTCCGGCGGGAAGCAGGCGTCCAGATCGGCGATAGACGCGGGCCTGACTATGTCACCGGCGATCAGCTCGACCTTTCCGCCCGCCTCAGCCGCCCCCGGCCGGTACAGCAGGGCAAACGCGGGCGCACCAGGCCGCAGGTACGGGCTGAACACGTTCATGGTCCGCGATCCGCCAGGTCCGCCAGGTCCGCGAGCACGCGGTCCGTAACCGGGGTCGCCGCGCAGCACCCAGCGGCGACCGATAGTGCCATGCCGTGCCGCTCACTGGAGAAATCAGCGACCGCGTCGGCGACTAGGAACGGCTGGACATCCCGGCTGAAGGCGTCGAGAGCCGTGACTAGGCATCCGACATGAGCGTAAACGCCGCACACGATGATCTGATCGCGTCCGCTCTCCCATAGCAGGTCCGCCAGGGGCGTGCGATGGAACGCGCTGTACCGCCACTTGGTCAGCACCCTGTCTTGCGGGCGCGGAGCAAGCTCGGGAACAACGGCGCGATCCGTCTCCTCCGCCGTCATCCCCGGTCCCCAGAACGTCATCAGCAGACCGCGCTGGCGGGCGGTCATGGCGCCAGGCTGCGCGCTGTAGATGACCGGGATGCCGAGAGGCTCACAAGCGTGGCGAAGCCGCGCGGCGTTCTTCACCAGCTCGGTCACCGGCGATTGCCCGGCCGGGAAGAAACGCAGGAAGTATTCCTGCATGTCGTGCACCAGGAGAACAGCGCGTCTGGGGTCTGCTGACCAGTCCACATGCTGGGCGGGGAGTTCGTCCTGCGAGGGCATGTGGTAAGGCTCTACTGGACCGATCCCGGAAGTAGTCATCGAGTCAGGACTCTAGGCGGCGACTTTCCGGGCGGACAGCCACTCGTTCGGGTAGGCCCCGGTCGCCGGGCCGCCTACCTCATCGGGTAGTTGTCACCGGCCGATGCTGGGCCAGAGGCTGGAGCCCATGAGCCAGATGATCATCGGCAACCAGCTCACCGAGGAGACAGCGGAGGGCGCCGCTGCGCTACCCGTGGAGTACCGCCAGTTCTTGTCCGTGATCTCGCATCGCATGCTCTGGTTCGCGCGGAACGGCGACATCGTGGTCCTCCCGACCCGTCCGGCCGATGACTTCGTGGGCTACGTCCGCCGGCTCATGGGGCTTTCGGATGGCGAGCCGCGCATCGTCATCCCTCCGCCAGCCCGTCAGGGGCAGGAACTCCTGTATGACGACCGCCTCGCCGATGCGAAATTCCTGACCGAGATGGGAACTCTGGTGCGGCAACGCGCCACAGATCGCGTATTCCCGTTCTACCTGGACAACGCCGTGCTACGTCTGGCCCGCGAGTTCGGGCTAGGCGGCTCGGCCGGCGGGCTCGCGTTCCTGGCCGAGCGCGGCAGCGAGATTGTCAACAGCAAGGCGGTCTTCCGCGCCATCGCCGCGGGCAATGGTGTCCCGATCCCCGATGGGCTGGTGTGCACGTCCCGCGTGGATGCTGAGGCGTTCGCCTGGCCTCTGCTCGCGAAAGGCCGGTCGGTGATCGTGAAGCAGGACCTGCACGGTGGCGGCTACGGGAACGAGCTGCTGGTCCCCGCCGAGGGCGTGACTGGCGTCGGTGCCAGCGCCACGATCGTCATCCCCGGCCAGTCCGCACTGGCGGGTCACCTGTCCCAGGCGTGGGACCGGTACTCCTACGGTGGTGCGCGCCCGGTGGTCGTCGAGCACTACATTCACGGTTGCGAGCAGCTGTACATCGAATTTCTGGTGACCGACGCCGCCGCCCTGCTTCTCGACTACGGGCAGGTCAGGATGAAACCGATCCTCAACGGCCTGGTCATACCACCGCCGGTGAGAGACCTGCCGGGTTTCCTGACCGGTGCCAGGAAGCTCGCGGAGGCGCAGCGGATGCTGGGGTACCGCGGCTACGCGGGGATCGACGCGATTGTTACGCCAGGCGGCGACATTCTCTTCAACGAGCTCAACGGCCGGGTGGCGGGCTCGACGCATCTGGATGTACTGGCGCGCCGGATGGTGGGTGAAGATTATCTGGAACGGCGGGTCCTCATCTCGCGGAATCGCTGTTCCTGGCCGTCGTTCACGGCCGCGGAGGCGATCTTGGCCGAGCACGGCCTGGCCTTTGATGCACGCGCGTTGACCGGGGTCTTGCTGCCGGGTGATGACGATGCTCCAGGCGGTCCCACCGGGCAGATCCTGGTTGTGGGCACCGATATCGCCGAGGCGCAGGAACTGGAGGACCGTGCGGTGGCCGCGTTCGGACTGCCCGGGGACGGGGACTGACCGCGGTGGCGGGATACGGGTACGAGGGACGGGTAGCCCTCGTCACCGGAGGCGGTTCCGGGATCGGGCGGGCCGTCGCGCTGGCGCTGGCCAGGGCCGGTGCCCGCGTCGTGGTGGCCGGGCGGACCGCCACCACGCTGGCCGAGACAGTGTCAGCGGTCGGGGCCGCTACCGATGACAAGAACCCAGCCCGCGCGGTCGTCGCCGACATCACCGTGCCCAGCCAGGTCGCTGGCCTCATCACGGGGATCGAACGTGAGCTCGGCAGGCTGGACATCGCCGTCAACAACGCCGGCCAGCCCTCCTGGGGGACGATCGCGGGGACCAGCGCACCGGAATGGGACGAAGTGCTCGGAGTCAACCTCACCGGCGTCTGGTTGTGCCTGAAACATGAGATCGAACTGATGCGGCGGCAGGGCGGTGGCGTCATCGTCAACGTGGCGTCGCGGATCGGCGTTCACATGCGGGAACCATTCCAGGGGCCTTACGCGGCCAGCAAGGCGGCCGTCAGCGTCCTGACCCGGACGGCGGCACGGGAGTGCGTCGCGGCGGGAATCAGGATCAACGCGGTCAGTCCTGGCCCTACCGACACCGCGATGGCGGTGTGGGGTGATGAGACGGCACGGGAGCGGGACGCGCGGATTGCCCGTACTGTCCCCATCGGCCGTCTCGCGGCACCTCATGAGGTCGCGGCTGCCGTCCTGTGGCTGGCCTCGGATGAGGCGTCGTATGTCGTCGGCCATGATCTGGTGGTCGACGGCGGTATGAGCGCGTAACTGGAAGGAAGCACGGTGCTGATTCTGTCGTTCAAGGAAGGCCATGATGGTGCCGTCGCGGCGCTTGAGGATGGCGAACTCCTGTTCTCACTGGAAGCAGAGAAGGACAACTTTCCGCGATTCAACCGGCTGACCGCTCAGATCGTGGCCGCCGCCGCGGAACGCCTGGACCGGCCGCCGGATGTAGTCGCGATCGGCGGTTGGATCAAGGGCTTTTTCATCGCTGAGCCACCGTCGCTGACCGGTTACTTCGGCGTAGGGCTGGGATCGGTCAGCGACAAGCCGGGCCGCTTCCTGGGGCACCCGGTGCGCCAGTTTTCCTCGACGCACGAACGCTCACACATTATGACCTCCTACGGCATGGCTCCATTCCCGGAAGGCCAGGCGTACTACAGCCTGGTATGGGAGGGGAATATCGGATCCTTCTACCGGATTGACGAGTCAGGGCGGGTTGACCATCTCCAGCACGTTCTCACCGACCCGGGAAACAAGTATGCGTTCCCGTTCTCGGTGGCCGACCCCCGGTTTCCCGCCGGGACGGGAAACGTCCGGCTGCAGGACGCGGGTAAGCAGATGGCCCTTGCCGGTTTCGCGGAAAAAGAGGCGCCGACGCCCGAGGAGAAGGACGTCATCGAGTTCATCCTCGCCCAGGAGAGCCTGGTGCATGAGGTATCGAAGGCCGATCCGCGCCTGGCGTCATACCGGGACATCGGCGTCCAATCTCAGAAATTCAAGAACCTCGCTGCCCGTCATTCTGACGCGATCTTCGATGTCTTCTATGACTACGCGTCACGTAATCTCAGGGACGGCCTGCCCCTGCTGATATCGGGAGGCTGTGGTCTGAACTGCGAATGGAACCGGCGGTGGTACGAATCAGGCCTATTCGCCGACGTATTCATACCGCCGTGCCCGAACGACAGCGGATCGGCACTGGGCACGGCGATCGATGCGCAGCACTACTACACAGGTACCGCGAAGATCTCCTGGGATGTCTACGCTGGAGCTGATTTCGTATCCGACGCGGACTTCGACCCGCTGCGGTACCAGAGCAAGCCGCTGGACGACCGCGAGGTAGCCACGTTCCTCCGCGAGGGCAACATAATCGCCTGGGTACAGGGCCGCTGGGAGATGGGACCGCGAGCGCTGGGCAACAGGTCGATCCTCGCCGCCCCGTTCACGTCCGGTACGACAGGTCGTCTCAACAAGATTAAGGTGCGCGAACCCTACCGCCCGATCGCGCCGGTATGCCTGGAGTCCGACACGCGCCGCTGGTTCCGCGGACCGGTTCCGGATCCCTACATGCTGTATTTCAGCGACGTGATCAGTCCCGGACTCAAGGCTGTGACCCACGCCGACGGTACGGCGCGGGTCCAGACTGTCACTCCTGAGCAGAACCCGCGTCTAGCCGCGTTGCTCGTCGAGTTCCGCAACCTCACCGGCTTCAGCGTCCTATGCAACACGTCGCTGAATTTCTCGGGACGCGGATTCATCAACCGCACGAGTGACCTGATCGCGTACGGCGAAGAACACGGGCTTGACGGCTACGTCGTCGGGGACACCTTCATCACGCGTCGATTAAAGATGGCTCGCGTACGGTCAGGACATAGCGTGCGATCTCCACCCGAGAGGCGATGCCCAGCTTCCGGAAGATGTTGCGGAGATGGAATTTGACCGTTTCCGGCGAACAGCGGATCCGCCTGGCGATCTGCTGGTTGGTGAGGCCGTAGACCACGAGCTTCGCCACGGTCTGCTCCCGGTTGCTCAGCACTGCCCAGTCCCGCACCGGCCATGCCGCGGCGCTGCGCCCTTGCTCGCCGACATGGATGAGCGCAGTCGGCAGTGGGCCCAGTGCTTCGTAGACTTCCGTCCATAGGGCCAGGTAGCGCTCGGAGGCAGCAACCTCACCCGTGGCCAGGGCGACGCTGGCGAGACTGTGATAAGCGGCGGCTTCACCCTCCTGCCAGGCCGAGCTCAGGCACAGTTTCGCGGCCTCATGAAAATGCTGTTCGGCCTCTCCGTACCGTGCGGAGGCGACGCGGGCCATGCCCGCGGACAGATGCATGGCCGCCCGTGCCCGCACCTCCCCGGCCTCGGCGGCTGCCTGTAGTCCGGTATCCGCCAGGCGGATCCACTCTCCGCGGTATTTGCGCTCGCTGTAGTAGCCGCGCAGCGCATCCGCGATCGTCCAGTAAATAGCGGCGTCACCCGCCGCCCGATGGTGCTCGGCGAGGGCGAGCAGGTTGCGGTGCGAGGCGTCGAGCCATGCCATCGCGGCATCCCGGTTCGCGAACAGCGCTTCGGTGGAGTGCGGTACATGCGGCAGCCGGACAATGCAAGGATTGACGAGCGTTGCCGCCGCGTCAAGCTGGCCAAGCAGCCACCCGGTCACACGTTCCCCGGCACCGCGGACGGCGCTCTCAACATCATGTGCGGTGAGCATGTCCATCGCGAAAAGCCGGGTCAGGGAGGGCAGGCTGTATCGGTCAGGTACGGATTCGGCCACCAGAATGTTGCGGTCGACCATCCGGTCAAGTGCGTCCTGCGCGTCGCCATGGGTTATTCCCGCGGCGATCATGGCCTCGTCCGCGGTGAAGTCAGTTCCTCGTAGCAGGCTCAGGCGGCGGAAAACTGCCTGGTCAGCCTCGTTGAGCGATTTGTAGGACGATGCGAGGACCGAGTTCACCGTAGTGTCGCCCGCGGCGAGCTGGTGCAAGCGGCCCCCCTCGTCGCGAAGCTTCGCACACAGGTCCTGCACGCTCAGCTGAGGTCGTGCCGCGAGGCGAGCGGCGGCGATGCGGATCGCCAGCGGCAGGTGGCCGCAGAGGCAGAGCAATTGCCCGATGGCAGGGTCGGCGGCGCGCTCGTCGTCCAGGAGCTGCTCCAGCAGTGATCTGCCTTCCGCTTCGCTTACCGGCCCGAGCTGCACGAAAGTGGCGCCGAATAGCCCGCCGAGCCAGTTCCGGCTGGTGATGAGGGTGAGCGCGTCCGGTCCTGGAGGCAGCAGCGGCCGCACCTGCGCCTCGTTCACCACGTCGTCCAGCACGACCAGACACCGGCGTCCGGCCAACTCCGTGCGGAACATCCCGACCAGTTCCTCCTGATCGTCGGGCAGCGGTCCGGAGAATCCGGTTGTCCGCAGGAAACGCTGGAGGACGCGTGACACTGCCACTGGCGTACCGCTGTATCCGTGGAGGTCAGCGTACAAATGCGCGTCCGGAAACACGTCTTCAAGAAGGTGGCCCGCGTGTACCACGAGCACGGACTTCCCCGTTCCGCCAGTGCCCGTGACGACGACCAGGCCTGGCCGCCGTGAAGGCGCGTCCGCGAATTCCGTGATGGCCTCGAGCTCCCGACTCCGTCCAGTGAAGTCGACGAGGTCTGCGGGCAACATCCGGATCCTGACGTTCGGTGCCCAGTCCCCAACTCGGCGCACGTCTTCTCCTTCGACCAGCCCGGATTCATGAAGAGCGGAATCCAGAAAACCCCCGAAAATAATAACAACTAGCAGCCTGAAGCTGCTAATCGATCCGAAAGGGTGCAGTATGCAGCCTGAACGCGTCGCCCGGGCGCCCGAGCTGGTGTCTTGATCACTCTTATGCCGTTCTCAGAGAATATCTCATCGAATGCAGATGAACGTGCTGTTCCGATCGCGATCAAGAACTTGCGACATGAGTCACATGTTGTGAGGGAGCTTGTTTAAAATGTCCGCTTGATGCTGGTGGCATTGCTTTAAGTTTGTGCTTGAGCAGTCGCCACTGCGACCTGTGTGGCAGTTGATTCCAAGCAACGTCTTCGCCTGAATGTGATCGATTCGACGGCGACTAGCACAGTGAGCATGGCTGCCGATATCGTCACGATGCCCGTTACGACAAGGTTGTGTGGACTGGACGGGTCAGCATCCTGGTCACCCCGTCGTTCTCACGCGCTGACAGGAGCTAGATGCGATGCGCTTATTATGCACGCTGTCTCCGTATTTTACACGGACCGAAGTGCCCCAAGGCCGTCGCAGCGCCGAAAGCACCGCGGACGCAAGGGGTCGATGAACGAGTACTCCTCGCCTGACGAACATCGAAACCAATTGGTGGCGGAACATAGTGCCTCAGCCTGCAGGAACGGCTTCCCCGGCCGTCTTTGTCCGCGCAGATCCGGCCGAAGCCGGATTCTCCCCGCAGCGGCTGAGCCGCATCGGTGAGTTCCTGGCGGCCGAGATCGAGCGCGACCGAATGCCGGGCGTTGTCGTCGGGATCGTCCGCGGCGGTCGGCTCGTCTACCTGGAGGCCTTTGGTTTCCGCGACAAAGCCAAGGGCATCCGCATGACAGTCGACTCGCTGTTCTGGATCGCATCGATGACCAAGCCGCTGACCGCCGCAGCCGCCCTCACTCTGGTCGAGCAGGGAAGCCTCGTGATCGACGCCGAGGTCGGTGAGTATCTCCCGCAGTTCACCGACATGCGCGTCGCGGACCGGAATCGCTCAGCCAGCAAAACGGCAATCGTTACCCGGCCACCTGAACGCCAGCCGACCATCCTGGACCTCCTGCGGCAGAAAAGTTGATAACGCCACTCGGGATGACCGACACCACGTTTGGCGTACCAGAAGATCAACGGGAACGGTATGCCGTCCCGCTGCCGATCGACCCTTTGGCGGCGACTCGGCGGCCTAGTACTACAACAGCATTCCTCTGAAATTTCTCTCGATCACCTCTCGATCCGGGGACTTTGCGCACGGTTCCGACATGACATATCACCCATACACTGATAAGACGGGCAAGAAAACGTCGGTTACGTGCGTAAAGATGTGAAGCCGCATCTCGTCGCGACCGGCGGTTCCCGACAGAACTGAACATATCGGGCAGGCGCTGTTGCAGTACTAGCCGGTCTCGGCTCGGTTGGCGAGGTGACGTGGGCGGGCGCGGCCGGGACTTACTGGTGGGCGGACCCGCACGAGGATCCCGGCGTGACGTTCATGACCCACACGCCCTCACGGATCCAGAACCGCTATCACCAGATCGTGGGGGGCGCTGGTTCTCCAGGCTCTCGTTGCATGACGTCCCGCGAGTGGTCTACAGGTGCAAGAAGTTCACTACCGGGTGATCATTCGCCGTTTACACAGACGGTCACTAGCCCGAGATGAACTACTTCTAGCATGAAATTGACTTCGTGACGTATCGTGCCGGGATGGACGACGACCTCCCGATGGACACCAGCCAGGACGTGTTCTACTTCACCGAGGGGGCGCTGGCCTACGCAGGCTACTACCTGCACGCCGAGGACAACCCGCTGCACACGCACAGCTTTGTGGAGATCGCCTTCGCCGTCGGCGGCGCGGGCACCCATCATTGCGTGGCTGGCCGGAGGGAACTGCGTGCCGGGGATGTCGTCCTGCTGCGGCCGGGCGTCTGGCATGGGTACGAGCGCTGTGAGCAGCTGGAACTGTACAACTGCTGCTTCAGCAGCGAACTGCTGCGCCGGGAACTGTCGTGGACGCGTGAGGATCCGCTGCTCGGCCACTTGCTGTGGACGGGCCCGTACGCCGCGGCCGGCCGGGGGGTGCTGGCGTTCAGCCTGCCTGCCGCGGCGCTTGAGGAGTGCATGACGCACCTTAGCGCGCTCGCCATGCTGCGCCACTGCTCGGCGTCCCGGTATCGCGGTGACATACTCGGCCGCCTTTCGCTCCTGCTCAGCGTGCTCGGGCGAGCGGCCGTCCCGGGTTCGGCGGCCGATTCAAAGCACCGCCCGGTGCACCCGGCGGTCGTGGAAGCGATGCGCATGCTGGAGGCCAGCATGGCGCGGCGCTGGGTGCTCGCCGAACTGGCCGAAGAGCTGCACTTGGCCCCCGGGTACCTCGTCCGGCTGTTCAAAGCGGCCACCGGCCTGCCCCCGATGGCCTACCTGGCCCAGGTACGGGCCGAGCACGCCGCCGTCTTGCTGCTGCACTCGGACGAGCCGGTCACCGGCATCGGGCGTGCCGTCGGCTGGCCGGACCAGAACTATTTCGCCCGCCGCTTCAAAGCCCACTACGGGCTGAGCGCGACTACGTACCGCAAGCGCTTTGCCACTCAGGCCGTGCACCTGCATGGCCCAGGTGACGGACTGCTGCGTGATGCGGGAAGCCTCCATGACGGCACCGACCGAGCGGATTCTGAGCCGGAAGTACGAGATGAAACGTTTTCGTGAAGCCGGACACCGGACCTGCTGTACTGCCACGCGCTCGGTCCCCGTGGCCCAGGGGAGTGCGAACTGAGATGGGCCTTGCGAGCCACAATTAGGCCGAAATTAACCATTAGTAGCACGAAAGCCACTCTGACGACTTCGTGGGGTTGTGTGCGATGCCGCGGCCTGCGAGATTCCATGCTCAGACGCACATTGATGCGGCCATCTCTACTAACTCACGAAGGCTACGGCCGGCCGAGAACAGGAATTAAGTCCGTTCCTGATTGAAACGTTACAAGCCGAGTGAAGAAGGGTGTGTGACAATGCCGTCTGCGCAGGTCAAGAGAACGCGTTCACGCTACAGAAGAGGCCGGACAGCCGCTATGGGGCTCTTGGCGGTCCTCGCGCTCGTACCGGCCGCCGGGACGCTGAGCTCGACTGCGGCGAGCGCTGCGCCAGGCCATGTCGGCTTCAATGCCGCGTCTGGCGCGGCGGCGGGGTCCTCGATCAGCTGGCAGGGAACTTGGATCCAGGGCCCGCAACGGGACGCGTGGAGCCTGTCCAGCGCACAGGGGTCGTGGGACGACGGCTGCTGCACGGCGGCGAGCACGACCCTAGCGGCTGACGCGCCGGCCGGTTCGTCCGGTATCACCCCGGCGAGCTACACCGGTCTGTTCCCTGGTGACTCGCTGACCGTCGGCAGTGGCGCGAGTGCCCAGACCGTGACGCTCACCGCGTCGGGCCCGTCGCCGGCAGGTGCGACCCAGACGGCCCTCGGTGCGTCGGCCGGGGCTTCGAGCCTTCCCGTCGCCAGCACCGCCAACTTCGTAGCCGGTGCCCCCATCACGGTCGGGTCTGGCGGCGCGGCACAGACCGCGGTCGTGACCGCGGTTGGTTCAGCGGCCGGGAGCACGACGCTGTTCAGCCCGGCCGCTCGCGGTGCCACGCAGATCTACGTCGCCAGCCTCACGCCCCTGGTCAAGAACACCAAGCTGGTGATCGGGACCGGGCCTGGCGCCGAGACCACCACTGTGACCGGGACGAACGGTGCCGCGCCCGCGCCCACGGCGCTGGCCGCGCTCGCGCCCGCCGACGCCACCGAGATCTCGGTGAACAGCGTGTCAGGGATCACCCCCGGCGCGCCGCTGGTCATCGGAACGGGCAGCTCAGCGGTCACCGTTTACCCGAAGTATGTCGGTACAGGCGCCTCGGCAACTGCGCTCATAGCGGCGGCGTCGGTCGGGGACACGCAGGTTTCGGTGGCGAGCAACGCCGGGTTCACTGCTGGCCTTCCCGCGCTGATCGGCTCACAGCAGGTGACGATCAGCTCGGCCTCGCCCCCAGTCACCACCACCCTGGCCACCGCGGCGGCACAGGGTGACACCAGCATCACGGTGGCCAGTGTGGCCGGCCTGGTCGCTGGCGGGACGGTCACGATCGGCGGCGGCCGGGGTGCCCCGACCGCCACGATCGCCTCGATCAGCGGGGCAGTCGTGACCTTGACGGCGGGAATCAGCGCCGCCGAGCCCAGCGGCGCGCCCGTCACGCAAACCGGCACTCAGGTCAGCTTCACGCCCGCGCTGACCTCAGGCGAGACGGCCGGCGCCACCGCGGAGAGCCTGGGCGGCGGCATCACGCTCCCGCGACCGCTCGGAACCGCGTTCACCGCCGGGACCGCCGTGCAGGGCGCGGGGCTAGGCGTCCAGGTAAAGCCGCCCCTGGGTGCCAGCTTCGCCGCGGGTACCACGCTGCTCGACGCGGGGCAGGGCATCGGGTTCACGCCCG
>Ga0126381_100002825_pt1 | contig 18847 bp, 34 predicted proteins | sample PanSoiMetPlot_28_FD_96465 | JGI IMG/M metagenome (GOLD analysis project Ga0126381, IMG submission 96465) | Tropical forest soil microbial communities from Panama - MetaG Plot_28 | ecosystem: Environmental > Terrestrial > Soil > Tropical forest > Bulk soil | place: Panama | collected 2016-02-17
CGGTCCCGCCGGGCTCGCTCGGGCGGCACGCTCCACGGTGGCGCGTGGCGGGCGGGGACGCTCCCGCCTGTGGGGTAGGACCGGAGGCGCTCGCCTGCCGTCCATGGTCCGCGTGCGGGCTGTAAAAGAAAGGCCGCCGAAACCTATTGGTCGCGGCGGCCTATTGCGTCTAGAGAGGCGGATATTATTCGCCCGCCTCTATCATTGTGAAAGTCTCGTTGGGATATTTCCAATCGAGGAATACACAAAGCGCATTGGCGACGATTTCAGGGAACGCCGTACACAGGGATTGGTCATGCCACCAATGGAATGCGGTGGTATCCGTATCAAGGTAGGCGTGTTCGCGGTTGCGGAGAATGTAGTAATTCATTTGCTGCTATCCTTCTTTATTTTGTCGATATATTCGCCCTTGGCAAATACCCGCGTACATTCGAAAACGACGGCGACGGGCAATACTTTTGCCGCGGCTATGGCTTCTTCTTTGGTTTCAAAGAAGCATTCTAAGCGCCAACCGTATGCATTATCGCGTGGCGACCACATGCCGGTCATTAGCAGATAGCTAGCCATTAGTCATTCATCCCTTCGATTTCTGACAGGCTGTCGCGCGAATTCTCGCAATACGACGCGGCCATTTCCAGGTTGTTTATTTCCGTATCCATCTTTTCGCCCGCCTCGCCTTCTTTCCATTTGTCGGAACGTTCGTCGTAGGCATCGCGCGCTTCCGCCGCCAATTCTTCCATGCGCGCTTGCATGGTTTCCAATTGGCCGAAGAATTCGCGAAGCTCTTTAATCACGGTTGCTTTCATTGCGGTTAGTCCCTCTGTTAAAACGGCCACATTGGCCGTATCTATACAATACTCCCTCTTGACAAACCTGTCAACAAAAGAATAGCCGCCGAAACCTATTGGTCCCGGCGGCCAAGTTATCGTCACCACGCCAAGATTAGTCGCGCGGCTGGCGCGGATACGGTTCTTTTATAGCGATACCCGCGTTTTTGCCGCTGTATTTCTCCGCGAATTCGCAATGGTTGCGGAATTCGAGTGAGGCAATGAACGATGAAAAGCATGGACGCGAGACGTAACCGCAAATGCATTTCGCGACCACGCCGTCTTTGGTTGTGATGAGAGTATCGTCTATCAGTTTATGTGTGGTCATGGCTTCGCCTCGTTTGGTCCAATGCGTATAGCGCCTTTTCCAAATCCGTGATTGTCCCTTCCAACGCGGTGGGGAGCGCACGATAAGCAATGGAGACGGCGCGGGCGCATTCTTCGACGCGGATAAAGCACGCTATGGTTTCGCTCATTTGCGCCATGGATGTTTGTATGGCGGCGGTTTGCGCCTTGATTTTTTTCATCCATGGTCATGGCGTCACCACATCACACTTGGCTTTCGCCCACGCTTTGAACGCAAGCATTTCTGCCGTATCCGTGAAACGATAGATGATAAGCATGGAGTTATCCGCCAATCGTTTCTGGAATACGGATAGACCGCCCATTGGTCCCGCAACGTCTAGCACGCGGGCAATGGCGGTTTCTGGGATGGTGACAATGGCTATTCCCATTTCGCCATGATCGAAACCGTTTACAAGACGGCGTTTCAATGGCGGCGGTTCCGCCCCATCCAGATACGCTTGGATGCGGGCTTTGGCGTCATCATCGAATGCCGTCTTGTCGTGTATCCAGCGATACAATTGCGTTGGTCCGCTATAGCCGATTGACCGGCCCAATGCGGACCAACTTTTGCCCGCTTTATTGAACGCTTGTACTAGCAGCGGATGATTTGGTTTTAGCGTTGACGTTGATTTTCTTTTCTTCTTTGCGGTAAGCATTGCGCATCCCTATGATTTCCGTGCCATCGGCGCGGATGATTTGTACCCGGCAATTCAAGGCTTGTAGGACTAAACGCACGGTCATGTTAAATGGCCTCCGGGTTTCGCCAAGGAACCAACCGCGCAAACAATGTACGGAGACGCCGCTATCATAGCTTAGGCGTTCCAATACCGAATGAGTGATATCGCCATACGCATCTTCTATGATGGTGCGTAAGGCGTCTATCACCGGGTCTTTGTCAACGTGTCTATAATCCATCCCTTTTCCTAACGGTTAGCATGACGGGCATTACTTACCTTTCTGCAACGGCATTTGCCCATTGCCGCTGTGACTGTGGAGTGCGGTATTAATACGCTCCACCAGTTCCGTGACGGTGCCTCGCACCAAGGTAGGGACACCGCCGCATATAATGCCGCTGCATCCGACAATCTTTGCGCCATGTTGATCCACGGCGTCTTGAATGGTTGCGACTAATGTCGCATTGAACGCCACCGGCCTACCGTTGGGCATTTCCAAGATAAAGAATTGTGGTTGCATCTAGTTCACTCCCGCGTTGGCCAAACACCAAGCAATGAATGCCAGCACAAGCCCCAATAGAATTCCGTTTAGGTAGGCGCTCGTAAGCGATGCGCGCAAACGTTCGCGCAAGGAATGCAATTCAAGACTGATACGCTGATACTCGCGCTTCATCTTTTCCAATTGCGCTATTTCGTATTCGGTCATTTCAATTGGACACTGATACCGGGGCCATTGCCCGCATCGTCCGGCGGCCCTTCGAATTCCATGGCGTTCAATTCCAGACACATATCCCGCAATTGATTGAATGGCATGGTGGTTACAATCTTTGAGCCATTGGCGGACATGGCGATAGCGTGGCCGTTCGCATCCCGCGCGAAGGCAAAGCAAAGATCGAGGTTTAGGATTGCGTCTTTTTCGGTGCCGTCATCAATGACGGCGGTAATAAGGAACGCCATGCCCGGCACCCCCTTCGCGAGTTAGCGGGCCCATCGTAGGCGTGGCCGGGAGCCCCGTACAGCCCCAAAAGACAAGGGCCGCCCCTACCCAACGCGACCCGGCGGAAGGGTAGGAGCGGCCCCGTCTAGGCGGCTATGAGGCGTATCCGCCTAGAAGGGTATTTCGTCCGCCGCCTCGCGGGGCTTGGCTTCGAACGAATAGAGCGCAACGGGTTTGCCGCTCTCTTTATCGGTGCCGGTCCAGATCAGGCGGACAAGCTTTTCGTCGTGTTCGTTGCCGTCGCGTGTGGTGACGGGAACGATGCGGCCAACGAATTCCGGCGCGCGGGGCCCTTCGACGCGGACAAGATATCCGCCCTTGCGCTTATCGGTGGCGTAGGTGGCTTTATGGGCGCGGGGCCCTTTGCCTTTCTCACTCATTGTATTGCATCCCTTCGGTTGCGGTTAGCGCGTTTCGTTGTTTTCAAAGATTGCCGTCACCAGCGAAACGCAAAACAGGATGGCGGCAATTTTGGCGAGGTAGAAAAACGTATCAGAGAAGAATGCAGCGGTTAGCATCGTTGCATTCCTTACGGCTTGAACACGATAGCCGCTTTCGGCGCGACGGTCGTGTGAGTGACGGACAATGCGTTGGTCAATTCTTCCACCACATTGGCCACCGCCTTTTCAAGCGCTTCCTTGATTTGGGAAACGTCATCGGCGGTGAAGGCGTATTGCCGCGTGTTGGCGAGGTTGGCAATCAGGTTGATTGCCGTCACCGCTTTATTTGCGCGCGGGCCGCCGACATAGCGGAAGCGGAGCCGGTTCAAAATCTTCCGGTCAGCATCCAACTTGGTCTTTGCATCCTCGGCGGCCTTTTTATCGGCGGCGGTGGCCTTTTCCGTTGCGGCCTTATCCCTCAACTTGCCGTAGGCGGTTTCGGCCTCCGCAAAGCGGTCCGCAAACGCGGTGTACTCATTCTTCTGCTTAATCTTAGCCATGACAGTGATTTCCCTTTTGTTGGTTGAATGCGTCACCCATTGGAAAAGGCGGTGGCGCGTATATTCCTTACAATATATCTATGGCTCCCGTCAAATGAGTAGGTCGGGGCCGGATTAGCCCATTGAATAGTCTCACCATTCATTGTCATCCGGCGCATTTGGTCAAAGGTCATATCCCGCGCGCCCTTGCATACCACCTTATAACGGTCGCGCGGATCGTCCCACGCGCTACGTTCGTAGGCGTATTCCTTTTTTCCGGCGTAGTAGGCAACCGGCGCACACGGTTCCTCATATTCCCACTCGCCCAAATCGGGGCCTAGCTTCACTTCATCCATTGGTGCGTCATGTGTCAGGTGAAGGCTATCGGTATCGCAATAGATGACATGCTCCATTCCGATGCGGTGGGCGATTGTCAGCAAATGGGCGCGCGTGAAACCTGTAATGCTCGCGCCGGTTGCCACGTTCTTATAAATCCGTGCGGCGTTTCCATCATCCGTCAAATCCCCGGTGGTATGGTCGCGCCATTTCCAAAGCGCATCGCGCGCATGGATTTCCAGATTTCCGTTTTCTCGCGCAACGTCCCATCCGTTTTCACGGTCGCACGGCGTACCGGCGGGAACGATTTTATAATCTTTGTATTTTGCCGGGTCCTCGGCCAATTTTCCGTACAAACTATTCAATAGAATTTTGGCTATGGTGTAGGTGATTGGGTCTTTGCGTTTGTCGGTACGGCTTTTGAGTGCGTACCAATGCATGACGTAGGGTCTGAATGTAATTGCAGCCTTGGTATATCTGACAGATATAATTCGCTCACGGGATAGCAAACCCAAATGTCGCGCCGCGTTGTATTCCCAACCTGTGACATTAAATTCGCCAAATCCATTCTTGAAAAGCAAACCGTCCGTAGGCGTTCTTTCGGCGAATGCTCCATCGCTATGGCATTCGAGCGTGATAAAAGCACGATTGATTTGGCGCTCGCTAAGTCCGTCCAATGTATCGGTATGAATGAAATCGCTGCCGGTAGCATGATGGTAAAGCATTGCATACGGATACGCCGAATGGATATCAATGATTTTGACATTGCGGTGCTCTCCCGGTTGCCAACATTGCGTGCGGCCACCGAAATAGTAGGGACGCATCCGCGCATCAAATCGCGCGTTGGTTTCGCCGGGGTCTATATTCATTTCCTTTTTACAGAATGCCAGCGCATTCCCGGCGATGGTTTTGCGCGTGCCTACTATCGTGCGAAACCGCGAGACAACATCATACAGCGACCGGCAATCCGCTTCCAGATATTCGAGTATTTCGGCCTTGTATTTCTTGCGATGTTCCTTGGCTAATTTCCAATACTCTATTGATTTCTTCCCGCCGAATTTGGCCAACTTTTCGGGAATGATTGAAAAGCTATCGCGCAATTCACAATTGCCGATATTAAACGAGACATGCCTACCATTGATAATCTTGGCGCGCGTCTCGCCTTCGATATACGGCAATAGAAAAATGAAATCGAATTTGCCGCCGTTGTGGGCATACAAAACGATATTCTTTTCTCGCACATAATCCACGAATTGTTGCGTGCGGTTAAATGTGCGGTACTCGTGGCCATCGAAATAGCCCCACACAAATGGCGCAATATGCGCCCCATGTTGAAAAGGGTCGGTTTCGCAATCGCAAACGGCGACGGTCTTAGCCCGGTGAATTCGTCGCATAGATTAGAATGGTTCCTCTAGGTCCTCGTCGTAATCAATGTAGCCTTCCGTTTCGTAATCATCTTCCGGCTCATCGACCAATACCGATAGGCCCATTACCCATTCTTCCATGTGTTTATATTTGCCCGCACCCCAATTCCTTTGCAGCCAATTGGAGAATGCGCCGAACGTTGCAAACCCTTCACCGGCGCGACCGGCACTTGTCCAGAGATACACGCGAATGGGTTTGTCAGCGAAAACGGTTTCGGCCATTTCCATGACGCGGTCCATAGGAAAGCGCATTGCATACGCGCGCTTCGCCGCCGCTTGCATGTTTCTTTTGGATTTAACGACCGATGGAGCGAGCCGCATATTGATGTATTGGCGGCCATTGGAAACGAGATAGAGATTTTCGTCTATCAGTTTCAATTTCGGGTGATGCGTGTTTGCGAAATTAGCCGCATACACGCCGGGATAAATCGCTAGGTCTTTTAATTCCTCGTAATCGGCTTTCTTTATCGGTGCGATGTTGTCCGCATTGATATGATAGAAAGCCTTTTCAATCTTTGTAATGATAGATTTCTCGCCGCGCGTGAAATGCTTGCGGCGCTTCAATTTAATCAGCGTTGGAATGTGTGCGAGTTTTGTAAGGCGCTTTATGGATGCAGCGTATTCGCTATCTTGTCGCTTTGTACGCCTTGACATAACGGGCCCAATCCTTAGATTGGGCTCGCGGTTAGCAACGCACGCGGCCAGCCCAATCTGGTTGCTCAAGGGTCCGAAGGTTGACGCCTTCGGGCCCTTTCCTTTTGGGGCGGGAACTGCCCCGGAAAATCAATGTCCTAACAAAAGGGTGCCGGACGGTAGGCGCGTTCGCGCCGCACGGCAAGCGCCTTAACGAATCGTAAGCCATGGTGACAGGCGGCCCCTCCCCTGCCTAGTGTGCTGTCGCGACCCTGATACATGGCTGTACGCGGCTGTGTGCGGCTGTGAGAGAAACGCCGAAAGGGAACGCTATGCCCCGCCATGATCCGCCCCGAATCACCACGATTGACGCGCGCACCGGGGAGACGATTGACGATCAACCGGCCCCGACAATTGAAGATGATATCGCCAAACAATTAGACGATATAATAGCCGAATTCGGGCAATCCGAAACCGATGTAACTTGGCAAATCGTCGTGACGCGCGCGACCGGCCCGTCATTGAAAGGCGTCAAAGAACCTTATTTGTTTTCGTGCGATACATCGGAGATTAGCGGAATTAGAGACCGCCTTCGCGATGAATACGGCGAAGGCACCTATAGAATTCGCGTGCGCAAGAATGGCCGCAACCACCGCCAATTCGATTACGCCATCGAAACCCCGATTAAAGTCAAAACGGAAGGCGGTAACGATATCTCGCGCGCTTTGCTGGATCGTATGGATCGAATGGAACAACGCAATAACGAAGTCATGCAACAATTGGTAACGGCGCGAAGCGGGCAATTGCCCATGCAATTCGACCCGCTTTCCATGGTTGAAAAAATCATGACCATGGTGGGCGCAATGCAAACGGCCATGTTTAGCAGGGCCGCGCCAGCCGCACCCGATGCATTCGATTTAATGGGACGCACGTTTGAAATGGCAAAGACAATTGCCGAATTGCGCGGCGGTGGCGATAACGGCGGGCCCGCTGAAACGAATATCTATGATATCCTCAAAGAAGCGGTGAAAAATCCCAATCTTGTGAATGCGCTTAATCCCGCTGGCAATCAACCGCAACGTTTGCCCGCACCTAATCAGGGACGCGTGCAACCGGGCCCAATCAATAGGCCAAACCAACCGCCCCATGAAACGGTGCGCGAAATGAGCCCGGCGGAAATGCGGGCGCAAGTCACGCCACGCATGGAGCCCGCACAACCGATGCAATCGCGCGTGATCGAATTGAACGCGGCGGATTTGCAGACGGTTATTCCATATTTGAATGGATTAGCCGCGCGTGGCGCATCGGTGGAATTCTATTGCGATTGGATGTTTGACAATCTGGAACCAAACATTATCGACGCCATGCTAACGGATGCAAACCTATTGAATTCTCTCGCGCAACAATTCCCCACCATGGGGCCCTACCTGCCTTGGTACAATCGCTTGCTTGCGGAAATGCGGCTGGCGGCGCAGGATGCGACGGACGCCGATGCGGCAAACGGGCCGCAAAATGGGCAAAGCGAGGCGACGGCGGCTTCGCGGGAGCCCGCGCGTCATGCCCCTACTCCCCAATTCCGGCACGCCAACGTCATGGATAGCCTTGCCGGACAGGCAGGAAACATGGGCGACACTCAAGATCATGGCGGCCAAAGCGAGAGAGGGTAAGCGCAATCTTGCGGTGCGCGAAGCGGCGGCTTCGTTGGTGCAGGATATTCCCGAACGCAATTGGATTGCGGAGATACGCGCGTGCTTTCTATTCGTGCGGGATAACATCCGTTACACGTTAGACCCGGATGATATTGAATTGGTGCAAGGGCCGCAATACACGCTGGAACATCGCTTCGGCGATTGTGACGATCAAGTCGTTTTATTGGCCGCCCTTCTCTGTTCAATCGGTCATCCGTCACGCTTCGTTGCAATAGGTTATGCGCCCAATGAGTACGCGCATGTATTCCTTGAAACGCGCGGCGGTGCGGAAACCAATTGGATTGCGTGTGATCCGACAGAGCAAGTTCCGCTCGGTTGGCGTCCGCCCGGTCCCTATGCTATGAAACCCATGGTGATGCATATAGCGGTGGGCTAACGCGGCACGCATCATCGGAAATTCTGCAAAGGATTTTCCATGCCGCAAAGACGTTTAGGGCGATTGGGAGCGGGAACGGCGCGGCTCGCCGTCATCAATGGCGGCGGAAGTTATACCGGGGCCATCCCTACCACCGTTGGAACCAAGGCCGTTGCGGTCGCCACCAAAGTTGTAACCCCGGCGGTGGCCACGCCGGTTGTGACACCAACGCAAATCGTTCCGCCTCCCGTCTCCGCGCCGGTTGTGCAAGCGCCGGTAAAACTTGCGCCTATTGTAACCCCGGCACCGGCTATTACACCGGCAGCGCCTTTGCCGGTTGTGCCAACCATTACGTTGCCCAATCTTCCCGCGCCGTTGCCGATTGTCATTCCGAAAACGTTGCCGGTCATCGGTGCGCCCGCTGCACCGGCTGTGGTTGCGCCGATCATACCAGCGCCCGCATTAAGTTCACCGGCTGGTTATAGCGGCATTAGTTACAAGCAAATCGTTTCCAGCATACAGCATTTGCCCGGCACCTATGCGGCGCAAGCGGTCAATTACGCCACCGGATTGAATATCGGCGGCGGTTCCTATCTCGGCTATGGTGCGGGTTATGCGGCCTTGCTGTCGGCTATTATTCCTAGCGCGCCCGCATCGTCCGCCGCCGGGCAATTGTCCAGCCAGATAGGCGAAGCGGGCGGCATTCTCACCGCGATTAATACGATTTTGAATACTGTGGGATGGAGCAATCCTTACACGGCGGTTTTGGCCGTGGTCGCGGATATCGCGGAAGCCTTGGCAAACGTCATCGGCAATACGCATCCCGCCGGGCATGACCAATTCGTTTTGATTAAGCCCAACGGCCAAGGCGTCATGCCCGACAATGAAACCTTGAACGCGGGCGATGCGCGCACAACGGCTTGGATGAATAGTTACGTGCAAGCTTTCGGTGCGGTGATTACACAGCTAGTCAATCACGGTTTCACGTTCAGCAATCCGGCACAGGTTATTGAAATCCGCGACGATGGTGTAAGCCCGGCGCAATTGCATACCAACGTTGTGCCCATGACCGCTGCGCAGCAAGCGCAATACAATCTCCCCGGCGGTTATGTGGGTGCCGCGAATTGGAACGACCGCGACCCGTCGCAATACGTTTCGCTTGGCGCGCCGGGCAATCTGCAACAGGTGGTGAAGCTATGGCTTCAATGGATGGTGCAAAACAAATACATTGCACCGCCTATTGTGCAACCGATCGTCACGCCGCAACCATTGCCGCCGGTCAATACGCCATCCGCCGTAACGCCACCGCCGGTTATTACACCCGTTTCGCCGCCAGCGGCGACAATACCCCCGCCCGCGCCTCCGCCGGTTAGCACCAGCCCCAAACCGCCGCCGGTCATTACACCCACGGCACCGGCGGGGAGCGCGCCTATCAATGTCCCCTTCCCCACTCTCTACCGTAGAAGGAAACGTATCATGCCGGTTGGACAATATGGCGGCTATTACGGTGGCGGCTATGGGAGTTTCTCGCCCGGCGGCTATGGAAATTTCTACGGTGGCGGTAGCGGCTATTCCTACGGCGGTGGTTACGGTTCCTCGTATGCAGGAACGGGCGCGACCACCAGCGGAACGGGCTATCAAGGCGGATACGGCGGTTATGGATTGTATGGGCTATTGGGTGCTGCAGGTGCTGCCGCTGGCGCGGTATTAGGACCGATCATTACAGGTTCCGGCCAGTATCAACCTACGCCCGCCTATAATATCGCCTATGCAAACCGCAAAGCGAGGATTGCCGCTATCCAACGCGCCCGCGCCGCAGCGTATCAGCGAAGGGTCGCGGCATTGCAGGCAAGACGCCAACGCATCGCTGCGTATCGCGCCAAAGTAATAGCCGCACGCCGCGCGCGGGCCTATAGCTTGCGCTTGCAACGTTTGCGGAGAAGGGCGGGATAACATGACTTTCGGATGCGCGGTTGCGCGATTGAGCCCGCCGACAAAGACGGCGCTGCAATTGCATGGATTGGGACAAAACGAAGTCGTCACGGTGACTGCGTGCGGCTATGGCTCGCCCGTCACCGGGCAATATCCCACGCCCGCGCAAGTCTTGCACAAGGCGTTGTGCGAATTGGGGAACCTATTGGGTTCCACCTTTCATTTGCGCTTTAGCGATATCTGGCAGAATGCATGGACGTTCATGCGCGATACGCTCAACAATGTTTTGGGCAGCGCCGTTTGGACGTTTCGCACATTGCGCGCGAAAATTCAAAACCTCCCCGGCGTGCGAGAGATCATAAACGGCGTGAAGCAAGTCTATCGGCAATTGTACCAATGGGCCAAAACCGCCGGGCTTGCATTCCTCGCGCTTATTGGCGTTGGCCTATATGTATTGCTTGAAGGGCCGGACGTTAGCGTCAATACCCCTGTAGGAGGCGGTTCTATCTCGCATCGAAAATGAGACGCACGCATTTGAAACTTAATCCCATTGGCCGTCGGGCTAAAGCGCGAGTTAAAGCGCATCGGCGCAAACGGCATAACCGCGCGGTGCGTAGGACGCGGCGGAAAGTATCTAGGCAAAGGAGAAATCCGCCGCGCCGCCGTTCGCATCTGTATTGCGTGGAAGCATTGGTACGCACCGGCCACAAGCGCTTCAAAACCTATTATTGGAACGGCAACACATTTACGCGCGACAAGACGGAAGCGGTGCATTACGCGCAGCATCAAGCGCTAGGCGTTGCGAGAAAACTTGTGATGCGTGTATCCTCGCGCGTGTACGCAATCCGCGTGGATAGGATACAATCTCACATGACGGGAAATCCTAAGAAACCGTCGCCTATTGATCGAAAGAAATTCCCCGACAAGATGCGATTTAATTGGGGTTACTTTGATGGTGTTAGCGCGAGAGAACGCGGCAAATATCCATCATGGGCAAAATCAACAATCTATCGCCAAAAGCATCCATTCGATAAAGCGTATGGCGATGGATTTTGGAAGGGCTACTACAACGAATGAGCGCCGAAACGGATTTTGAAAACCTGCTCATTGCCACCGCCGGTATTGTGCTGGCGGATGCAATAAAGGTTTTCCACTTTTATGTGCGCGAGAATTTGATCCGTTTGCAAGGCAATGCCGCGACGGGCAAATTTTTCGCATACAATAACGTGTATCTCACGAAAACAATGATCCTACGCGCACTCGCCAAAGTGTAAGCGTTATGTGTAATGCTGGAATTGGAGCGGGCATGGCGACCGAAAGTGAACGCGCGCGAAATCTATTCGAAAAATTCCACCGTCGCGCACCGCAAGGATTGGAATTGGCGTCAATGAGTTTTGAAAAACCAATCCCGTTGTTGCAAGTCGGCCAATGTTGGGCTATCAGTTACACCGTGAAAGGCGGACCGAAACCGTTCTTTCATAAATTCGAGACGCGACACCGGCCCTTATTGTACGTCTCTGCCGACGGCACGGAAGCCTTCATCATCAAGGGAAGATGGAGGTTTACGGAGCGGGGTTTCACCGGGTAACCGGATTGAAACCGCAACGCTCCGCAAACCGGAGCCGTTGCAATGGCTGGCCATCTTCTCCTAGTCAATCCGCGCCGTCGCCGCCGTCATCGCCGCATGTCGGCTTTGCAGCGGAGATATTTCGGCAAACGCCGTCACCGTCGCCACCATTCCACCATTCGCGTGGCGAGCAATCCGCGTAGGCGTAGGCGCTCGCATCACCGCCGCCGTCATTACGTGATGCGGTCCAATCCCCGCCGCCGTCGCCGCTATTCGTTGCGGCGCAATCCCATTCGGCGTTATCGCCTTCGGCGCAATCCAACCAATGGATTGTCCGGCGGAATGTCGTTTGGCGATTTGCTTGCCGGTGGCGCGTCCGGTGCGGTCGGTGGCGTAGTCGTCAATTGGCTATTCGGTGCGCTGTCGCAATCCTTCCCGCGCCTATTGCAGCCGGGAACGATCCTTTACCCGATACTGAAAATCGGGGCCGCTGCATTGGTAGGGCAGGGGCTTGGATCGTTGGGCGGTCGCCGCTTCGGTCACGCCGCTGCATTGGGCGCAATTACGCTTGTCGTTTATAATCAAGTCGCGGTGCCGCTCGCCCAACGGAATTTCATTCCCATGGGCCGCTATATCGCCATGCGGGGATTGGGTAGCGGTGCGCGGGCTTCATTCCTTCGCACGCATCGCTTGCGCGGATCGCGGCGGCCTCCCGGCGGCTATCCCAACTTTAGGGGCCTCGGCCATATGAGCCCCGCGCGCATTGTGAGAATGCGCGGCCTTCGCCGCTATGTCGCCATGCGGGGTTTGAATGGCCCCGTCAATCCCAATCGTGCGTCCATTCCGTCGCGTGTCGGAACGCTCGCCCGTTTCATCCATACACGCTGACATGCACTCAAGTAACGGAGTGATAGTGCATTTAATGACGTAGGCAATGGCGGCAATCCCGCCGGGTCTTGCGCTTTCGTTAGGGCAATAACGCGAAGCAATAGGCAAACAAGGAAAGGAATACGCAAATGCTTCGCGGCAATTACAATCTTGGCGCAAAGGGTTCTGTGTCCTTTACGAATGTGCAGGGCTCGCCACAACCGAATATCGCCAATCTTTCGGACTTGGCGAATTTCGCTGTCACCAATTGGAACCAATGGGAGGCTATCACTTATTCGCTGTATGATAGCGCCCCTTATCCCGCCACCGGCACGCTCGGTTTGCAATTCTTCCAAGTGCCGATTGGCGGCGGCACCGGCTTCGGCGGCGGTGCCAAAACCGTTTCCGATACGAATTTGGTTCTGAACGGCCAATTGCCGCAAGGCCAAATGTTTATCGTGACTTCGGTGGAGGTCGATTTCCAGCCGGTGACGCCTACCGGCGTCAACGCTGCACTATTACCCGCTGCATTCGGTGCCGGTGCGGTTGCGCAATCCATCAATGACGCGTGGATATTCCGGCGCTCGGGCAATCTGATTTTCACCGTGCTTTCCAAGAATTATATCACCGAAGCGCCGCTCATGCGCTTCCCCGGCATGACGGATTTTGTCGTGGATGCAGCGTTCAGCGATGCGACCACCGCCGCAGCGGCGCAGCAATCGCGCGCCGCATGGGCAACGGCGGTGGGAGCGCCTTGGGTTCTCACGCCTAACAACATCCTCATTCCTTCCACCACCAATTTCTCACTGAATTTGAATTGGCCGGAAGGCGTACAGGCTTTGCCATCGGGTGCGCCCGCGCGCGTATTCGGGCGGCTAAACGGCTTGCTGTTCAGGCTGTCGCAATAACCGCGCGGTGAATGGAGAGGCGGGCATTCATCCCTTGCCCCCTCTCCACTTCGCTTTGGAGATATCGCCATGACGCAACCGCTAAGAATGCCCGTCTCGCGTTCGAATATGCGCCCGTTAAACGGCCATATCTTCAATAAGCCCGGCGTGCAATACACCGAAGATTTTTACATTTACGGGATCAACTTCGGCAATCTCGCCTTCGGTTCCGCCGCCGTGCAACAGTCCATCGTGATCCAAGCGGATAGTCATTTTGAATGGATACAATCCACTTGGTTTGCTTTGGTGAACGGGATCGCCGCGCCATTCTCGGATGCAATCATTGCCCCTCTGTTCATCCAGATTAGCGACGGCGGTTCCGGTCGCCAATTGCAGAGTGCACCTATTCCGCTTTCGTCCATCGCCGGATTGGGCCGTGAGCCTTATTATCTGCCGGTGCCGCGTATATTCCTGTCCAAGTCGCAAATCACGCTGAACATCATCAATCGCGACCCGGCAGCGACCTACAATAACGTGCAAATTAATTTGCATGGGCGGAAGATATTCGAAAGCGGGAGCGGGTCGTTCCCGATGTAATGCATGGTCCATGCATTCGACAAACGCCCCAATACGCCGCGCTTTATGGAACCGCCGTTCAATCCACGGCGACAGCCCGATCAGCTTGTCATGGCGCGCGTGCAAGAATTGGTGGCGGAACATCTTATCCCGTTCGATTTGGCGTTTCGTCTATTGCAAGCGAGAAACGCGCCTACGCAATTGCGGCAAACGCCACGCATGGTTTTGGATGTTAATGGCTTTACGCCCCAAATCCTCATCCAAAACAATCCGCAGCGGATGAGCTTCACTGTTACCAACGTTTCGCAATTGGGAAATGTATTCTTTGCCTACGGTGATCCGGTCAACGATACCAACGGCGTTTTTATCGGGATCGAATTGACGCCGGGGCAAACCTTCCAAGAAGCAAACGGCACGGTTTCCACGGATGATATCTTTGCGTGGAGCGATACGGCAAACGTCACCATTCTTGGATATGAAGGCGTCATAGCCATTGAAGGGAAGCATAACTAATGCGCGCTTCTCTCCATGACCGCTTTGCGCCGGGAAACGGTTTAGATGACCAATTCGTTATGGCGGAATTGCTGGCAGCTATTGAAGCAAGCGGCAATCTGGATATCAAAGCGCTTCCGTCGCCGGAATACGTCTACCGGCGCAAAGAATGGGACGTAGTTTTTACGGATTTCGATCAAGTGCAATTGCTTGTGCCAGCCAATCCATGGCGCACGGCATTGACGTTTACAATCATGTTCCCGCCGGTCAATGGATTTGCCGAATTCACTTACGGGTATCCCGTTGTGTTTTTCGACGAATTCGGAACGCGGCGCTACGGAATGCCGATAGGGGAGGCGAGCCCTATTCCTTCCATCGGCTTTTCACCATCGCTGCAAATCACCAGCGGCACGATATGCATAGATGACGTTTACGTCGCCGTGCCGGATTTTCTGAATGGCGGCGGGCCCGGTTTTCCCGGTCCCTCCCGTCTTGCGTGCTTCGAACAAACCGCGGAGCCCTTCTAATGTCCACTGATACCGATTTGCCGGGTGCCGTTCCCTCTGGACCCTTGCCCGCCGATTTGACGGATATCCCGCTTTCGACGCTGCAAACGTTGGCAGCGCCGTCACCAGCCGCGTCACCGGATGCAATCCAAGTGCTTATTGCGGAATTGCGCGATTACAAGCAATCGGAGAATGCGCAACGCATCAAGGCCACCGTGGAAACCATGGTATTGGCCTTCAATGAAATCGAAACCGCTCTTGGCACCTTGCCCACGCTAGGGCCCAATCAATCTATTCCCGTATTCCAATCCGGCCTTTGGACGCCGATTGATACCAGCGGCGCGGGATTGGTGTTTACCGGCGCGCAAGGCGGTTTCACGCTGATAGGCAATCTTTGCTTTGCCCGCGCTTCTTTGACGTATCCAGCAACCGCCAGCGGCTTGAATGCCAGCATCGGCGGCTTGCCGTTCCCCATATCCAATTCAGGGCAGGCGGCAGCGGCCTTTGCGTTCCAGAACCGCAGCGCCGCCAGCGTGGCCGCAACCGGCTTCGGCGTGGCCAATACGACGAACATGGAATTCAACGTTACGGCGACCGGCGCGCTTATGACCAACGCGCAATTAAGCGGTGCGCAATGCATCTTCCAATACATTTACCCGTTGACGTTCCCGTAATCATTAGGTGAAGGAAAGGAAACGACATGGCACGCAATACGGCACTTTGGGTTGGCGGCGGACTGGTGGTCCTTTACCTCCTGTCGCGCGGCGGCCTCGGCATGGGCGCGGGCGCAACCGGGCCCGGCGGTGGCCTCAATCCCGCCGGATATACGCCCGGCATGTATGGCGGCTATGGCGGCTACGGTGGCGGCCTTACGCAAACCGGCTACACGCCCGGCACATATGGCGGCGGTGGCTATGCGGGCGGCTACGGCGGCACCGGAACCACATACGCCTAATTGATTGTCGCAATGGATGACGGCGATGCACTTACGATTGTGCTTATCGTGGGCGCAATTGCGTTCATCGAATTGTTGCGTCAACGCGCGGCTTACGGCGGTGGCAATGTTCCGGCGCTAACCCCGCACGGATTGTTGCCGACATTGCCCCGCCGTCTTTTGAACGTCTTGGTCCCTATGCAAGTATCACCGGAAGGCGAAGCGTTCATTAAAGGTTTCGAGCAATTGCGCTTGAAACGATACCTTGACGCTGGCAAACCGGCCATTGGTTGGGGACACGATATCAAGCCCGGTGAAAACATCGGGCAAATGATTACCGCCACCGATGCGGAAAACCTTTTCCGTTCCGATATTGCCGCCGTCGCGCAAGCATTAAATGCGTCGATCAAGGTCGAAGTCACACAGCAACAATTCGATGCGCTCGCATCCTTTGCCTACAATGTCGGTATTGGTGCATTCCAAACGTCAACGCTTTTGACAATGCTCAATAACGGCAATGTCACCGGCGCAGCCAATCAATTCCAACGCTGGATATACAGTGAACAAAAGATTGATCCGGTTTTGCAGAAACGCCGCGCAGCGGAAGCGGCCATGTTTGCCAGCGCCGCCATGTCGTGAGATAACATTAGACAACATAAGGTAACACTTCGACGGATTGCGCTGGACTACGCTGGACTTCGATGGACGCCAATGCACGCTATCTCAATCTTTCAAAACGTGAATTGCATCACGTTGATTGCTGGTGTAATCGTTGCGTGCGCTACGATGACACGCGCAAATGGCAACGCGGAATGAAAACCGTGCAATTCGATTTTAGCGCATTGAAACACGATACCCCGCCGCATCTCATCTGCATTGCGGCCAATAAGGAATGCGCTACATTCTGCACCGCAAGGAAAACAAAATTTTTCCGCATCCGCTGCATGGCGAAAGACGAATTTTCTTTGTGGGAATGGTCGCCGGAAATCGACGGCGAGGAACCAAACAAGGGCGGGCACTTTGTATTGCGCAGCGACCTACGCCGCTTGCTTATGCTAATCGGCTATATAAAGCGCCCGCCCGCCGCTGTGGTGAAAGTGTCCAACGGGCCGCCGATGTTTTAAAGGCCGATTTCTTCAGGTCTGCAATTCAATACCAGCGAATTACCATATTCTAAATATACTTCCAACAAATAGGCAACCGCGCCATTTTCTTTGAGCCAATTGGTGCGAGAAAGATATTTTAAAAGCTTTTCCGCTTTGCGCAAATTCTCGCGCACTGTGTAAATCGTCTCTAACGTTATCGCTATCGCCAATTCATCCATTGGAAAGCCCGACTAGTTTTCTAATCCAATTCAAAAGCCGCAGCGTATACGGTTGTGCCGCACGCGGATCGCCGTACAAATGCGCGACCGCCGCCGCTTTGACCAACGGATGACGCCGCATCCATTCCGCGCGACTAATGCGCACTTCATTGAAGTATTTTTCTTCACTCTCCATATTCGATTCGTAACAGGCTTCGAGTGCAATCGCCATCGGCAGGGATTTGGTTTTCTTCATAGCACCGTCATCCCGCATGTATTCAAATCCGGCGTTCCCCAAAATTCGCTATTGGCGTGCGCGTTCCATTGCTCCGGTGGAATGAGAATTTCCGGCGCTCGCCCGCGAATTGACGGGCGCAATTCGTGCAATCCATCCACGCCTAACCGCCGGTCAAATTCCGCCGTCAATGAGACAGGCAAAATCATTTGCGGATCAATCGCCGTCCATTCCTTGCCGGTGGCGAATTTGGTGATTGCACCTATTGTTTTCATGGGCTCATTCACCAACGTATCATAGCGCACGAATAGAAGGCGGTCGCGATACGGGGAATAGAATGCGTCCTTTGTATTGGCGTAAGACGCTTGCACCACACCGCCCGGTGCCATCGCTGCATTAATGCGTTGCGTCGTGTTCGTCCCCGGCGGGAATATGGTAGAGGACTTCATCGGATTAACGCGATACACCCTTTCGAACGAATCAAGAATTTCATTCACCGGGCGCACCATGCAAATCATTTTCGCTTTGGGTAATAGACGGAATAATTCGTGGATGCGCGATGACCATGCGCGGGAATTGTCGAATACCACACCCATATAAGTTTGATAGAAATTATCAAACACGCCACGTAAAACCGCATCGCGTTGTTCATCCCCGATTAGGTCCATGCTTTCATTGCTTACGCCCATTGCGCCATGCAGCGCCATATAAACCGCCGCCAGAGGCGATTGTATCGACGCAAACATATCTTCCCGTTGACATAGGAGAGACGCCAAAAGCGTGGAGCCGGAACGCGGTAGACCCGATATGAAATGCAATTGGTCCATTGTGAGCCGCCTTTCATTCTTGGATTTCCGCCACCTTCATTTGCGCAACCAATGCACGCAATTCGGCAATGTCGGCCTCATCCACGGAATGCAATACGGCTAACCTTTCTCCTATGATAGCTAGAACAGTCTTATTCGCTGGATCAAATGCAGCGGTCGCTATTTCCTGCCCAATGCCTTGCGCAATGCGCCGCTCGATTTTTACCAGCGTAAAATTCGTAGCGCCGGGGTCGGTTTCTTCGTTGTATGTGGCCAATACGAAAGTCACGTAATCCGTTGCATCGGCGCGCGGTGTAAAACCCTTACCCGTTATCTTGTTTTCCATTGTCTCGCTTCTCCCGCTATTGATTGGCCGCAAGCCCCACTCACACCCTACCACACAGCCCGCACGCGGACCATGGACGGCAGGCGAGCGCCTCCGGTCCTACCCCACAGGCGGGAGCGTCCCCGCCCGCCACGCGCCACCGTGGAGCGTGCCGCCCGAGCGAGCCCGGCGGGACCG
>Ga0126381_100002826_pt1 | contig 18841 bp, 24 predicted proteins | sample PanSoiMetPlot_28_FD_96465 | JGI IMG/M metagenome (GOLD analysis project Ga0126381, IMG submission 96465) | Tropical forest soil microbial communities from Panama - MetaG Plot_28 | ecosystem: Environmental > Terrestrial > Soil > Tropical forest > Bulk soil | place: Panama | collected 2016-02-17
AGTGCCGCCCGGCCCACACGCGGGCAATCTTGATCTCAGCGAGTTGTCCGAGGGATCGACGCTCTACATACCAGTGTGGAAGCCGGGAGCGCTCATCTATACGGGCGACAGTCATGCGGTGCAAGGCGATGGCGAGATCTGCCTCACCGCCATCGAAACCCGCATGAAGGAGGTGCTAATTCAGGTGCTCCTCCATAAGCAAAAGCATCTGGCTTGGCCGGTCGCAGAAACCGATACGCACTGGATCACTCTGGGCCTAGACAAAGATCTGCATACGGCAATGACTCTCGCTGCGCGCAATGCGATTAAGTTCCTCGCGGCCCAGGCGAAAATTAGCGCGCTCGACGCGTATGCTCTGTGCAGCGTTGCCGTGAGTTTTCGCGTGACCCAAGTGGTTGATATCGTGCAAGGTGTGCACGCGCTCATCCCGAAGAACATCTTCGCCAGCCAACTCAGGCAGCAGATGACAATAGTGTGAGACAAGGCTGGCATTGTGCCCTCATACGGTAGGCATAAAATGGTGACCACGGTGGGGGATTTGAAGATGGCTCGAATTCCTACACTGCGAGAAGACGATCCGGATACGCCGCCCGAGGCACGGGAATTCCTCAAAAGGGTGGAAGGCGGCCTCGGTGAGGTGTTCAATGCTTTACGCCGAAGCCGGCGTGTCGCAGGAACCTGATGTTCAGCGAGCCAATCATCGCCTCTTGGGCGCCGTGTCATTGCGAGCCGGAGTCCTTGGATTTCTATTCAATACGCGTTCATGACTGCCTGCACGTGAAAACTCCGTTTTCAGCTGGTGAAGACACCTTGGCCGATGTTTCTGATGTACGATTCCCGGCCATCTACTCAAAGGGGCTCGCCTTTGGCAGCTTGGCCACGAAGCAGGAAAGTCTTGGGGTACGAACCGTGGCCGCAGATTTTGAATGAACCGAAGTCCTTGTACCACGCACCATCCGGCACTTCCGGCTTTGATTCAATCCAAAGACGTAGCTGATTGAGATCGCTGATGCTGATTGCACGGTCGCGCATCCGGTCGATCAAATGTTGGCGGACGTTTTCTGGAAGATTGTCCCAATGCTCGATCTTGGGCATCAGTCGCCAAAAACCATTCGGCCCAATTTGTCCCCGAGACGCTTGGCTTCCTCAGGGTTGGTAGCGCTGCGGAAACGCTCGGCGAGTTCGAAAAATTCCTGCTGCTTGCGCTTATCAGCCTCGATCCCATTCTCGATGAGTTCCACCAGCATCCGGTTGGAACTAAGCCTGCGGGTCTTCGCCATGCTGCGAACCTGAGCTGCAACCTTTACCGGAAGGCTGACGCTTTGGCGTACTGTCTTGTCCATGCCACCATTATGCACCAAAATGATGCGACTGTATATGCGGCAGATACCTGCTGTGACAGAAATGTGCCAGAACCCTATCTGTTTTAGCTATTGGGGTTAGCTTTCGAGCGAAAAGCAGATGCCCCAAGTTATTGGAAAGAAACAAAAGTGAAAGGAAGCGATAGAAGGGTTGGAGTTATCTCGCGAGCTTGCAAAGCAGGTGCTCTCCCAGCTGAGCTACACGCCCACAGATCGGACCTCTTCTGATTCTAAAGCATTTGCACCGGTTCTGAAACTCCGAAAACCCACGTTTTGCCCTCTACTGTGTCAAAACCCCGGTCGCCAATTAACACATCGCAATCAGCTGGTCATTCCGTCTATGCTTGGTGGTTAGACAGGCTAGCGCGGGCAAAAAATCACGAAGGATTAAAACCGAACGGCTGGCGCGTTTTTCGTCCAGATGGAGCCAGATGTTAGCTGGCTCCTTGATTCTTTGTTCAGGAAAGCTTTGCAAATAGGGGTCAGGGATTCGCGTTCCGCGGCGTCCGCCGACTTCCGTCGGTTCGTTCTGCAGTTTGCTTTCCGTCTCCGTCATAAACAGGGAAGTGAATCTCGATGTCCAGGCCACCGCCATCGCGATTGTAAGCGTGAATGCGGCCGCCATGGGCGGTTGCGATTCTTTGCGCAATCGACAGACCCAAACCCGTTCCTCCTGTTTGATGCTCACGGGCCTCCGTAACGCGATAGAAAGGTTCAAAAATATGGTCGAGCGCTTCCGGAGGCACGCCGTCTCCTTGGTCAGAGACCAGAATTCGCGCTGAATGCGAGCCATGGCCCACCAGTTCCAGCAAAAGCACGACCTCCGTATGCGGTTTGGTGTAGTGAATCGCGTTTCGCACCACATTTTCAACGCAGCTTCGTAAAAGCGCCGCATCTCCTTTCAGCCAGCAATCGTCTGCGCGGGCGATCGCCACGGATTTCCCCTCTTCCTCCACCTCGAAGCGGGCATCCTCTGCCACGCTTTCCAGAATCGAGCGCAGATTCACGGGAACTTCTATTTTTTGATCACCGCGCGTCTGCAGCCGCGTCAACGTCAGAATCTGGCCGATCAGCGTGTTGAGAAGGTTCAAATCCGCTTGTAATCGTTCAACCGCGTCTGCGTTGCCCCGCCGAATAAGCTCAAGGGACACATTCGCGCGAGTGAGCGGAGAGCGCAATTCATGGGAAATATCTCCCAGCAATTCCTGTTGTTTCCGCAATAGGGCTTGGATACGTTCCGCCATCCGGTCGAAATCGCGCGCCAAATCCGCCAATTCATCGCGCCGCGACCCCATCGCTGGACTCGCGCGAACGGAAAGCTCGCCATCCGCTATTCTCCCGGCCACGCCCTGCAAGGTACGGATTGGCGCCGCGATGTGTCGCGCCAGAATCAGGCAAAACAAGGCGCCGGCCACAGCAGGCAGGAGCCACTGAAGAATAGTTACCCCGATCGCTCCGCCCAGAAGAAAACCGTAGGGGATATTCACCTTGGCGACGAGAATGTATTTCCCTTCCGGGCGGTCATCCACCGCGGCTCCCGTCCAGAGCAAACCAATGTGAAACTGCGTTTGTCCGGTAGCTCGCGCTTCGGCGAGAACTTTCTCCGCACCTTTTGGCACGCCGCGCTCCACGATGTCATTGCCCTGCGGGTCAAGCAGCGTCGACTCCAGAAAGGAAGCGTCTTCGATCTTCTGCAAATATTCGGCAAGCCTTTCCTTTCCCCCGTGCTCATAGATAATGACGGCGCTTCGCGCATATTGGTCCAAAACGCCAATCATCCAGCTGGGCCCGAGGGATTGCCAGTGCGCGGCGACCGTGACCGAAAAAACCGTCCCGCTGGTAACCAGGATCGCCAGCAGGAACCAAAGAAAAATCTTGAGGTAGATACCGCGAATCATTTGCTCTCCCGGCCGGTTCCCCCCGTATAGACGTAACCTGATCCACGCACATTTTGAATTCGTTCAGCTCCCTCGGCATGGGCTCCAAGCTTCTTGCGCAAGTTGCTGATGTGGTTGTCGATGCTGCGATCAAAAACGCCCATCGAACGCCCCAGCGCCGCTTCGGCGATTTCCTCCCGGGTGAGCACTGTGCCCGCGGACCGCACGAGCAGCCAGAGTATGTCGAACTCGGCTCCCGTTAGCGCGATCTCGTTGGCATCACGGACAACACGCCGCTGAGTGCCATCGATCTCCAGGTCGTCGATCTTGACGACGTTCGGCATCGCCAAATCAGTTTTGCGCCTCAGAACAGAGCGCATTCGGGCCACGAGTTCTCGCGGATTGAAGGGCTTTGGCAAATAGTCGTCTGCTCCGCGTTCGAGGCCCGCGATGCGGTCGGCCTCGTCGCCACGGGCGGTCAACATAATCACTGGAATTTGCGAAGTAAGGCGAATGCGGCGCAACACCTTGCGGCCGTCCCCGCGCGGCATCATCACGTCCAGAATGACGAGATCATATCCGCCCTTGAGCGCATGTCGAACTCCTGCCTCTCCGTCATGGACGGCCGTGACGCTGAAACCGTCCATCCCCAGCAGCCTTTTGAGCGAAGTGCACAGCTCCGCGTCGTCGTCGACGAGCAAGATTGGGATGAGCTTCATGCGTGATTCTTCCGCGGGATTTTACTTCGGGAGCCTGCTCGAAGTCCCTTAGCACTCGTTTCAACAGCGGCCGGAGCGCCCTCAATTTGTAGCACAACGGGCATGGAGTAATGTCAGGGAGTGTCGAGACCTCACGTGCGCCGTCCCGACACTTCCTTACATTTCGAGGCCAACGGACTCGACTACCATTTGCATCCAGGAAGGTGGAGACTTACGCGCCCTCCCTGAACAAACGAGGATGAAAAATGAGGAAAAGTTTTTTTGCAGTGCTGGCGTACCTGGTCTTTTCGACCGCCGCCTCCGCCCAGGGCACGCCTGTGGCGGAAGCTGCCGCGGGATATTCGATAATCGAAGTCGGGAAAGGCTACACCTTTCGGATGCACGGCGGCAGCGGTTCGATCGCCTACAACGTAAATGATTGGCTCGGGATCGTTGCCGATTTTGGCGGCTATCACGCAACTCCCGGAGTCGATCTAACCGCAGAGACTTACCTGTTTGGCCCGCGCGTGTCCTGCCGCTGTTTTTACAGAGTTACGCCCTTTGCCCAGGTTCTCGTCGGCGGTCTCCACGATTCCGCGGTTTCCACGGGTTTTACCGACGCGCACAACGCCTTTGCCTACGATGCCGGTGGGGGTGCAGACATTATTCTCGACCGTGGCGGCAGATTCACCGCCCGCATGCAATTCGAATTTTTGGGCCTTCGCTCAAACGGTAGCATTACGACGAATACGGCGCGCCTTTCCGCAAGCCTCGTGTTTCGCTTCGGCAGAAAATCCTAGCGAGAAGCCGGCGGCCGATGATGAAAACCTACTTCTTTCTGATCCTCGGTTGTGCGGGAGTGGCGGGATGCGGCGGCGGCTCCATGGCTTCTCCTGACCGGTCTCCATCCATTACTTCGATCGCGCCTTCGAGTCTTCCCGCGGGTGGTGGACCATTCAGTTTGATCCTGACTGGCACCGGACTTTTAATAGCGTCGAAAGTACATTTCGGCGCCGATGTATTGAGTCCGTCCATGGCACAGCCTTGCGCCGCCGGCGGCAATTGTCAGGCCATCGAAGTATCCGTTCCCGCGAAGGATATCGCCACTCCCGGAAGCGTCAATGTCTCGGTTTCGAATGGCGGACTCAACTCCAATACCGTTATGTTCACTATCAAGCCGCAGATCGCCGGGAACTCGCCTCAAGTTCTGGCTTTTCTGCCAACGGTCGCGCCGGCCGGCGGGCCCGCATTCTCCATGGTCATCATTGGACTGAATGTCGCACCGGGTGCAGTCGTCAATTTTGGTTCATTGCAGATAACTCCGAACTCAATTCTGCCCTGCACTCCTGGAGAGCTCTGCCCAGAGTTGCTGCAGGTGCCCGCGTCGGCGATTGCCTCCGCCGGCCAAGTGCCTCTTTCCATCACGAATCCCGGCGGCAATGGCGGTACATCAACCGCGCTTCCTTTCCTGGTGCTTGCGAGCAACACGTTTCCCCTCGAGCAGTCCGTGAACAACGCCAACCCCTCGGCGCCGGCGAACGCCAACAGCACACATTCCTCCGTTTCCGCAGGAGCCGCTTTCGTTGCCTTCGATTCCACGGCGAGCAATCTCTCCCCCAGCGCATCTGGTGGGCTCTCGCAAGTCTTCGTCCGCAACAATTGCTTTGCCGGCTTGCCGGACTGCGTCCCGCAAACCACTCTGATCTCTTCCTCGTCCGACGGCACCCCGAGTGGCGGCGGCATGCAAGGCAGCGACAAGCCGGTCATTTCTCTGGACGGCCGCTTCGTCGCTTTCGAATCCGATGATACAAATCTTGTCCCCGGCGTTACTCAGGCGGTCGAACAAATCTATCTCCGCGACACATGCAACACCATCTTTGGCGTGGTGCCGGATTGCGTGCCCTCCACGACTCTCATTTCCGCGTCTCCAGAAGGCGCGCCTGGAAACGCTCCGAGCGTTAATGCCACGATTTCAGCATTTGGCTTCTTCGTCGCCTTCCAATCCACGGCGACAAACCTCACGAGCACAGCGAAACTTGCGGGGATTTCCCAAATCTATTTGAGTCGCCAGTGTCCTGCGATCGAGGCGATCGGCGCCATCCCCGGCTGCACACCTTCCCTGGCATTGGCTTCCTTCGACGCCAATGGCAATCCGGGCGACAAGGATTCGACCCTTCCTTCCCTCGATGCCATCGGGCTTGTCCTCTCGTTTGAGTCCTTAGCCGACAACCTTGTTGCAGCCACCCCGGGCAACGGATTCCAGCAAATCTATGCCCACAACACTTGCTTTTCGCTTTCGTTTCCCGCGATCACGCTGCCCTGCCCGAATGTCGCCGAAGCGGTTTCCGTGGATTCAACCGGCAAACTCGGCACAGGCGACAGCGTCTCTCCAGCCACGGGCTTGCTTGCGACGGCCGTCGCCTTCGCCACGCGCGCGCCCAATATTCTTCCGCCGAACACCTCCGGGCAGCAGGTCGTCGGTGCCGCTACCTGCGTCATTGAGGAGACCCTTGGGCTTTCTTGTAGTACGTCGCCCCCGACGGTCGTGTCCTTGGATCAAAACGGATTGTCCGGTCGGGGCGATAGCTCGAATCCCGCGATCTCCTTTCAGGAGATTGCCTTTACTTCTTCCGCGAGTCTTTTGCCCAGTGTTTCCGGCCAGCAAGTGTACCTGGCAAATACGTGCGTTGTGTCGGGCGGGAATTGCACTTCTGTGTCTTTGCTTTCGGCCGATGCGGCACGTCGTCCTCTGGGCGGCGATTTCGTGGCTATGGAGCCTTCGGGCACCTTCGCGACTTTCGCCACCAAGGGTTCCGCAGCATCGCAGGGAACGGATGAGGTCTTCCTCACCTCTACATTCTTCTAGGTCCGCTTACTTGGGGTGCGTAGGCACGTCAAAATGTTTCCGTGTATTCTCGGAATACAGTTCCACGGACGCGAAAGCCTATGAGGATTGCGGCATTTTTTCTGGTCATCGCTGTCAGCGCCGGGGCGTGGGGGCAGGAAAGGCCCAAGTTCTCGGTAAGAACGAATCTTGTAACCGTTTTCGCAACCGTTCGCGATGCCGACGGGCGCATAGTGAAAAACCTGATCCGGGACGATTTCACGGTGCTGGAAGACGGCGTCCCCCAGAAGATTGACTACTTTTCCCGGGAGTCGGACCTGCCCCTTACGATTGGACTCCTGGTGGATACCAGCCGCAGCCAGACCGGGGTTCTCGACCAGGAGCGGCGCGCCAGCTACACGTTTTTGGATCGTGTCTTGCGCGAAGACACGGACAAGGCATTCGTCGTGCACTTCGATCTGCGCGTCGAAACTCTGCAGGAGCCTACGTCATCACGCCAGAATCTCGAAGCGGCGCTTGGCAAGCTGAAAATTCCCGAACGTGATACCACACTGGTCTTTAGCGCGATCAAGGACGCATCGGAAAGTTGGATGAGGCAGTTGCAGGGCCGCAAAGCGTTCATCCTGCTGTCGGATGGCGTGGCTTTTCGAGAGCCCACATCGATAGTCACGGCGATCGAATTTGCACAGCGCGCGGACACCATCATCTATCCCATTCGCTTTGCCGACCCGGTTCCGCTTTCCCTCCCCGTCGTCGGCGCGATTCTCGCCATGGCCAGCGAACACGGCAAGAAGGGACTGCACCGCATGGCCAGAGAAACTGGGGGAGCCTACAACGAAGTTAGCAATGACCAGCCAATTGAAAAGATCTACTCGCAGATCGAGGAGGCTCTTCGCAATCAATACAGCATCGGGTACACGCCGGGGCGCATCCAGCCCGACGGGAAATATCACCGCATCAAATTGATCACGAAAGATCGCCACCTGATCGTCAATGCAAGGACTGGATACTATGCTAGATAACGAATCAAAGGAAAGCGAAGAGTATCTGTAGCGCCCTCGTGAATGATGCCGAGCCGCGTCCGAGATCACGTTCTTCGCCGCCTTAACCGGCACGGTGTAGATCAGAGGCATGGCCTCACCGCAGAAGCAAGTTGAGCCTGGGAAAGCATCTGACAATGATAGCTGCCAGTTCGTCGAGATTCAGTTTTGAAGGTGTAGCCATAATACCTCCCTCCTAGGCGCTAGCACTGCGACTCCAGAGACTTGCACTTCCGCAGGAAGAAACTGAACTCATTCACACCGATGCTCCGGCGGCCGTACGGCCTGGATCTTTGTGCTGCCTGACGTAGTCGATGGCCGATTCTCTGCCATAAAAGTTACCCGCCAGAATCGTCTTACCGGCAACATGATCGAATACGTGGCTCACGAATTCGACCAGTTCTTGCTTCGCCCTGCTGTCAAGCTGCTCTTCTTCGCCTCGAAGAACGGCCAACACATTGTGATCTTCCTTGCCGTCCTCGAGTTGCTCCATCAGGCCCACTGGATCGCACTCGACGATCTGCCCTGTATGCAGTGAGGTTTTCGTAAGGACAAAGCAGTCCACGTTCAGTCCGTCGTCCCCCGTCGTGTTGAGGATGAATCCGTAAGGTAATGGATACGCTCGCGATACTCGGGCTGTTCCCGCAAACATGAGCGTCTTTTCATCATAGAAATTCTTATCAAACGAACCGGCCTCGTTTTGAATAAATACTTTCATGCTCGGTACCTCCGAGACGCTGGAGCTCTCATAAACTTCACCGAGTGTATTCATGGGGCGGCTCGGAGTGCAAGGAGCTTCTGGCGAGCCTGGACGGGCGCGAGGCAACCCTAAAGATGCAGCCGCACGACACCAGAAACAGGCCAGAAGTTGTTGTCTACCACTCGGCGTACGGACTCAGACCCGCGATCATCGAGTTTGCGGCCAGACTCCGTGCGGCAGGACTCCTGGTTCACACTCCCGATCTGTATGACGGTGAAGTGTTTAGCGATCGCAAGGAAGCGATCCGAAAACTCCAAGCACTCGGATTTGACAAGTTGCTGGAACGAGCCGTTGCGGCCGTCGAGAGCTTGCCGCACGATTTGGTGTACGCTGGCTTTTCCAATGGCGGTGTTTGTGCGGAATTGCTAGCGGCGACGCGGCTGGAGCGAGGGGAGCAATCCTAATTCACGCACCGCTGATGGTGCGTGAACTTGGATGGAAGGTGTGGCCATCGAATGTTCCCGTGCAAGTGCATTTTGCCGACAAGGACCCGATACGAAATCAAGCGGTGATCGATGCCCTGGGGATGAAGGTTCGTCAGTCCGGGTCCAAATTCGAGCAGTTCGACTATGACGCGCCCGGGCACCTGTTCGCCGATCCGGGCTTTCCAGCCTACAACGCTGATGCGGCCCAGTTGATGACAAGACGCGTAATGGAGTTTTTAGAAGGGATCGGTCGACCGTTGGTGACAACATCGGCGAATCCGAACCGTTTACAACGGGCGTTTACTGGAACGCCAGACCACATTGCGGGCGATGACTCCTGATGTGACAGAGGCGCCTGCGCCGACGGAGTGTCTCCACAGTTGGCATTCTTACGCTACATTCCACAATGGAAATCTTTGGCATGGAGCGCGAAAATCACTGAGAGCTCGCCGCGATGCGCGAGTTCTCATTGAGGGTGTCAGCAAACAGTACAAAAGTGATCCGGTTCGAGGATTAAGGAAGCGAAGGCGAAACTATGGGACCTCCTGCAGGTGGTGCGCCAACGGTGCCCATGTTGATCGTGCGCCGAAGTAGTCAGTCATCCTCTCTCGGACCAAAAAAAGCAGGTGCGCTACCGTGCTCGGACCGTGCATTTATGAATGAGATTGAGGCCATTGGAGTTAGCTTTGAACGAGAAGCAGATTCCCCAAGTTGTTGGAAAGAATAGAAAGGCAAGCAGGAAATGGAAGACTCGGAAAGAATTATCATCCTTGCAAAGCAGGTGCTCTCCCAGCTGAGCTACACGCCCACAGTGGAACTGCTATTCATTCTAAAGCACTTTCCGGTTTTCCGCTGCCTCGACAAAACGGCTACGACGGTGTTGAAAACCGTCGTCAGCTCCGCCGATAGCGCCTTTTTTTATCCGATTCGCCGCTATTCGAGCGGGACCTGTTGTTTGTCCTGCGATTGAGAATGCTGTTCAGTGTCCGACGCCGGGGTTGTTTGCGTGCCTTGTGCCTCTTTTGCAGCGCGTTTTGCGAATTTCTTTTGCTCACGCCGTTCCGCCTTAGCCCGTTGCTTTTCCTGCCGCTTCATTTCCTTCTGGCGCTTTTTGAACGTGATGCTCATAGGTCTCCTCAAAAGTCCGCGGCCGCATCAACATCACTGAGTCGTAGACTTACCAGCGCGGTTCGCGCGGCTGGCGGGCGGACTCCCGGTAATCCTCGTGAGAGAATCCGCTGCGACCGCGACCGCCGCCGCTATTGCTGCGCGGTGGTCGCTCGCCCTTAGGCCGTGCTTCGTTGACCTTGAGGCTGCGGCCTCCCATTTCCTTTCCGTCGAGAGCGGCAATGGCCTTTGCTGCCTCAGCGTCATTGGGCATTTCCACGAACGCGAAACCGCGAGCACGGCCTGTTTCTCGGTCCGTGACAATGTGAATGCGCCCGACCTGCCCGAAAGGCTGGATTAGCGTCATCAAATCGGCCTCCGTGGCTTGAAAATTCAAGTTTCCGAAAAAAAGACTTTTCATGCGATCTCCTTTGCTAGATACCAGGGGCAACGAAGCTCACCACGAACCTTCGAGAAATGCGCGGACGAGGCCGGAACGCGAAGGGTGGCGCAGCTTGCGTAGTGCCTTCGCTTCAATCTGGCGAATGCGCTCGCGTGTGACAGCGAAGACTTGGCCGACTTCTTCGAGGGTGCGCGGATTGCCGTCTTCAAAACCAAAACGCATGCGGAGGATGCGTTCCTCGCGGGGGCTGAGTTTCCTTAGCACCGAGGCCATCTTTTCTTTGAGGCTCAAGTTCGTGGCTGCCTCGGATGGGGAGATTACCGCTTTGTCTTCGATGAAATCGCCGAGGTGGGAGTCCTCTTCTTCACCAATCGGAGTCTCGAAAGATATGGGTGTCTGAGCGATCTTGCGCGTCTGGTGCACTTTTTCGATGGTCATGTCCGAACGCTTGGCCAGTTCTTCCGAAGTGGGCTCGCGGCCAAGCTCCTGGACGAGCTGGCGGGTGCACTTGGCAAGCTTGTTGATGACCTCGACCATGTGAACGGGCACACGGATGGTGCGCGACTGGTCGGCGATGGCGCGCGTGATAGCCTGACGAATCCACCAGGTGGCGTAGGTCGAGAACTTGTAACCCCGACGCCAGTCGAACTTATCGGCCCCTCTCATGAGCCCGAGATTGCCCTCCTGGATCAAGTCCAGAAACTGAAGGCCATGATGGGTGTACTTCTTGGCGACAGAAACAACGAGGCGAAGGTTGGCCTCGGTCAGTTCGTTCTTGGCCTGCTGCGCCCGCGCCTCACCCCGCTGAATGAGCGCGAGGGTCCGTTTCAGGCTGTTTAGTCCTACTTCGCTCGATTCTTCGATCTCCTTCAGCTCGGCGCGGCGCACCCGCAGCTCTTTGCGAGCTTCGGCGGCGACATCGCCCAGGGCAGCGTCCACGCGGCGCTCCAGGCGGTGTGCCTCGCGCTCGATGGCGTGCAAGCGCTCAACCGTTGAACGCAGCTTGCCAATCAGACGCTTTTTCTCAAGCCAGTGCAAAGGGATGTCGCGAATCGCCAGAGAAATTTGGATGCGAATGCGGGCAAGTGCCCATTTGGCCCGAATATACGACTGCTTCTTTGATTTTGGGGTCTCCGCAAGCTTTTCGGCCAGTTTCAGGGCGGTTTCATAAAGCTCCGCAATTCTGTCGATGCACTTGAGCGTTTGCTTGGTCGTGTTGGCGATCTTCGCTTCTGTCAGCTCCTCATCATCAAACTGGACGATTTCCTTGATCGACCGCGCGCCTTTGCGCAAATCGCCGCCAACTGTAATCAGCTCCTTGATCACGATCGGTGAACGGGTGATTGCCTTCATCACCATCAGTTGTCCACGCTCCATGCGCTTGGCAATAACTACTTCCCCTTCGCGGGTGAGCAGCGGCACCGAGCCCATTTCGCGAAGATAGACTCGGACCGGATCCTGGGATTTAGTATCTATACCCGAACTGAGGTCAAGACTGGCTTTGGTGGCGAGTTCCTCTTTCAGGTCGGGTTCGGAACTCTCTGTGGCGTTTGCAGATGCCCGCACCGCGTTTGCGGTGGCAAGGTCCTCGTAGATCTCAACCCCGTGGCGCTCCAGAAGGGACAAGAGATCGTCAATCTCCTCTGGTGAGGTCACCTCAACAGGCAGATTCTCGTTCACCTCATCGTAGAGCAGGTAGCCGCGCTCCTTACCGATCAGGATGAGTTGCTGAACGTGACCAAGCTCGTCTTCAATCTGTCGCGCCACGTATGCTCCTGAATTTGCGGGAACGAAATGACGCAGGTGACATCAAGATTCTTTGTCTCCCCTGTGGGCGGAGGTGCCGGGCTTGGTTTTCGGCGTGTGGGCCTCCATGTAGTCAGCCAGTTCGGCGTCCGTAATCGAGAAGCGAGCGGAGGGAAGATGGCCGCTGCGGCTGGCAAATTCCCGGTGAAGCCGGAGTGAGCAAATGTCCGGCGCATCCTGATAGCGCACGCGATGCGCCACAAAAGCGGCGTTCGCAATGGTCACAAAAAACTCAGACGATTCGCCCCCGGACCTGCGAAGGGTGAAAGCGTATTCGCGGAATGCCCCCTTGGTTTCAAACCCAACGTACTGCAGGGCAACCGTATCACTCACAAATGTCCCCATTCCCGAAAGGGAGATAGTCGCATGTGTGAACTTGGCAGCCTCTTAAATAAACCGAGAGGTTTGGAAAGAACAACAAACGCGGCACCTTCATAATGACACACTTATAGACATCAGGATAGGAACATCTCCAAAGCGCCCTGAGCGCGAGGTGGCTCTCTCCCCGCGGGAATTTACCTTTCGATTTGCGCTTGCAGATATTCCCCGGGCAAAGGAACCATCCTGGGGGCGAAAGTCGCCGGAATGCGCTCTGTGTCGGGTCGATGGGTGCGCGGGCTCTTTTCGCACGACTCACCATCCATGGAAATTCTCTCCATCCGAATCCCAAGTGCTCGTTCTAGCTGGAACAGCTCTGTCCGTTGCTCTCTCACAAAGAAAGTGGAAGCAACACCACGCTCGCCGGCTCGCCCCGTGCGGCCAACCCGATGAATGAAGTTCTCGGCTACCTCAGGAAGGTCATAGTTAATGACGTGGGTGATAGCCTGCACGTGAATACCACGGGCAGCCACATCCGTCGCGACCAGTACGCGGTACTGCCCTCGCTGAAATCCCGCCAGGGCCGCGGTTCTCTGGGATTGTGACCGATCCCCGTGGATCATCGCCGCATTGATTCCCTGGCGGTTCAGGCTCTTGGCAATGCGCTCCGTGCCGCGCTTGGTCCGCGAGAAAATCAGGCAGCGCCCGTTCTCCTTATTCACCAGCCCGTAGAGCAGTTGCGGCTTCTCGCCATCGGCCACCTCAAATGCCTGCAGCCGCACGTTTTCCGAAAGTCTCAGGGTCGAACCAAAGGACAGGCGAACCGGGTTTCTGGTGTAATGCTTCATCAACTTGGTTACCGTTCCCTCTATCGTCGCTGAAAAACACAGGGTCTGACGTTCCCGCGGGAGGTTGCCAACGATCCGCCGGATCGCTGGCAGGAATCCCATGTCCAGCATGCGATCTGCCTCGTCCAACACCAATAGAGTCACGCCGGTCAGAGACACCAGCTTTCGTTCTAAGTAATCCTCAAGGCGGCCGGGAGTTGCCACGACGAGGCGCGCACCTCGCCGAATCGCATCAAGCTGCCTACCTTCCGGCAGCCCGCCGACTACCAATGCTGCGGGCTGGGTCTGTTTGCTCCTCAGCGCGTCGTACTGCGCCACCACTTGCATTGCCAATTCTCGTGTCGGTACGAGCACAAGCGCGCCGATTCCTGCCGCTCTTTGTGCGGACAGCTTTTCCATCACTGGAATCAAAAACGCCAGTGTTTTGCCGGTTCCTGTCTGGGCCGTGGCGATCACATCCCTGCCCTCCAAGGCCTGCGGAATGGCTGCCGCCTGGACCGGGGTCGGCGTGGAAAACCGCGCCGCGGTGAGTCGCTCCTTCAGCGAAGGAGATATCGATAGTTCTGAAAAACTTTGCATTTTGCTTTCTTGCTGGCCGGAGTTGCGCAACCACTGCACAAACCTGTGGGTTGTCGCGGCAATCTCCGTTGCCAGTCTTCTTTTTAAAATTACGCTGAAAACGAACGGAGGAAACGGAGGGCGGGTATTCTCAGAATCAATTCACTGAACCAGAAGGACCGCACAACACAACCGAATGCATTAAGCGTATAAACAGGATAACATGCTATAGGAGTTCCCGCTAGCCGACTTGGTTGTTGTGCACGACAGGCGGCCGATCCAATCAGAACCGAGGAAAGCATATGACCAAGCTTTACGTAGGAAGTCTGCCGTATAGCATTACCGATGAGAGCTTGCTGCAGTTGTTTACCGGGAAGGGTTATAGGCCGGTCTCTGCCCGCGTGATCATGGATCGGGACACCGGCCGTTCGAAAGGTTTTGGATTTGTGGAACTCGGGCCGGAAGATGACGCGGCAAACGCCATTGGGGAATTCAACGGCTTGAACATCGAAGGCCGTGCGCTCGTGGTTAATGAAGCGCGTCCGCAAGAATCCCGTGGTTATGGCGATCGTTCCGGTGGCGGGAGAGGATATTCTGGAGGGCGATCGGGCCGCGGTGGACGTCGAAGCTACTAGTTCACCTCTGTCTGGGTTGCACAAAAGATCTCCGCGCGGCGAGTCTGCTGAGGGCGGAATTTGTTTGGGAGAAATGCGTGAGTGTGAAAGTCGTGGCCGCCATAAACAGTATGAACAAACAGGGGCATTATGCGCGTTTACATCGACACCAGGACAAAATGTGGGTTGAGATTGACCAGTGCATGCTTGCCTCGTTTGAGGAAATCGAAGAACTGGTCGATGGAGTCCATTCATTCGAAGAGTTGACGGAGCTTTTCAAAAGAAGGCATGCGGAAAAACTTGGCGGCCTTTAGCCTCTGTGAGAGGCGCTTTCACAGCACGCTTTATTGCACTCGATTAATTGCGCCCCATTCTGATTTGGCATTTACGCGCCTGGTTGTAACGCACCTCATTCGCGGAACTCGCAGTCAGCCCTCTCGAGGATCAGGGTTCCGTTTCGACCAGCTTCAAAGAGCGGTGGTCGAAACGAATCGCCTCCTGTCTTTCGCAACTCGGCCTCGTTAGATCGGAGCATCGTTAGAGTGAACGCGAAATGTTTACTCGGGTCGCTGCTGTTACCTAAACGGAGCGAGCAACGATGCATAACGCAACGAGCTTGATTTTTTGCATTGTGCCGAATGGCGCATTATGATTAGCTCGCGGTGGCTGCAATGAGAATCCTACTCTACAATCCAGACAACGGCGTCACCCGCAACTTCATGCCGCATCTTTGGATGTTTCTCCTGCAAGCCCTGACTCCGCCTGGCCACGAAGTGTTATTGATTGACGGCAACGCAAAGCCCATGAATGAAGAAGGCATCAAGCGCTACGTCTGTTAACAAAATATCGGACTGGTCGGCATTGGCGGGATGACTAGGATGATTGCCAAGGCCTATCGCATGGCGGATGCAGTGCGCGCCACGGGCGTGAAGGTCGTCATGGGCGGCCCTCACGTTACAGAGATGGCCGATGAGGCCCTCGGGCGAGATGGCGGCTCGCGCCATGCCGACGCGGTTGCTCTGGGCGAAGCCGATGAGACGTGGCCCAGAATTGTCCGAGACGCTGTAGGGGGCACGCTCAAGGAGATTTATGCACCGCTGGACGATTTTGGCCAAGAACGCAAACCGTCACTCGAGCAGTATCCTGAGATTCCCTGGGACAAAATCAATCTTGACCAATTCAATTTAGTCCCTGGCATGTTGCATCTGCTGCTAAAGCGTGTGGGCTCTGGTTGGGGGACATTTCGCATAATTCCGATGGAGTCCGGACGTGGTTGTCCTTACGGATGTGAGTTTTGCACGGTTACGGGATTTTTTGGCGACTCGATCCGCTTTCGCACGAATGAAAGCGTCGTGAAAGAATTGTTGCTGCTGAAGGCGCGCGCGCGAAAGGAAGGCGGCCAGATTGCCGTTTTTTTCATCGATGACAATTTTGCAATTAACGTAAAACGGACAAAATCCCTATTGCGAACCATCGTGGCCGCAAACGCGCAAGTGCCTTGGGTTGCTCAGATCAGCGCAAATCTGCTGCGCGATGAAGAACTGATTGATCTGATTGCAGCCGCTGGTGGCAAGTGGATCTTCATCGGAATGGAATCCATCGATCCCGCCAACCTCGCCGACGTAAAAAAGGGATTTAACAAGCCGGCTGAATATGCCGCGGTCCTCAATCGGCTTGCCCAGCGCAACGTCTATGCGATTACGTCTTTTATCTTCGGCATGGACAACGACGCGCCGGGTGTGGCGGAGCGGACTTTGAAGGAAATTAGCAGTTGGCCTGCGGGGCTGCCGATCTTCGGCTTGCTTACGCCACTGCCCTCGACGCCGCTCTATAAGCGACTGGAAATTGCCGGACGGCTTACGCGCCCGAAGCACTGGCTAGAATTCATACCCTATGCGATGGCGCATACGCCGTTGAAGATGAGCATCGATGAAGCTCACAGCGAGTTACGAATTGGGTGGGTCAACTCTTACAGTCCGGAGGCAATCGAAAAAGCCGTGGACTCGCTCAATCATAAACCGCTGGACAATCGCATCAATATTTTCATCGCGCGCCTTTGCTTCAGAGGGATTTATTTTCCACAACTAGGGCCCTTCGCATGGATGAAAACGATCCTCGCGAATCGACGCACGATTCTCAAGCTGATCAAGCAGGGTTGGAAAACAACTTCGCCCACAGTGTCAACGCAGATGCTCTGACTAATTTGATCCGCTAATAGAGAGGCGATATAACTTTTGTCCCGGTACGCTACGTCGTGGGAGAAAATACCCAGTTAAAGGGTAGGATGCGAAGGAGTTTTGTATTGTAGACTTTTCCGCTCCAGCCGCAGTTGGGATGAGTGCAGAAAAGCTCTTCGTTTCCGAATATCTGTTTCGCTTCGGCTTCTGAAAGCGATGGTTTCGGGCATTTCCTTTGCAAGTTGATGTTGTGGCCACCCTTCGGACATTCGAAAACGACTCGATAAGCTTGCATACTCCAATGATAGCACTTCGAGCACCTGTCGTTCACAGTAATTCCGCACGGTGTTCCCAGCAAGTGGGAGCTTTAAGCTAAAGCCAGAAAATTGGGCAGACCGCTTCCGGCTAGCGAGCTATCCGTGCAAATGGCCAGTCTCAAAAAATCATGCAAAAGCATGTGCTCTGCGCTGTGCCATTAATGTGCCGGAACCCTATCTATTCTGACCATTGAGGTTAGCTTTCGAGCGAAAGCAGATGCCCCAAGTTATTGGAAATAAACAAAAGCGAAAGGAAGCGATAGAGGGTTTGGAGTTATCTCGGCGGCTTGCAAAGCAGGTGCTCTCCCAGCTGAGCTACACGCCCACAGTAGGAGTCACTTCATTTTAAAGCATTTGCGCCAATCAATGGAACAGTGCCTCAGCGAAGTCGGACGAGATCGAAGGAGGTGTTGAGATGCTGTCCGTCTGGCGTATCGACTTCCACAGTTGCTTCGCTTGAGGTAAGCCTCAATGCGTCATACTCCAGCCAGATGATGAAGCCGGTTAGTCGTGAACCACTTCCGCCACGACTTCCTCGCCCACTCGTGCTTGTGTTTTCGTATCTCGTGTTTTGGGATTCCACGGCTTTGCCGTTTTGCTTCAAAAGGACCTGGAAATCCTGCCCCGGACTGGTTTGACTCGGAACCCTATTCTGTCCCTTCACGATTCCGGGATTATATGTATTGGTGTAGACAACGTGAACGCCAACCCGGAACGAATCGCCATTTGCGCGATAATCCTGTCGCGCTTCCTGAGCGCTATAGCTGCCGCCGTGGTTCCGTGAAGCTTCGACGGCCAGCGCGAACGGCGTAAAAAGTTCGACGGCAAAAACATGAGGGCCCGATTTCGGCGCCACCAGGTACTGGCGGTAGGCCTCTAGGAAGCGGGCCGTAGTGTCATCGCGCCGCTGACCGAGGAAGTAGGCATCGCGGAGAGCCTCATCGGACAGAGGCAACTCGAACGCCGACGTCGGCAAGGGCATGAGCAGCGCGGCAGTGAGAAGTGCCAGGCCAGACCTGAAGGACAAATGAGTTGTGTAGAAGGACATGGAATTGCCACCCTCGGTGCAATACCTTATTTTCCCATGGAAACAGATTGAAATCGGCTTAAGACCTTGTCTCTGGGTTCGAATGCTTGCGCTCTCCCCGCCAAGCGCCTCTCTAGAGTTTCAATGGCTGAAAGTATTAGTTCCTTTTGCGCTTTCCAACACTCTTTGGAGACATCAAACCCGGCACCACGACCACAAACCTATGCTCTGTCGATTGTTCCAACCGACGCACAAGGAATTCTGGGGCTTGGCCATAGGAATCGGCATTTTCGAGGACGGAGCCATCGAACTTAATCACGATTGTCTTTTGCAAGCCACACGCACTCAAGCCCTGCGAGAAATGGTGGCCCATTGAGTTCATCGCTGAAGCGCGCCCCGTGCAATCGCAGGCTTTGGCTTTATCTCTGTGCGGAAGCTTCTCGCAGACGCTCCAACGGCACGCGATCGCGGACTGTAATCGACTCTTTGCGCATTGTGTGCTTGCCCCACCACTCGAGAATGATTCATATCACTGGGATCCCCGGGTCGAACTCCTAATTCCGGGGACGGAGTGCCGAAAATCGGCGTGACAATGCGTGCTGCACCGGTGGGGTCGCGATCGATCGAAAAGTCGATCAAGCCTATCCCCATTCGTTCGCC
>Ga0126381_100002827_pt1 | contig 18839 bp, 19 predicted proteins | sample PanSoiMetPlot_28_FD_96465 | JGI IMG/M metagenome (GOLD analysis project Ga0126381, IMG submission 96465) | Tropical forest soil microbial communities from Panama - MetaG Plot_28 | ecosystem: Environmental > Terrestrial > Soil > Tropical forest > Bulk soil | place: Panama | collected 2016-02-17
CCGACCCCAAGCCAGCCGGCCCCGACACGTGTCGCGACTGCGACGTTAGGCAGTGGCAGCCGTTAGCGGGACCCGGAGGCCGTTGCCAGATTGAGACAACTGGTGTCGCTCCGTGTTGCTGTTGCGGTCGCTGTGTCGAGCACCGTGGCAAGCTCGCTCGCACTGAGAGCGTCGATGCTGACACCGGCGTCGCTCAGCTCATGCAGCCCGCCAAGCAGGGCACCGGTGAAGGCGGCGTCGAATCCGGTCACCGAGCCAGGCGGCAGCCCAGTTGCCCGGTACAGGACGGTTCCGGACTTCCTGACGGCAACCAGACCATCGCAGCCGCAGGTAATCACCACGAGCTCGGGTCCCTCGGCCAGCCACAGTCGCGCAACGGCCTCCGCCGCGCGGCCCGGGTACAGCCACGAGATGTCTTCCAGGCTCGTCGTCACCAGATCAGCTGCCTTAACGGGCCGGTCCAGCAGCAACCGGCCACGGGCCGGCGAGCCCATTACGGCTGGGGTCACGGTCACGTTGAGGCAGACGATCGCCCGGCGATTACGCTGACGTGCCGCGGCCCGAAGTACCCAGGTAGATCCGGGCAGCACACAGCAGTCGAGCAAGTCGAGATAAAGGACCGTAGTGCCGGCCGGGATCCAGCCCAGTTCGGCTGCGCTCCACTGCCAGCTCGCCGTATCGCGGAAATAGAGGCTGCCGGCGCCGTCCGCGCCTGCGTCAGCCGCGGCCACGGCAATCGTGGTCGGCTCATCGGCCTCGGGCGAGGCGCTGACGTCAAGTCCGTTGCCCGACGCGTGCATTCTCAGGAACTGGCCCAGCGAGTCACGGGACAGCCGCGCCATCAGCGCGGTCGGGTAGCCGAGCCTGGCGGTCTGGACCGCCGTGGTCAGGGCGCTGCCAGCTGGCGATGCCTGCATCAGGCCGCTGCCAGGGTCAGCCACGAGCTTCACCATCGCCTCGCCGATCAGGGTGATCACGGGCTACCTCTGTGCTCGCAGGGTTTGTTTCGGTCCTCAACAAACTGAGATGTATCGGACCCTACAAATATTTCGCTGAGATAGTCAACGGGTTCCCGGTCACTGAGCTCACCGTGCCCACCCATCCCGCCCCTGGACATCTGCGCTCCGCCGCTCTGGTCGCCCGTCCACGTGCAACTGAGCGTCGAGCGGACCGTGATAGCGTCTTAGATGATCATTTGCGTGGGATCCACAGTGTCGTGATCACGGTCTCTCGCCGGTATCAGCTTCCTACACGCTCAGCGTTCGTGAGTAGTCCGTGACGAGACAGGTAATCAAGCTCGGGTCGAGTTCCATCGCCCGCCGTGGCGGGCTCGCCCTGGATGTCATCGCCGGCCTGGTCAGCCAGGTGGCCGCGGCGCAGCGAGCGGGGCACGAGATCATCCTCGTGACCTCGGGCGCAGCTCGGCTCGGCCGGCAGCTGCTGGCCTTCGAGGGCCCGACGGCGGGCGCCGCGCAGGCGCTGCAGGCACTGGTCAGCGCCGTGCGGTCGGCTGTGCAGACGGCCGACTACCGGCAGCTCGCCGAGACACTGAGTCTGTATGAAACGCCGCCGGCGGGTCCGCAGGGCGGCGGCACGGCGCTGCCGTCCGCGGTGGGCCAGCCCGCGCTGATGGCCCTGTACCGGCAACTGGCCGCTGCGGTCGGCGTAGAGGTATGCCAGATCCTGGTGTCCCGCAGCGACCTTGCCTCAGCCCGGGCGATGGCCGACCTCGGCCAGCTGCTGCGGGAGGCAACCGGTCGCGGCCTGCTGCCAATCGTCAACGGCAACGACGCGACTGACCCGCACTCGGCGCTTGACAACGACCAGGTCGCTGTCGCTGTCGCGGTGGCTGCTGAGGCGTCCCGGCTGCTGTTCCTGACCGATGTCCGTGCCGCCTACCGCGACGCCGAGCTCAGCGAGCGGATCGCGCGGCTGACCCCGGCAGAAGCCCGCGCCGTGCGGGTGACCGCTAGCGGCAGCGGCCGCGGCGGCATGGGTTCGAAGCTGACGGCGGCCGCCCGCGCCGCCTGCTGCGGCATCGAGTGCGTTATCGGCTCGGCCCGTGAGCCCGACGTTGTCGGCCGAAGTCTTAATCCGCGGGCCCGGACGGGTACGGTCGTGCGCGCGAGCGGATCACAGCTCGACGCGGGCAGGCGGTGGATCGGCGGCATCGCCTACTCGGCAGGCTCGGTGCACGTGAACCGGGAGGCCGAGGAGAGCCTGCGCACCGGCAGCACGCTGTTCCTGTCCGGCGTCAAGCGCGTCGACGGGGACTTCCCGGCCGGCGCCGTCGTCGAGCTGCTCGACGTCCGGCACCCCGAGCGGCTGCTCGGCCGCGGCTCGGTGGCGCTGCCGTCGGCGATCCTGCGGCTGCTGCGGGCGCTGGCGCCGCAGGAAGTGGCCTGCGTGCTCTCGGTCCTGTTCCGGCTCAGGTACGCCGACCCGCCGCCTGACGCGCGGGGTGCGGCAGGCGAGCTCGTTGCGCCGCAGGCGCGCACGGAGACAGCGCTGCTCGACCCTGACGTGTACAAGGACTGCCAGGAACTGGCGTCGGGCACGTCTCGCGCGAGCCAGGAAGCCCTCGCGCAGCTCGCGGCGCTGTCAGCCGAGCGCGTCACCGAGCTGGCTGACTCGCTGCTGCTCGCCCAGCCGCACCTCGCCACGACCTTCCTGCTCGACAAGGGGTTCCTGCAGGGCCAGGTGCCCGCGGACGCTGCCGCGCGCCGGGTCGTGCGGAGCATCCACGCGGTCCACCGCGAGTCGCTCGTCGTCTACCCGGCCTGACCGCGCCCCGGTCGGTCGGCGAGCGGGGTCCCGGCGGGCACGACGACGTACTGGCGCAGGTACAGGTCGCGGAACGTCACCGGACCGCGCGGACCGGGCACGACGTCGATGTTGATGCCGGTCTCCGGGACTGAGAGCAGCTTGAACCCGTCGAGCAGCCGCGGTGTTGAATTCCAGAACGCGCCCGTTCCGGAATAGGTGTCGAGGAAACGCCGCGCCGCCGCCTCGTCCGCGGTGACGATCGAGGCGGCGAGCCCTGAGGTCTCCCGGTTGGCGATCTCGGCCGCGTCCTCCGCGCCGTCGGCGGGTGCGATCGTGATCGTCGCCTCCGCGCCTGGGTCCAGTGCCCACTCGTGGCCGAGCGCATGCCGGTGCGGCGGCAGGGAGACGGCGATGCCGAGCTTGGCTGCCAGGGCAGTGAGCCGCGGCGCCGCCTCATCCCAGCGGGCCCGTTGTACCAGCAGCAGGTTCAGCCGGTTGCACACGCCGAGCCGGTCCAGGCTGCGCTCGACGAGCTGCAGCGCGAGCCCGAGGTCAGCGGACTTGTCAACGTAGATCACCGCCCCGCCGTCGGCGTGCGCCAGCGTGCGCACGCCGTGCAGCGCCGCCTCATGCGCGAGCGCGCGCGTGCTGTCGCCGCTGCCGCGGAGGATCACAAGCGGGATGAGCCGAGGCTGGCGCACCAGTGCGAAGGCAGTCTCATGGCCGGGCACGCGCAGCAGCTGGATCGCCGCCGGGTCCAGGCCCGCGGCTGCCATGGCCGGCCCGACGACCTCGTCGACCAGCACGGCGGCCGACGCCATCGCGCTCGAGCCGGTGCGCAGCACCCCCGCGTTGCGGGACTTGATGAGCTGCGACGCAACGTCCACGACGACGTTGGGCCTGGCCTCGAAGTTCGCGCCGATGACGCCGACCGGGCGACGCCACTCCTGTAGCTGCAGCGCGTCCGGCAGGTCGCGCACCACGGCAGCGGCCGACGGCACGGGGATGGCAGCGAGCGCGTGCAGCTGGCTTGCCATTGCGCCGATCCGGCTCTCGTCGAGGCTGAGGCGGTCCACGAACGCCTCGGCCAGGCCGTCCTTGCGGGCTGCGCGCACGTCGTCGGCGTTGGCGGCGAGCACGGTCGCGGCCCGCTCGCCGAGCCCCCGCGCGATCAGTCGCAGGGCTTCGTCCAGGCCATCTGCCGTCGCTGCTCGGAGGGAGGCAGCCGCGCTACGGGCAGCCTCGCCTGCCGCGACGACTGCCGCGGCTGATTGCTGGCCCGTGTCTGCGGCGGAGTGCAATTCGGTGCGCATGCCCCGAGCATAGGGTGGCTTGCGTGAGCGATGACGCGCAGCTTCGGTTCGGTCTGGTCGGCACCGGGTACTGGGCGAGGGTCGCGCACGCGCGTGCCCTGGCGAGCACGCCGGGGGTCGCGCTCGGCGCGGTCTGGGGCCGAAACCAGGAAGCCGCGGCGACGCTCGCTGCCGACTTCGGCGCGACCGCGAACCATGACTTCGACGCGTTCCTTGCCGCGGTCGACGCCGTCGCCTTCGCAGTGCCGCCTGACGTCCAGAACCAGCTGGCGATCCGGGCCGCCGCCGCGGGCAAGCACCTGCTGCTGGAAAAGCCGGTAGCCCTGAGCGCGGACACCGCCGATGCGCTGGCCGCAGCCGTCGAGACCGCAGGGGTGGCGTCGGTCGTGTTCTTCACTGCGCGGTTCCAGCCCGGCACCAGAGCCTGGCTGCGTGACGTGACAGAGGCGGGCGGCTGGGCTGGCGGCAGCGCGATCTGGCTCGGGTCGGTGTACTCGCCGTCTAGCCCCTTCAACACCCCGTGGCGCCGGCAGAAGGGCGGCCTGTGGGACCTCGGCCCGCACGCGGTATCCCAGCTGTGGGCCATCCTGGGGCCGGTCCGGGAGGTCACGGCCGACGCCGGGCGCGGCGACCTGACCCACCTGATCCTGCACCACGAGGGCGGCGCGACCAGCACCGCGACCCTCACGCTCGGCGCGCCAGAAGCCGCGGACAGCTTCTCGCTACGTATCTGGGGCGAGCACGGCGTCCAGACGATGCCGGCAATGGCCGACGACCCGGTCGAGGCCCTGCGGACCGCCGTGACCGAGCTCGCGGCTAACGCGCGGGCTGGTGAGACGGGCCATCCGGTGGACGTCCGGTTCGGCCGGGATGTCACGCACGTGCTCGCCGCCGCGCAGCGACAACTCGACGCCCGGCGGGTAGAACAACCTCAGTGAGCCATAGATCCGTGGGGAGGACCTGATGTCATCGCGACTCAATCCGTACCTCAACTTCGACGGGAACGCGCGCGAGGCGATGCAGTTCTACGCCAGCGTCTTCGGCGGCGATCTCAGCATGAGCACGTTCGGCGACATGGGCACCGACGGCCCGGACCGCAACCGGATCATGCACGCCCAGCTCCAGACGAAGGACGGCTACACGATCATGGGCGCCGACGTGCCCAGCACCATGGCCTACCAGCCAATGGCCGGCTCCTCGGTCAGCCTGAGCGGCGGCGAGGCAGAATCGACCGCGCTGCGCGGCTACTGGGACAAGCTCGCAGCTGGCGGCACCACCACGATGCCGCTTGCCAAGCAGTCCTGGGGTGATGAGTTCGGCATGTGCACGGACAAGTTCGGCGTGCCCTGGATGATCGACATCGGGCCGACGGCTGGCTAGCCCCGCTTCTTCCTGCCCGGGCCCGGCGGCTCCACAATCCGCCGGGCCCGGTCCAGCCCGCGCTCGGCCGCAGCTAGGTCGCGCTGTGCCTGGTCACGTCGCCGCCGGGCCTCCCGCTCGTCACTCGCGAGCCGCGCATCCTCAGCACGCGCCTGGGTCAGTTCGCGCTCCAGGTGGGTGATCCGGCGGCGCTGGAACTGCCGCTGCTCGTCCAGCGCCGCGAGGTCGCGCTCGGCCGAGGCCACCGCTTCGGCAGCACTCGCGGCGGTGGCCTCGGCTGCCGCAATCTCCTCGGCGGCCCGGTCGGCACCAGCTGCCTCGCCGGCCCGGCCGGCGCGGCCGGGCTCGGGCCGGGCGGCGGAGGCCGCTGCCGCCACCTCGGCCTTGCGGCCGCGGCCGGACGGCGCTCCCCTGCCCTGCACACCCCTGCCCGGCACGGGCGCGACGTGAGCGAGCGCGGCGGTGAGGTCGACTTCGCCGAGCCCGGCGTAGGTCAGCGCCTTCGTCAGGTGCCCCGACCGGACAGCGTCCCTGGCTTCGGCGTCTGCAAGCGCGGCCTCGAGCGTCGCCCTGACCTCCTCCAGAACGGCGGCGCTAGCCACCTGTCCAGCCTCGACGGCGATTCCGGCCGCGAGCGGCAGCAGGTCGCTGACAACCTGCCTGCGCTGCCCAGACAGCTCCCGCAGCCGCTCGCCGGCGAGCGTGCGCTGAGCCTCCTGAAGCGCCGCGCCCACCCCGAACAGCCGCTCGACCTGCTCGGGGGCGCCCCGGCTGAGCTGATTGACGAGCCAGGCGCTTGTCGTCGGCCGGGCCAGCTTCTTGATGGCGGCCGCCTCTTCGCGCCGGCCAGCTGCCCTGGCCTGGCGCGCTCGCTCATCCCGGGTCGCGATGAACTCCCCCGGCGGTAGCCCATACAGCTCGTCTGCTACTTCAGCCAGGGTGACTTCCTGCACAAATCATGATCGTAACGCGGAGCGGGAGCCTTGCCAGCCAGGCACGGCGCCCGGTGGGCGCGAGGGTGACAGCCACGACGATAGAAGGGGGTCAACGACACTCTCGTGAGCCGTCAGGGTGCCCGGGCCGATCGGGGAGAAAGCCAGGGCGGCGGACGACCGCTACGGCCGACCGGACCCGGTCGGCCAGCTGTAGCTGCACCGCCCGCCCGACCTGGGTCGCGACATCCTCCGGGACCAGCCCTGCCGCGTCCGGCGGTGGCGCCAGCTCGAGGGTGAACTCGGCTCCGGGCACCGGCTCACTGAGCCTGACCCGGATGCCGGGCGCCACCAGCCCGGCCGCCGCGGCGACTTGCTCCCAGACGTCCGGATCCTCGTGCATCCTGGGCGGCGGGCCGCCTCCGGCCAGCGCCGCCAGCCGGGCACCGTCCACGGCTATCGGCACCGGCCCAGCGATGTCGACGACGACGGCACAAGACTCGGCGGCGGCAGCCTGGAACACAGCGACCGCGGGCGCTGGCACGGGTCGCGCGGCAGGCTGCCACCGCCGGACCGCGTCGGCAGAGGTAAACGCCACCAGCGCACGGCGCCCATCCCTGCCGACCAGGGCAGGGGTCGCCATCTCGGTGCGCTTCTCCCCCGCGAGAAAGGGAACGGGCTCGTCGGGCCCTGGTCCGCTTTCGCGGGCCGCGGCCTCTCCCGCCGCAGTGGCGTCGTCAGCGGGCACGGAAACGACCGGCACGAGCAGCCTGCTGTCGGCCAGCAGTGCCAGCACCGCGTGCTCGGATCCCGTCCCCGCTCCGTACGCCGCCATGGCTGCAGCCACCGCAGGGCTAGCGTCACCGACGTCGTCCCTGAAGCGTGCGTCCCCGCCGCTGAGCTCGACCACCGGCCCACTGTACGCGTCTGACTGCCGGACGCGCGGCTGCACGGTCGTGCCCCGACATACCGGGTTAGGCCAGATCAGCGCGGGTTTCGCGGTAGAGTCGCCGCAGATGGCAGGTGATTCTTGGGGGACAGCGTGAGCCAGGTTGGGCCTGGCCAGCAGGCCGTTGAGCCTGGCACGCTGATGCAGAAGCCGATCCCGCCGCGAATGGTGGAGCCGTACCTGACCGGCCGCAGGTCCGTCATCTCAGGCTTCGTGTACCGGGTCGCCGACACTCACTCAGCCGTTCCGCGCGAGCTGCATCGCCTGCTCGGCCTCGACTACGCGGGATCGGAGTTCAGCCCGGACGCGAGCGAGATTTACGTGCTGCGGTGGCGAGCCGTCAGTTCCCAGCCCTACCAGGTGCCCCTCTCGGCCGAGCACGGCGGCGACTGGGCAATGAAGCCCCCGTTCAGCGGGGCCGGGTACGTGCGCGCGGGGGACCGCAGCGTGCCGGAGTTCTTCACCGACCCGATGCCGGTTCCGGTGGGCGCGGAGATCCACCGGATCGGCACCGGCATGACAGACTTCATAGCGCGTTACGACGGCCAGGTGTGGCTCCGACCGGCAGAAGGACCAGAACTGTGCGCTACCGGCTGATGGCGACCTACGACGGATCCCCGTTCGAGGCAGGGGTCGGGCCGACCGGGGACGACATCGTCCTGTTCGCGGCCTGCCCGCCGCCCGAGGAGCTCGGCTTCGAGCCAGCTACCGGTCACTGGCGCAAGCAGGTGCGCTTCGCCGACGTCCAGGCCGTCTGGGAGTCCAGGCCCGTCGGCGTCTTCCGCGGCGAGCGCTGCCTTGTCCTCGACGATCTCGGTGACCGGCTGCACATCGGGTACCTGGGCCACGACGGCCTGGCCGCTGAGAGCCTCGGTTACTGGGAGGTAGACCGGGGTGTGTTTGAGCTGATCGCGCCCCGGAGCGAGGTCACGGACATCCTCGAGGAACGACTGGACGTGCCGAGTCCGGCCGTTAAGCCGCAGGGTGCTGAGCACCCGTCCGGGCCGCTGCCAGTTCCGGACCTTGCCCAGGCCCCCGCGCCGCTGGCTGCCCCGAAGCCCGCGAGCCGCATGCCGGTGCCAGACGGCAAGACGGGCGTGGCGCTGCCCATCCCCCCGGCGACGCCGCTTCCGCTGGAAGCTGAGGCACTGCGGGCGGCTTCGGCTGCCACCTCCCCGGCGCGGCCGGCTGGCAGCGGCCTCGCGGGCGCAATTCTGCGACCTGCGGCGTCTGAGCAGTCGTCTGCGACGCTGCTCGGCCCGGCGACCACGGCTGTTTCGCTGGCCCCGGTGGCCACGGCACCCGAAGCGGCAGTGCCGGCTCCGGCCTGGCAGCAGTCCAGGCAGGACCGCCGTGCCGGGCGGCGGAAGGACACCGAGCGGCTGTTCGCCGAGCTCGCCAGCCTGGCCGGGATCCCGGCCGACTCCTACGCGGTGGGCGAGGAAGTCGACGGCGCGATGTGCCTGCTCGAGACCGAGCAGGGCTTTGCGGTGTTCGTGGCTGCTGGCGGCACCAGGCACGAGCTGCAGACCTTCGCCACCGAGGAGTCAGCCTGCTTCTACCTCTTCGGGGTCCTTGCCGCCGAAGAGGTACGCACCGGCGCGCTCGCGCGCGTCCGAGGCGCAGGCCAGGGCTTGCAGTCCCAGACAGCCTGACCGTAAACCCGTCGCGCCGGTGTTCGGAAACTTCGCACCAGCGGACAGCCGCGACAGCTAGGGTGCATAGAGCCGGCGGGGCTGAAGGTCCCCCGCTCCCCAAGCAGCCCCGCCGGCATCTTCGGTTCTCCTCGCCGGCCAGTCCTCCTAAGCGCGCAGCCGGGCCAGGGCAATATTGACCCATGGCCGAGTCCAGGACGCTTCCGCTCACCGGCGCGCAGTACGACATCTCAGCGGGTGAATATCAGGCCACCATCACCGAACTCGGCGCGGGTCTGCGGCGGCTCAGCCGCGCGGGCCAGCAGCTCATCAGCAGCTACGGTGCCGATGAGATGCCGCCGGCGGGGTCCGGTGAGCTTCTCGCTCCGTGGCCGAACCGGGTCGACGGCGGCCGGTACAGCTTCGGCGGCGCCAGCCACCAGCTCGATCTTTCCGAGCCGGGGCGCAGCAATGCCATCCACGGCCTGACGCGGTGGGCTAGCTGGCGGGTAGCAGCTCACGAGACCAGCGCCGTCGAGCTCACCCTCGACCTGCTCGGCCACGCCGGTTACCCGTTTTGCCTTGAGCTTCGGGCTGGGTACCGGCTGACCGCCCAGGCGGGGCTCGAGGTCACGGTGACTGCGCGGAACGCGGGGAGCCGGCCAGCGCCGTTCGGCACCGGCTCCCACCCGTACCTGCGGGCCGGCCTCGGCAGCATCGACAGCTGGCAGCTGGAGCTGCCCGCCGCCCGCTGGCAGCCCGCCGACGACCGCGGCATCCCGGCCGGCGAACCGCTGGACGTCGCCGGGTCGGGGTACGACTTCCGCGCCCGCCGCGTCATCGGCTCGGCCATGCTCGACCACGCGTTCACCGGGCTGAAGACCGATCCCGACGGCCGCGCCCGGGCACGCCTGACCGGACCCAGCGCGGAGATCACGCTGTGGGCCGGTCCCGGCTACGGCTGGCTACAGGTCTTCACCGGTGACACCCTGGGACCAGAAGTGCGGCGCCGGTCGGTTGCAATCGAGCCGATGACCTGCCCGCCCAACGCCTTCGTTACCGGCACCGACCTGCTCACCATCGGGCCCGGCGATGCGGCCGCGCATCAGTGGGGCATCGAGGCAGCCATCACGTAGCGAGCAGCTCCTCGACCCTGGCCAGGTCTTCCGGCGAGTCGATGTCGTCTGGCCGGCCAGTGTCGGCGCACTCGACGCGCCTGACCAGATCCGGGTGCGCGCGCAGGAACGGCCGTGCTCCCACGTCGCCAGCCGCCAGCGCGATGACTTCTGGCCAGTGCTCGCGGCTGATGAGAACGGGATTGCGCGGCTGCCCTTCGTAGCAGGCAACCACGACCCTCGCCCCGGCCCGATGCGCGGCGATCAGCCTGCGTACCGACTCCGGGCCGACCAGCGGCTGATCGGCCAGGGCCACGACCGCTGCGGCGCAGTCGGCCGGCACGTGGGCCAGCCCGATCGCCAGCGAAGAGCCCATGCCCGTCGGCCAGTCCGGGTTGTGCACGCAGAGCGCCTGGACCGACCGGTCGGGCAGCTCGGCCGCACCGGTGACGACGACGACCGGGTCGGCTCCCCCGGCCCGCAGCAGCGCGACACCGCGGGCGGCCAGCGTCTGACCGGCGAGCACAACGAGCGCCTTGGGCTGCCCGAGCCTGCTCCCGCTGCCGGCGGCAAGCAGCACTCCGGCCACGTTCCCCGACACGGTCAGGCAGTCTGCTCGTCCAGCAGGTGCGCCTCGCGGTCACCCGGCAGCTGACCGTGATGGATCCGGCCCGTCGTCGCGGTCAGCGGCTGGCCGCTGCCGCCCCACCGGAGCTGGATCAGCTCAGCGGCGATGGCGATCGCCGTCTCTTCTGGTGTCCGGGCACCCAGATCCAGGCCGATCGGCGAGCGCAGCCTAGCCAGCTCGGCGTCGTTCAGGCCTGCCTCGCGCAGCCTGGCCAGCCGGTCGTCGTGGGTGCGCCTGCTGCCCATGGCGCCGATGTAGGCCGCCGGACGGCGCAGCGCCACCTCCAGCAGGGGCACGTCGAACTTCGGGTCGTGGGTCAGCACGCAGATGACCGTCCGCTCGTCGGTCGTGGTGCCGGACAGGTAGCGGTGCGGCCAGTCGGTAACGACCTCGTCGGCGTCAGGGAACCGGGACTTCGTCGCGAACACCGGCCGGGCATCGCACACCGTCACCCGGTAGCCGAGGAACTTCCCGGCCCGCGCCACCGCCGCGGCGAAGTCGATCGCGCCAAATACCAGCATCCGCGGCGGCGGCGCGAACGACTGGACGAAGACCGCCAAGTCGTCGAGCCGACGCTCCCCTTGTGCCCCGTACCGGCGCACGGCCGTTACGCCCTGGGCCAGCATGCCGCGTGCGTCGTCGTCGACAGCCTGGTCGAGCCGCTCCCCAGCGCCGAGGGTCCCTTCGGCGCGGTCGCCTTCCCAGATGATCCGCCGAGCGCCAACCTGACCCGGCCCCTCGATCACTGTGGCCACCGCGACCGGCGTGCCGGCCTGGACCGCCTCGGCGATCTCGCCCAGGGCACGGAACCGCTGCTGGCTGGCCGGCTCCACGAAGATGTCGATGATGCCGCCGCAGGTGAGCCCCACCGCGAACGCGTCATCGTCACTGACGCCGTAGCGCTGCAGCACCGGCACGCCGGACTTGATGACCTCATTCGCCAGCTCGTAGACAGCGCCCTCGACGCACCCGCCAGAGACGCTGCCGACGGCCCGGCCGTCGGCTGAGACCGCCATCGCCGCCCCCGGCTCCCGGGGCGCGCTGCTGAACGTCTGGACGACCGTGGCAAGGCCGAAAGTCTCTTCCGCGTCCCACCACGTAGTGATCGGATCAAGGATGTCGCGCACTGGATCACCTCTGGCCGCAACAACCGCATAAGAGGCACGTCTATGCCCAGCCGCCGTGCGCCGACGGCAGGCCTGATGTGATGTGAACCGCACACCCAGGCGCTTAAGGGACAGGGGCTACTAAGATAAGGTTAGGCTACCCTAAGTCAAGGAGCCCGATTCTTGCTGGCCACGCTTGTTATCTTCCTTCGCGAGGGCGTCGAGGCGAGCATGATCATCGCGATCTTGCTGGCCTACCTGAACCGCGTCGGCCGGCGTGACCACTTCCGCGACGTCTTCGCCGGTGTAGGCGCGGCACTCGTCCTGGCGACGGCCGGCGGCGTGCTGGCCTACGAGACCATCCGCAGCTACGACGGCTCGCGAGTCCAGACCATATTCGAGACGGCCACTTATCTGCTCGCCGTTGCCGTGCTCACGTACATGACGTTCTGGATGCGCCGGCACGCCCGGTCGATTTCGAGTGAGCTGCGGGAACGAACCGACGCGGCCCTGGACGGCCGCGCTCGGTGGGGCCTCCGGCTGCTGGCGTTCCAGGCCGTCGGCCGCGAGGGCCTGGAGACTGTCATATTCACGCTGGCCATCGCGTTCTCCGCCTCAGCCGCTGGTGCTCTCAGCGGGGCGCTGATCGGCCTGGCTTGCTCGCTGGCTATCGCGTTCATGATCTACAAGGCGGGCCACAAGATCAATCTGGGCCGGTTCTTCACGGTCATCGGCGTGCTTTTGATGGTATTCGCCGCCGGACTGCTTGCGGACTCCATCCAGAACCTGCAGGAACTCGGGTGGCTCCCGGTCCTGACCACCCCGCTGTGGCACTCGGCCCGGTTGCTGTCGCAAGACAGCGCCTTCGGCGACGTCCTGCATTCTTTCTTCGGGTACAGCGACGCGCCCACCCCGCTGCAGCTTGTCGGCTACGTGGTGTACCTCGCCGTCGCGGTCGCCGTCTACCTGGGAGTGCGGGCCAGACTCACTCCCCGTGGTACCAACAGCTAGCCACGACCGCACATCCCTGCACACTCAATGCCCGGCGTCGCAGTGGCCCCATTGGGAGCACAGCGGGCGGGCACACGGTAGCCTAAGCGCGCCCTTTACCGCTGCATTCCAGGACACAGCTAAGGATGTGCCCATGCCAGCCACGCTCCCGGAGATCCTGCTCGCACCGGACACCCAGCCATTCGTAGTCGCCGACGGCCTGGCACTGATCGATGCCGAGCTGGCCGACAAGTCAGGGATCTCAGGAAACGCCGTGAAGCTGGCCTACAGGACAGTGAGTAGCTTTGCCTCCGGCTACGTCCGGGAGATGGTCGAGACGCTGCTACCGGAGGCCGCCGCGAGACTCCAGCCGTACTGGGCCGACTTCAGAGCCGCTGGCGGCGCCGGATTCGGTGACTACCTCGCCAAGCGCGGCGAGGAGGTGGCGGAGTCACTGCTGACGATCACCGACGCCTGGGCGGAGGAATCTGACAAGGCCATCGTGGTCAAGGCCTACCGAGCCGTGCGCAGCGGGGCGGCGAAGCATGTCGAGGCCGCCCTCCCCCGCCTCGGCGACCTCGTGCTGAAGTACGCGGGCTGACTACCGACGCGCAGCCGGGGCCGGGCTCGTAGCTAACTGCCGTACACCCGTCCCGGTGTCACGAGCACAGCCGCGCGGCGTTCGCGTTCCATCACGCGGTCGTATTCGTCCCAGTCCTCGTGCGTGCCGCCCGCGGCCGTGAAGACCTCGCGCCGTAGCAGGCGCAGCCTCTCGGCGTCGAGACCAGGCGCCGGGTCGTCCGGCCCGATGATCCGGGCCGTCCCCTCAACGGCCGCCCACTGCCAGCCCGCCCGGAACGTGACGGTGACCTGCGGCCGGGCCCGCAGGTTGGTCAGCTTGGCCGGGCCGTAGGTTACAAAGCCGACCACGCCCTGCCCGGACACTGGGTCGGCGAGCACGCCTGCATTGACTACCGAGGACTGGATCGTTCCGTCGGCGCGCAGAGTCGAGACCACAGCAAGGAACTTGTCGCGGCTGCCGAGCTCGGCCACGTCAGAGAGCGTCACCATAACCGCAATCCTGCCCCATGCCGACCTAGGCTGCGGCACGACGCGGCCCGTTGATCGGTTAGCCCTGCGCGCGAATTGGACACCGACGAAGTCCCCTCGCGCTCGTGAAGCCTCCTCCCTCGCGCTCGTGAAGCCTCCTCCCTCGCACTCTCCCTGCCTGATGTCGGCTGCCGGCCGACGTGAGGGAAAAATGCAGTGGCTACCGGCCGTGCGCGGCGATCAGAATCGGAGGATGCAGCATCTGTCGCATCAGGACCTGGAAGCAAGCCTCGGCCACATCCGCGAGTCCCCTTCGGGTCATGGCGTCCTGGTCCTCGTTGTCCGGCGCCCAGCGGTCGGCGCGCGCGAGCTGCCCGCCGAGGCGGTCCTTGACCCGGCGGCTGGGCTCGTCGGTGACAACTGGCTCGCGCGCGGCAGCAGTGGCACGCCGGATGGATCGGCAGACCCGCAGCGGCAGGTGACGGTGATGAACTCACGGGTGGCGGAGCTGGTCGCAGGCGGACCGGGCCGGATGCCGCTGGCGGGCGATCAGCTCTATGTTGACCTCGATATCAGCATGGCTAACCTGCCAGCTGGCAGCCTGCTGACGGTGGGCGAGGCGGTGCTCGAGGTCAGCGAGGCTCCGCATCTCGGCTGCGCCAAGTTCGTCGAGCGGTTCGGCGCCGACGCTATGCGCTTTGTCAACTCCCGCGTTGGCCGGCAACTGCGGCTGCGCGGCATGAACGTCAGGGTGCTGCAGCGGGGCATCGTGCGGCCCGGCGATCAGGTAGCCACCAGCCGCCTCGCGGCAAGCCAGTCATGAGCACCGCGCCCGGATCTCTCGGTACGTGACCGTCCTGTCGGGTCGCGCGGAGGGCTCCAGCGGCCGGCGGGAGCCTTAAGCGGCTGGCGGGAGCCTTAAGCGGCTCGCGGCATGGCCGTGGGCGGCACCGTTACTCCCGCAGGGCTTTCAGGACCGACGCCGTCTCCAGCGCCGCGAGCGTGGCATCCCACCCCTTGTCCTCGCTGCTGCCCTCCGCGCCGCTGCGGTCCCGCGCCTGCTGCAGGGTGTCGCAGGTCAGCACGCCGTTGCCGACCGGCCTGCCGGTGTCGAGGGCAACCCTGGTGAGCCCGTACGTCACCGCGTCGCAGACGTAGTCGAAATGCGGGGTGCCACCGCGAATAACGGCGCCGAGGCAGACAACCGCGTCGTGCCGCCGGGCAAGCTCGGCTGCAACCACCGGCAACTCGACCACACCGGACACGCGCACGACTAGCGGCTCGCCAGCCCCGCAGGCCCGCGCCGCGGCGACCGCGCGGGCCAGCAGCTGGTCGGTGACCTCGGCGTGCCATCGTGTCGCCGCGATCGCGACGGTCAGCCCGGACGCGTCGACAAGCTGTACGACCGGCCGGCCCTCGCCGCTCACCGGAAGCCCGCGCCGACGGCTGACGCCGAGGAGGCGGCCGATACGGGCGACTCGGCCGCAGCAGGGCCGGAGGTGACGGCTCCGGCGAGCGGCAGGCCGTCGATCTGATGGCCGAGCCTGTCGCGCTTGGCGGTGAGGTACCGCAGATTGTGCGCCGTCGGCAGGGAGGGTAGCCCGACTCGCCCGGTCACCGTCAGGCCGAAGCCGGCGAGGCCGTCGACCTTCGCCGGGTTGTTGGTAAGCAGCCGCAGCGCGGAAACACCGAGGTCGGTGAGCATCTGCCCGCCGGTCGAGTACTCGCGCGCATCGACGGGCAGGCCGAGCTCGGTGTTGGCGTCCACGGTGTCGGCGCCGCCATCTTGCAGCTGGTAGGCACGCAGCTTCGACAGCAGTCCGATGCCACGGCCCTCGTGGCCGCGCAGATAGAGCACGACGCCGCGGCCCTCCGCCGCGATCGCCGCCATGGCCGCCTCGAGCTGGGTGCCGCAATCGCACCGGTGCGACCCGAACACGTCGCCGGTCAGGCACTCCGAGTGCATCCGCACCAGCACATCCGGCCCCGGCGCGGTCAGGTCACCGAGCACCAGCGCGAGATGCTCGGTGCCGTCGACCGAGTTCTGGTAGCCGAATGCGCGCCACTCGCCGAACTCGTTGGGCAGCCGGGTTTCGACGACGCGCTGCACCACCCGCTCGTGCATGCGCCGGTAGTCGACGAGCTGCTGGATGGAGATGAGCGCCAGGCCGTGCTCGTCCGCGAACGCCCGCAACTGCGGAAGCCTGGCCATCGTCCCGTCGTCGTTGACGATCTCCGCCAGCACCCCGGCTGGGGTGAGCCCGGCCAGTCTCGCCAGGTCCACCGCAGCCTCGGTGTGGCCGCGGCGGCGCAGCACTCCGCCTGCTGTGTACCGGAGGGGGAACACGTGCCCCGGCCGGACGATCTCGTAAGCCTCCGTGGCCGAGTCGGCCAGCACCCGAATGGTGCGCGCCCGGTCGGCGGCCGAGATGCCGGTGGTCACACCGTCCCTGGCGTCCACGCTGATGGTGTAGGCGGTCCGCATCCGCTCGGCATTCTGGCTGGTCATCAGCGGCAGCTGCAGCCGGTCCAGCATCTCGCCGGGCATCGGCACGCAGATCACGCCGCTCGTGTGCCGGATCATGAAGGCCAGCAGCTCGGGCGTCGCTTTGCTGGCGGCGAAGATGATGTCGCCTTCGTTCTCCCGGTCGGCGTCGTCGACGACCAACACAGGACGGCCAGCCGCGATGTCGGCGACCGCGCGGGTGACCTCGTCCAGCGGGATCTCCGGCAGCGACGCTGCGCCGCTGCGGCCGGTCACTGTGTGCTCCCTGGCTGCGGTGCGGTCAGCGGCTCGCCGGCGGGACTACCCCCCGAATCCCCCCGCAGCGGCTCGCCGGGGGGACGACCCCCCGAATCCCCCCGTAGGGCCAGGAGGCGCTCCACGTACTTGGCGATCATGTCGACCTCGAGGTTGACGACCTCCCCCGGCTGCTTGCGTCCGAGCGTCGTGCGCGCGAGCGTCTCCGGGATCAGGCTGACCTCGAACTCCGAACCCAGGGACCCCCCGCCGAGTGCGGAGATGGTCAGGCTGATGCCGTCGACGGCCACGGAGCCTTTTTCAACCAGGTAACGGGCTAGCTGTAGCGGGATCGAGATACGCACGGTTTCCCAGGGCCCGGCGGACTGCCTGGACACGATCGTGCCGGTGCCGTCGACATGTCCCTGCACGATGTGCCCGCCCAGCCTGCTGTCCGGGCGCAGCGGACGCTCCAGGTTGACCACTGCCCCAGGCTGCAGCGAGCCGAGGCTGGACCTGGCCAGTGTCTCGCCCATGACATCGGCGCTGAACACACCGTCGGCAGTCCCGGTGACGGTCAGACACACTCCGTTGATCGCCATGGAGTCGCCGCGCGCGGCGTCGGCGGTCACCAGCGGACCGCGAATCCTGATGCGGGCGCCGCTGCCGTCGGGCTCAATGCCGACGACCTCGCCCAGCTCTTCCACAATCCCGGTGAACACCGCGTCCTCCTCCGGAGCCTGCCTTCGGCTGTGCCCTGCCACGGGCTCCGGGGAGATGCGCTGACTGCGCCGGCCGCGCGGCCTGCTCGACCCTGATCGGGCCCGGCCGGCCGCCGCGCACGTGCTGCCTCCCATCCGGACTTTAACCGTCGGTCCCGGAATTCCACCGGGTCAGCCGGCCGATGGATTCGGCCGGGTCGCGGACTGTCACCGCCGGTTCGGAGTTTCACCGACCCCGGAGCACGTTAACTGCCAGAACCAGTGTGCCATACCGGGTATTCCGCGCGGGAGCGTCGGCGGTGACGATCTGGCCAGCACCCCGGCCGGGTCCGGATGGTCCGCGCACGATCGCACACCATCCGGCCCGAGCAGGCTCATCCCGCGGGCGGCTCGCCTACCGGGGTCACGCCTGGCCCGGCGCGCCCCGGCGCGAGAGGACATCGACGGTCGCAGCGGCGAGCAGGACGGCGGCGACGGCAACGTCAATCCACTGGCTCTGCACGCCGAGCAGGTAGAGGCCGTTGTAGATGCCGCCGATGACAAGGCCACCCAGCACGCCGTGGATGGTCTTGCCCCGGCCACCGAACAGGCTGGTACCGCCGATGACTGCCGCGGCGATAGCCAGCAGCACGTAGCTGTTGGCCGACTTGATGATGTTGGAGGTCAGCGAGACTTGCCAGGAGGCGAACAGCACACCGGCGATTCCGGAGATCAGGGCGGCGACGAGGAACGACCAGATCCGGATGATGGGGACGCGGACCCCGGCTCGGCGGGCCGCCTCGGCGTTGCCGCCGATGGCGTACACGTACCGGCCGAAACGGGTTCGCTGCAGCAGGACCGTCGAGGCGGCGAGCACGACCAGGACGATCGGAATGATGTAGGGAACCCCCTCGATCGTCCCTGTGTGGGCCCGGTTGGCGTTGCAGATGGCGACGACTGCGACGCCTGCGACCGCTATGAGGACGATCTTCGCCACCGTGAGGCTGCGCGGCGGGGCCTCCAGGCCACTGCGGCGCTTGCGGACCTGGGGCAGCCAGAGCCCGATGGCGGCAACCATCACCACCACCGCCAGCAAGATCCAGCCGACCACCGGGCTGAAGTGCCCCCAGAAGATGTCGTAGAGGACGACCTCACTGTTGACGTGGGAGTTGCCGATGCCGTACAAACCGTTCTTACCGAGGACGATGATCGCCAGGCCTTCGAGGATCAGCAGTCCGCCAAGAGTGACGATGAATGACGGCATCCGCAGCCTCGCCACGAACCATCCCTGGAGGGCGCCCCACGCGGCGCTTGCGACCAGCGCCACGATGATCGCCGCCCACCACGGGAAGGCCGCGCGATCCGGCTGCACGAGCTCCGCGACCAGGACGCTGCTCAGCCCCATGACCAGTCCGGTGGAGAAGTCGATCTCGCCGAGGAGCAGGACGAAGATCTCCGCCATCGCCAGCAGCATGTAGATGGTGCTCTGCTCGAACAGGTTGACCAGGTTCAGCGGCGACAGGAACTTCGAGTTA
>Ga0126381_100002828_pt1 | contig 18839 bp, 20 predicted proteins | sample PanSoiMetPlot_28_FD_96465 | JGI IMG/M metagenome (GOLD analysis project Ga0126381, IMG submission 96465) | Tropical forest soil microbial communities from Panama - MetaG Plot_28 | ecosystem: Environmental > Terrestrial > Soil > Tropical forest > Bulk soil | place: Panama | collected 2016-02-17
AACATGATGGCAATCCGGATGCTGGAGTACGGTCTGGCCGCGCTCCGGAAGCATCATCGCTATCCCACGCAGGTCTGTCTGTACGTTGGAGAAAAGCCGGCGAGGATGAAAACGGAGCTGCGCGGTCCGAATCTCAAGTACTCGTTCCGGTTGGTTGATGTCCGCGACCTGGATGGGGAGCGGCTTTTAAGGAGCGGCAAAGTAGACGATAATATAATCGCCCTACTGACCCGGATAGCCGATCAGAGGAAGGCAGTGCGGCTGGTGGTACGGCGGATTAAGAGATTGCGGCCGGGCGAGCGGCAGTCAGCCTTGGACCGGCTCGTGATCCTGGCCGGACTGCGCAAGATGCTGGGTACAATGGTAGAAGAAGAGGTGAGAAAGGTGCCGATTCTAAACGATATTCTTGACCACGAAATACTGGGGCGCGAATACAAGAGAGGCCGTCAAGAGGGCCGTCAAGAGGAAGGGTTAACGATCCTTCGCCGCCAGATTAAAAAACGGTTCGGTTCTATTCCGAAGTGGGCGGAAGAGCGGCTTGCGAAGCTCTCGGCGAAGGAGCTTGAAGAATTGAGCGTCCGCGTGCTTGACGCGAAGAGCATCGAGAGCCTTCTGAAATAGGAAGTCCGCGACCGGCGAGAAGACGTCCCGTCCGACTAACCGCAGAATCCTCAAGGCCCGTCCTGGGCTGCAACGACAACCCCAAACAACAGCGAAATCGGACAGCAGCAGTAGTGGCTTAGCAGTTCCGCATGGAAGCCCCCCAGCGGCCTGAACCCGTGGGTGTCCCCACGAGCGGCAACGAAGGAACCGAGCCGAGGCCGTTGGATCGCTTCACGTTCGGCGGCCTCTGCCGGTGAGCTTAGCCAAGTTGGGGCGCACTCACTGGGGGCTCCGTGTATGCCATTTGACGACGATTTCCTTCATGGCGATTCCATCCTCGCTGACAAATCCGGGTGAGCAATTCATGCGGAACTCATAGTCGCGATTCGGCTCGAACTGGACATCCATGCTCATCGTCGTATGAGTCTCGTCGAACGCCGGCTTCCCGAACTTCGGATAAAGATCCCTGGCCGTAAAGCAGAGAGAGTACCCGCCGGTCAGCCTACGATCGAACTTGACCACGAACTTCGAAACCGCTGGGTCCACTTCCTGGGCGCCATTAGCCGGGCTGATCGACACTACTTTCGGCCGTTTCGCGTCATACGCTTCCACCATCGCTCCGATGCGTGGCGCTAACTCCTCGAAGTACGCCACTATCTTCGGCATGAACGCATCCAGAGTAGCGAAGTGCTCCCGATCGGCCTCGTACGTGCCAAACAGATCGAACAGTTCCCCGATCCAGAGAAACGAGCGGCCCTCTTCCCCGCTCACACCCTGTCGGCCCGCGGCGATGCCATCGTGCGCCAACAGGTAGCGCGCGGTGGCGGTCCGCACCTGCGATTCGCAGACCAGTGTGTGACCATCTCCGTACGCCTGTCGTTTCATCTGTGCGCTCACAGGACGGAATACCGTGTCGCCGGCCTTATCCAACTCGGCGAATCGGTTCACGAGCGGATTCACATACGAGTGGGCGAACTCATGGACCAGGTCGGATAGGATCCGACTGTCGAACGAGGGCTGCTTCTCTGCATCCAATTGCCAGACGCCCAAGATGGCGAACATCTCCTCGCGGCCGTCCTCTGCTCGAAGACTCGGGCCGTAATTGGCGCCGCCATTCACAAGTGCGGGCACCACGATGAAGCGCGCGCCGGGCTTCGCTCCGAAAAACTTATCGAACCAGGTGAGATCACTTTTGGATTCCACCAGCGTGCGCAGTCGCGCGCCGGTCAACTCGTACAAGTCGCGATGCGTCTCGATGAATTCGCGGAACTTGGAATGGACGACGAATTGGCGGAGCGCTGCGAGAAAACGCCGCGCGTCAACGACGGTCCAGCGTTTATCGAGGCGCGATTCAGGCGAGTCGAAGGGCAGGCGTTCGGCCAGTGTCTCGACGTTGTTGATATTGATCGCCAGGCTCATCACGGCGTCGTAGCTGACGCTGTTCTTCTCGGTTACCTCGCGCGCGATGCGAATAGCGTCGTCGTTTTTGAAAGACGCAAAATAGCGGTCGACATCTTCGCAATAGGCCGGCACGCGGCACTGGTTGTATTCGGAGTTGCCAGCGAGGTGAAACATAATGCTCAGCAACTCGATCCGCGGGTCGGACGCGATCCGTGCAGGTTGAGCGAAGGCAGGGAACCCAGCCAGGAAGAATGCGAGGGTGCTTAGTCGCATGTACCCTATACTAGCTACCGAAGCTGAGGTTACGGGACAGCAAAAACGGATACCAGCACTATCATTCAGGTAAGCCCCTGAGGGCTGAACTCCCGGTGTCCCCACGCGCTTCAATAAGCAAGCGGGCCGAGGCCGTTGGATCGCTCCAGGGATTGGCAAAGCAGGGAATTTGCGAGCGGAAGCCGCGAAACAGACCGCCAACGTTTCCTAGAGGACTGCTATCCGCCGAGTGGGCTCCGCTGGATGATGTGCCTCGGTGCAGGAACGGCTCAAGTGCTGCGCCAGGTGTGACCCCGCTGGAGACCGGGATGCTGTCGCTGGCTTTGTCCGCGACCTCGATCGCCAGCGTGGCCTTCGAGCGTAATCGCTCTGTCTGGCACTGCTCCGTAACACCGGCATTGCGCTACCGTAATAGGGTATGAACAGGCAACACGTTCTTCCGGCAGCCGCTTTGGCCGCCGCGATGACGTTCGTGTACGCTCAATCCCGACCAACCCTGACCGCGGAAGCGAAGGCCATTAACGATCAGCTCGGTCAATTGCGCAGCCTGCCCGATGACGAATGGGTCAAATCCGTCGGCCGGCTCGCGCGTCAGATTCAGCAGCTTCCGCCCGGTCAAGACCGACAGGTTCTCGTCTCCAGCCTGGGAAACCTCGTCACCGAAGGCGATGCCGGCCAGGACACGCTGCAGGTCGTGGCATCTACCATTGCGGACGTGCTGCGCGATTCCCCTAGCGCCACGCTTGCCGAGACCCTGGCGCGGCTGGTGCGCTATGAGCACGTCCGCGTGTCCATCGACAAATCCACAATACAGTGCGGCCATGGCCAAGCTCGAAGTAGACGACCAGCACCGCCAAAATATCGATTTCACGCTCAACGATCTGTCGGGAACTCCGTGGTCGTTTAAGGACCTGCGCGGCAAAGTCGTCCTGGTGAATTTCTGGGCCACCTGGTGCCCGCCCTGCCGCAAAGAAATGCCCGACATGGAAACGCTCTATAAGCGTTTCGGGTCGCGCGGCCTTGTCCTTCTGGCCATCTCGGATGAGATTGCCGCCAAAGTTCAGTCCTTCGTCGAAGGCCACTACACATATCCCATCCTCCTCGATCCAGGCCGCCAGGTGAACAAGCTGTTCAACATTCAGGGCATCCCGAAAAGCTTCCTCTACGACCGTACCGGGAGAATGGTCGCTGAGGCTATCGACCGGCGAACCGAACGGCAGTTCCTCGCCATGCTCCAGCAGGCCGGGCTGCAATAGCGGAAGTCGCTGTCTCTCAGCTGCTACTTCATCTGCCGCGACGCCAGGTTATGGTTTTTGGGGCATGGCAGTCGTCGCAGGGGTGATAGCGCGCTCCATCGACGGAAAATCCGAAAATATTTGCCACCCGGCAGCACCCGGCCGTTTTTCCGGCTAACCCTCACACACCCTGCCAAATCGGGTAACCCGCTCGTCGCAACCTAAATCGGGCGACAGGAAAATCCGACATTATTTGCCACCCCGATTGAAACCGCCCCTCTTGGCGGCTCTTTCCGTTTATTCACACACCAAAGGAGAACTGAAATGAACGCATCCATGGCGAAGCGAATTCGCTGCGCCGAATCGTCTCTCATCTACGCGATTGATCGCCAGTGCGGCAAGCAACGCGAACAGAGCCAAGGGGCTCAATCCCAAACCCACGCGATCCGATTCCCGGTAGTCGACCCGAATGGGGACCGGACGGGTGGAAACCCGAAACAGGACACGAGATCCGAATCCTGCGCTGCATGAAAGGAAGACGATGGGAACGAATATCGCAACGACGGCAACCAGCCCCGCCTTGATCCCCGCCGCAGTTCAGGCCGCCGGCGGAAAACAATACACCGACGAACAAGTACGCGAGCTGGTGGCGGCGCTCGAGGAACCATTCGATCCACGGCAGATAAAATGGCGAGTCACCAAAACCCAGCGTCGCCGCCCGCGACGACGGGCACGGGCGCCGCGTTTACTCTACCTTCGTTTCGCTCTCGTCGCCGCTCGCGTTCGGTGGTTCATCTCTTGGTCGCCGATAAACATCGCAGACAGACGCCGCTGGTGGTCTTGAGTTCGGACTCCTACCCGCTCGCGGACGTGCCCCAATTGGCAAACTTTGCTGCTCTCACCAGCGAGCGCTCTTTGCTAAGCCGGATTTCAACGCCGCTCGGTGAGGACGAAAGTTACCAGAATCCCGCCGCGCGGTCCGTTTTCCATCTTTGCCTGAACATCCGAGAACCGACCCAGATTCCAGATGGCTTTCATGTCCTGGCTTAACACTTCCGGATTGTACGGATCGCCTGTTTTGGTATGGATCACCGCCCGCACGGTTTCCTCGCTCACATGGTTCAGTCCGCGTAAGCTGACTTCCTCGACTTCGTTTTGGGTCAGCGGCGGCAGGACCTTATAGTCCGCCGGCACCCGGAATAACGACGGATCGGGCGCCCCCGCAATAATGTTGCTAAGTTCGTAAGTGGCCGTGCCGAAGCGCGGGTCGCTGCTGACGCTCTTGACGAGGAGGTTCAGGTCCGCTGAGAACCAGCGCTCCGTCGTGCTTCGAAATTCGCGATCGTTCCCGATCGCCCCAGCGGGAACAATGCTCGTGACCCGCGTGCCGCGCGCCACCACGCCGTTAACGTTGGCCGTCCCGAGATCTTCGGTTAGATCGCCGGAGTTGCTATCTGGAGGCTTGTCGCCGATCCGTCGGACGTCCAGCATGTCGTTCGAATAGCTGGAGATGTAGGTGACATCCTGGTTTGGCGGCACATTATCTCCGCCTCTGCCTCCCCGTCCCCCACCCGCCGCGGCCGCGCCGGCTTTGCTTGCAGCCGCAACGAAGCTGATTCGCACCGCAGACTTGGCCGCCGGATCCAGCCGGTAGTTTACTCCCGCGACCGGATCGCGGATCAGGATCACCTTCGCCGACTCCGAGGCGGTCGAGGATGCTGGCCCGCTGGTTTCCGTACGCACGCGGCCCTCCGCATCCCGGTATTCCACCATGGTCGTCGTTTGGCTGACGCGGGTCCCATCCTGAAAGGTCTGTGTGGAGTTGCTCGTCACGGTCGCCGAAAAGGGCTTTCCCTTTTCCTGGCGTGGCGGCAGAATGGCCGCGCCGCGGCCGCCGCGCCCACCCATCGACTGCATCAGTTGGGCATACTGTGTCGCGTACCCGGAAGGGCCTTGCGCCCACAACCCCGGGATCATCAGCCCGGTTGCGAATAAAGCATACGTCCGTTTCATCTGTCACTCTCCTCGTCCATTCCAGTCCAAGCCCTGAAGCAGGCGCACGGCGTGCACCCGTCCGTCCTCACCCACCAACACATCCGCTGGAACCACCGCCGCCGGATCGGCTGTCACCCTGTATCCCGCCGCAATCAGCGTGGCCACCCGAATGTTCATCCGCACGACCGTGGCGTTCTCCCGCGGATCGAGGGGCGGCAGGTAGGGAATCGTAGCGAAGCGCGGCATTGGGCGATTCACGCCGGGCGGCTTCGGATGCGGCGTCACGGCTACCAGCACCAAAGCCGCGGCGACGGCGGCCGCGGTTGATACCCAACCGATCAGCCGCCGCCGTAGCGGATCTTCCAGCTTTGCGACGAATCGTTCGCGTGCATGAGGCAGTTTATTGCGGGAGTCCAGGCTTCGTCCCAGCGCGATTAGTTCCCTATCGATGACTGTGAAGTCCGTGACGGCGTGGCGACAATCGGAACAAGTTTCCAGGTGCCCCGCGAGCCACTCAGCCTGCTCCGGCGCCAAGTCGCTGTCAGCATACTGCGCCATGGAATCGCGGGCGCGTCTGCATTCCCGTTCAGGTCCCTGTGGAATCTCGCTCATGAAAGCTCCTCGCTAAGGCGGGCTACCGCGCGATGCACCAGTGAGCCCACGCTCGAAATCTGAATGCCCAGAACTGCCGCGATCTCCCGGTACCTCAAACCCGAAGTCCGCAGAAGCATGCATTCCCGTTGCTGCTCGGGCAAGCTGCAGATGGCCGCGCGCAGACGCTGGACGCGCTCTTGGTCGAGAACGCCATGCTCCGGGCTGCTCCGGGGATCGGCCGGACCCCCTTCTCCGGTCACCGCCTCCTCCAACCGGACCGTGCGCTGGCGCCGCGCGCTCTTGCGCTCATCGCGCAGATAGTTCCGCGCCACCTGGAACACCCAGCCGCACACGTTCGAGCGATCGCCGCCCTTGACGAGGTGTTGATGGAGCCTTAGGAACGTCTCCTGAACCGCGTCGTCCGAGTCCGCCGCTCCCGCTCCCGCGAGCAGCAGGTAACGCCGCAGCGGATCGTGTAATTCATCAAACCAGCGCAGCACTTCAGGCTCGCCGGCCAGCGCGGCGGCCTTGGTCACCGTCGCCATCCCCCCGTCCGCCGCCAGGTAGAGATCCATGTTTCACGGCCTTCTCACTAAAGATAACGACTCAGGCGGGCGAGTTATTGCGCGCGGAGTCTTTTCGAGGGATTGTTTTATTGTACGCGGCCAACAACCAGTTGTCTTCGGTAGCCAGTTCATGCCGCGATGCTCTCTATGACGGCACCAGCTGGATTGAATCCCCCTTTCCATACGCGGAGACCTGAGACCAGTGTCGGCCTCCCAAACTTTGGCCTAGCGGGTTTCCGTTATCCTCTATGATTTATTGCCTCCAAAGCTTGGAGGGTTGCCGCTGTGAAAAAATGTTGCCATGCGGATCTCACTTCTTCTGCTCGCGGCCGCCATTCTGCATGCCGCTCCCGTCACGCTGGAATACATGGGCACCGCGGGATGGCGCATGATCAGCGGTCAGACTATAATCCTGATCGATCCCTATCTCACCCGAGCTAAATATCCTTCGCCGAACGACGCGGTCGCGCCGGACGACCCCCGCCCCCTTGTGAACGCCAATTCGGTGGTTGATCCCGATTCCGCCGTGATCGATGCTCACATTGGCAAAGCCGATTATATTTTCCTGACTCACACCCACCCGGACCACTCACTCGACATGCCGTATATTGCGCGCAAGACCGGAGCCAAAGTTTTCGGCACGCAGAGCACGGCCAACGTTGCGCGGGCAGAGGGAGTGCCCGAAAAGCAGATCCACGTGGTCAATCCAGGCGAGGAAGTGACCTTGGAAGGATTCACCGTAAAGGTGATTCACAGCCTGCACGGCATTTTCCGCAGACCGCCGCCCGGAGTGCCCTACACGCCGCCGAATCCGCCACTCGTGCCGGACGGCGTGAAGGGGCCTCTCCGCTTTGGCCAGCACGTCGAGGGCGGCACCCTCGCCTACCTATTCCGCATTGGCGGTCACCAGATTCTGGTGTTTGGCTCCATGAACTTCGTCGAAAGCGAACTGGTAGGTCTCCATCCCGATGTCGCCCTGATCGGCGCCATGCCCGAGCGCAACAACCTCGACGACTATACACCGCGGATCATGAAAGTGCTTGGCAACCCTCCTCTCGTGATTCCCACCCACTGGGACCGCTTCAATGTGACTTACACCGTGTCGCAGGAACCGGCGGTGAAGAGGCTCCAGTCGTTTATCGACGAGGTGCACTCAGCATCGCCCAAAACCAGCATCATCGTGCCAGAATACTTCAAGCCGATTTCTCTTTCGGAAAAAACGCCATAAGGTAACAAGTCCGCGCGAGGGTCGCAGCAAGCGTAATCCGTCCCGTGCGAGCAAGAACTGGCGATATCCGAGCGCTTCGTCGGCCATTCGTACAAAGGGATGCGACCGTTAACCAGATAGGTCCCCATAAGTCGGCATCGCGTCCGCAGTTTCCCACATCGGGACTTCTGGAAAGTAACCGTCGTTCCAACCTCCGGCCACCCCGTCACTCTGCTGCGGTACGCTTCACTGGAATTCCACCCTTGACCACAGCGACCACCCGCTGGAGCACAGAGATGTCCACCAGTGGATCACCATCCACCGCTATCACATCGGCGAACTTCCCCTTTTCAATAGATCCCACAGAGTCCTGCCAACCCATGAGTTCGGCTCCGATGGTAGTCGCCGCACGAATCGCTTCAATAGGCTTCAAGCCGAGTCTCACCAATGACACTAGTTCGGTGGCATTCCGTCCCTGCGCAGCTTCAGTCGAAGCATCGAAGCCGCACGCCACTTTAACCCCGGCGGCCTTGGCGTTGACGATCTCAGCTCGCAGAATCTCCATCGCTGGCTCCATCGCAGCGCGCTGCGCCGCAGAGGAGGCCTCATATCGCCTCCACGCTCCTCCCGAAGTGGGCACTAGAAAAGTCCCATTCCTTGACATCAGGGAGAGCGTCTCCTTGTCCACGTCGTTGCCATGTTCGACAGAGTCCACGCCGCACTCGACTGCATTACGGATCCCCTCTCGCGTCATGGCGTGTGCAGCTACACGATGGCCTCCCTTGTGCGCCTCCTCGACAATCGCCCTGATTTCTTCCCCAGTGAGGGTCTCGTGAACCTGCTTTTTGGTGTTAGGCGATCCTGCTTCCACAAAATCGGCGTAAATCTTGATGAGGTCGGCGCCGTAGTAAATCTGCTCGCGGACCGCCCGGCGCGCCTCAACTGCACCGGTGATCATCTGCGCGCCGCGAGGGAAGTTCTGTAAACCCGGCGAGAGTTGAAGAGGGAAATAACCTCCCGTGGCGGCGATGGCGCGTGTGGCGACTTGCATTCGCGGACCCACCACCAGTCCGCGGTCGATTGCCGTGCGCAGTGCGACGTCGGCGTAGTCCGAGCCTTCACTCTCCACGTCGCGCACAGCCGTGAAACCTGCTTCCAGAGTTAGACGAGCATCGGCAGCCCCTTCCAGCGCACGGTAGGCGTCCGATTTCTTGGCGAGATTCAGGATGTACTCGTCAATCTGGTTGCCGCTGCCCATTCGCGCTAATAGGTGTGAATGGACATCGATCAAGCCCGGAAGCAGAGTTGCCATGCCTAGATCAATCAGCTTTGCTCCTGCTGGTATACTCAACCCGCTTCCCACCTCGATAATCCTCGCGTTCTGAATGAGAATGACGGCATTAGAAAGATAGTCGCCCGTTTTCACATCGAGCATCCGGGCACCGCGAACGGCGGTAATGTGGTCCACCATCCCGCCAGGAGTCTGGCCTTGAAAAGGGACGGGCCAAAACAGCAAACAAGAAATAACGAATGCTCTCATGCTGATGAATCCCTCCTGGAACCGGCAGGCGCCCCCGACCATCAACGGTTAACAGCAATATGCTAGCACCAGACACCTCGGCCGCCCCTCTTGCAAACGAAAGCCCACGAACGGCCGCCGAACCAACGGACGGCGGAAGACGCGTACGAAAGCGGCGTTCGGGGAACTTGGGGGTATTATGACCGAGAAGTCGGCTTGTGTCCGCCGATTCTTGCCGAGTCACGCATGTAGCAGCTTTGTAGTCCTGTCCGCTTTCCACGCTTCAGGTTCCTGAAGCGCCCCATCGAAACCACCACAGAAAGGATTTGTATGACTCGAAGTGCAAACAAAGTAATTGTGGTAGCCGTGACGAAGTTCAGCGACATCGTGCTGTGGAGGTCGGAGAACCTTGTTAACTTCCTGACGAAAGGCAAACAGGTGTACGTCGAAGGCCGCCTGCAAACGAGAGGCTACGAGGACCGGGACGGCGCCAAGCGATACGTCACGGAAATCGTGGCCGACGGAGTGATTTTACTGGGCGGCCAGCACGGGTCCGGATCCCAAGATCAGCCCGCGTCAGCCAAGAGCAATAACAACGGCCCTGTCTCGCAACCTCGAGGACGCGCCGCCGCGGCGAGTGCGCCTCCGGCTGATGATTCCAGCAGCCAGCAGATTACAGACGACGACATCCCTTTGTGATCCCGGCCCGCGCGGTCTCTGACCTGACGCGGCCTTCATACGACGTCTGGACGAGGCGTTCTGTCGTCCGGGCGCCTGAACCTGTCCTCAAAACTTTGCATATCAGGAGGTTCGCCATGACTCGGGGAGAGGCTTTGAAGGAACTGGACCAACTCAGTCGAGCGGTGAAATCGGGCCCGGTTTCGCAGCGGGAGGTTTTATGCCCCGAAATGACGGAGGCAACCCGAATCCGTAGTGTCCGAAAAATCGATCGTTCTGTCCTGTCCTGCGTGCGTGGTCCTCGCAGTCCGAACGATAGGAGATGTATCCATACGCCATTTGCAAATGGCAGTTCGGGATTGGGCAATCCACTATAACCGCGGAAGGCCGCATTCGGGCATTGGACCCCGGTCTGCCTGAGCCCATGTCGGACCAGGTTCCGCCTAACGAGCACCGACACAGCCTGCCTGTCGGGTACCGGGTTGTGAAGAGATCCGTACTCGGCGGCTTGCATCATGAATATGGGCTCATGAAGGCGGCTGCATAGCGACGGATCTTTTTTTGCACCACAGTTGTGCCCTCGGATCAATTCTTTGCCAAACGACCATGGAAGTATCCCAGCCTCCGCGCGATGCTAAGAAACGGACTGGCTCTTACATTAGCTCTGTTATAAACTCCTTCACCGTCTCCGCTGGGATATGCAGATCACGGTGTGACAGCGGGCCACCCTCATCCAGCACCGGCTCGCATTGCTCAAGCGATGGCCGGTCAGCGCGCTGAAAGAACTTGCCGATCGGAATGACGTCCCCCCACACTTGCGACTTCTCCATCGCCATTAGCCAGTTCGCGGGATTGTAGGAGGTGTCGTCCTCCAGTTTCTTTACTCGCTGCTTGAACCAAGGGTAGGTGTTGTCGTGATTGTAGGTTACACAGGGGCTGAACACGTCAATAAAGGCGAAGCCCTTATGCTGCAGGCCCTGTTTGATCAGCTCGGTTAAGTGTCGTTGCTCACCGCTGAAGCCGCGGGCAACAAAGGTGGCGCCGGCGGCGATCGCGAGTGCGATGGGGTTCACAGGTGGCTCGACATTTCCGAAGGGCGCGCTCTTGGTCTTCATGCCCACCTGGCTGGTAGGTGAAGTCTGACCCGTTGTTAACCCGTAAATCTGGTTGTCCATCGCGAGGTACAACAGATCCACGTTGCGCCGCATCGTGTGAATAAAGTGGTTGCCGCCGATGCCGAAGCCATCGCCGTCGCCGCCGGTGACAACTACTGTGAGCTCGTGATTGGCGAGTTTGACGCCGGTTGCCACCGCCAGAGCTCGGCCATGAAGCGTGTGCATGCCGTACGTATTCACGTAACCCGGCAGATTGGAAGAGCAGCCTATTCCGCTGATCGTCACCACATTATGTGGTTGGATTTGCAGATCCACGAGCGCTTTCTCGAATGCGGCTAGTACGCCAAAATCGCCGCATCCGGGGCACCAGTCCGGATCCACTTTTCCTTTGAGATCGGGCAGGGTCACTTGTTTGAACAAAGGCGCGGTTGTTGCCATGATCTGCTCCTCTTACACCGTGATCTCGTGCATTGGGACCGACATGGTAATGCTGCCGGCCAGTTGTTCTTTGACCGCATCCACGATATGGTGCGGCATGAATGGCTCTCCGTCATATTTTCTGATGTAGCCATCCGGGACGAAGCTCGTCTCGCTACGGAGGTAGCGCGCAAATTGGCCGCTATAGTTGTTCTCGATAAGAATGGTGCGGCGAGAACGCTTGAGGATTTCCACGACGGCGTCGCCATGCAGCGGCACCATCCAACGGATTTGAAGCTGATTAGCGGTTATGCCCTCTTCCGCCAGAATCTCCCGGGCCTCCTGGATGACACCATTGGTGGATCCCCAGCCGATGAGGGTCACATCTGCGTCGGTAGGCCCGGTCAACGCAGGCGGCTTGACTGCCGCCTCGATGCCAGCCATCTTCCGCTGTCGTTTTTCCATCATGGCGCGACGTTTGACGGGGTCGGTGAACTCGTCGCTGATCAGCACACCGTCCTCCATATGCTCGTCCGTGGCGGCGGTGTGGGTGTGCCCCGGAACCCCGGGGATGGCACGGGGAGAAATACCGCTTTCGGTGAACAAATATCGCTTGTAACCATTGGCGCCGTTGGTGGATGCGGAAGTGATCAGGTCGCCGCGGTCGATCTCCACGTTAAAGTCCAGGTCCGCAGGATCGACGCTCGCGGTACCCTCTGACAGCAGGAGATCAGTGAGGACAATGCCGGGGCACTGGAAACGATCTGCGAGATTGTGGATCTCGGGAATGACCTTGAAACAGTCGAGGATGTCAGTGGGTGCCGCGATGATGCGCGGATAGTCGCCGTGACCGGCGCCCAACATCTGCCAGAGGTCTCCTTGCTCTGTCTTGGTAGGTACTCCCGTGGAAGGGCCGGCGCGCTGGACATCAATGACCACGATCGGGGTCTCGATCATGGCGGACATGCCGAGGCCCTCGCTCATGAGGGCGAAGCCGCCCCCGGAAGTAGCGCACATGGCCCGTACACCGGCGTGGGCAGCACCAATGGCCATATTGATGACTCCGATCTCATCCTCCACCTGCCGGACCATGATGCCCGCCTTGCGTGCGTGGGCCGCCATCCAGTGAAGCACGCCGGTCGAAGGGCTCATCGGGTACGCGCAATAAAACTTGACGCCTGCCGCGGCGCCTCCCATGGCCAAGGCCATGTTCCCGGTCAGCACTGCATTGGGGTTGCCGGTCATGGGTAGCGGCCGGGCGAAGGCCTGGAAGTGGCCGGTGGCGTAGTCATAGGCACTACGGGCCACCTCGACATTCTCGGCAACCACCGCATCACCTTTCTTTTTGAACTGGTGGGTGAGGACGTCGGCCAAAGGCTGGAACCCGATACCCATCATGCTCAGTGCCGCGCTGACCGCCAATGTGTTCTGCTCCACCTTGTTGCGGCTGTTGTGTGTCAGTTCCGAAACGGGCAAGGGACAGAACTGGACCCCGTCTGCAGCCGCGCCGGGCTTGACGGCATCTCCGTTGTACACGACTGCTGCGCCACGACCCAGTAATGCCAGGTGGCGATCCATAGTGTCCTGATTGAGCGGAATCAGAAGGTCGATTTTGTCGCCGAAGCTGGTGACTCGCTCCGGACCGGTGCGGATCGTCAAAAAAGTGTGTCCGCCGCGGATTATAGATTGATACGCATTGTAGGCGTTCAGGTGCAGGCCGCGCCGTGCAAAGATCCGGGCGAAGATGTTGCCCGGAGTGGCGACTCCCTGTCCCGCGGCGCCCCCAATGGATACCGCAAAGGTATGCTTCATCTCAGTCCCCTCCCATTCAAGCCACGATGTAATCGTGGCCATGACGGCAAAGACCCCTATGGTTAGCGGCTGGTAGCGTAGAGCCACCGCGCCATACCCAGCGGGGGATCTGCGGCGGATCGCATCCGGAAGCCGCTGGTCCCGAGCAACAAGGAAAAAAAAGGCTGATTTAGTGTATTCCCCGATTGGCCTGGTGGCAAGGCCCTGCAAGCCGAGAATACGCCAGAGCGCGGCTGAGTTCGAAAATGGTCGCAACGGTGATTTGAAAGCATACTGCGCGGTCGGCTGTGTCTGGCCGGACGCTGGGATCGATATTCCCTCAGGGATCAGTTCCACCCAGCAAGTCTGACGCCGGAGGATCGATGCCGCCAAGGGCAGAAAGCGCCGGGCGCGTGCAATCCAGGCCCGGTACTTCCGGCACCGCGCACAGCCTCGGACCTCTCGCAGTACTCGCCTTAGGATTGGAACCTCGGCTGGAAACCGGCGCAAGTGGGGCGCAAGTCGGCCGGGAGTCGGCCGGGATTGCATTTCTGGCTGAGCGCGCTATACTCGAACCCTACCCCCTGGGAGGAGGGAACGTAATGTGTGACTACTCCTTGGCTCACTTTCCCAATCGCTTAGCCGTAGAAGGCGAGCAACTCATGGTACATAGGTTCGCCACAGGAACGCTGGGGATGGCACCAGCCCGCACCAGCCTGACACAGGTCTTGTCCCCTAATAGCGTGCCGGCAGTCTGCGTGCCGCCCGGCGCGCGGCTCCTCTTGCAGGATATTCCGGAGCGTTTGCAGCAGGTCCTGAACGTCGGCGCAGTCGAAGAAGTGACTTTTGTCGAGCAGAGCGCCGAGGCGTTCCGATATCGAGACGCGATGCGTTTTGCCAATGGGCGCGAAATCCTTCTCCAGCAACTCGCGTTCGGGCAACGCGCTCAAGTGCTGAGTTTAAGTTCCGCCGACAGTGAGCAGGCCGAACCAGACCAACGGAGCGAAATAGCCGCGCTCCACAGTGCTGAACTGAGTCTCTTTCTTTAGCCCAAGCTAGTATCAGAAACGCCCCACATCCCTCGCGTTGCGCCACCCGTCGCGAGGGGGCGCGACCGTTAACTGAGCTACGCGGCCGATATTCATTGGAGACGCTCTCTGCCCGTAAAGTTAAAATATTCACGCGACGTAGCTGTAATACCTCAACAACCCTCCGAGGCGCTCACGACAGCGCACTCGGCTCCTGGGCTTTTGTTGGCCTACTTCATGGTGCGGGAACAGTAGAAGGTTACTCTTTCCTTCGTGGTTTCGCTCACCCCGATAATGCTCGATGAACTCGGTTAGCGCGCGGCGCAAGGAGGCTTCGCTGAACAAGACTAGCTTTGATAAGCACCACGAACACTACAGTTTCACTCACACATCGAGAGAAGCAGGCCCGAAATAGCGCGCGATGAATGATCCGCTATCGATGAATCTTGCTCGCTGCGGACTACACTTCGCCGAGATCCTTGCTTCGCCGCACTGGCAGCAGTGCGCCCGCGAGGACGGCAGGAATAATCGTCAGGAGAAATGTCAGGTGATACCACGCGGGAAGTCTGCTCCAAATGGCGATATGCACAGGCACAAACATCGCAAGCACTACGCTGCCGACGATCCACGATCCCCAGCGGCTCGATGGGGATATCCAATGCGTTACGGCACCAGCCGCCAGTGAGGTCACAATAGCCATCGAAAGGCGTGCCCACTTCATGCCCAGCGTGAACTGGAGCGTCTGTTCGGCAGCGGTGTAGTTCGGCAGGCTCAGGCGAAGCACGCGGTTGATCACCGTGACGACGACAACCCACGTGAGGAGTCCTGCGAGGCAGGCGAGAATGGAACGCTTCATCATACGTCTTCTCCTTACTGTAATCATAATAGTATAATTTTACTAATGAAAGCCGAACTATATATTTTGGGCATTCTGCACCGTGGCGACTTTCACCCTTACGAGATCAAGCGGCGTCTGAATCAGGCAATGATCGAGTGCTTTACCGATGTAGATGTCGGCACTCTCTACTACGCCGTGCGCCAACTTGCCAAATGTGGCCAGTTAACCGCTGTCGCCCACCAGCGCGTGGCTCGGGGCGGCATGCGTACGGTCTATCGCATCACTCCGCGCGGCCGCCACCGCTTTCGTGAGCTGCTACACGCGCAATTTGCCGCCGAAGGCGACCTTAGGGAGACGCTTTACGGCCCCATGCTCTTCTTGCATCTCGCCGACCTCAATCTGGTCGCCCAGGCTCTGCGCGCCCAGATCGACAGACACAATGCGCGGCTGGCAGAGATCCAGAAATTGCGCCGACAATGGGTAACGATGCTGTCCACCGGTAGCCGCCACCTGATCGAGCACATGGCGGAGCAATGCCGCCTCGACCTGCGCTGGCTCCGCGCCGTACGAGTCGATGTGGAGGCCGGACGCATCTGCGATATCCCTGACCCGAGTCGCCTGGCTACCCGGCAGGATGGCGCTAAGGCTTCGAAACGGCGGCTCAGGGAATGATTGCCGACCGTTTAGCGCGACCGGTTCCCCGGGCGCCGGCGGGATGGGCGGGGCGCGAGGTGTCGCAACCACGCGGAAGCGCTCTGGCCCGCCGCAACGGATCGACGAGTTTGGCGCATTCTGCGTCCGCGCCTCGCGCTTTTCGGGCTCCGGCGCGGGCGTTCCTCGCAGCCACCTCCCGCGACTGGCGCGCCCCCCGGTGCGAGCGGAAGCGTAGGCGCAAGTTTGACGTTCCGGACGCGATGGAGCGGCGGCGCGATGAACGTTTCTCTGCGCGCTCTCGTGGTTCCGGCGGGACCTACCCCGCCCAGTCGGTCTCGCTGTACAGAACCTGATGCGGTGCAGTCCACTCGATCTTTGCCTTTAACCCTGGGATCGAAAAGAGAGATGGCAGGGCTTCCCAGATTGAGGTGCGTGAAAACCTCCCAGTATCAGCAGAAGTGCCGGTCGATCCCGATCGAGGTGGTCAACGCGCCCGTAAACTCCCGCAGCGCATGTTCCCTAGTTGCACGCTTCACGCGAGTAGCGGCAGTCGCCGAGTCTGGCCAGTCGGATCACGGACCCACGGTCGGAGCCCGCCCGCTCAACCAACCCGGCCGAGATCATGGCCTCGACGAACGCCCGACCCTCGGCAGCCGGGAACCCCGTAACAGACTGCAATCGCGCGAGGCTCCAGTCCAACTGACACCGGAGCATCCGTCGCGTGTCTTGTATGAGAGCTGCCGGATATCCGGCAATTACTTCCTTCGGTCAATAAGCGTTCTTCGTCCAGCATCGGACGGAGCGTGTGGGGCTCTCGCCATCTTGCGGTGACACTGACAGACTTTGTGCCGAAAAACAGGATGTTTGTTCCGGCGAATTCACCGCAGCCCGCCGCCGTTTAAAGGCGGCACCACAAACTTGTCCAGGTATTCTTGCAGCTTTTCGCGGTTCTGCGCGCGGAAAGCGTCGTAGTCGCGAGCGATGTCGGGGCCGCCCAGGCTAAACAGTACGTAAGGCGGAACCAACCCGGCCTGGCGTAGCCGTAGAAGGAGGGTTAAGGACGGGTCTGACCGAACCGCTTGCGCACGATCACTGTTCAGAAAAGCGTCGGCGACCGCGGTGAGCGCCTCGACTTCCTCGGGCAAGCTGGTCCGATATCGGCTCTCTTCCGGGAAATGCTCCTGGAATTCGCTACCCGTTTGCCACCGCGCTTTCACATCCCGATAGGGCTGCCAGACGACGGAGCTTTCCCCCTCTCGCTCCACAGGTACGCTTATGAAGACCTGCGTGATGCGCGTCCTGTTTAGCGCCGCCCAGGCGTGCAACTCGCGCCACACCATGCGGTTGTACGGCTCGGCCACCGCCGCATGGATGAGCATCGTGCGCGCCCCGGCCATATCACCCCGTCTGGCCAGTATGTCGCCGTAGTATCGGTAGGCGGTCTCGACGTTTGGGGCCAACTGAATGGCGCGGTCGTACCACTCCGCACTCTTGGAGAATGCATCCTCCCGGTCGTAGGTGTTGCCGATGAACAGGGCGGCGGAATAGTTCGTTGGCTCGAGATCCAGCGCCCGCGCATAATCCCGGCGGGCTTCGTCGTATTGGCGCCGCGAGAAGGCTGCCTCTCCTTGACGCATGGCCTCGTCCGCCTGAGGATCATCGGCGTACTTGATCGTGCCGGTCTCAGGCAACTGCTTTAACAGTTGCGAGAGATTCATAGCCAGCCCACTAGTATCACCGAGTTTCCAGGCCCGGTCCAGAAGGCCCCGGGCGCGAAGACGCTCCTTGCCCGCGCTTTCCTGGTCGGGCAGCGTAGCGGCGTGCTCCACCAGGCTGGCAGCAAGCGCGACCAGCATGGGTGCATCGTTGGAATCGGCGCTGACGAGTTCCTCCAGAAGCGGCAGGGCGTCGAGCCGCTTGTTTTGCGCGAAGAGCTCTGACGCTCTTTGGCGCTGGGCCGCAAGGGAGACTGGTTGCGCAACCAGGCAGACCGCTCCACAGAGCAGGAGAAGAGGCCCTCTCATGGATATCGTCATTGACTCTCCACCACCGGCCTGCCATTCAACGGCTGAAGCGGACGGGCCATGTTGTGGTAGTGGCTGGCGTACTCCTCGATCTGGGATTCGGACATCTCGATGGGGGCCTTCATCACGTACCAGGTCGCGACCTCGCCGCAATCCGGTGTGGTGAGGGAACCCGGGAAGCGGTAAAAGCTCCGGTCAGACGGTAGCAAATCTGACGGGTTGATCTTGATCGACTCGACGCGGTTCTCTTTGCCGCGACCAGGAATGTGCTGCCACACGGCCTTGATCACGCTGTTCTCTTTACCGGCCACGACCGGAACTTCGATAACGAGAAACACTCCTTCCGGCGAGAAGTGCACGAACTGGATCGACATTCTTGGTTGCTTACCGTGGACGGCATTCTCGCCGGGTTCGCGGAAATGGAGCTCAGCGAGGTTGTAGGGCTTTTTGCCCTCTGTCAGCCAATAGTTGTCCGGGAACTTGAGCAGGACGCGGTATTGATTACAGTCGTTAACGATATCGAGAACCGACGGCTGATAGGCGACCTTAAGGCCGCCGACGGGCAGCTTTTCCGATGCCGAAATGTCAATGGGAGCTTGCATTTTACCCAGCCTGCACAGACCTGCCCAACTGGAGGGGCCTAGCGGACCGGGCGTAAATGTGAATTCCGGCGCGCACTTTGCCTCGCCCAAGGACAGGTGTAAGTGGTGGTGTTCGCCGTGGCCGGCGTGCTGACCGGGGTCGACCTTCTCCATGCCCTCCATGACTTGGCCGAAGGCTGGAACCGCACGGTTTACGGTAAGCAGACAAAATCCGCCTAACGCTGCGGCTACGGTATACTGCACCCGCGTCATTTCGGGTTCACCTGGATGATGGCCATCATGCCGAGGTCCTCATGGGA
>Ga0126381_100002829_pt1 | contig 18836 bp, 16 predicted proteins | sample PanSoiMetPlot_28_FD_96465 | JGI IMG/M metagenome (GOLD analysis project Ga0126381, IMG submission 96465) | Tropical forest soil microbial communities from Panama - MetaG Plot_28 | ecosystem: Environmental > Terrestrial > Soil > Tropical forest > Bulk soil | place: Panama | collected 2016-02-17
AACCCCACCCACTACAAACGCAAAGAGCAAAGTGACGAGATGTGCTCGATAGATACGAAATGCTCGCGAAATAGTCGCTGCGAAAGCGGCACCAAACCCAAGTTTTTCTGACCGGCGTTGAAAGAGTACTCCGGCAAGGAAAGCTGACACAAACACGAATCCTTCTGCTGTAGAGAAGAAACCTACCGGTTGATCTGTAAATACGCGGAGCGAACTAGGAGAGTGGTTAACCACCATCATGAGGAGGAGAAGTCCGCGCAATATATCCAATTCAATAAAGCGTTTCATTTTGAGGCGTCATGCCCTGCAGAGTTGAATAACGACGTTCTTCTGCTTCCAACCCAACAACGGCCTACAGGTTGCTGCATATGAAAAGAGTGACGTCTAAGTCTCGCAGCTGGTTTCATCGAAACTAAACCTGGATTTCCTGTGTGCAAATCAGAACTCAGGACTCAGGACTCAGAAGTCAGAACTTAAAACTCAGAATCATTCATTTGGAGCGCCGCCCATGTATTCTCAATTCTGAGTTCCAAGTCCTGAGTTCTGATTTGCAATAACCATTTTTCAAGAAAGCCTCTTTCCCAGCTGGCAAATTCCGCCAAGCGCGCATGCATTCTGAATTTTGAGTCCTGAATCCTCGCTAATGAATTGCTCTGTTACGCGGTAAGTCATCGGAGAGAAATTCTCCGATTTCTTTTCGCATAATTTGGTAACCGGCAGCGCTGAGGTGAATTTGATCGTTCACGAAAAGGGAGGAGATCGGTTTATGATCCGGGCCAAGCATGTCAGAGCAAATATCGATGTAGTCGGTTTCTGGTTTGGCCTGGAGATACTGTTCAACTAGCTCGTTGAACTTGATGATGTTAGGCAAATACTTCAACCGGGCCGGACTCGGCTTCACTGAAACAAACGCAATTGGTACCGACGGAGAATACGCTCGGAAGATCTCGAAGAGTCTTTGAAACGACTGAAAAACCTGTTCGGGAGGAGTACCCAATGCGAGGTCGTTGTCTCCTGCGTAAATCACAATCGCCGCTGGTTTTCGCAGAATTACCAAACGATTGGCGTAACGCGCGCAATCTGTCAGACGCGATCCGCCGAAGCCGCAGTTCAGAACAGGGTATCCAGGGAAATCTTGTTGCATCGATTTCCAAAGTCTGAACGAAGAACTTCCGTAGAAGATAATCGGACTAGTTGAAGTCTGCATACTGGAGAGTCGCGATTCTAAGGTCGACACCTCCGATTCAAAAGGGCTGGCAAGCGCAGGCTGCGGTGTGGGTACGGCCGATTGGCATTGGCCGTCCTGGGCCATCCACACAAATGCCGCGGCCGCCACTAGAGAATACAGTACTGATCCGATGCGCTTCATCAGTCGCTTGCGATCTCGGTTAAGACTTCCAAAACTAAACAATACGGATTTGTGAACGAGGATGCAACTTGCGACCAGAAGTCATTCGGCGTTTTCCGGACTCGCCTATTACCAGGCGCAGAACGCAAAACGCCAAACGCAAAACGCGAGACGCGAAATGCTGCGTTACCTTCGCATAAATTGCGAAGCGAGCTGGAACACTTCGCCCAACATTGCACCGCCGTTTTGGCCGCCAAGGAATTGGTTGAGCACAGGATTCGGCGCCTGAGGGTCTGTTTGATGGTTGCCAGTGGCTAAAAGCCGCATGACGACAGGGATCAGCATCGGTAACAAGGTCAGAATCGCTTGTGAACCCATTCCGGTTCTATCCGACATTCCGTTCACGAGGCTATTTAATCTGTCTTGGCCAAGAAAATTTTGTATTTCTGGAATTCCTACGTTTTGGCTTTGCGCGAGATTACTGACAGTTTGCTGTGCGGCTCCCTGACCGCCTGCTTGTTGCTGTTCATTGAGGGCTTCCTGGACATGTTGCCCGACCGCCCCAAGAATCGGTTGAAGATTTTGTTCTGCTCCGGGAATGAGCTGGGCTAGGTTTGCGAGTCCTCCGAGATCCGCATTTGTGCCGGCGTGCTGAGGGTTCGCGACAGAATCAAGAATCGTTTGGAAGAGGCTCATAGCTAGGCTCGTTTGTAAGCCTTTGAAAGCTGCGGTGCAATACGATTCTGCCGATGTGTCAACGCCCTCTGCCAGCCGGAAGCGCCTGGCGGAATGGCCGGTCGTCGATGCGGTGCTCCACGAAGCGGTGATAATATCCGTGACCTGTGTCCCTTGTCCGAACAGCGTTTACAACGACCCCGGGAACCTCGACCTGGCGGATAGCCAGCTCTTCCAGAGCGCGAAGTGTCTCGTTGGGGCTGCTGTAATGGAGCCGCACCACGAACATGGTCCAGTCCGCATAGGTGCAGAGCGTCGCAGAATCATCGGTCGCAAGGACAGGCGGTAGATCCAGGATAACGTAGTCGAACTGCTCTCCTACTTCCTGGAGCATTCGATCGAATTCGAAGCGTACAATTGCCTCGCTGATACCCTGGACACGAGGACCAGAAGGCAAAAGCATCAGGTTAGGCATCCGCGTCGGATGAATGACTTCGCCCGGGCGAACCTCTGGGCTGGTAATCAAATCCGAAAGGCCGGGTCCTTGGCGAGCTTTCAGCCGCTGATGGAGCGAACCGCGTCTCAGATCGGTATCGATTAACAAAACGGTGCGATTGGCTGCAGCCAGCGCGATAGCCAGGTTCACTGCGACAGTTGTTTTTCCTTCGACAGGGAGAGCGCTAGTTACGGCGATACATCGCCGGTCACGATGCGCCTCAGGCAGATGCAGCATCGCCGATCGTAGAGTTCGAAAGGATTCCGCGAAGCCGATATGACGGCGCGTGCAATCCAGTACAGTCCGATTTCTCGCGATCCAGGGGTCACGCAAGACCTTGCCGTAAATGGGAAGCTGCAAGGCGCGTTTGATTTGATCCAGGGTCTGGAAACGCGGCGTGAGTTTTGAAAGCAAGAATGTTAACGCGATCCCTAGCGTTCCGCCGACTGCCGCGCCCTCTAACAAAACAATGTAGAGCCGCGTCTTAATGGAGTAGGGACCGGAGGCAGGCTCCAACACGCTAATGATGTCCTGATCGATTTGGCGAGACACATCGACATTTTGAGCACTGGCCATCAGCCGCTGATACGTTTCACGCGCGTTGGCTAAGCGATCTTTCAGATTCTGAAACTCGGCTACATTTTGATTTAGCTTGGAGAGCCGTTCTTCTCGTTCGGCAATCTCTTTGCCCAACGCCTGGATCTCGCTGTCCATTGAACCGAGATGCTCTTTGCCACTGTTCTTGATTTCGTTATTCAAGAATTGAATCTGGTTCTCGGTGTCGGCGATCTTGACGTCCAGCTGCTTGATCTTTGGATGGCTCGGTCGCAAGTTCGCCACCAATCGCCGGCGCTCTGACTTGAGGGCCGAAGCGTTTTGCTTGGCTGCCAAAAGCTGCTGATCGGATGACTGCACCCCGAGTTGGCCCATCTGTTGTGCGAGTGCGCCGCCATTCAGGTTATTAGGATCTAGCGCCGCCGCAGCTGCTACCGCAGGATCCGGTGCAGTCGCGTGGTCTGGACTGCCGGTCAGCGCGATCGACTTTTGGACACGCAACTCGGCCACTCGCTTACGCAGATTCAGGACATAGCTGTTTTCGGAAACAACTTCTTCGTCTAGAGATCCGACAGTGACTTTGCGCTGAAACTCACTAAGAGCCTGAGTCGCTGAATCGACTTCAGCGCGGAACCTCTGTTGTTGATCCACCAACGCCGCAAACGCTTCCGCGGTTTGATCTGCACGCATCTTCTTACGCAGATTTGTGTATGCGCTAATTGCTTCGCGAAGGTATGCTTGCGTGTACTCCGGATCTGCGCCGGTAGCCGACAGAAGGAATACAAAAGTCTTCGGAATGTAGGTAGCCTTCAGAGTAACCGGTTTTTCCGGGGGCGTCATTCCTTGCTTGGTCAGTTCTTTTTGAGCAGTTTCGGTGACGTCTCTGCTCTGCATGATTGTCGCCTGGGTTCCGATATAGCCTTCTCGTTCCTGCCCATCGCTATAGGCGGCCGCTGACGGAATGTTCAATTTACCGGTGACCACCATTTTGGCGTCACTCTGGTAGACCGGGGGAGAGAGCAGGTGGATGACAAAAGCGATGCAGATGGCCAAGCTGAGGATGATCGCGCTCAGCAGCCAAAACCTGCGTAGCTCAAACAAAAACCCCTTAAAATCGAACGATTCCATATTAACCCACCTTACCAACCATATTTATCTAGACGGCCCGGATTCAGTAGTTTTCTCACCAACTGATCATGCGCGCTGGAACGAGGATTTTGTCTCCGGCTGTTAAAGGCAGATCCAAGTCTCCTCGAGCCTTTTCTAGAATTTGTTTCACGTCAACTACGTAGATCTTTTCACCTTGTGGGGTCTTACGGATGACCCTAACTTTTCGCCTGTTAGCGAATTCAGAGAAACCTCCGGCCCGAAGGATGGCCGTCGAAACCGTCAATCGTTCATTCGGTGGAATGTCCAATGGTCCTTGCCTGTTAACTTCGCCGCTTAAGTAAATCACGCCGGGCGATTCGGTAGTTCGTCGATCCAGCGAAATAAGGACGGTCGCCTTCTTGTAAAAACCACTTTCCAATGCTCTCTTCGCGTCGAACGCTAATTCTTTCGGTGTGCGATGCGCTGCCTGAAGTTTGCCTAGATACGGGATCTCTACTTGTCCCGCATCATTAACCACCAGCGACACAGGCTGCTCCTCATCTTCGACGATGCGAAAGCTGAGATGGTCGCCAATGTTAATTTGGGTTGTGCTATCCAGTTGGTCCATTGACTTAACTGGTCCGGTAGACGAGATCGCCGACTCGGCCGAAGGCAGCCGTTCTGGACGAGCGCGCTGCGCGAGCAGGTTGCTCGCAAGGAAGGCGAAGCAGATGCAGAGTGTGAGCCTAGAAAGCATAGGAGACGTTGATGAGGAACAGATTCTGTGTGTAGTTCCCTGTTTGGGATGGCAGCGACACCCGTTGGCCGTCAACGAGCACCACCACGTTATTGTTGCCAGAAGTTCGCTGAATGAAACGATAATCCAAAGAAGCTCGAATTCTGGGGCCGAGCTGGCGAGTCAGCCCGGCATTGATCTGGTACAACGAGTATCTGCCTTGGTTGACGCCCGATAAGACATTGCCATCCTCGTATCGACCTCCGACATTAAGGTCGAGTCTTTTGGTCAGACGGTAAGTCAACAGAGCATCCCCAACTGTTCGCTCGATCAAGTTGATCCCGTCCCCGTAATCGAGATCATGTGAAACTTCGCCAGTCAGTTCCAAATACCTGCTGACCCTTTGATTCGCCTTGAATCGCACGTAATAGTCGGTACTTGGGATTGTTTGCAGGTTTTGAACTACGAACGGGGTGTGATTTCCCTGTTCCGAAACAAAGTTGAGGCCCCCTTCGAGCGACAAACTAGTCAGTCGAGTTAGCTGACCTCGCAGAAAGAGCCCCGTCGCTAGCCCCTCTAGATCCGTTCCGGTCGTAGCCGAGGTCTCAGTCAGTGTAACTTGTGGCCCGAACGACAGGGTCGGATTTAACTGAGCGGCGGCACTGAGAGTCACCCTAACCGTATTTCGATTACCGTTCACTCCACTGAGTTGCTGTTGTATCGCGGTTAGGTTGTCAGCAGTGCGCACGTGCTGGGTAACGTAAGTGTCGTCCACTTGCAGCGTTACAATGACTTTATTCAGATTCCAATCAATCGCGGCGCCGCCGGCATTCCGGAAACGATTTAGATTGGTCACTCCGCTCACAGCGGAATCTGCTGTGGGATCTTGAAGGATAGCGAAACGGTCGAAAAGGCGGACTCGGAAGTCGCCTACGAAAAACGTCAAGCCGATTGCTGAATCGGGTGAAAGGGTCAGGTTTACATCTCCCGCGCGGCTGCCCGCAATTATTTCGGTTAATCCGGCGCCTAAATTCAGGTCCAGAGAGTTCTGAGAACCAAACGGCCAGAGGACTCTTAGGACCGCGCTCTGTGATAGCTGCAGTTGATCCTGCGTACCGGTGTTTGTGAGACCTGAGTTGTCCGTATAATAAAGTCCGAGGTTAGCGTCCAGGTAACCATGCAGGGGGCCTATTCTAATGAAAGGTCCGCGCTCATGCGTCGGCGCAAAGTCGCTGATCCCGCGCCACCAGGGTGCGCTCGTAGGTTGCCGCTGATACGAGTTAGGGTCCCAAGGACTCACTGCGCCCTGCCAAGGAACACCGCGAAGTGGTTCCTGGCCATCGACCGAATTAAGAGATCCTCCAAGTAACACGGCTAGAAATGCTAGCCGGAGGATACGGAAGCATCTCTCAGGAGGGTAGGCCGGATGTTTAATCACTATATTGGATGTTGTTTCAAGAAAAAATAAATCCAGGAAGCGCGCGCCAACCCGCAGGCACTCCTTGGGCTTAATAATCGATTGAAAACGCAGAACTTAACGCCCTTTTGCGAAAAGAACAGTGTGAAGTGTTTTGAGAATAATAGCGAAATCGAGGGCCATAGAATAATGGCGGATGTAGAACAAGTCGTACTTCAGCTTCTCCTCAGCGTCTCCGTTGCTTGCTCCATAGGAATAATTAACCTGCGCCCACCCAGTAATGCCAGGACGCACCAGATGTCTATAGCCGTAGAAAGGAATCGTTTCATCGTACTGTTCAACGCATTTAATCCACTCCGCGCGAGGCCCAATGATGCTCATGTCTCCCAGTACGACGTTCCATAGCTGTGGGAGCTCGTCCAGCCTTGTTTTCCGGAGGAATTGGCCGAATCGCGTTACTCGCGGATCCTGAGGAGCGGTATAAATGGAGCCGCTTTCCGATCCCTGCCGCATCGAGCGAAACTTATAAAGGGTAAACGGACTGCCATCCCGCCCGATCCGGGTCTGGCGAAACAGAGCCGGGCCGCGACTCTCGAGTCGTATGACAATGGCAATCATTAACAAAAACGGAAGCAGGACAAAGAGAACAACCGTGGCAACAACCAAATCGAACAACCGTTTAATGTGATCGTAAAACGAGTCTCGAACCAGCGCCGAGTCTTGGGCAAACGCCCACCATCCTTCTATGCTCTGCACCGGTACTTGCCGCCAATTGGATTCGTGGAACGACTCCATCGTGAAAACGGGGATGTGGCGGAAATGGACATATGCCAGCAACTGAGCGGCGCGCGTGTCCAGACTTGATGGATTGAACCCTACGATAAATCCGTCCGCGTTCTCATCGAGATGGGGTAGGGCTTCTTCAATGGATGAAAAAATCCGGAGCTCCTGGCGCATCCGGTGGCTTCGATAGAGGCGGCTGAAGCGCTCCCCGGCCTGGGTGTCTGCCACCATCACGAAGTGCTTTGTCGAATGGTGGTTGTTCAATACTCCCGCCATCCAGCGGCGCACCGCTAGTGAGTAAATCGCAAAAACCGCATAGGCACAGGCGAACAAAAGTCGGCTCGGCTGTACGGTGGGTCCGAAGGTGAAAATTCCGTAAACAAACAGCGCCGAGGTCATCAGAGAGAACCCCTGACCCAGTAGGTGCTCGACCATGTAGGCCAGGCTGTACATGTCGGTTCGCCGATCGTATCCCCCGAGTACATGCAGGGTGATGGCGGACACCACGCTTGGAATGATCAGCATTTGCCAGACAATTTCCCCGGGTCCTCCGACTAGAAGCGTACGCAGTTCGCAAAAGATTATGAAAATCGCCGGCCAAGCCAGCACGTCGCTGATGAACAACGTCAGCGCCGGTAGCCAGCTTATGTTCCAACCGAGCGTTCCGCGCTTGCTGATACTAAACGGAATACTCTCTTCGGGTGGGGTTCCTGCGAGCGATGATATGCTGGTTCTCCATTGGTCGTTGAGCTGCATATTATAAGATTTCAGTCATTAACACGCATTTCCTTGAAGCTCTCACCATTGTCGGGAAACGACCCGCAACGGCAAAAGCTCTCTCCATCCAACCTCAGCAAGCTCTCTCCATCAACCTCAGCACAAGCCCCGATCTCTCGTCCTTAAGCGTTTCATTCTGCACCATCCATAGCCCGCTCGGGTAAGAAGCCTATGCACATACCACCTTCCTTGGTTCTGGACCGAAAACACTCGACCGGTAGAACAATGGAGTTTGACTAGCGCAAGAAGGTCTTTATTCGGAAAAAATTCGCCAGAAAATCGATCATGAAAGATTCGGGAAAATTCGAGTTATTACGGTAATCATGAGTCATTATAGTTTCCGCAACCCGAAATCGCATATTTTCGGACCGGCTCCAATCCTCCTGCCTACGGAATCTCCAGGATTTTCATCATGCACAAAATGCGACCTAAATCGATAAACGCGAGCTCAACACTGAAAAAAGTTTGTAACAAGTTTTCCCTCCTATGGCGCATTTTCAGCAACCCGAGCATAAAACGCCAGATAGCGAGGCGACACGTTACCCCAATCAAACTCCGTCTGCGTCTGCTCAGCTAACCGCCTCCTTCTATCGGGCGCTATTCGTCCCGCTCTCAGGAATTTGTGTAGCATTTCTCGGACCGATTTAAGGGTCGGCCTCGCGACCGGGAATTTGTGAGCCGTCAGAAAGGTCTTCCAAGGCGTCTCGGACGTGGTAAAGACGGGGGTGCCAACCTGGCAGGACTCCAGAATGGCGAGTCCAAAATTTTCGGACTGCGTCGGAAGACAAAAAAGATCAGCGGCTTGAAGGTATTTCCACTTCAAATCGCCCCAGATTGGCCCGAGCCAGTCGATTGGTGGCAACGAATCCTGGTGTCCGTCGGCGAACCGGTGCAGCCAGTTCAAATAGTCGCGCGGTCCGTCCCCAACAATGACCAAACGGTACTGAGAACGATCTATGCGGAGGGAGGATAGAGCGGAGAGAAGCAGGTGCAGGCCCTTTTTGGGATGGATTCGCGAAAGATACAACAGCACAAATTCGTTCTCGGACCAGCCGAGTTCGCTTCTAGCCTGCAGGTAGTTTTCCCGGAAATTACCTGCCAGACCAAGGGGGATCGTTGCCAATGGGGTTTTGAAATGAAAATGCCGCAAGTGCTGCTCTTCAAGTTGGCTTGTCGCAAGTATTGCGGAGGCGTCCTCAAGAAAACGGCGTTCAACGAGCAGAAAATAAGGCCACTTTTTCCACCACCGATGTCGCCAGGCCCAAGGCTCGAGCATCCCGTGAGGCGATACAATGTACGGCTTTCGTGAGCGGCGGCAATTTTTTGCTATCGAAATAAAACGGGGCTGCCACAATCCGTGGAAATGGACGACGTCGAAGTCGTCAATTTGCGCTGGGTCAATTTCAACGGTCAGACCGGTTGCCTGAAGTGCTTCGCCCAACGTATTGATAGCCAGACCCAGCCCGCCGACCCGGTGATCGGGCGGCGGAACGAAGAATGCCAGGCGAAGTGATTTGTTGAGAGTCATTGCGAGAGGGGGAGATCGATACAGCGAGACGGCCAGACGGCAATATCGATACGGCGAGCGGGCGAGACGGCGACAGGGCGAAAGGGGTCGGGGATTTTCGGCGCGCGCAACCATTTATTGCCTACAAGAGCGATACCTTCCGCGGTCGATGTTGTAATGAATGGCTCTGAAGCATTGGTTCCAGTCGTTGTCTGGCCGTGTCGCCCTCTCGCCGTCTCGCAGTATCCGTCTCCCCGTATCCTCATATCAGCGCGCCCTCGCTCTCTCATAGAGCGCTACGTATTCTATGGTCATCCGCTCGACGGAGAATCGGTCGGTTGCTAGCGCACGAGTGAATTTGGAGCGTTTGGCACGATCGTCCGAGTCGAGTAACGCGTCGATCCAATCGGTCTTTTCCAAGTCGGCAGAAAGTGCGTTGTCGTTGTCCAGAAAATCGAGGTCGCGGGTCAGGTTCGGAGTTACGACCACCGGTAAACCAGCTGCTAGAGCCTCTAACAGAGCCAGGGGCAGTCCCTCGAATTCGGCCGTGTGCAGAAAGAAATCAGCGGCAGCATAAAATTCCAACACGCTCTGGCACCAGCCAGCCAGTTTGACGTGATCTTCGAGTTTGTTTTCGGCGATAACCCGGTTCCAGTCTGCCCGCAGCAATCCGTCGCCAACCCAATAAAAGACAGCGCTCGGTTCCCGACTCACAATTTTTTTGGCGATGTCGAGGAAAGCAAGCGGGCGTTTTTGTTTCACAAGCCGGCCCACCCCGAGGCCAAACAGCTGGTCCGGGCGGACACCGAGGCGCTCTCGAACAGATGCTCGAAGCGTTCGCAACACGCCCTCCGGAGGAATCGGGACGCCATTTTCGACCATAACAACAGAGTCTTCCTGTCCGAGGAACGCCCGCAGGTCAGTCAAGCGACTTCGGCCGACTGCTACAAGTTTGCCGGGAAATCTGCACAGGACTGACCTTGTCAACGCATCGCGAAGCGCGCCAAAGCGCGCGCGAAGGTAACGTGCATCTTGAGTCACATGAATAGAAGCAATCGCAGGCAACCGAGCGAATCTCGCTGCCCATACCAGGTCCATGGCATCTTCGAGGTTTTGTTTGTTCAGATGAACCACATCCGGTTTTAGAGAGCGCCAATCAGCCGCAGCTTTGGATGCCGTGCTCAGATCGGCAGCAGCCGCAATCGTTCGGAACTTTCGATCGTAAGTATTTCGATAAGGACGGCGATGAACCTCACCAAAGGAGCGAAATCGTTCGCATAACTCGTCCATTCGTGGATGATCCGCCGCCCAAAGGATGGGTTGATGACCAAGCTCAGACAGACATTGTCCCAGGCTGATCAGAAACAGTTCGCCGCCGCCGTGCGAACCGGAACTGCTGGATACGAGTAGGACGCGCATCGATTTCAAAGCAATTGCAGCAGCACTTTCGACCATTTGTCAGCGCCTTGGTCGGGAGTAAATGCTTCTACCATTCGCCGCGAGGCTGCACCAAACTGAGGGATGCGTTCCCTTTGAGCGATGAGATCTTCCATGCAATCGGCCAATCGGTCGGGATCGCCTGCTGGCACTCGATAGCCGTTAACCCCGTGGTCAACTAAATCATAGCCTGCTCCTACCGCATCGCTGCAGATAACTGGCAGACCGGCTCCGAGGGCTTGATTCACGACTACACCCCAGCCGTCATATCTGCTTGGTAGTACAAAAACATGTGCCTGAGAGTAGATCCCGCTCAGTCGTTTTGGATCAAAAAAACCTTCGTATGAGATCCTGTTTTTCGCCTCGACCGAAACCGCAGCTAAAATCTGGTCGAGCTCGGCGCGCCGGCCTACCAGGAGCAACCGCACAGGGTACCCTTTGTGGACCAGCCTATCGAATGCTTGGAATAAAACGTCGACTCCCTTTCGAGCGATTAGTTGCCCACAAAAAAGAAATCGAACCTCCTCTTTTAAGCCCTGAAAAGTTGCAGGGTTTTCGAAGAATGGGAGCAGGTCGCAGTGATACGGGACATTAAAGCAGGGAATCGAGGGCCAATGTTCCTTGTAAGATTTTACAGCTTGGGAACCGATCCCTACGATTGCGTCAACACCACCGATCGGAGACGTTAGCAATCTTTGGACCATTGAGCGGAGCCGGGTCGATTGGGGCCGCAGCGGTTCAGCCCAGAAAAGGAGCTTTTGACTTTTGCTTCGGAATCTGAGTTTCCACTGCGAGAGAGAAGAGGTCAGAGAATTCAACACAAGGAACTGATGCTGGTCCGGCCTTGGGTTTTTGGAAACCACATGAAAGCGAGCGCCAGCGACAGAAAACCAAAATCCAGGCAAGATCGTTTCGTACGGCTGCAATGGCTCTTCTGGCCATGGTGAATCCGGAGCGCTTCGCTCCAGGTAGTAAACCTTTAACCGGATATCCGATCTGAGGGCCAGCGCGCGGAAAAGATCGCGTTGATAGGGAGAGGGGACAACCGAAACGATTCCCAGGTCTAACGTGGTTGGCTGGCAAGCACATGGATTTCGTCCCGAAAGCGCGGGGTCAGTTGACTCTCCTTGAAGGCGCCGGGTGACATCCATGACTGCCCTATGGCTTACGGCCTAACACTTCCACCCAAGCGGGCGGGATCTGTTTCCTTTCGACAGGCTTTCTAGTCAGCAGCATGGCAAACGTCATTGCCGCCACCGTTGGGAGAATGGCGACGCTCAGAACATACAGGCTCCGCATAGAAATCGCGATTGCGAGGAACCCGGATGCGTAGATGAGCAGACCCAGACCAGACGAAAGACCGAGAGTGAAGCGTCCCCACCAACCGGCTAACATTCCAAAAAATACTCCGGTAAACGCGACGGCGAAGACGCCGCCTGCCATGTATGATTCTCCAATAAAAGAGGAGGAGATCGTCATTTCTGATCCAACCCCTAACGCATCTTCCATCGAGATGCTAAGTCCTTCTGGTTTCCCTTTCCAAATCGCGCGAGGGATCGGATGAGTCAGAGCAACGTAGGGAACCTCTAAGCCAAGAAAAGGATGCGCCTTCGGAAAAACATCGGTCAGTAACCCCACGTTTACGAGGTTAAGATCGACATAGAAGCTGCGTTTTTCCTGGGGAGTCAGAATGATTTTCGGGGTGTTATCGGAATGCGTATGAAGGAGGATATAATTTTTCAGGCCGATTGTCCGCGTCTGAAGCATGATGTGATTGGATAGGTAAAATCCGACCACTCCACAAACGCAGAGTACCGCGAATTCCGCGTAACGTTTCTTTGTCAGATTCAGACCGTAAGCGATCAGAAAAGTAATGATATAGGCGGCCAGAATATTTCGGGTAGAGCTTGCCAAGCCCATGAACAGGCAGAACGCATAAACCAGGACGACAAGGAGCCGGTTGATTGGATTGTATTTTTCTCGCTCCGATATAATCAATCCAGCAACAGGCGGCACGAGGTTTATAATAGCGCCGATCTCGTTCAACAGAGCTCTCCAGTCACCGAAACGTCCGCGACCCCATGGCTGGCTGAACCGGGGCCCCATCATGCGATCGATCATTGTAATCGGATTAAAATTGACCGCGAAAAGCATGTAAAAGGTTCCCAAAATGAAGCTGATCCAGAACACGGTCAGTAAGACTCCGGGAGGAGTGGGGCGCTGGACCAGACCCTCAAGGTATTTAGGAGCAGGTGGCGCCCAGTGGCGTCCGATGGCCATCGCTCCGAACCCTACGAAAGCCAGGCCGACCGCGTTATGCATTGATTCCGCGCTTAACATCGAATCGACAGCCGGTTGGGGGAGCAAGAATTCAAAAAACGTCAGTGCATAAAGCGCGAGAAAGGCTACGATGTCCGGCCGTAAGATCGCTTTCCAGTTTCGCCAGACCTCTAGCCCAACCGAAAGGGCAAAGACGCCTCCAACAAGTATCGCAGCGCGAGAGGCGACCTGGGTGGGCGTTTTGCCAGAAACAAAGAGATAACTGACCATCAAACCGAGGATCCAGACCCCGGTCGCAACGGCATCCGGGCGCGATACAAGTTTTCTAGCGTCAATCATCTTCTTAAATGGCCTGCATTTCTCTGTTTTCTCGGGCGCTTTCCGAAAGCTTTAAAAGTGCTTCAGCAGGTTGAGTCCACGAAAGATCTCCCGTAACACGCCTTGGCCGATTTGCCCAAAAAATAAGCTCTTCAGAAAGGGCTTCAGAGTCTTTGACGGAAAAAACAGAACCATTCTCCCTGTTTTTTAGCAAGTCTTTCGCTCCAACGGCGTCACTGACTATACATGGCGTACCACAGGAGAGGGCCTGGGCGACCACCAATCCAAATCCTTCCTCTAGTGACGGCAATACTAGGACCGAGGATTCCCGCATCTTCTGAGCGAGGTCATTCTGGCTGACCGGACCATGAAAATAGAGGGGAGTTTCACCTGAATAGCTATCGATATCTTGTCTCACCTCCCCAGCTACCCCTCCGTAGAAATCGACCCTCCACTCTTTTCGGCGTAGCTTTTGAAGAGCGCTCAGCAGCGTTATAACGTCTTTGCGAAGACTGACATACCCTGCAAAGATGATCCGAAATTGCCCCGCAGAGCTGTCTCGTCGCGGGTAGAAAACTTTTGGGTCCGCACCATATGGAACGATCCAAATGCGTTCCGGCGAGATGCCGGTTGCCACCAGTTGCTTTTTTACAACTGTTGACGCAGCACAGTGCAGGTCCGCAAGGGCGTACTCTTTTGACTCCCGCTTAAGAAATGACTCATCGTACACGGTGGCCTGGTCGAGAGTCAGTCCCACCCGTTGGTATTCTTCCCGCATGATTTCTATCCAGTTCCTGGAGGGACCAGTTGCGTGATTTAGTACGGTCCTGACGCCGAGCGCTTTAGCCTCGCGGAATGTCTCCAGCGCTTGCCCAGGCATCGCATGAACAAAGTCGTGCCTGGAGAGTTTAGATCCCACCCAACGATCAAAATCTCGATCTTGCCACAAAAATAATGTACGCGACCGTGGTCTGAAACGTTCCGGCAACCGGAGTAATCCATAGGTGACCAGTACGCGCCCGCTGTGGGTGTGCAAACGGGCTGGATACGGGCGCGGCAGGCGCCACTGAGGGTAGCCGCTATAAAACGTCACATTTGGAGAAAGCGAACTTGCCGCCTGTGCAAGCGGATAAAGGTGGCAGGGGTTTGTAGCTGCAAAAGCCAGATCAACCATTTCTAAGAACTTCCTTCATCACTGTTAGTCGCAGCGGTCCACGATTTTTCAAGATTCTGAACGCGTGATAAGTTCTTAAACTTACCGGCGCGCGGAGACCAATCGTCCTGGAGACAATTGGCAACGACTGGCAGAAGCCCTTCAGAACGGGAACGGCGCCGCCTCGCTTCAAAGCATATAGAAAAGTTCTAATAACCGTCGATGCCAGATGGAAAAGAAGCAAAGAGAGAGGCACGTTATAGACCGCGAATAGAATCGCGTTCCGTGCGCCGAGTCTCCAGAGCTTCTCGCTATCGCGCACCGGGGATTCGTAGTGATCTATCAAACGGTTGAATCCATTTCGGACAAAATGCCTTTTCTCCAGCAATCGGATCGCAAGATCCGGTTCCTCGTGATGCATGAAGTATTCCTCTCTGTACCCGTTAACATCGAGGTAGAGATCACGACGAAAAAGCACCATCCCCGCATAGTAATCGGTTGTGACAAATGTGCCGGTCGGCTCAGGCGCTGCAGTGCGCACTGTCGTATCGAATTGGACGTTGACGAAGGGTAACGTTACTGCGGCTACATCGTTCGAATCGAAAAGGCTAAGCGCGGTCTCAACACTTTTCGGATTTGCAAGGACGCAGTCGTCATCGAGAGTCAGCAGATATTTTCCGGACGCTGCACGCGCACCCGCATTTCTAGCGGCTGTGGGGCCAAGACTCGCTTGATTCCTAAGAATTCGGATGGTGGGAAACTCCTGTTGCAGCATTGACACAGTTGTGTCCGTGGACCCGTCGTCGACACAGATAACTTCGCAGTGAATCGTTTGCTCAATCACGGAGCGGAGCACGATTCGGAGCGAATTCTGACGATTCTTGGTGGGAACGACTGCAGACACTAATGGCGGCGACGAGGGAGCCTCACCCTCCAGAATGGCTGCAGAAGGCGATGGCGACGAGGGAGCGTCGCCCTCGATCGAGAGGTGCTTAATCATTGTGTTCTTTTTCGCAAAGCGAAGAAGAAGGCGAGAAGAGGAATGGCACCAAGAAAGCGAAATCGCCTCAGGCGCAGATGCCACGTGAGTGTGCGCCTGTACAACGACATAGCATCTTTCCTTCGGTGCTGGCGCAACGCTTCGATGACTGGTGGCCGGACAGCTCGAGTGATCAACTCGATTCGCTCGTCTCTTCGATTCGATCCGCCCGGATAGCGGTTCGATTGTTCTTCATCAACAATATGATTGATCCCCGACAACGTTTTCCCCAAATCCATGACCGCGGTCGTGTCATGCCGTCGATACCCGAAGGTAAAAGGTTTTTGGACCCAAACGAACCCTGCTTCTTGCCCTAGATGCAGCGCGAAATCCAGGTCTTCGGCATTCATATTCATGGTTTCGAATCTTGGTGCGCATTCGCGTTTTACTAACATGGACGATGCCCCGAGCCAGATTGGAAACTTGGCGGATGCTAGATAGTCGGGAAATGGACGCGCTTCGAGAGTTTCACGACGAACGCCGGTTAGTTCCGAGTCATCCCGGAACCACGCAGCGGTTCCCACGATAAAGCTTGGGAAATTGAAGCGTTGCAATATTTCCAAATAGGTCCGCAGCGTCCACGGAAGCCAAACGTCGTCGCTATCCAGAAAGGCAATGTAGTCCCCTGATGCGGCTTTCCAACCAAGATTGCGGGCAGCGCCCGGTCCTGAGCGTTCTTGTCTTAGAAACTGGACCTTACCGCCAAAGCAATCGACAATCGCAGAGGTGTCCTCCGTCGATCCATCATCGACGACTATAATTTCTAGCTCCTGATCCGCATCCGAGGGAAGCGAAGCAAGTGCCCGAGCAAGAAGTGTCGACCTGTTGAATGTTGGAATGACGACGGAGATAGTGACGTTTTGTCCCCGAGTTGGCATGGCTTTCGCCGCTGCTCATATCACGAACCCTAAGATTTGCAATTTGGTTCCAGGCGGCAAAGATGTCGTATGGGAACGGATTTGCGAATTCATTCTATCTGCGTCGTAAAAAATGAGGGGGATATTATCGGCTACTGCTTGAAGGATGCTTTGAAGTGGTCCGATAGGATTATCGTCTATGATGGGGCCAGTGACGATAATACGTGGGACGTTGTTCGCAGGATGGCTAGCGATAGGATCATCCCTTGGAAACAGGATAGTAAGGTTTTTCAAGAGAGTTTGCGTGCGGAGGTATTCAATGCTTTTCGTGCTGAATCGAGGCCGGGAGACTGGTGGTGCCATCTTGACGCGGACGAGTTCTATATTGAAAATCCGCGCGAGTTTCTGGCAAAGGTTCCTTGGCCATACCATGTGGTTTGGGGAATCGCGGTGGAGTTTTATCTGACAAAACAGGATGTGGAGCAGAACCGAATGACAGGGGAAATTGAAGAGCAAATTGGCCGGCTGAAGTATTATTCGATAAATCATTCTGAACCGCGATTCTTTCGCGATCGGAAGCGACTTGTATGGCCCGAAGACGTAGGCTGGCCAATCCATATGGGGCCGGCTTATCCGAAACGATTGCTGTACAAACACTATAAGTATCGTTCTGCAGAGCAGATCCAACGTCGCTTGGACACGCGGCGGAGCTCCGTAGAACGAGGATTTACAGGGTGGGAGCATGCCAGAGAATCGGATTGGAAAGAGAAGCTTGCGGATGCTCGGCTGTTGAAAGAGGCGAATGGAACGCGATACGAGTATCGGGAGGAAGATCTTCCACGACATTTGGAATCGCCGGCGAAGCGTTATCTTAAGATGGCTCTGCATCAACTGAGGATCTTTCCATGAGCTTTCCTTTTGCCGTCGTCATGCCCATCGGTCCAGGCGATAAGGAGGTAGAACGCGCCCGGGATGTGGTGGAATCGTTGATTGCTTATGAACCGGAGAACTTTACCTTGGTCCTGGTTGACGATGTTCCATCTGGTCGCCCCCTTGTTGAACAGATATCGCCACAGATCAGAGAGCGCACTATCTACCTGAAAAATCCGCGAAATGGGAAGGGTTCAGGCTGGTGCGCCGGAACGACGGCCGGCTTCTTCGCTGCGCTTGAACGGATCTGGGAGCTTCCATTTGAATTTGTTCTGAAGATCGATACGGATTCCTTAATTATTGGTAAGTTTACCGAAAAGGTAGCCACTCGTTTTCGGAAGGTGCCGAGTATCGGAATCCTTGGCGCCTACCAATTTAGCCCGGCCCGCATGAAGGACAGGGCATCTAGCCCCGCATTGGAAAAGCTTCTACGTCAGGTCACGGTCTGGAGAAGAACGCCGCTCGGAGGGCCTGCGCTTCAGGTAGCGCTCTTCGGCAAGTATCGGCGAATTCGGGATATCATTCGCAAAGCCATTTTGAACGGATACAGACTTGGCGAACATTGCTCTGGCGGAGGGTTCGCGGTATCCGCGTCCTGTGTACGAGCTATGCGGAACGCGGGTCTGCTCGAGCAACCGACAATGTGGCTTCGGACACCGCTTGGCGAAGATACAGTTGTTGCGCTGTGCGCGGCGTCGGTTGAATACGGCATTCAGAGCTACGAAGGAAAAGGGGATCCTTTCGGCTGTAAGCATTTTGGTCTGCCGGACACTCCGGAACGATTAGCGGAGGCAGGGTACAGCATCATCCACAGTGTGAAAGATCATGGAAAGCAAAGCGAGGAAGCGATCAGAGCGTACTTTCGCCAGAGGCGGCTAAATTTGGCAGGGGAGGTCCGGAAACCTTCTCCTACACATCAACCAGCGGTGCGTCCTTGATGAAATCCTGCTGAAGCTGCCAATCCCTGTGGGGCAAAACCAAATCATCGCTTGCGTCTCGATACGCAACAGCGCGCGTGCCCGACCAAAGACAGGCACTTTTGGGAGGGTGTTTGAGAAGTGGATCCTTGTTGCAGGCCAAGGCGGATCTGCAACATCACGGGAGCCATGAGCACCCGAGTCTATTACACTGACCTCAACGGCGCCGCTTGGGCGCGGGTCGCCCCGTACCTGCCGGCAGCCCGGCCCGGCGGACGACCGCGCACGACTGATCTTCGTGCCGTGCCCGCGGTCGGCGACCTGGGCGACTTCGGGGGGCACCCAACGTGGCGCTGCGGGCGCACTCGATGGAGCGGTCGCGTACGACCAGGTTGATGCTCGGGTGGCCCTCCAGCCACTGTACCACCGGCCGCGCCGCGACGCACCGACAGCTTCAGGCAGAGCGCGTGGCCGAGGCTGGGCAGATCGGCCGGATGGCGCCGGTACCCGCTGTGGACGGCA
>Ga0126381_100002831_pt1 | contig 18831 bp, 13 predicted proteins | sample PanSoiMetPlot_28_FD_96465 | JGI IMG/M metagenome (GOLD analysis project Ga0126381, IMG submission 96465) | Tropical forest soil microbial communities from Panama - MetaG Plot_28 | ecosystem: Environmental > Terrestrial > Soil > Tropical forest > Bulk soil | place: Panama | collected 2016-02-17
ATGGAGTTGATCGAGATCTATTACGGAGCCGGCAGCCTCGATAAGGCGGCTGCCGTGGTTGGCGTGCTGCGGCAGTTGGCGCCCGAGAACACTGACGTGCTCTACACCGCATATCGGATCTATTCGGACTTGGCGGGTGAAAGCATGTTATCCATAGCGATGGTGGCCCCGAAATCCGCGCGCATGCACCAGATCATGGGACAGGAAATGTCGCGGCACGGGGATATCGAAGGTGCGATCGCCCATTACCGCGAAGCCGTCACATTGGACCCGCATCTCCCGGGGCTGCGCTTCGAACTGGCCGAGGCGCTCAACCTGTCGAACTCAGCTGCCGTCCAGCAAGAGGTCGAGAAAGAGTATCGCGCCGCTCTGGCTGAAAATCCCTTCGACGAGAAGTCGGAGTGCCGGTTGGGCGACATCGCGCTGCGATCCTCCAACCTGCAGGAGGCCCTGACCCATTATCAGCGGGCCGTCGAACTCCAATCCAGCGATGCCGAAGCCTGTCTCGGACTGGGTAGAGTATTGACTCAAATGCAACGGACGGCGGAAGCTGAGCAGTATTTGAAACGCGCGGTCCAGCTGGAGCCGTTTACGGCCGCGGCTCATTACCGTCTGGCGCTGGTGTATCGCGCGACCGGACGTACCGCCGAAGCGCAGAAAGAGCTGGCGGAATTCGAGCGTCTGAAAGAGATGAAAGAACGGCTGAAGCAGGTTTATCAGGACATGCGTTTGCAGCCGGTCAAGCAGGAAAGGGATTCGGCCTCCGGAAAATGAACTCGCCGGCTCCGAGCACGTTGAGTGTGGCGGTGGGCGCGATCCTTCTGTATTTGCCGGCGGCAGCAGGCGCGGCGAAGCCGGATTTCGGTCCGAACGTGGCAGTGTTCGATCCGTCGATGCCTGCCGCCGAAATTCAGGAGCGCATCAACCGCGTTTACGCCGCTCAGCAACGCAACCAGTTTGGCCCACAGCGCGATGCTCTGCTGTTTCTGCCCGGACGCTATTCGGTGGATGTGCCGATCGGCTTTTACACTCAGGTGCTCGGGTTGGGTGAGACTCCCGACCTGGTACAGATCGCCGGCAACATGCATTCGGACGCAAGCCTTCCTCGAAACAATGCCACTTGTTCGTTCTGGAGGGATGTTGAGGGGATCTCGATCGAACCCAAGGGCGCGGCCCTGCAATGGGCCGTATCGCAGGCGGCGCCGTTTCGCAGAATGCACGTCCGTGGGGACATCGTGCTTCATCAGAACAGGGGATGGGCGAGCGGCGGATGGATGGCGGACGATCTCATTGACGGTACCGTGGACTCTGGAACGCAACAGCAGTGGATTGCACGCAATACGGAATGGAGCCGATGGACCGGCTCCAATTGGAACATGGTGTTCGTTGGCGTCAATCATCCGCCCGATGGTGAATGGCCGCAGCCGCCGTATACGAAGATCGCGCGGACTCCCATTGTCCGGGAGAAGCCGTTCTTACAGGTCGACACCGCCGGCAATTACAGCGTTCGAGTTCCTGCTCTGCGGCCGGACACGAGCGGAATTACGTGGCGGGGTGGCGCCACCGCCGGCGTCAGCGTGCCGCTCAGCCGCTTCTATATCGCCCGTCCGGATGTCGATACGTCCGAGACACTCAACGCGGCACTGGCGAAGGGCAAGAATCTGCTGTTTACGCCCGGGGTCTACGGCCTCGCCGGCACGCTTCGCATCGCGCGTCCGAACACGCTCGTTGTTGGCCTGGGCTTCGCGACGCTGCGTGCCGATGGCGGCGCGATTGCGATGAGTACAGCCGACGTGGATGGCGTAATCATCGCCGGGCTTTTGTTCGATGCCGGGACGGAGAGTTCGCCGACGCTGCTGGAAATCGGGCCAACAGGCAGTTCGGCACGCCACGCGCGCAACCCGATTTCCCTGCACGATGTGTTCTTCCGCGTGGGCGGAGCCGGACCGGCGCGCGCCGCCGTCAACCTGAAGATCAACAGCAGTGACGTCATCGTGGATCACACCTGGATCTGGCGCGCGGACCACGGTTCGGGCGTCGGTTGGACCCTCAATCCGAGCGCCAATGGACTCGTGGTCAATGGCAACGATGTCACGATCTATGGGCTCTTCGTCGAACACTATCAGGAGTACCAGGTGCTCTGGAACGGCGAGCGAGGACGCGTCTACTTCTTTCAATCGGAAATTCCGTACGATCCTCCGGATCAGGCAAGTTACACCAGCGCACCGAGGACACATGGGTGGGCTTCCTACAAAGTGGCGGAGAACGTCGTCGCGCATGAGGCCTGGGGATTGGGAATCTACAGCGTATTCCGCAGGTCTGGAATCACGTTGAGCCGCGCCGTCGAGGTCCCCGAGCGGCCCGGCGTTCGCTTCCATCATCTGATCACCGTGCGGCTGGGAAATAACGGCGAGATCGAGAACGTGATCAACGGCAAAGGCGGCACCACCGCCGCCGGACCTCCGCGAGTAACGCCCAAGGTGACAGACTATCCGGAGCACTGACAACCTTGAACCGCCTCATTTCAGGCGGTCGAACCGCTACTCCCTCCGGCCAGTGTACGGGCCGGGACTGTCGCGAACAGCGGGCCCAGGCCTTCCGCCATGGTGGGGTGCGTGAATACAGCATCGCGCAGCATGGTGAAAGGCAGCTTCCCCATCATCGCGGTCTGGACTACCGCCATAATCTCACCCGCGTACGGCCCCACTGCCGTGAAGCCCAGGATTTCGTCGCTGTCGTGGCCCACGAGCGCTTTCATGAACCCGCGCGTCTCCGACAGCGTCCTGGCGCGCAGCACTGCCTGCATGGGGAGCTTCGCCACGCGGTATCGGCGCCCCGCGGCTACCGCCTCGTTTTCGTTGAGTCCAACGCGCGCAATTTCCGGATCGGTGAAAAGGCAGAACGGCACCAGGCGATCGCGCGTATTGCGAGAGCCGCCGTGGAGGTTCGACTGGACAATGCGGAAGTCGTCCTCGGATATGTGCGTGAACTGAGGGCTGCCGGCACACTCGCCTAAAGCCCAGATGCCGGGCGCGGTTGTTTCGAGCCGTTCGTTCACCTGAATGTAACCACGGGCGTCCAGAGCTACGCCGGTCTTGTCGAGCCCGACGTTCTCGGTGTTGGGAATTCGGCCGGTAGCGACCAGGATATCGCTCCCTTCCAGCACCGATTCCCCCGCTGCAGTCGCGATAGTCAGGCGAAGCGAATCCCCGGACGAGCCTTGCACCCGCTCGACACTCACGTTCAATCGAACATCGACACCGTCGAGACGAAGTAATTCCAAAAGCGCCTCGGCAACATCTTTGTCTTCGCGAGCAAGCAGGTGCGGTCCGCGCTCCAGAACGGTGACGCGGCTCCCGAAACGGGCATATGCCTGCGCGAATTCCAGCCCGACATACCCGCCGCCCAGCACGATGAGGTGGCGGGGAAGGCGATCGAGTTCCAGCGCCTCGACGTGCGTGAGCGGTTGGGCGCCGCGAAGGCCAGGGATGTCCGGAACGGCCGCATGAGTGCCGAGGTTCAGGAACACGCGCTCGCCTTGGAGCGTGCGGACGCCACCGTTCGTCAATCGCACTTCAATGGTCTTCGATCCCACGAACCTGCCCTCGCCAAAAACCAGCTCTGCTCCGCTTCCCTTGTACTTGTCGATATGCATGCTGACGAGGCCTTCAACCATTCGCCGCTTGCGAGCTCTCACCTCGGCCATTTCAATCGATGCAGGCGCAGTACCGCTTCCGAAATCGCGGTCATGACGGACAAAGTCCGCCACTTTCGCGCTGTGGATTACGTTCTTCGTCGGCAGGCAGGCGATGTTCGGGCATGATCCTCCAATGAGGCGGCGCTCGACAACCGCAGTCCGCAGACCTTCGCTGGCGCTCGTCCAGGCGGTAAGCTTGCCTCCCGTCCCGCTGCCAAAAACAAGGACATCGAACCGTTCGATTTCACTCATGAGTTACTTCTCCTGTCGTCTGCGTTAGCTCCTGGCTTCGCTCCTTCGATTTGCGCGATGCCGCCATCGACGTAAAGCTCGATTCCCGCACGTAACTCGCTGCCTCCGACGCCAGGAAAGAAACAGCCTCGGCGATCTCATCCGGGCTCCCAATATGCCTAGAGGAACGTTCTTCGCAAGATCGACCTTCATCTTTGTCAGCTCGTCGCCCTGCTGCCACGTGTCGAAAATCGGCGTATCGATATGTCCGGGGCTGATGGTATTCACCCGAATGGGGCGGTCGTTCAGCTCGGTGGTCCAGGTGCGGACAAACGAGCGGACCGCCGTTTGGCTGGCGCGGTAAGCGCGCTTCGCGCCATCGGCGAAGCAAACGAAGCGGTAGCGGCCGCACAGGGCTCCAGTGCCGGACTGGAAGGTCATTTACGAATTGCGGCACCCGTCACCTTTTCTCGTCTGCATCTAGTTGCGAAGCTTGGCTCGTTTCTCGATGCTCATCCCAAAGTTCAGCTCGATATTGTGATGGACGACCGTGAGGTTGATCTGGTCGCAGAAAACATCGATGGGGCGCTGCGGATCGGCGTGCTCACCGATTCCGCGCTGCCAGCTCGCAAACTGGCGCAAGCTGAGCGCCTGGTCGTGGCGAGTCCTGCCTACCTTGCGCGCCGAGGAGTTCCACGCGAACCGGAGGATCTACTCCAACACGACGGCGTTAGTTATGGCCAAGATTCGGGCGCACAGGAATGGCTCTTTCGGTGTGGAACTTCCCAGACGTCGGCATATCTCAGGACGGGCCTCAAACTGAGTGCCGCCGAAGGAGTGCGTGAAGCGGTCCTCGCAGGCTATGGATTTGCCATCGCTTCCACGGTGGATGTTTGCGAGGGGACTCAAATCGGGCGAAGTGGTGAGCGTTCTCGATGAAGGGACGCACCCTCCCATGGATCTCGGGGTGATTTACCCTTCGGGCCGGTTGACGAGCGCAAAAGCGCGTACCTTCATAAACTGGTTGGAAACGCACATTCGTCAAGCGCCAGAATCACACCGGTACCGCTCTCCATTTTGCACCCTCAAACGCATTTCGAAGCATCTAAGTGTCTATGTCCGGATCGGCAGATCAGGGGGCTCGCGGCCCAATTCTGGCGGGGTTATATGACCAGCTTCTGAGAAGGGGTATGCAATACTTCCTGCCGGCGAGCCATCTCGCGATTGTAGGAGAACGTGTGGGGCAGCCTACGCGCGAGATTGTCTTTCACCCGGCCACGCCCGGGGAATTGCATTTTGACTCGCTGGGGATCCGTTACGTCCTGAAGCATTATCGGGAATTCACCGATCACGAACGGAGAATGGTCCGGAGTATCGTCAAATTCCTTTCTACAAGGTACGAAGTTCTGTTTGAAAGGGAAACGACGGCGCGGAATTTCCCGATCTTCAGCGGTCTCATCGAAGATCACTACGTTTCCACATTTCTCGACGGGAAGGTTTTCGATGAGGGGAGGAGCGCGGTCACACCTCCGGATCGTGTCAGTGAGGCAATTGAGGTGCTCCGCATCAGCGCGCTGAGCTCGTACGAGGACAAACGGATCTCCACCGGCGCGCTGCTGTTCGGAATGCAGCCGGATGCGTGCCATCCGCTGCCGCCCCGACCCTTGGATACTCTGCTGTATTCCAGCGAACTGACGTCGATTCGCAGCTTTCACCGAATCTGCGACGGATTGCGAACCATGGCTCTGGTTGACGGGACAGGTTATATGGTCGAGCTGGTTGACATGCAAGAGTGGGCCCAGCCGTTCCGGGATATCGAGCTTCCGGTTCCGACTGCAGAGCGCTATCTAACCCACTGCCGCGCCACCGTATGTGGAGGGCACATCTGTCTCGTACTGACCCCCAATGGCGAAATCAAGATTTTCGGCGAAGGCGTACAGTTGTTCCGTTTCTTCGACGGGCGTTGGCATCTTACCGATGCGGTGTCGAAATACCAGGCATGGGAGGCCGCGGTCGGCCGCAAGCAACTTGCCGGGCGGCTTTTTTCTTCGGCTCTCAACCTGGCGGAACATCGCCGTGGGGGCATGTTCGTAGTGCTCGACAATCCGGATTACGCCCGCAAACTGGTAAGCGAGCTCGATCTGCTGGAAACGGACAAGCAGGATCGGGCGAGCCGGAAGAGCCAGTTGCACTATCTGCTGCGGAGCGCGCGGGCTACCGAACTTTCGGCGGCCGTACTCGAAAACATCGCGGAGATCGATGGAAGCGTCGTGCTCGATCGGGATTCGAAACTGGTTGCGTTCGGAGCGATTCTCCGGCAAAGAGCGCCGGCTGTTGAGGGTGAGGATGTGGGCGAAGGCGGACGCACCACGGCGGCCATCGGTGCCTCCCGATATGGCGCTGTGTTGATGGTGAGCGAGGGCGGCCAGCTCTCGTTCTATCAAAAGGGGCATTGCATCTGGACTTCGTGACCGTTTACGAATGTGATGCCCGCGGAGATTCAACCGAGCCCGTCAGCTAGCCGGGCGGCGCCGGTTTTGTACTCTGCATCCCCAACGGATTCTGCCCGGGCGAGGATTGTTTTGAACTCCAGTGCGCTTTTTTGGCATCATACGTGTGCTGAGGTGTCCCCGAGCGTTCACGCGTATCTTGCCTCGAACGCAACGGGCACCCCGAGGCTCTGAGGACTGTCCAAATGTCGGTTTTTCTAGTCGAATTTTCTCGTCCCGATTTTGTCGGGTCGCGCGCCTGGAGGAGGCAGGCCAGGAAGTCGACGGTCTACCCCACAAATGTCTCAATTGGACTAGGTTTGGCCGAGTACAACACGAAGGCCTTGATCGAGGTGAACTGAGATGGCCGACACACTGGTTGAGGATGTAAAGCCCGAAAATGTAACCACAGAAATTCCGCCGAAACGCGCGATCAAAAGGCCCAAGCGCCACCTGGCGCGCCTCATCGCGTTGGCCGTCCTGCTGCTGCTCCTGGTGGGCGGTTATTGGCTTTGGAAATACCTCGGGAGCTATGAATCGACGGATGACGCCCAAGTCGATGGGCACATCCATGCGATCAGCGCGCGTATCAGCGGCTACGTAAACCAGGTGCCGGTAGAGGATGAACAGATCGTAAAAGCGGGCGATCCGCTGGTAATGATTGACTCTCGGGACTACGCAGTCGCCCTATCAAGAGCCGAAGCGGACGTCGCCGACGCGGAAGCCACGTTGACGGGTTCGCGGACGAATGTTCCCATCACTTCGAGGACTACGACGAGCACACTTCAGTCGGCCCAATCGGGGCTTGCGGACAACCGGGCCGCCCTCGATGCCGCACAACGGCAGTTAGGATCGGCCGAGGCGCGGCTCAAGGCCGCCGAGGCGCAGGTGGATGAGGCAGAGGCAAATTACAGGAGAGCCGCGGATGACGCGGCACGCTACAAACTGCTAACGGATAAGGATGAGATCGCGCGGCAAACGTACGATACGGCGGTAGACACGATGGCAGCGAACAAGGCCACGTTAGCCAACCGCGTCGCATCGGTGGGCGACGCATTGCAGAATGTAGCCGCGGCGCAAGCGGCCGTCGACCAGGCCAATGCAAGAATCGGACAAGCGGAGGCCTCGGTCCGATCGGCCCTGACGTGGCCGGAACAGGTCGCCATCAGCCAGTCCCAGGCCGACGCTTCGAAAGCGAGAGTGGCCCAGCAGCAGGCCAACCTCTCTCAAGCAAAGCTGAACCTGAGCTATACGACAATTTTCGCGCCCTCACCCGGCATCATCGGCAAAAAGACTGTCGAGGTCGGACAAAACGTGACGCCCGGACAGCAGATGATGGCACTGGTGGAACTGCAGGATGTCTGGATCATCGCGAATTTCAAGGAGACACAGCTGCGCAGGATGCACCCGGGCCAGCGGGTGAGGTTCAGCGTAGACGCCTATAGCCGAACGTATCGGGGCCGGATCACGGGAATCGGCGGAGCCACCGGCTCACGGTTCAGCCTGCTGCCGCCGGAGAATGCCACCGGAAATTACGTGAAGGTGGTGCAGCGTATTCCGGTCAGAATCGATCTCGAACCCGGAGAGAACAGGGATCTCCACTTGCGTCCAGGTATGTCGGTGGATCCGAAAGTGTTCCTCGAATAACGGCCCAAGGGCTCAAATGCCTGAGCGAATCGAGACGCAGCCCGTTCCCGTTCCAGCCGAACAACCCTGGAGACCAAGTTTCAATCCCTGGCTGATCGCCGTAGTCGTCGCGATGGCCGCGTTCATGGAAGTGCTGGACACCAGCATCGCCAACGTTGCGTTGCCGTATATCGCCGGGGGCCTCGCCGCCAGCAACGATCAAAGTACCTGGGTCCTCACGTCATACCTGGCAGCCAACGCCGTGGTTCTTCCGATCAGCGGGTGGCTGGCGGCGCGCTTCGGCCGAAAGCGTTTCTTCACCCTCTGCATCATTCTGTTCACAGTGAGTTCGGTGTTATGCGGCTCTGCGCCCAGTCTGGGAGTGCTGATCGTGTTTCGCGCCCTTCAGGGAGCAGGCGGAGGGGGACTCCAGCCGATGGCGCAGGCAATTCTCGCCGACACGTTTCCGCCGGAGAAGCGCGGCTTGGCCTTTGCCTTGTACGGAATCACCGCCGTGTTGGCGCCCACGATCGGCCCAACCCTGGGCGGCTGGATTACCTATAACTATTCCTGGCGGTGGATCTTCTATATCAATCTCCCGGTTGGGCTTCTGGCGGTGCTCCTGGTGTTCCGGTTCGTGGAGGATCCGCCGTATTTCCGCCAATTGAGGGCTGCCGGCGTCCGCCTGGATTATATCGGGCTGGCGTTTCTGACCCTCGGCATAGGCGCGCTCCAGGTGGTGTTGGACAAAGGACAGGAAGACGACTGGTTCGGTTCGCGCTTCATCCTCACGCTCTCCGTGGTCTCTGCGGTCTGCCTCATCTCTCTGGTGATCTGGCAGTTGGTACACCGCCATCCGATCATGGATCTCCGCCTGTTCAAGAACTTCAATTTCGCGATGGCGAACCTGATGATGTTCACACTCGGGGTCATTTATTTCAGCAGCCTGGTCTTGATTCCGCAACTCCTGCAGACTCTGCTGGGATATACGGCAGAGCTAGCCGGGCTGGTCCTTTCGGCGAGCGGAGTCGTACTGCTGATAGCGATGCCGATCGTGGGTCAGCTTACCACCAGAATTCCTGCGAAATACCTGATCGCTTTTGGCTGGGTTTCGATGGCGATTGCGATGTTCTATTCCACCAAACGCGTCGATCTGGACATCAGCTTCAGAGTGGCAATGTGGCTGCGGGTGGCGCAGGCCGCCCCCTTGCCATTCCTGTTCGTTCCGATCACCCTGGCGAGCTACGTAGGCATACCGGCGGCGAAGAGCAACGATGCCGCGGGACTGCTCAATTTCATGCGCAACATCGGCAGCAGCGTCGGAACCTCCATGGTGACCACGCTGCTCGCACGGCGGGAGCAATTTCACCAGGCGAGACTCGCATCCTACACGACCGGTTACGACACGGTCTTTCAAAACCAGACGGCGGCACTCACGCAACACCTCATTCAATCGGGAACCAGCGCCGCCGATGCGCAGCATCAGGCGTACGGGATGATCTACCAGGCGATGCAGGGCCAGGCCCAACTGCTCTCCTATATTGATGTGTACCAGGTGCTGGCCATTGGAGCCGGAATTATGTTCTTGCTCGCCTTCCTCATGCGGAAGAACGATCCACGCGCCGGAGGAGAGGCCGCCGTAGGTTAGGGTCATGATCAGAGTAATTACGATCGAACGCGAATACGGAAGCGGTGGCGGCGATATCGCCAAGAAACTGGCAGAGCGAATGGGCTGGCAGTTGTGGGATCAGAAACTGACCGAAGAGATTGCGCGGCGCATGGATTGCGATTGCCGAGCCGTGGAAGAGCATGCGGAGCGAAAGGACCCTCCGTACTATCGGCTGTTCAAGGCATTTCTGCGGGGCAGCTATGAGGGAACGCTGAATGCCCCCCGTCTGGGAATGGTGGATGCCGACTGCATCCGGCGAGTCACCGATCAAGTGGTGACCACCGCGGCAAAAGCAGGCAACGCTGTCATCGTGGGGCGCGGCTCGGCATACTTCCTAAGCGGCCGCACCGACGCCTTTCACGTTTTTGTTTATGCTCCATTTGAGGCGAAGGTACGGAGGTTACAGGCACAAGGCAGGAGCGAAGAAGAAGCTACCGAACTCGTCGAGAGTGTTGACCGCGATCGCGCGGCTTATATCAAGGAGTACTTCGATGTCGAGTGGCCGGCCCGGCATCTCTTTCACCTGATGATTAACTCCGCGGTAGGCGATGAATTGGCAGTTCAGACAATTGTGGATTCAGTCGTGCGTTTCGACAACCAGTCGGCGTGAGTCTGGTGAGGGGGCAAAGGAGCCAAGGCTTTCCTCCTGGCTCTTGGCTCCTTCGTGAACGAGGCCGGTTTTTGCCAAGTGCAGTCACAAGGTAATCAATCGTCAACGGGCCAGGACTGTTCCAAAAATAAATCACGATCTCGAATACCGGCATCGGAGAACAAGTGGAGCGTCACGGTCATACTTTAACCCTCCACCCGCTCACGCTGGCGGCTCCGATATGAGTGCGCACGTTCATGTCGGAGCCCGCCCCATCAGCGAGTGGAGTGATGAAAGTACCGGGCCGGTCGAGTAGAAGAGCCGCCATTCGCATCCTGATCGTGGCGCGCAGCGAGAGGGGGCTATGAAGAGGACGAATCCCAATCATCCGATTGGCCGCCGGAAGGTATTGGGCGCGGCGGCAGCGGCTTTAAGTGCGGGCGCCCTGGGGTCGGTGACCGCCTTGGGCCAGACCACAGAGCAGGTCGCGAAAGGCGAGGGAATCGGATCCGCAACCAACATCGGGCCGAAAAGCAAGCCGCTTGAAACTTTGCAGCCTCGCTCCTATGTGCCGCCGGATACCGACCGCGAAGATGTAACGCCGATCTGGTATTCATGCGATCTCGTATGCCGGCGTATTCGGGATGGTGGCTGGACCCGTGCCGCGCGCCTCAATCGGTTTCTCGCGGAAATCCGATCTGCTGGATAAGTCACGGACGAACTTCGCCGTTATCGGAGAGGAAGCCGGCGGCAGATACCACTCCTGACTCAGTCGAAACGAGACTTATTCGTAAAAGGGGGAACTATGTTTCGTAACATGGCGGTCGCGCTAGCCTGCGCCACCGGCTTGGGGCTGCTTATCGCGATCGCGACACGGTCGGCTGACGCGCCTAAAGGCGGCGTGCCGCCAGCGCCGGTTTATTGGCCTTATCCCGCGGGGCTGCTCCCGAAGGACTTGAAGGCCGAGACGGATCGCGTAAATCGTGAGATTGAGGATCTCGAACAGGAAGCGATGTCGCAGTGGCAGGCCCTTCCCAAGAACCGCGGTACGGCCAAGCGGCAGGTTCAATTGCTCGGGAAGATCGAAATGTACGACAAGAATCTCTCGGTCAACCGGAATGAAGCCTGCGCCTTCTGTCATATGCCGTACACCGGTTTTTCAGGCCCGATCTCGTCGCTGAACGCAACGGTTGTGGCTTATCCGGGTTCTGTCCATTACCGGTTCGGCAAACGCAAGCCACAGGGCTACACGTATTCGCCGTATTATCCCGTTCTGCAATATAACCGGGCGCAAAATGACTTCTACGGCGGCAACTTCTGGGATCTGCGCGCCACCGGATACCGAACCCAGAGCCCCGACGCAGAACAAGCACAAGGGCCGCCGCACGATACGCAGGAAATGGGCTTGCCGGATACCGCCTGTGTGGTATACCGCATCGCAAAAGGGTCCTACGGCGGCATCTTCACCACGGTTTGGGGCACGCAGGCACTTTCGATCGGCTGGCCGGCACAAGTGGAGAAAATCTGCAACACGCCCGGCGGAGCCTTTGGGACGAATATGGCGCCGCTCGAGTTGAAACCCGAAGACCGGGGCAAAGCCGATGCCGCCTATGACCAATACGGGCTCTCGATGAGCGCATACGAACACTCGCCCGACATCAGCCCGTTCTCCTCGAAATTTGACGCCGCACTTGCCTCTCCCGACAAGAAGGTTTTGAACGCCGAAGAACAAGTCGGTTGGGCCCTTTTTCGCGGAAAGGCGAAGTGCAACACCTGTCACCTGGATGGGACGCAAAACTCCTTCCAAAAATCCGGCGGCGGCTCCAACGCGGCCGGCAATGCCGCGGATGCAGCCCCGCTGTTCACCGACTTCACGTCTTCCAACCTGGGAGTGCCGCGGAACCCACAAAACCCGTTCTACTACCAGAACAAGCCCGACGGTTATGGTTTCACGCCGAATCCCAAAGGGTCGAGTTTCATCGATTTCGGAGTCGGATTGTTCCTCAGTGGCCAATCCGGGGACCTTCCGGAGTCCGAGTGGGCGCGCTTCGCCAAGAATTTTAACGGCAAGATGCAGGTTACGAGCCTGCGCAATGTCGACATGCGCCCTCATGCGACTTTCGTCAAGTCTTACATGCACAACGGCTATTTGAAGAGCCTCAAAGAGGTCGTCCACTTCTACAATACGCGGGACGTTTACAAAGCCAAGGGCGGGACGTGCCCGGCTGGCACAGAAAAGCTGACGTGCTGGCCTGCTCCGGAAGTCGCCGAAAACGTCGATACCACCATGGGCAATCTGGGACTCACGGACAAAGAAGAAGACCAGATTGTCGCGTTTCTGCGGACGCTGACCGACGGGTATGTCTTCCCATACACGGACGGCAACAGTTTTCGGCCGTCGCACGCCACGGCGTCTACGTCCCGAAAGTAGGTGGGCTTTGCCCAATAAGCGCTAACCTATTTCGTGGCGCACGCACTGGTGCATGCCGCGACTGGAGCCCGAGCGAAAGAGGGACCCGAGTGGAGCTTTCCATTCCAGGCCGCATCGCATTTCAGTCCTCGAAGCGCCGAAGCCGGGCGGCAAGAGTCATCGATTCCTGGCGGCGTGGCCTCGGGCATGCGTGGAGAAGCCTGGTCTGGCCGCGAATCCATGTCGAAAAAGTGAGGGGCAAGGACCTTGACGAGCGGTAATTCGCCGGATGCTTCCTGGCCAGGTTGTGATCGGCGTCCAGGAGCGCTGTGGAGGAGACAGGGGGCAGAACAACCCGAGCCTTCGTGTACCTCTCAGCTCTCCCCGTTCCTCTCGATGAAATCATCGAAGGCACAGAGCGCCTCGATCAATTCGCCGTCTGCATCGGTGCCGTCCAACTCACGCACTGCATAGGCCCCAACCGAACTTTTGGCTGGAAACTGTCCCCGCCGCTCGACGATTTCTCGTACCCGCGGGACCAGTACGAACTGCAGCCACTGGTAGAAGGTCATCGTGTCCGCAAAGAAAGCCGTTTGCGATTCAAAAGCACCGGCGGGCGGCGGCTCCGCCTGCCACGCGTTTCGCGCGCGCAGTTGGCGCTCGATGCGGTCGGCGTAGACAGCGGCGGCCTGATAGCAATCCATGATGTTCTCCCATGATACCGGGCCTCCAAGCGATTGCAGGGCCGGCTCGACTCGAGTGGCTGTGAGGGTCCGCCGGCGGCCTCCGAGGGTGGTAACACGCACTCAATCAATCCGCTTTTATTGCGATCATCGGAATAGATGCGAACCCTCACCCGTGTGCTTCTTCTCTGTGCCGGGTTGCTTTGCGCCCAACAGGCGATCCCAAAGATCGAAGGCGAGACCCTGTCCGGCAAAAAGGTGTCCCTGCCCGCCGACTTGGGAAGCGAAGCAGCGCTGCTCATCATCGGGTTCACCCATGGTTCTCAGGCGCAAACCAAAGCCTGGGGCCTCCGCGTCCACAATCGATTTCCGGCATGGTCGGTCGCGGTCCTCGAAGACGTTCCTCGCCTCGTCCGCGGCATGGTAACGCACGGCATTAAAGGTAGCGTCCCAAAAGAACAATACGACCGGTTCATCCTGGTTTACCACGGCGAGAAGGAGCTGAAGCAGGCGGCCGGATTCGACCGCCCCGACGACGCCTACCTGCTAGTGATCGACCGCGCCGGGGCCGTCCACTGGAGCTTTCACGGTCCCGTGACGGATGCGGCCGTCGAACAGATCAGCCAGCATCTGAACCATTGAAAGTCCGATGGCTCTCAAGGAATTTGAGAAGCGGCCTCTGATGCTGCCATCGTCCTGTTTCGCCTCTCGACACTCGCAAGATCGGCGCGATATAGCGCTGGCAGACCGAGACCGCGGCCACAATCGCTCGCGAAGTAAACAGCCGCCGAATCCAAGGCCCACGCCGGTGAGAAGCTGTTACAGTTTCCACCCGTCAGCTCTCCGGCCCATGACCGATCGGTGCGGCGCAGCGATACTTGTCGTGTCCCCCGTCGTATCACGGTGAAGGCGAGCCATTTGCCGTCCGGGGAGGGCAAGGGATCGCGCGGCTTGTCATTCACGGGCGCGAACTGCGGCACGACCTGGCCCGTGTACGGATCTAACAGCATCGAAACGGATGCGCGGTGCGCGACCAGTTCGAATTGGATGGGGCCGTCCGGTGATAGGGCCATTGGGGCTAGCGCCTCGCCATCGAATGCAAACCGGTCGATCCGGCCGTCGTGTGCCCAACGCAGCACATAGTGCTTCTCACCCATTGACTCATAGACAATCCCAGACCGGATCGCCGCTGGCGATGAGGAATATAGGGCTCCTCGCTCGAGGCCGATTCGTTCGAATATCCTCGCAGGTTCGCGGTGATACGCTGCCATTCTCGCTGCTGCCGTCACCCCACCCGCGCAAACGATGAGCGCAGCGGTTGCCAAAACCGTCCTCCACCGAAGTGCATGCCGGTAGTGGCGCCCGGCAACCACGGCAATGACGAGCAAGAGCCATACCTTAGGAAAGAGCCGGGCCCATCCGGCAGGCATGGGAGCCGTGAGCAGAAGGTAACAGGCTAGAAGAACGCAAGATTCGCCCACCGACGCCTCGTCTAACAGCAACGCTATCGGCAGCAGCAGCAGCGTGAAGGTGTACGACGCCGTATTGGGCGATGCAAGAAGCAACGCCACCATGAACCAGGCAAAATCCCGTTTTGGCTTGTCGGACTGACGCAGCATGAGCATCGGGAGAATGAGAATTGATAATGTTACCGATGCCTGCAGCAGGAAATAGGCCCAGGGTGCGTTCACGATTGGATGGGGATTCAATTCCGGCTCCATCACGAAGGCACGACGGAAAAGCGTTGACAGCGTGTTATTTCCGGCGTTGTAGGGATCGATGGTTTCCCCCGACAGGGACCGCGGCAGTACCTGTGCGACATAGTAAGCGACCTCTTGCCATCCGAAAATGACAATGGCGAGAAGGCCGAGCGCGGCTGCGCCGCCGGCCATGCCCGCCGCAGCTCTCCACCGGCGTTTCAGGACAAAGAAGAGTAAGAACGGCGCGCCGTAGAGCTTTAGCCCGAATGCGAGTCCCATGACGAGCCCGCCCGCGATAGGCCGCCCGCGGTGGATCCAATAAAACGCGAGCGTCAGCAGGAACAGCAGAAAAACATAGTATTGGCCCAGTAGGAAATTGGTGCGCAACGAACCCCACGCGGCAAGAGCCAGGACCGCAAGCGGCGCATACCGGAAGCGAGTCACTCGTGAAAGCAGCCAGATCGTAGCACCTAGAAACGCCAGATTGCAGGTTAACCAAAGTCGCTTGGCGATCTGCGGCGGAAATCCGGAGAGCGGCAGGATGGGAAGCATCGTAACCGGAGTTTGGGGAGTGTATCCGCCGAGTTGCCCCTCGATGCCGGCGTAGTTGATTTGGCGCTGGAACCATGGCCAGTCGTAGTAGTTGTGCAGGGGCGCTCCCTTGCGGACCAGCACAGCAGCGGTGTAGTAGTTCGGAAAATCGGTCTCGGAACGGTACCAGCCGGCGCGAAACGCCGTGCCCAGGGAGGCAGCGGCAGCAACCAACACAAGGCCCATCACTACGTGGCGGGCCTTTATCTCGGCGGCGTACCGAGCGTGCATGCCTACGAGTCTAGGCGCACAGTGCGAGAAGTGCAACGAACTTCGAGGCGCCGCGGACGTCCCGCCAGCGCTTGGCGACCGTTGGAGACTTGGCCTGCTGCGGTAACGGCGTGTCGTCGTTTATTGACCGTCTTGTCATCTTATTGTGACTTTCGCCCGGTACGCTTAAATACCCATATCAGGAGGATCTTAGGGATGCAGAAGCGTGTACGTAACGTGTGTTTGATGTTGCTGGCGGCTACAGCAGTGCCGTTGCTGGCTCAACAGCAGAGTGGTGGGACCATCTCCGGTACGGCATTGGACCAGACCGCGAAGCCGATCGCGGCCGCGACGGTGGAGGTGTCGAACGAAGCCACCGGCGAGCTCCGGTCGACCGTTGCCGACGCCGAAGGAAGGTTCTCAGTGACGAATCTGCCGCCGGCAAGCTACAGGATACGCGTTTCCGCGCCCGGCTTCGCCCTGGCCACGCGCTCCGGCGCAAAGCTGAGCGCCGGCGCAACCCTCGATGTTCCGGTCACCATGTCGGTGGAGACGCTCAGCACTTCCGTCACGGTGAGCGAATCGGTATCGCTCGCGGCCGTGAGCGCGCCTTCCGGCAACACGCTCGACGCGGTTTCCGCCAAGACGGAAGTCAGCTCCGATTTCATCAAGAATTTCATGTCGCCGCTGGCGGATTACGCCGAGTACGTCAACTATGCGCCGGGCACCTTCAGCCTGAATCCCAATGGCATCGGCCTCGGTCAAGGTAAAACATTCTTCCGCGGTTTCGCCGACGGCGACTACACCATGACGTTCGATGGCATTCCCTTCGAAGACACCAACTCGCCGACGCACCATTCCTGGGCCAACTTCCCGAGCGGCTGGACCGACTCGGTGGATTTCGACCGTAGCCCGGGTCTTTCCTCGAACTTCGGCCCCACCAATTTCGGCGGGTCGATTAATTTGCAGTCTCCGCAACTCGCGCCCGACCCGGACATCCGCGGAACGATGACTTATGGCTCGTTCAACACGCGCCTGCTGCAACTCGACGGCGAGAGCGGCTTCTTCGGACCGGGCAGCAAGAACAGCTTCCTGATGAACATTCAGCAACTGCTTTCGGACGGCTACCAGACCTACAACAAGCAGAAGCGCGTGGCTGGCTACGGCAAGTATCAATACCGCATCTCCGACAAGAGTTCCCTCACGCTGTACGGCGGCCTGGTGGACATCTGGACCAACACGCCGAATACCACCAACGCCACCCGCGCGCAGATTGCGCAGTTCGGCGACAACTACCTGTTGGACGGCACGCCGTACCTTCCGAACGGTTCGCCGGACCCTTATTATTACGGCTGGAACACCTATCACGTGCAGACCGATTTCGAATATGCCGCGTACACGGCCGATCTGGGCGGCGGGTGGAAATTCGATACCAAGGCTTACACGACGCGCTACTGGAACAAGCAGTTCTACCAGAACGGCGCAACCATGAACCTCACAACCAACAAGCCCAGCGGCGTCGATAAGCTGAACGGGTACAGGCACGCGGGCGACACGGCGATTCTGAGCGGTACAACCAAGTGGGGCATCTTCCGCACGGGCGTTTGGTACGACTGGTCATATACCGACCGCTATCAGGTTCCGTCCAACCCCATCACGCAGGTCGATACGCCGCTGGGCAACTTCCACGAACACTTCATCACGCAGGCCACGCAGCCGTTCGTCGAATTCGAATGGCACCCGGCGCCGAAACTGGTCATCACCGTGGGCGTGAAGGATGCCAATTATGCGATGGCGCTCAATCAATACCAGGACAACGGCAAGACCGTGGGCTGCCTGGGCGGCGTTTCATCGACGCAGCCAGGCACGGGAGCGCCGATCTGCATCGGCGGCGCAGCGTTCACCACGCACTCCATCGACTACAACAATTGGCTGCCGAATGTGGCCGCCCGCTATTACCTGAAGAGCAGTTGGTCGGTTTACGCGCAGTGGGCAGAGGGTAGCATCATCCCGCCCAGCAACGTCTTCGACGTGCCCAACGGTCAGGTTCTGTCGCCTCCTCGCCCGACCGTGGCCAAAACCTACCAGGTGGGCTCCGTGTTGAAGTTCCGCCGCTGGACCCTGGATGCCGACGCCTATTACATCCACTTCCAGAACGGCTACGATTCCTACATCGATCCGGTCTCTCTGGAACCGGTGTTCGTCCCCACCGGCCCCAGCAACACCAAGGGCGTCGAGGCGGAGAGCAACATCGCAATCGGCTACGGCTTCTCACTCTACCTGAACGGCACTATGGGTGCGGCCAAATACGCCGGCGGGCCGAATTATCCCAACGGCGGCGAGTGGGTGGCCAACGCTCCGAAGAACGTGGAGAGCGTCAGCCTGCTGTGGCGGCATCAAAACTTAAGCTTGGGTTTAGTGGACAAGCGGGTCGGCACGCAGTACAACGACAACGGCTCGCTCAACTATAAGATCAACGGCATCGCGATTCCGTACCCCGTGGATCAGGCGGTTACCATCAGCCCGTTCAACGTCGTGAACATATTTGCCAACTACACAGTGAAGGGACGGTCGTTCCTGCGCGGAAGCAAGATCGGGTTTGCCGTGAACAACCTGGCCGACAGCCACAACATCGTTGGGATCACGCCAGCTACGGCAGCCACCGCAACGGTTCCTTATGCTCCCAGCGGCGGCGATCTACTGAACCTGCTGCCCGGCCGAAGCGTGATGGTAACGTTTACGGCAGGCTGGGCGCCGCGCCGCTAGCGGCTGGTCGCTGCTGATTTCACAGGCCGACTCGCTCACGCTCGCCGCTCCGATGTACTCACATTGGAGCCGCGAGCGTTTTGTTTTTCATCGCCGGCATACGCCGAAGGCCTCAGTTCAGCCCTTGAAGGAGCTGCGAGCTACGAGACAAAACCTAGCTGACGACGTGA
>Ga0126381_100002832_pt1 | contig 18824 bp, 20 predicted proteins | sample PanSoiMetPlot_28_FD_96465 | JGI IMG/M metagenome (GOLD analysis project Ga0126381, IMG submission 96465) | Tropical forest soil microbial communities from Panama - MetaG Plot_28 | ecosystem: Environmental > Terrestrial > Soil > Tropical forest > Bulk soil | place: Panama | collected 2016-02-17
AAGCCGAAGCCGAAGCCGAAGCCGCCGCGGGTCAGCGTCTACCGGGTGCGGGCGGCCGACGGAGCGGTGGTGACCGTCGCGGTGTTCCGCGGCCCGGTCAGGTATGTGCTGCACAACGGCGGAAGCGACCCTGGCTACGCGGCGGTCGCGAAGGGCGTGAAGTTTGGCTACCAGATAGGCGCCGCCGAACGCAGGCACCTGCTCGCCGCCTTCAATGGCGGGTTCAAGCTCTCCACGGGCGTGGGCGGCTACGAGCAGGAAGGCCATGTGATCACCCCGCTGCTCAAGGGGTATGCCAGCTTGATCATCGAACGGTCGGGCCGGGCGCGGATCGCGGTGTGGGGCCATGGCGCGCCGGCGCCAGGCGAGGCGGTGTACAGCGTCAGGCAGAACCTGCAGCCGCTCGTCGAGCACGGGCGGCCAACCGCGGCGGCGGCCGACTGGCAGATATGGGGCGCGACCCTTGGCGGCGGCGAGAACGTGGCGCGCAGCGCCGTCGGCGAGAACGCCGCCGGCGACCTGCTCTACGCCGGGAGCATGTCCGCGACCCCGCTGGACATGGCGCGGGCGCTGGCGGACAAGGGCGCGCGGATCGCCATGGAACTCGATATCAACCCCGAGTGGGTCCAGCTTGACGTCGCGCCCCGGCCTGGCGGCACGTTGCGGGGCGAGGTAGTGGGGCAGGTGCGCCCCGCCGACCAGTTCATCCAAGGCTGGAGCCGCGACTTCTTCACCGTGCTCGGACGGTGAAGAAGCCGCGGCGGCCGGCCGACGGTCAGACGGTGGCGCGGCGGATGGTGACGTAGCCGCCCGCCGCCATCACCAGCGTGAGCGCGGCCAGCAGGCCGGTCAGCCCGGACGCGCTGAGCGTGGTGAAGAAGTGTCCGACGCTCCCCCAGGCGCCCGCCTTACTGACGGCGAGGGCCGCCACGAGCAGCACCACGACCTGCGCGGCGGTGAACGTCAGCGTGCCGATCACGTTCCAGCGCCTGTGCACGATCCCGTACCACATGCCGTAGACGAACAGCAGGGCAAGCCCGACGGAAGACGTCAGCCAGATGAGGTACCACGGCCCGGCGAGGAGGTAGGGCACCCGGAAGAAATGCATCCGCAGGCCCCAGCCGTCGCTCGCCTGCTCGATCACCTCGAGCAGGGTCAGCCCGAGCCCGTAGACGATGGCGAGGGCGGCGGCGAGCAGCATGGTGCCCGCGTAGTAGGAGCGCCTGCTGATGCGAGCACCAGCCCGAACGCCAGCGTGCGCACGATGGCCACCGTCCCGACGACGGCCATGATGACGTAAATGCTGGCCAGCGCGCCGGTGTAGTACGGCTTGCTCGCGCTCGGCGAGATCTGGGCGGCTATGACGAGGTTGACCAGGAAGTCGAACGCCAGGACGCCCCAGGCGATGTAGAAGATGGTGATCCCGTCGACCTGGAGGTGAAAACGGGCGACCTTCGTCAAGGTGGTCATGCGCTTGTCCTTTCCCGAGTGTCCGCGTCATCGCGCTCGTCCCGCGCCGGGGTGCCCGCGGCGTGCACCACGACCTGCTGGAGCGTCAGCGGCTCAAGCGTCAGCCGCAGCGCCTTGGCCCGGGCGAGGTCGCTGTCGCCGAGTTCGCTGAGCATCACCGCCGACGCCTGCGACGCCATCCGGCGCCGTGCCCACACCGTGTGCCCCGCGGTGAACTCCTCCACCGCGATCGCCGCCCCGCTCACGCTGGTGACGCTGCCGCGCAGGTCGTCGGTCGCCGCGCTGAGCGCGACCCGGCCGCGGTCGATCACCACCACCCGCTCGAGCAGCCCGGCCACCTCGTCGATCAGGTGGGTGGACAGCAGCACCGTCCGCGGGTGCTCGGCGTAGTCGGCGAGCATCCGGTCGTAGAAGATCTGGCGGGCCACCGCGTCCAGGCCCGCGTAGGGTTCGTCGAACATCGTCACCTCGGCGCGCGCGGCCAGGCCGATGACGATGCCAACCGCCGACCGCATGCCCCTGGAGAGCTTGCGCATCATTCGGCGGGGTGGCAGCCCGAAGTCCTCGACTAGGCTCTCGGCGAGTTCGGCGCTCCAGTTCGGGTAGAACCACGGCCCAACCCGCAGCACGTCGCTAACCCGCAGTTGGGTGGGATAGACCTGGTCCTCGCGGACGAACACGATCCGTCGCAGCACCTTGTCGTTCTCCGCCGGGCTGGCGCCGAGTACCCGCACCGCGCCGGCCGAGGGAAACTCGTGACCGGCGATGATGCGCATGAGTGTGGTCTTGCCCGCGCCGTTGCGGCCGAGCAGTCCGGTGATCGACCCCGCCTCGACGTCGAAGCTGACGTCGTCGAGCGCGGACTGGCCCCGGTAGCGGCGGGTCAGGCCGTCGATTGAGATTGCTGGTGTCATGTCGTGACACCTTCCTGGGCGTGGGTTGACTGGTGGACCAGCGAGACGATTTCGTCCGGCCCGATGCCGAGCCGGACGGCCTCGGCGACCATCGGCTCCACATAGCGCTCGGCGAACCGCTCGCGGCGCTGCGCGAGCAGTCGGTCACGGGCGCCGTCGGCGACGAACATCCCGATGCCGCGCCGCTTTTCGAGCAGGCCGTCGTCCGCGAGGACGTTGATGCCTTTGGCCGCCGTAGCCGGGTTGATCCGGTAGAAGGCGGACAACTCGTTGCTCGACGGGACGCGCTCGCCCTCGGCCAGGCCGCCGTCCGCTATCTCGTCGGCAAGGCGCTCTGCCACCTGGACGAACAGCGGGGTGCCCGCGTCGAGACCGGCCATCTCCTGCAACGGCGTTGTCCTCTCCATCTCCTTCATTGGTTCATTACTTGAGTAATGTACCAGTGCACTAATGAACGCGTCAACCGGGTGACGAACGCCCGTCGCGCCGGGGCCGAATGGGCCTGGCACGGCGGGCCTGGCACGGCGATCGTCGGAGCTGACAAGACCGGTTCCCGCTGCCCGGGGGGAAACATGAACAGCGCAGCAACCTACCCCGTACACGTGGAGGCCCGCCTGGACCCGCCGTTGTCGAGGTGGCTATGGCTCGTCAAGTGGGTCCTGCTGATCCCGCACTACGTCGTGCTGGTCTTGCTCTGGCTGGCGTTCGTGGTGCTGAGCGTGATGGCCTTCGCCGCGATCGTGGCGACGGGCCGCTATCCGCGATCGATCTTCGAATTCAACGTGGGCGTGCTCCGCTGGACCTGGCGGGTGGATTACTACGCGTTCGGGGCCTTCGCCACCGACCGGTATCCGCCGTTCACGCTGGACGAGGACCCCGCGTACCCGGCGCACTTCGAGGTGGAATACCCCGAGCACCTTTCCAGGGGGCTGGCCCTTGTCAAGTGGTGGCTGCTCGCCATCCCGCACTACCTGGTGCTGGCGCTGTTCCTCGGCGGCTCGTGGGCGGCATGGCACTGGGGCGGCCTGATCGGCGTCCTCTCGCTGATCGCGGCCGTCATCGTGCTGGTGACCGGGAGGTACCCCACGGGCGTTTACGATTTCGTGCTTGGCATGAATCGCTGGGTGCTTAGGGTGGTCGCGTACGCCAGCCTGATGACAGATCAGTATCCGCCGTTCAGGCTGGACATGGGCGGCATGGAAGCCGCGCCGCACGACACGCCAGTCGACGGAGGTTGATGTATGGGCGGGTTCTTCAGGCTGCTCGCGGCCGGGCCGATGTTTTTCGTCAGCGCCTGGCTGCTCATGCTCTTCGCCGGGATCGTCAGCAGCGACGTGGGCATCCACCCGTTCGGATACGTGACGTCGATGGTGGTCACGATCGGCCTGTGGCTAACCCTCGTGCCCGCGATCACCGCCGCCGGGCGCGGCTCAGGTAAGGGCAAGGTGGTATCCGTCAAGAAGGGCGGCTGAGCGGCTAGAAGGACAGGGCCTCGGTAACCAGTGCCTGCCAGGTCCGCGGCCCGACGATTCCGTCTACCGGGAAGCCGCGGATCTCATGGGCCATGGCCTGCTGGAACGCGCGGACGGCGGCCTGTGTCTTGGCTCCGTAGACACCGTCAACGTCCAGCGTGCGAGCGGACGGTGACCTTGGGCCACAGGGCGTTGGGACCTTGCTTCAGCACCGGGGTGTCAGGGCAAGACGGCACCGCGACGCGAGCCGTTCGTCATCGATGACCCGGGGCGTCCGCCGGTACCCGGCTGGCTGCGGGCGCGGTGTCATGGTCACGGGGCCAGCTTTCGGCCCTCGACGTCATCGCGATATGAGAGGGTGCGCCATGACCCCCCAGGGACTGAGCGTGCTGGTGACGGCGGCCTCGCGGCACGGCTCGACCGGGGAGATAGCCGCGGCGATCTGCGACCAGCTCCAGCGGCGCGGCCTGCGCGCCAGCCTGCGAGCGCCTGCCGAAGTGACGAGTTTCGACGGCTACGACGCGGTGATCATCGGCAGCGCTGTCTATATCGGCCACTGGCTCGAGCCGGCGATGGACCTGGTGACCCGCTGCGGCGACGAGCTCAAGGGCCGCCCGGTCTGGCTGTTCACCAGCGGTCCTGTCGGCAAGGCGACAGGCATGCTTTACCAGTCGATGGGGACCGACCCGGTCGAGCTGCCCCAATTGCGGGCGGCGACGGCGCCGCGCGGCCACATGATATTCGCGGGCAAGCTGAGCCCGAAGAGCCTGCCGTTCGCGCAGCGGATGTCGGTCCGGGTGTTCCACGGGCTGACCGGGGACTTCAGGGACTGGGCCGAGATCAGGCGGTGGGCCGACCGCATCGCCGACCAGCTCATCGGAAGCGACGCAACCGCAGGCTGTTAGAAACCACGAACACCGAGCTGAACGCCATCGCCGCCGCTGCGATCATCGGGTTGAGCAGGCCGAGCGCGGCCACCGGGATCGCCAGCGTGTTGTAGCCGAATGCCCAGAAAAGGTTTCCCCTGATCGTGGCCAGCGTCCGCCGCGACAGGGCGATGGCGTCAGGCACGGCGAGCAGATCGCCGCGGACCAGGGTAAGGTCGCTCGCCTCGATCGCGACATCGGTGCCGGTGCCCATCGCCAGGCCGAGATCGGCCTGGGCGAGGGCGGCGGCGTCGTTGACTCCGTCGCCGACCATCGCCACCACCCGGCCGTCCCGCTGCAGCCGCCTGATCGCGGCGAGCTTGCCTTCCGGCAGCACCCCCGCGATTACCTCGCCGATCCCGACACTGTCCGCCACCGCGCGGGCGGCACGCTCGTTGTCGCCGGTCAGCAGCACCGGCCGCAGCCCCGCCGCACGCAGCCTCGCGATGGCCCGCGCCGAGGTCGGCCGTATCGTGTCGGCGACGACGAAGAAGCCGCGCACTTCACCGTCCCAGCCGGCGTACACCACGGTCTGCCCGGCTGCCTCCGCGGTCGCGGCGCGTTCGGCCAGCGTGGGCGACAGCGACATGTTCCAGGTCGCGGTGAGCCATTCCGGCCGGCCGACCGCGATCTTATGATCGCCCGCGACGCCGCTGACACCGAGTCCTCCCGAACTCGCGAACTCGTCCACCGCTGGCAGCGATCCGCCAGCCGCGTCGCCCGCCGCGGCTGCGATCGCGGCGCCCACCGGGTGCTCGGAGGCGGCCTCCACCGCCCCCGCCAGCCGCAGCACTTCCTGCCTGTCGCAGCCGGGGGCGGCTTCCACGCCGACCAGCGCCATCCGCCCCGTGGTGACCGTGCCCGTCTTGTCGAGCACGACGGTGTCCACACGCCGTGTGGCCTCGAGGACCTCCGGCCCCTTGATCACGATGCCGAGCTGCGCGCCGCGCCCCGTACCCACGAGGATCGCTGTCGGGGTCGCCAGGCCCATCGCGCACGGGCAGGCGATGATCAGCACCGCGACCGCCGCGGTGAACGCGGCGCCAGCGCCTGCCCCCGACGCCAGCCAGCCGGCCAGCGTCGCGGCCGCGAGCACCATCACGACCGGGACGAAAACGGCGGACACCCGGTCAGCCAGACGCTGCACCGGCGCCTTGCCCGCCTGCGCCTGCGTGACCAGCCTGGCCATCTGCGCGAGCTGCGTGGCCGCGCCGACCCGGGTGGCGCGGACCACGAGCCGGCCGCCCGCGTTCACGCAGCCGCCGGTCACGCTGTCCCCCGGGCCCACCTCGGCGGGCACCGGCTCGCCGGTCAGCATCGAGGTGTCGACCGCCGAGCTGCCCGCGGTGATCACCCCGTCGGCGGCGATCTTCTCTCCCGGGCGGACCACGAACTCGTCGCCTGCCTGGAGCTCGGCGACCGGCACCCGGACCTCCACGCCGTCGCGGACCACCGCCGCGTCCTTGGCCCCGAGGTTGAGCAGGGCACGCAGCGCCGCGCCCGCCCGGCGCTTGGCCCTGGCCTCAAGGAAGCGGCCGAGCAGGACCAGCGTCGTGACCGCGGCGGCCACCTCCAGGTAGGTGTCGCCCTGACCTGAGGCCAACGCTCCGAACGACCACAGATACGCGGCGGTCACCCCCACGCTAACCAGGGTGTCCATGGTCGCGCCGCCGTGCCGCGCGGTTACCGCCGCCGCCCGGTGGAAGGGCCACGCTCCCCACGTCGCCACTGGCGTCACGAGCGCCAGCGACACCCACTCCCAGCCGGGGAACCGGGCGCCCATGGCGAACACGACCACCGGGATCGTCAGCGCGGCACAGACGATCAGCCGCGTCCGCAGCGCGCTGTCAACGTCAGTGGCGGCGTCGCTGCCTGTGCCACCGTCACCGTTGTCGTCGCCGGCCCGGTCGCCGCCCGCGGGCGCCTGGGCCGTGTACCCGGCCCGTTCCACCGCCGCGATGAGTTCGGCGACGCCGAGCGCCGCAGGGAAGTCCACCCGGGCGGTCTCCGTCGCGAAGTTGACAGTCGCGGAGACGCCTTCCAGCTTGTTCAGCTTCTTCTCGACGCGCGCGGCGCACGAGGCACAGGTCATTCCGCCGATGGCGAGTTCCGTTGCGCTCATCGGACCAGCTGGTAGTTCCCGGCCTCGTCAAGCGCCGCTTCGACCGCCTCGGCGGAGAGCGGCGCGTCGCTGGTCACGGTCACCGCGGAGCGGCCGCCTGGGACGAGATCGACCGTCACCTCGCTCACCCCCGCCGCGTCCGCAAGCTCACTGGTCACGGCGCGCACGCAGTGCTCGCAGGTCAGCCCTGTCACGTGGTAGGTCGTCGACGTCATCGCGCTCACGACCGCACGAGGCGGGCGATCGCCTCGGAAGCCTCGCGGACCTTCGCCGCGGCGACGTCGCCGCCCTCGGCGGTCGCCTGGGCGACGCAATGCCCGAGGTGGTCCTCAAGCAGGCCGAGGGCGACTGACTGCAGCGCACTTGTCGCGGCCGATACCTGAGTCAGGATGTCGATGCAGTACTTGTCGTCCTCGATCATCTTCTGCAGCCCGCGCACCTGGCCCTCGATCCGGCGCAGCCGCTTGAGGTACTGGTCCTTGTCCTGCGTGTATCCGTACATGCCCGCCTCCCGTTGACCCTCCTAAAATACCATACCCCCGCACGGTATATTAACGGGCGAGTAGTCCCCGGCACACCACTGCGACCGGCGCGGGAATGACCTGGCGCTCGCGCTCTCACCCGTGCCCGCGCCCGCCAGGACCGGGCCGGCGTGGGTCGGCCCCGTGGCTGATCAGCAAGGCGCGGATCAGCGTGTTCTGGTTAGCCTTCTGCGGTAGGCGAGACTGCCGATGCCGGCCAGGATCGCCGCACCGCCGATGCCGAACAGCACCCCATCCTGGAGTCCCGCCGTGCCGCCGCCTCCGGTAGCGGGCGCGCCGGCCGGGATCCTGGTTGTCGCGGGGGCCGGGGTGTGCACTGTGTGGCCTGGCTTCTGCGTCGCCGGCTTGGTCGTGTGACCAGGATTCGCCCCGTGCCCGGTGGCGGTCACTGAGGGGCGCCCCGCCGTGGACTGCGAGGCCCTGGCCGAGTGACTCGCGGGCGGCGTGGGCGTGGACGTTGCCGGGCGACTACCTGTCCCCGTTCCCTTAGGCGAGGCGCTCGCGCTGCCGGTATGCACTCCGGTCGTAATAACCGACGGCTGCGATATCGACGGAGCCGTTCCCGGCGAACTCGTACATGCTGCGACAGTCGCCGAAACAAGAACGGTCAGGGCGGCACAGCTTACAGCGGTAAGCTTCGCACTGGCCGCCGTTCCCGGGGCGATAATGCGTACCTTCATGGAGCCTCCTTATATGCCCGGGGGGCGGGCCATATAGGTAAGCCGGCGGTCGGCACAGGCGCGCAATAGCATGTTTTCCATTTCAACATTAGGCTACGCGAGTAGCACGCTGCGCGGAAGATGGCGGGAAGGGACTGCGGTTTGGGGGACGTGAGGTGGCGGCGGATAGCCGGCATGCGCGTTGTCATGTCATGGCCGGGCACGGACGACGGATCCGCGCCTCGCCCGCCATCACCTGGGAGTTTCCTCGCCCGCCTCGCGGGCATCGCCGGGGTCCTGCTGCTCGTCGGCGGCGCCGCCACCATCGGCGTCGCGCTGGTCTCGCAGGTGCACGCGCCTGCGCCAGGCGCCGGCGCGGCGGGCGCCGTCGGGCCCGCGGTTTCCGGCGCCAGGGGACCGTCGCTGCGCCGTTCATTGCCGTTGTCCGTTGACATCCCGGCGATCGGCGTACATTCGAGGCTGCTCCGTCTTGGCGTGAACCCGGACGGCACCATGCAGGTGCCGTCACTGATCACGAACGCGGGCGAGGCGGCGTGGTACAAGTACTCGGCGACGCCTGGCCAGATTGGCGCGGCAGTCATCGAGGGGCACGTGGACAGCTACCACGGTCCCGCCGTCTTTTTCCGGCTGGGCGCGCTCCGGCCGGGCGACATTATTGACGTGACCCGCGCCGACGGAGTTACGGCGATTTTCCGGGTTACCGGGGTCCGGGAGTACAGCAAGTCAGAATTCCCGGCGCGGGCAATTTACGACGGCGGTGATTACGCGGCACTGCGCCTGATAACTTGCGGCGGGCCTTTCGATCCCGCCACTGGTCATTACCTCAGCTCCACGGTCGTATTCGCGTCCCTCACCTCATACAAGGCGGCAAATCATCCAGGAAACGCCGTCTGACCTCGAACATCACTTAGAAACCGCTGGTCCCTGCGATGGCATGCCGGCAATCGCGGTGGTCTTTGCCACCACCGGGAATCGGGACGCGCTTATGCGATATCCAGGGCCACCGGGCGTCACTGCCGTGCTGTCTCATCCGCCACAGGAGTGCGGCTATGCGGGGATCACTTCTGCATTCCGGGCATTTCGGACGCGGAAATGATCAACTTCTCGACGGGTCTTTGATCACCGGGGCAGCGGCGCGATGGCCGTGCTGGTGAAGAACGCCCAGATGACGGAGGACGCGCCCGGGGTCATGCCCTTGGGCGGCGGGAAGTTGTGGCCGCCCACGTTCCAGACGGCGAACCCGACACGGTTACCCGACGTGCACGTGTTCCACATCGTGGTCGTCATGGCGGGATACGGTGACGCCACGGAATGCTGCGCGCACCCGTCGATGTCACGCACCAGCCCGATCTCGACGCTGGCCGGCGGCGTCTCCCTGCCGGGGTCGCCGGGCGCGATGGCGACATCAGGATCGTCGAGCGCGTCGATCTGCAGGAGCGTCAGCGGGCGGGTGACCACGCAGCCCGGCATCGGCATCGCCTTCACGACCGCCGTGCCGTCGAACAGGCCGGGGGCATTGCAGGCCATCCGGTAGGCCATCCGGCCGCCGTTGCTGTACCCCACGAGGTAAATAGGGTGCTGATGTCCGGGGTCCACGCGGGCGACCAGTGCGGTGAGGAACCCGATGTCGTCGACGTTTTCCCCGCCCGCCCGGCCGCAGCAGCCGATCGCGTTCCACGACTTTCCGATGCCGTCCGGATAGACGAGTTCGGCCCGCCCCTTGCTGACAAATGGGACGAACCGGTCCCGTTGCACCTCCTGGTCGAAGGAAGCGGCGATCCCGGAGAGCACGACTATGATCGGCGCGGAGTTGGGGAGCGTGGCAACCGGCGCGATGACCTTGTAGGTCCTGTTCAGCCCGCCGGACTGCATTGAATACGTCGCCGTGTACGTCTGCCGTTCCAGCGCGTGGATGATGTTCGTCGCCGCGAAGAAGGCCGCGGTGAGCGTGCAGATGAACGCGACAGCCAGGATGAGCTTGCGCTTCATTACCGTCCTTGCCGCTCCTCCTGGCTCCGGGCAGTGCCCGCCCCACGTCGACGGGAGGAGTGCTCCCGCCCGGTCAGCATAAGACTAAGCGGAGTGCGGCGCGCCGCGGAGGCGATCGCCCAAGACACTGCGTAAATGATCGGCATGGCGATGGCGAGCAGCGCGAGGACCTCAAGCCCGGCGGGCGCGTTCCTGACCACGGCGAGCACGCCCGTGACGGACGCGAGCGCGAGCAGTGCCTGCAGGACAAGCGGGTGCGCCAGGTAGATGCCGAACGAACTCGCCGATCCCGCGGCGAAGAACTTCCGGTGCCGCGCGCCTCGGTCGGACCACAGCAAGCCGCCAGCGAGCAGCGCCCAGCCGAAGGCGAGCGCCTCGATAGCGACGACCGGCTGGAAGATGGCGCTCGCCGAGTCCGGCGTCGCGCCGCCGATGTAGATCTCGGCGAAGTAGACACCGACGCCTATCGCGGCGCCGGCGCAAGCGACCAGTGCGATCGTCGCTGGCCGGGCGTGGCGCCTAGTGAACGCGCAAAGCTGGTCGAAGTGCCAGCCGGCGATCGCTCCCGCGACGATGTAGAGCACGTAGCTCTCCAGCCAGATCCCGAGACCCGCGCCGTTCAGCCAACCGCTGAGCGGCCCGGTGCGCACGAGGTGGTAGTGGAGCACGGTCGTGAGGGCGGTCTGGTACGCGAGGGCGGCGAGGAACAGCGCCAGATGGTGCCCGGCGGTCTTGCGCAGCACCCAGCGCAGCACGGGAAAGAGCAGGTACATCTGCATGGTGACAAGCAGGAAGTACAGGTGGTAGCGGGCGCCCGCGGTGAGCAGGTCGTGCCAGAAGCTGGACGCGGCGGCCGGAACTGAGCCGGGCCAGTGGCGGTCCGCCGCGTAGTAGATGGCGCTCCACGCCACGTAGGCCGGAAGGATCAGCCAGTAGCGGCGGCGCCAGAACTTAAGCCACCTGACGTGGCCCCGCTGCCCGTAGTTGTAGGTCAGCACCAGCGCGGTGAGCAGGAAGAACAGCTCACGGCTGGTGTGGAAGACGGTGGTGAACGCGCCAAGGACCACGGTGACCTGCCCGCCACCGAAGGCCAGCGTGTGCACGCTCACCACGAACACCATGATGATCAGCCTGATGACATCGAACGCGATGACATGCGGCCGCGACCGGGCAGCACGGGCAGGCGCTTTCGCCGGCGCCGTCGTCGTGAGAGCGACGGGTGCAGCCGTGAGGGCCGGGTTCGGACCGGTGTCCGAGAGGGTCGCGCTCACCGCTGCGCAGTCACCAGATCCTTCAGCCTGCGGCGCGAGATCTTCCCGGTAGGCCCGAGTGGCAGCTCATCGACGATGTAGAACGAACTGGGCCGCTTGTGCCGCGGCAGTTCCACCTCGCAAGCCTCGCGCACCGCCGCCTCGACCTTCTCATCGGGCCACCCGGCGTCAGGCACGACGTAGGCGACAGGGCATTCGCCGAGCACGTCGTCGGCTGCACCGACGACGGCTGCCGTACGCACCCCGGGCTGGGCCAGGAGGATCTCCTCGATTTCCCTAGGGTAGATCTTCTCCCCGCCGCGGTTGATGACATCGTCGGATCTCCCGACCAGGAAAAGGTAACCGTCGTCGTCCAGGTAGCCGAGGTCACCGGTGTCAAGCCAGCCCGCCGGGTCGATCGCCCCGGGACGGCCGCCTTCCGCGTACCTGGTGATGACGCCCTTGCCGCGGATCTGCACCCTGCCCACGTCACCGGCGCTGGCGCGCCCGTTCGGCCCCACGACACGGACCTGCGTGCCCGCTGGCCGGCCCGCGGAACCGGGCTTGCGCGGCCCGGCCAGCGGGTTGGCGGTGATCATGCTCGCCGCCTCGGTCATTCCGTACGTCTCGATGACCGGGATGCCAAGCGCGCCCTCGAACCGCTCCAGCGCGGCCAGCGGCAACGGCGCGGAAGCCGACCGCACGAAGCGAACACCGGCCGGGCGCGCGGCCGGCGGGTCGATGGCGAGGATGGAGATGATCGCCGGCACCGCGTTGATCCAGGTGATCTCGCGTACCGCGATCATCTCCCAGAACCCGGTACGGCGGAACTTGCGGTCGACCGCCAGCCTCGCCCCGGCGCTCAGGCTGGCGAGCAGGCCCACCACCTCAGCGTTCACGTGGAAGAGCGGCAGCGAGCAGTAGCCGCGGTCAGCCGCGGTCAGCCGATGGTGGGCGGCCACGCTGGCGGCCACGTGGGCGAGCTGCTCGTCGCGCAGCAAGATGCCCTTCGGCGTGCCGGTGGTACCGCTGGTGCACAGGAATATCCCGCCCGCACCCCCGCTCGCGCCACGCGAATAGGTCCCAGGCTTATCCAGATCGGCATCAGGGGTTAGCAACGGCAGCCCGGAGGACAGCCCGAAAGCGGGGCCGGCGACGGCGGCCGCCGGCCGCGCCACCTCAAGCACGCGGGTCACATCGGCGGGCGGCGCGTTCGGGTCAAGCGGAACGGCGACCCGGCCGGCGCCAAGCAGGGCCATGAGCGCGGTCGCGTACTCAAGCGGCTCGGTGAGGCTGACGGCGACCCGGGCACCTTGCGGCAGCCCCGCGCTGTCCAGGCAGCGCTCCATGGCCAGTACCGCGCGCCGCAGGCCGGCATACGTCAGGGTTCCGCCGCCGCGGGCGTCCTCAAGGTAGACATCAGTCCCCTGGCAGGCTGCCGCCCGCTCGATCCAATCTCGTATCAACGTCACGGTCAGTCCGTTCAGTACATCATCCGAGGGTCGTTGTAGTGCTTGAACTCCAGCAGGTTCCCCGACGGGTCGATCAGGACGAAGGTGCGGTGCTCCTCGACCAGCCCGGTGAATCTCCTGCTGACCTCCTGATAGAAGGGGATCTTCCGCATGGTCGCGCAGGCATGCAGCGCCTCGAAGTCGGCGGCCTCGCGGAATGTCACGCCGAAATGCCTCGGGTACAAGCTCTCCGGCCGAGTCGGCTCACCCGGCGTAAGGTGGCAGACTACCTGATCTCCGAAGAAATCGAGGGTGATTCTGTCGGGGTAGCGGCGGGCAAGCTTGCAGCCAAGCTTCGCGACGTAGAACTCTTGCGCCTCGTCAAGGTCATGCACCGGGACGGCGAGGTGGAAGACATCGGAGGTGCTGCGCATCAGCCTTGCCCCTCGAACGCGGTGAGCGTGTCCGCACGCAATCCGAGGCGCAGCGTCTCAAGGCCGATGACATCGTGCGCGGATACGTTGCCGAGGTTAACGTCCGGGCCGATCCGGCGGATCATGTGCGACTGCAGCCCGGTGTTCGGCGCCTCGAACATCAGGCTCCGCTGGCTGATGCCCGACGACAGCACGTCCTCGACCAGGCCGTACCTCAGCGCGCCGTCCGGCCGGCAGATGCCGGACCGCCCGCTTTCCCTGGCCTCGAGCGTGACCAGCGACGCCCCGGCGTCGAGATCCTGGTGGATGTACTCGACCCAGGCGCTCGGCGGAAGCTGCTCTGAGCGGTCCGAGTCCTTGAACCCCACCTCGGATACCACGGTGAAGTCCGCGGCCAGCTTGCGCACGTAGCCCGCCTTCTCCGGGTTGGACAGGTCGATGGTGCCGTTGGACACCTCCACATGGCCGCACCCGTGCGACGCGCAGAACTTGCGGTAGTCCTCAAAGCGATCCTGTAGCACGTACTTTTCGAACAGCGTGCCGCCGAAGTAGAAGTCGATACCATGCCCGCGCAGGACGGCGATCTTGTCCTGCAGCACGCCGGTCACCACAGCGGTGCCCCAGCCGAACTTGACGTAGTCGATGTACTCGGCCCCAAGCGACACCAGGTCGGTGAACAATCCGAGCGGCAGGCCGCCGTCGATCACCATGGTGAGGCCGGCGTCCCGAGGCTTCACCGCACGCCTGGGCAGTCGCAGCGCGGTCGGGTTCATTCGGTTCCTCCTCCTGCGTTCGTGCCAAAACCGTCAATCCGCAGCACGCGGGCGTTCTCCAGGGGTTCCCAGCGCATCTGCTCGACGGCTACGCCGCTCAGATAGGCGCGTAGCACCCGCAGAGTGCCGCCGTGCGCGACCACCACCACGTCCCCGGCCATCCCGCGAACCTGGTGCGCCAGGTCGTCGCAGAATTCGGCCGCCCGGAGGTACAGGTCGCGGACAGACTCCCCGTCACGCGGACGGGCGTCGGGGTCCACCACCCTACCGCCGTCCAGGCCCGTCGCCGCCGCTGTGACAGCCGCGAGCGGTGTGCCTTCGAGCACACCGAGGCACCGCTCGCGCAGCCGCGCGTCCCTGATCACCGGCAGGCCAAGCACCGCGGAGAAGGCGTCCGCGGTCTGCAGCGCGCGGCGCAGGTCGCTCGAGTAGACGGCGCTTACCGCGACGCCGCGGAACTGCTCCGCCACCGCGGCGGCCTGCGCCGCGCCGTGGGCGGTCAGTTCGGCGTCGTCCCGGTGCCCCTGGGCCAGGCCCTGGGTATTCCAGGTGCTTTCACCGTGCCGGACCAGCCACAGGGCAGCCGCGAACTCGGGCAGCGCCGGAGGCATGGTGGACGTACTACGGGAGAGCATGGGAGGCAGCGTGGCCATCAATAGTTAAGAAATGGTGAAAATGTCAGCACCTTCAGGCCACTCTCAGGATCTTCCCAGCGCAACATGGTTCACTCACGGATATGCAATCCCGGCTGCTGGTGGTGGACGACGACCCGGACGTGCGCGATTCGCTGCAGCGCGCCCTGGGGTATGCCGGCTACGCCGTGGCCACCGCCGTAAATGGCGCCGACGCGCTCAGCTCGGTATCGCGGTCGCCGGTGGACCTCATCATCCTTGATGTCCTGATGCCGATGCTGAACGGATTCGACACCTGCAGGGCGCTGCGGGAACGCGGAAACTCCACACCGGTGCTCGTGCTGACCGCCAAGGACACGGTCGATGACCGGGTAACCGGCCTCGAGGCGGGCGCCGATGACTACCTGGTCAAGCCGTTCGCGCTGCGTGAACTCCTGGCCCGGGTCAACGCGCTCCTGCGGCGCACCAAGCCGGTCCGCGACGTGCTCGGCTACGCAAATCTGACCCTGGACCTCACCACCAGGACCGCGAGCCGCGACGGCGTGGAGATAAACCTCACGCGGATTGAGTTCGCGCTGCTCGAATTGCTTTTGCGCAACGCCGAGCAGGTGCTTAGCTACGACGTTATCCTGGACCGGGTGTGGGGCTATGGTGAGGCGCCCGCCTCGAACGCGCTACAGGTCTTCGTTGGTTTCCTGCGCCGCAAGCTCGAAGAGAACGGGCAGCGGCGACTCGTGCACAACGTCCGCGGCGTCGGATACGTGCTGCGAGCCCAACCGTGAGGCTGCGCTTTCCGCGCTTCACGCTCCAGACCCGTTTCACGCTAGTCGCGGCCGGTGCGGTGGCCGCAATCGCGCTGGCGATCACGGCGGTCGCGTTCTTCGCCATCCGCACCGACCTTGAGCAGCAGCTTCGCCAGCAGCTTGCCGAGCGCGCGTCCACCGTGCTGCGCATCGCGCGCAACTACCACGGGCACCTGCCGCAGGGGTGGGTCCCGCCGCACTCGGATCGCTTCGGCGTCTCTACTCCCTACACCCAGGTGATCACCGCGTCCGGCGCCACCTGGGCGCCGCCCGGCGACCTCGGCCTGCTTAACCCGGGTCCCGGCGCCATCAGCGTGGCCGCCGGCCAGCGCGCGCCGTTCTACTTCGACACGCGAGTCGGCGGCGTGCGGGCCGTGGTGTACACCGCGCCGCTCGGGCCGGGGCTGGCGATGCAGCTGGCCGCGCCGCTGGATACAACCGACGTGCAGGTGGCGAGCGTGGGGGCGACGCTCGCGGCGCTCAGCATCATCGGCGTCATGATCGCGACCGTGCTCGGCTGGGCTGTCGCGAGAGCCGGGCTCGCCCCTGTCGCACGGCTAGCCAGCGTCGCCGAGCAGGTAACCGCGACCGGCGACGCGAGCAGGCGGGTGGAAGTGCCCCGCAGGGACGAGCTCGGCAGGCTCGCCACCTCGTTCAACAGCATGCTTGGCGCGCTGGAGCGGTCGCTGGCCGCGCAGCGGCAACTGGTCAGCGACGCCAGCCACGAGCTGCGCACCCCGCTGGCCAGCCTGCGGGTCAACGTCGATCTCCTCGCCGACGACCCGGGAATGCCCGACGCCGAGCGCAAAGAGGTTCTCACCCGGGTGGTGGACCAGGTCGCCGAGCTCAGCCAGCTGGTCGCCAGCGTCACCGAGCTTGCCCGCGGCGAGCCGCCCCAGGCAAGCCGGGGCGAGGTGCGGCTGGACGCGGTGACCGCGACCGCGCTCGACTCGGCGCGGCGCGACTGGCCGCGGACAGAGTTCATCGCCGAACTTGAGGCCAGCGTCGTGGAGGGCAGCGCCGACCGGCTGCGCATCGCGATCAGGAACCTGCTGGACAACGCGGTCAAGTTCGGGCCGCCCGATGGCGCCGTCGAGGTTCGCGTGGCCGAAGGCGAGCTCACCGTGCGCGACCACGGGTCGGGCATCGACCCCGCGGACCTGCCGCATGTCTTCGATCGCTTCTACCGGTCGCTGTCGGACCGCGCGGTGCCCGGGTCCGGACTCGGGCTCGCCGTCGCACGCGAGGTAGCACGCAGTCACGGCGGAACCATCACGGCCGACCCGGCGCCCGGTGGCGGCACGGTCATCCGCATGACCCTGCCCGCCCTCTCGCCCGCCACCCGGCGCTGACCTCTCCCAGCACCCGCCTAGATGGCGGGTGTCGCGTGGACAGTTATATAAGTATGTGATATAAAAAACTTATGGAAACCTCCGGCGGCGCAGCAGCGGACGACGCGCTCGCGGGCGGGCTCGCGGCCGGCCTGGAGCGTGTGGTGGGGCTGCTCCGCTCGCTCATCCAGCCAAGCGCGCTCTCCATGACGGCCGCCGCGACGCTGGCGACACTCGAGCGCGGCGGCCCGTGCCGGCTCACCGTGCTCGCGGCCCGCGAGGGGGTCACGCAGCCCGCGATGACGCAGCTGATCAACAGGCTCAGCGAGGCCGGGCTGGTGTGCCGGGAGGCGGATCCCGCGGACGGGCGGGTCGTCCAGGTTGCCATCACCGACGCGGGCAGGGCCACGCTCGCGCGCCGCCGGGCCGTGCGTGCCGAGCGGCTGGCCGGCATGCTCGCGCAGCTCAGCCCTGAGCACCGCGCGGCGCTCCAGGCGGCGCTGCCCGCGCTCGACGCGCTGGCCGGCGCCCGCCGCGACGACGAGCCGATGCCCGGCTAGCCAAGCGAGCCACCTTGTCCGGAAAAACAGAAGTGCCGCCGGGTACGCCCGGCACCTCGTGAGTTTTAGAACGGAGCACAAGTCAGATGAGTGGCGCCCACACGGGCTCGGCAGCGAGCCCGTTCAAGCAGCCGAAGGCGGTGTTCGCCGTCGCGTTCGCCTGCGTCGTGTCGTTCATGGGCATCGGCCTTGTCGACCCGATCCTGCCCGCGATTTCCGCCAAGCTGAACGCCTCGCCGAGCGACGTGACGCTGCTGTTCACCAGCTACCTCGTGGTCACCGCGGTCGCGATGCTGATCACCAACTGGGTGTCGAGCCGCATCGGCGCCAAGCGGACGCTGATCAGCGGGCTGGTGCTGATCGTGGTCTTCGCCGCGCTGGCGGGCGCCTCGCACTCGGTGGGCGACATCATCGGCTTCCGCGCGGGCTGGGGCGTCGGAAACGCGCTGTTCATCGCCACCTCGCTGGCGGTCATCGTGGCCTCGGCCAGCGGCGGGTTCGCCGGCGCGATCGTGCTCTACGAGACCGCGCTCGGGCTGGGCATCGCGATCGGCCCGCTGCTCGGCGGGACGCTCGGGGAGATCAGCTGGCGCGGCCCGTTCTACGGCGTGTCCGTGCTGATGGCGATCGCGCTGATCGCCACCGTCGTGCTCGTCGAGCCCACGCCGAAGCCTGCTCGCAAGACGGGCCTGTCCGAACCGATCAAGGCGCTGCGGCACCGCGGCCTGCTCACCATGGCGCTGACCGCGCTCTGCTACAACTGGGCCTTCTTCACCGTCCTTGGCTACGCCCCGTTCCCGATGAACCTGAGCCCGATCAAGCTCGGCTTCGTGTTCTTCGGCTGGGGCATCCTCGTGGCCCTGTTCTCCGTTTTCGGCGCGCCGTGGCTGCAGGAACGATTCGGCATCGCCAGGACCATGTACGTCAACCTCGCCGCGTTCGCGGTCATCGTGCTCGTCATCGCGATCTGGACCCTCGACAGGCCGGTGCTGATCGCGGCCACCATCGTGTCCGGGATCGTCATCGGGGTGAACAACACGATCACCACCCAGGCGGTGATGACCGTGTCCCCGGTCGAGCGGCCCGTCGCCTCCGCCGCCTACAGCTTCGTGCGGTTCATCGGCGGCGGCCTCGCCCCATACGTCGCGGGCCGGCTCGTCGTCGACATGAACATCCACGTCCCGTTCTTCATCGCGGCCGGCGCGATCGTGGTCGGTATTGGCGTCCTCGCCACCGGTCACCGGCTGCTCGGCGACGCCGAGCGAGTGCAGGCCGAGGCCGTCCGGGCCACCGCCGCCGAGACCGCCACGCGGGCCGCGACAGGGCCCAGGCTCGTGGCCGTGGGCGGCACGGGCGGGTCAGCGAACGGGCACGCGGCGGGCCTGATCCTCGCCGCCATCGACAGCTCCCCCGTCGCGCCCCTGGTTACCGAGACGGCGGCCAGGCTGGCCGCGGACGGGGGCCGGACGGTGCAC
>Ga0126381_100002833_pt1 | contig 18823 bp, 13 predicted proteins | sample PanSoiMetPlot_28_FD_96465 | JGI IMG/M metagenome (GOLD analysis project Ga0126381, IMG submission 96465) | Tropical forest soil microbial communities from Panama - MetaG Plot_28 | ecosystem: Environmental > Terrestrial > Soil > Tropical forest > Bulk soil | place: Panama | collected 2016-02-17
CATCCAAATCTGCGAATCGCTCAACGCCGCCATGAACAAGTCGAGGACCGAACTCGTCCATTGTTGGTTGATAGTGTGAAAAAGGGACTGCTCCATGCGAATAAGGATCAATCGGATTTAAGTTTTACTCGCGAGCGGTCTAATAAACAAACGCGGTTCAATGACGAAGCACGAATGACGAATGGCGAAATGACGAACCCCAGATTGCGAAACGGTTATCCTGAGCGAAGTCGAAGGATCCTGCGGAATTATTTCAAGGCTTTCTCTACGGGATTGAAAAGCCTGGCCTCGCCCCGAAAGCATTCGGGGCTGCGTTGCAGTCTCGACCTCGCTCGCAATGACAGAAATAGGATTCGATATCCGTGCTTCGTCATTTGCTTTGCGCTCACGGCCTGGTCGGTTTTCGCGGAGCCGACTCCCTCGGCAAAAGACATTCTCGATTCAGTGCGCATGCTTGAGTCGCGCCAGCAGATCGATCTGCAAGGGCAGCTTCGTCAGGAGGACAAGGTGATTCCGTTTCGCCTGATGCAAAACGGGCCGCTAATCCGGTACACATTCACAAATCCGGATGAAACCCTGGAGTTGCGCCTTGGCGAAAATAGCTCCCGCCTCGAGCTGGTAACCGACGCCGGAACGGAAAAAGTAGGAACGTCGAAACTGCAGGAAAAAATCCGCGGTACAATCGTGACGTATGGGGATCTGGCATTCAAATTTCTCTACTGGCCCACCGCGCGCGTCCTAGGCGAGGAAAATGTTCGCACCCGGAAATGTTGGAAACTGCAGCTGCGCGCCCCCTCGCGGGAGTCGGCCTATTCGAACGTGTTGCTGTGGGTCGACAAGGCCAGCGGCGCACTAATGCGGATGGAGGGCTACGACTGGGATGGGAAACTTATTAAGCGATTTGAGGTAGTGTCCGCCCAAAAAATCGAAGGGCGTTGGTTTTTAAAACAAATGCGCGTCGAACAGCTGCAGCCCGGCACGAATCACGTTGAGGCGCGCGCTTATCTCGAGATAAAAAGATAGGGCCCGCGCGGCGCACCGGCCCTATCAATGCAGATTATCAGCGCGGCTGATGCTGATCGGATTTCGCGCCGCTCACAACGAGCCTGCGACCGAGGAATTCCTTGTCGTGCAATTCTTCCACCGCGCGTCTTGCTTCCTCGACTGTTTGCATTTGCACAAACGCAAAACCTTTCGAGCGCTGGTTGTGCCGATAGCTTACAACCTCTGCGTTTTGCACGTGCCCAACGCCGTTGAACAATTCGAAGAGATCGCTCTCGGTGGCGTCAAACGACAAATTGCCAACATAGAGACGTGGTGAGGTGACTTCAACCCGTTCTGGCTTACGCGCAGGTCGCGATGGCTGCGCGCCATTGCGCGGTTGCGCCGGCACCTTCTTTTTCTCGCCGCCGTTTCCGAAAAATTCGGCAACCCGCTGCCAGAACGTCTTTTTCTGCGTCTTTGCCGGTTCCTGTGGTCCCCGAAAGCGTTCGTGATTTCCTCTGCGTCGGCCCCCACCGCGCGAGCGGCGTGGGCGTCTTCCGGATGAATAAGAGCTCATGTTGATCCTTAACTATTTTCCAATTGTCTAAAGGGCGGAGCGCCCCGAAAAGGGTCGGGACACCGTCCGTGGCGCGCGACTCATCAAGAGCCGAGTCAAACTTGTTGCAAGCACTCTGCGACGCCGATGGAAACTCCGCCTCGTCATACCGGGAATGCACTCGTCTCAAAGCGCAAACCGGGACGCTCAACGAACGAAACAGTGATGCTGCGAACGTTTGCAGCCTCAGTTCAAGAAATCTGAATCGTTGTAGAAACCGGACGCTCGGAAGATCGAAGATTCCCGACATCTCGGGCTCATTATGGCTTGCTTACCACGACATTGCAAGTCAGACGCGTCGGGCCGCGCCTCGCATCCAATCATCGCGCAATGAATACGCTCGTGATTTGAGATACTCTCGCGGACGCTCGCCGCGAACAGGCCTAACAAAATAGCGTAATTCGCGTCGGCTCAGCCTCGGTTCATAACCAAAGTCAGGCATTAGATCCCGACAATGCCATTCCACCCACCCGATCTCATCCTCCGAGAGTTCGCGTTCCCAGCGAGCCACAGGTTCGGTGCTGATTTGCGAGAAGTTGACCTTCGCAGCGGAGTTGCCGCTCCAGAACCGACCCACTTTCGTCGGCGTCAACACTGTGTCCGGATCGAAGTCGATCTCGAGATATCCGCATACTTCTTCCATCGTTCTGGCGGGTTCATGCACCAGCCGTTCGTACTGAATGACCAGACCAGGAACTTCCCCATTGCGGACACGCCTGGCCAGTTTTGCAGCGACCCGCCAATGCGCGATTACGTAGTAAGTCGAGAATCGTCCCGTCCGCCGCGTCTTTTCAAGCGCGATCTGCGCTGCGAGAATCGCCCGCGGATCCCGCAGTGTGACCAGAACTTTTGCATGCGGGAACCGACTAACGATCACGCTGACGTGATTACGATTCGCCGGAGTTTTCTCCACCCAACGCAAGACCGTGTCGAGCGAGCGACCAAGCGTAGCCGCATACGCTTTCACCATGAGCACAAGCAAATCCTCCTGCGCGTTTGCAGGATCGAACGCCGCGCGCTCAAACGTCTGGAGAAAATTCTCGCGAGGAAATGTCGCATAACTGCGTTTGCCCCACTTGCACGGGCCGCCGAACAACACGTTGGAGAGCGATTGTTTCGTTAGGTAGTCAAACTGCGCTCGCCGGCCGCGCGGAGCGTATTTGGTCAGGACTGTAGGGAAATAGGCTGTTTCCTCGGGCAACACGAGCAGCTCGGGGTGACTGTCGAGTAATGCCACCAGCAGCGTGGTGCCGGATTTTGCCTGGCCAGCGATAAAACAAGCACGCTGCTCGAAGGGCAATTTCGAAATCACACGCGAAGATTACAACAGCTACAACCGAAATGATAATTCCGCCGTCGCGTATTGGCGTCATCGAAGCAGGCGGCGTGCAGAGGACTCCCGCCCTACCCACGCGATATTGATTCCCCGGTAGGGCGCGTCACTCCGTGCGCGCCGTTCTTTGGGTACGCAAAAACCAGTCGACGAATTTTGGCAGGCCTTCGCTCAACTTCGTTGTTGGATCATAACCCAGCAATTTCCTGGCCTTCGATATGTCTGCGTATGTCAGCGGCATGTCGCCGGGCTGTTCCGGTAGCTCATTTATTTTCGCAGTTTTTCCCAGAGCATTTTCTATGGCCGAAATCAGTTCCTTGAGCTGGATCGTTTGGCTTTCGCCAAGATTAAAGAAGTCGTAAAGAGGACCCCCGTAATTGAGTGCCGCCATTGTTCCCTGAACGACATCATCAATGTAGGTGTAATCGCGCCGCGTGGTGCCATCCCCAAATTGATCGATTGGTTGGCCGGCGAATATGCGCTGAGTGAATTGATGAATCGCGAGATCGGGCCGCTGCCGTGGGCCGTAAACGGTGAAATACCGCAGAGCTACGATCCGCATCTGATAAAGATGCGAGTACGTCGAGCAAAGGAATTCGCCTCCAATTTTTGTCGCGCCATATGGACTGAGTGTCTGGGTCAGATGTTGCTCTTCCGAAAATGGGATCGCCTTTGAAGCGCCATAAACAGACGAGCTCGAAGCGAAGATGAATCGCTCAACTCCCGTCACGCGTGCTGCCTCGAGCAAATGCAATGTCCCGATAACGTTTGTGTCATAATAAAGTCGTGGTTGCTGAATAGAGGGCCGAACGCCAGCGCGCGCAGCCAGATGTACGATCACGTCGACTTTTTTGCGACGAAACACAGATCGGACTGAGTCGTTCTCGCGAAGGTCGACGTGGCAAACGGCTACGTTTTTTTCGAAATCAGCAATGTTTGCGTGCTTGATCTGCGGATCGTAAAAATCATTGAAATCGTCCAGGATCACGACTTCGTGCCCGACGGAGAGCAGCTTCTCAACCAGATGCGAGCCGATAAAGCCGGCGCCACCTGTCACCAGAATTCGCATAAGGCAAGAAGTTGAACCGCGAAGGGCACGAAGTGCACGAAGAAAATTGTGGGGCGTCTGGATCAAACGCCCTTACGGAGCGACAGGTTGGGCAGCCGTCGGTTTGAATTTTGACGGCCGGGAAGCCGTCACTTCTTGGTTTCTAAAACTGGCGCCAGTGCAGCAGCAGATAAATCCAGTTTAGTGCGAGCACCGCGATGACTGAGACACGCAAAAACGTTTTCGCTCGCTGCGCGCAAACATGGATCCGCAGTCGAGGCGTGCGCGCGATGACCGTTCCAAGCGCGTATATGTCGAACCCGATGACGCCGCAAAGAACCACGAACACGAATGGGTTCCATCGCAATGCGGCAAGGAAATGGCCGTGAAAGAATTGGATGCCGCATCGCGTCATTCCGCACGTGACGCACGGCAGCTTGGTAAGGTCGTGAAACACGCAGTGCGGCCACGGCAACCCGAGCGTCAGCCAGGCAGCCGCAAAGGCGAGCGACAAAACCGAGACGCTTAACCAAATCAACTCATGGTCGAGTTCGCCCGGAACAAGCCGCCGAACAGAAAACTGCATTTGCTGACTACTAATGATGCGACCCAATCGCCGCGCCCAATGCACCAAACATAAACAGGATAACGAATAGTCCGCCGCAACAAACTATCAGCGGAGAAAAAACGGCCAAAGCTGCGCGTCCAGTGTCGATTTCCTGAGCGCGCGCCAACCCGGTGCAGTTACATACAAGTGCCCAGACGCCGGAAATCAATCCGCCGCAAAGCGGGATGATCTGCAAAGGACCGACGGAGCCTTGAGTAAATGCGAAAACCCTGAATGTGGTTTCAAACGACCGGTTAGCGCCGCCAAATATCATCAAACAGAGGTGCGCGAGCCCACTCCAGATAAAAAGAACGATTACGATGGCAAAAGGCACCACGATGATCGTACCGAAACCGATTCCCATCCCTGTCATCGCGGCAAGACTGTTATTCTTATCCGCAAACAGGCCGATGGATTGGAAACCGAGCGAGAACAGAGCCGACACAATGCCGCCTACGCATCCACCGATGAGCGCGTAGATGAGCGGTTCGCCCAGGCCGCCTTCGCGCTTCATCACACCGAATGCTTCGGCTGGACGAGTGAGCACCATTGTTAATGTCTCTATGAAAGCATTGAAGAAACCGCGCTCTTGCCGGTGTTCCCACGGCAGACCGGTACGCCCGGCGACAGGAGTTGACGTCGGAGCAGCACCGGGCTGAACAGGCGGCGCGGCAGGCGCAGCGGCGCCTCCAAACTCTGGAAACTGCGACAGCGGTTGCCAAGTAGCCATGCCTTCGTGCCAGCCGATATCGGTTGGCGCAAACCGGCCAGCGCTCAGCCCTTCGCGGACTTCCTCCTCGGAGAAAACACCTAGACTCGTAGTGCCCCGATTAACGTGAATCATCGCCATAATTGCTGGTTTTATTAAGCGGCGAAGTAGAGCGCAAGGTTAAACGATCTGATTAGCCAACGATGAAGCGTTGAAGGGAAGACACAAGTATTCATGAACTCTTTAACGCTTTAACACTTCAACGAGAATCATCCAGCGCGCGCCAGAAATACCAGGCCGCAACAGAGCGATACGGCCGCCATTTTTCGCCGTGCTTCATTAGTTGCTTCGAAGTGGGAAGTTTCCGTTTGCGAAAAGTTTTGGCGAAGCCTTTCTGCACTCCGTAATCATTTACTGGCCAAACATCTGGTCGACCAAGATCAAACAGCAGAAGCATCTCGACAGTCCAGCGACCAATGCCACGCACTTGCGTAAGTCGAGCGATGATCTCGTCATCGCTCATTCGCACAAGCGCGCGGCCGGATGGCACGGTGCCATCGATCGTCCTTGAAGCGAGATCCTTTATTGCCGCGGTCTTCGCGCGCGACAGACCAGCGGCGCGAAGCTTCTCATCCGGTGTGACGAGCACTTTTGCCGGATCGAGCCATTTTGCTTTTGGGTAAAGCGCGCGGACCCTGCCCCAGATTGTTGCGGCCGCTTTGCCGCTTAGTTGCTGATAAACGATCGATTCAGCCAGCGCATCGAATGGACGAATTGAGATCGCCGGGGTGATTTCATATCGCCGTGATCGTCGGATTAGCTCCGCCATGTGCGGGTGACTCTTCGCAATGTGCCGATGTGCGTGGTCATGGCTCATGGTGCGAAGCATACGTAAATTGACGAATCAAGAATGTCGAATGCTGAACTGCAGGGCGTCTGTGTCAGTCCCGAACGCTTTCGGGATTCACAGAAACGCCCTACAATATTCGTAGTTCCCATGCTTCCGGTCATCTCTTGCTAGACAGACGGTTTTCGATTTGGTGATTGGCATGGACACACAACTCACTTGGTACGGTCAGTCGGCTTTCAAGATTGTGACCCCGAGCGGAAAAGTTTTGCTCGTCGATCCTTGGCTCTCGAATCCTGTTTTCGAAAATGCAAAAGAGGAAATCGCCGCTCTCAAGCATGTCGATCTCATTCTGATTACGCACGGTCATTCCGATCACGTCGGGGACGCCGTGGAGATCGGGAAAAAGACGGGCGCGAAATTGGTGGCAACTTTCGATCTAGCCGATGCGATGGTGAAACATCTTGGTTATCCGGCGGAGCAGGCGCAAATGGACACGGTTGGCCATTTTGGCGGCGAATTGACGCTGCTGGATGGCGACGTAAAGGTCGCGTTCGTTCGCGCTCATCATGGATCGGGCGTCGCAGCCGATGATCGATACGGACTACGACATGGCGGTGCGCCCGGGGGCTTTGTCATTACTATTCGAGGCGGTCCGACAATTTATCACACCGGCGATACCGACCTATTTTCCGATATGGCGCTGCTAACGCTCTTCCACGATATCGACGTCATGCTCGTTTGTATCGGCGACCACTTCACGATGGGACCCCCTCGTGCGGCAGAAGCAGCAAAGCTGGTCAAGGCGCGGACAGTGATTCCAATGCATTACGGAACCTTTCCGATTTTGACCGGAACACCCGAAGCATTCGAACACGAACTGAAAACACGTAAATCGAAGGCGCAGCTGCGCGTGATGAAAATCGGCCAAACGCTTACTCTCGACGAAGCTGAAGATTCATAATGTTACAAAGGCTCAAAGGGCGGACGCGGTTAGCAGATGAGGATGACGTCCTTTCTATTCCGAGGAACCTGACCCTGGAGGAGCGTTAAGCTGTTTGAGACCCTCGGGCGTGAATTCGATGTCTGCGTAGCTCACACCGCGCTTAAGACGTGACCCGGTTATCTGAGTGACAGAGCCGCCGGGCCCGTAAACTTTGAGATCGACCGGAAGCGAATCACCTCCCTGGAGCAAAACGCGGGTGGTATTGATGCGCCGAACAACTTTGCCTGAGGAGTCATATTTTTCGATGCGCAGAGGCACCAACCGGCGCGAATCGATCCAGCTTTTCACACTTGAATAAGACGAGGTGTGGCCTTTGCCCGGTTTCGATTCCAGAATCTGGCAGGGAGTGCCATCCATGGCCTCCGTGCCGACGATTGCCTGCTGACTCCACGCGAAAGGACTGTCAATTATATCTTCGTAAGAAAGGGCGCTGCCAAAAAGCGATTGTTTCATCTCGGCCGACCCAATCGATTTAAGATTGTTCGGCGGCGTGAATAATGTCCCACTGAATTTGTGTCCGGAACGGTGAAGCAAAACCGATTCACCTTTCCGCTCTTTCGGAAAAAGTATTTGGTAAACGATGTCACCAGCCGCGTCGGAAACACGAGACTTGATTTGAATCTGAAGCGTTTGGTTTTCGCCGCCTCCGATCTCCATCCGAATTCGGACGAACATGGAACCGCTTTGCTTTGCACGCAGTTTAGCGGCCAACTCCGAGGCCGCGTCAGCGGCGAACGCGACGCAGGGGAGGGCAAGGCCAAAACAGATACCGACGAGACATCTCGTTCTAATGCGAAAATGAAGATTCATAAGTATTTCTACAAAAACGTTTGCTGGTTTGTTCAGCCATGTAAGGCAAGGCTTGGCGTCAATCGCGAACTCCGCCAGGCCGGATAGAAACCACTCAGAACGCCGACGCAAACAGCGATCGCAACGGCCATCAGTATGAGGTTGAAGCTGAGGTCCGGTTCCAGCAGGCCGCGGATAGCGGGCGCGGCTTGCATCAAGTGAACACCGATGACGCCTAATGCTACTCCGATGATTCCACCGAGTAATCCGAGCATTGCCGATTCCAATAAAATCATTCGAACGATCCGGCTGCGCTTCCACCCCAATGCCAGCAAAATTGCGATCTCCTGCTTTCGTTCAAACACGCTCATGAGCATGGTGTTCGTTACGCCGAGCACGCCGACGAGTATGGCCAGCAACGATGTGCCCCAGCTCATTGCATTAATCACCCGATAGCCCTCGGTGTGGGCCAGGTGTTCGCCTGCGGGATCGGCATGGGCTTCCGGAATAAGCCGTGACATTTCTTCGGAAAGCCGCCGGATCCCAGCATCGTTAGTCCCGGCAGCGACGCGCACGTCAATCGCGCTGATTTTGTCCTTGTTTCCGGTAACCTGCTGTAAAAGCGGCAATGAAAGAATGATCGAACCGTTCTCAACAAAAGCACCGCCTTCGACAATGCCAACGACAGAGAGTTCCTCAGTCTCGATCTGAACCGTATCGCCCACTTTCTTTTTCAATATGTCTGCGGCGGTGGTACCGAGAAGCACCGCCCGCTCCATCTGATCCTTTGGCATCCGTCCGGAGACAAGCTTGAGATTTTCCCAGGCAAAACAGCCCCATTCGCGGCCCGACACAATCATCAGTTCGGCGTTCTCGACGCTCATCAGATCAACGAGAATCATACATGTTGCTGCAACACCGGGCAGATGCGCAACGCGATCGCGCGTAGCTGCGGGAAACGGCTTCGGCGTCAAAGAACCGCGCATGTTATGAACGACAATTTCGGTACCACGCGACTTCATGCCTGCGGTCCAGCTTGCGACCAGGCCGCGGGATAAGCCGATCAACGCAACAACCGCGGCGATACCCACTGCAATTCCCAAAAGAGTCAAACCGGTACGGATCGGTCGACGCATGAGACCACGCGTGATTACATCGAAAAAGGTCATCTCATGCGTTGGAGAGTTTTGCCGGATCGCCATCGAAAACAACCTGGCCATCCTTCATCTGGATCGCACGTGATGCGCGCGTTGCAACACTCAGATCGTGTGTGATGAGCACCAGCGTCATGCGACGGTCGAAGTGAAGAGAGGTGATTAGATCGAGTATGTGCTTTGCGCTTTCGCTATCCAGATTCCCGGTGGGTTCATCGGCTAAAAGGACCGAAGGAGAATTCGCCAAGCTTCTGGCGATTGCGACTCGCTGGCGTTCGCCGCCGGAAAGTTTGGCGGGAAAATGATTCACTCGCTGTTCGAGTCCGACCGCTTTCAATAATTCGAGAGCGCGCGTTTTTCGCGCGGCGCGCGATTGGTGATTTTCGAACATCGGAATCTGGACATTCTCAATCGCCGTGAACGTCGGAAGCAGATGAAACGCTTGAAAGATAAAACCGATCTCGTGAGCCCGATAGGCTGCTGCATCATCCAAATCCGGAAGCGATTTGCCCCGATACTTCAATGTTCCCGCGGTCGGCCAGTCTAGTGCGCCGAGCATTTGCAACAAAGTTGTCTTTCCGCTCCCACTCGGGCCAACGATCGCGACAAACTCCCCTTCCCCGATTTGAAAATCCACACCCCGTAAAGCGTGCACGTGGCCATCGTCGTAATCCTTTTTGATTCCAGCCGCCTCAAAGACAAAAGGCGACCTGGGTTTTTCTGTGGATTCCGATGGCGTGTTCATGATGAAACGGGAAGCCGCGCGAAGGGATCTGCGGCGTGAGGTGGCGGCTACGTTTGGGACTTAATGCCGGTAAGCCCGTTCGTCACGCAGAGCTTCATTCATCGGTTTCCTATTTGCGGCGAATTCGCGATGCTCATGCAATCGGCTGTCAGTGGAATCGCACCATTGCGCTCCGACGCGAGGATTCGCCAGGCTGCGGATCAGGTCCGGCAACGCCTGTCGATAGCTCATGAATGGAGCCACGTCGTCGGGACTTTTCGGTATAAGCACCGAGGTAAACTGAGGCAGCACGCGATGCGGCAGTCCGGCATTTTGATGATGCACCCCGTGGTAAGGTTCGTGAAGCAACGTGTAAGCAAATAAATGGCCGAGCCAGCTCTTCGGCACAATGCTTCGGGTAGAGCTATTCACGGTATCGCCGGTGAGACCAACGTGCTCAATGTATTTGCGCCAGCTCTGCAGATTTGCCGCTATCAATCCCGGCACCAAATACATCCAGAGGAAATATTTCCACACTCCAAAAAAGGCAATTGCGGTCAGAATGGCAGTCCAGACAACAACTGCCAGGGCTAGCTCAGCCCAAATTCTCCGTCTCACCTTACGGCTACGGACTAACGAAGGTCGACCCAGGAAAACGCGCAAGAAGATCAACGGTGAATAAAACAGGCCGACCGTGAGTTCGAGGAAAGCCGCCAGGCGTCTCGCCCAACGCGGCGCTTTGGTGACGACCAATGGCCAAAGCTCAGTATCGCGCTCGGTGGCAAGGTGCATGTGATGCATTTGATGCACCACCCGATACAGGCTGAACGGCAAGAAACTGAATACGCCGAGGATTACACCATCGAATTCATTCAAACGGCGGCTCTTTCGCAACAGACCGTGCGAGGCCTCGTGAAATCCAATCAATAGCCCATGCATGAGGTGGGCGGCGACCAGAACGAGAGGCAGCGCCAGCCAAAGCCATCCACTCCACACCACAGCCCAGAGCGCGACTTGGGTGAGAGCGAGCGAGAACACCAGGGTTTGGAATGCGACACAGTTCACGTCGTGCTTTTTGTGCAGTCCGGGAACGCTTTGAGCAGTTGTCGCGACGTTTTCCATTTTAGTTTGTCAGGGCGGCAGTTCGCCTTTCCGGCACGCGGCAAATGCTTTCCACCACTGTCCTGAATAGACGCCCCAGTTCTTCTATTTCAGGTTGTGAAAAGAGATTTTCCCGGAATAGCCAAACCACTTCAAGCTCGTCGCCCAGTTCTGTTATCTCGCATCCCAAATCGAATCGAGGCGTTCCTGTCGAGCGCATCCTTAACTTAAGTGAGAGCCCTCGAATCTCCACGTCGGGCACGGGATGGTTTTGTAAAGCGAATCGCACTTCGAAAATGGGGTTGTGTTTTGGCGACGGACGTTCGCCTATTGCCCGGACAAGTTCTGCAAACGGCACTGCTTTTGCAAATGAATCGACCGTGGATTGGTGAACGACTCGTAAATGTTCCGAAAATGGGCGGCCTCGTTCCACCTGGCCGCGCAGCGGCACGACGCCGGAAAAATATCCCATCGTCTCCCGGACATCCTGCCTCGTGCGGTTCGCGACGGGCGTTCCCACCACAATGTCTTCGGCGCCGGTCCACCGGGACAGCGTAACTTGGAAGGCCGCGAGCAAAGTGCTAAAAAGCGTTGCGCCGCTGCGACGGGCCAACTCCCGCACGGGTCCGCTGATCTCACCAGGTAATTGCGAAACCAATCGTCGAGGCAGAAAGACGACGTCGGCTTCGTCCGGCACGCTCCAAAGTTGCCGTCTGCCCGTGAGGCGGGATTTCCAGAAAGCAATGTGCGGTTCCAGCTCGGCCGGTTGCCAGACTGCCCTCTCGGCGGCGCCCCAGGCGGAATAAGAAGTCGGCACTGGCGGGAGCCTGTCAGGCCCGCGCATCCGTTGTTGGACATAGGCAGCGCATAGATCCTGAACAAACACACCGAGCGTCCAGCCATCGGCGATTGCATGGTGAATCGCGAACACCATTAGCTGGTCATCAGGCGTCCGTCGAAAGACGTGTACTCGATATAGAGGACCCTGAACCAGATCGAATGGCTCAGAGAAAGTTTGGAGGGCAAGCTCTTCGATTTTCCCAGCCGATGTCCGCGGAGAAATGTCGCGAAACCGCATCACTGGTTCGGCGCGAGCCCGGATCAACTGAACAGGTCCGTTTTTTCCCGGCAAAATCGACAGTCGCAACACCTCCTGTCGATTGACCACCCGTTGTAGGGAAGCCACACAATCTTCCGGAGTGATCAGACCCCGGACATTAATAACACAGCAAATGTGGTTCGAGACATCTCCCGCCGGCGCTGGTGATGTCTCCCACAATTCGCGCTGGGACAAAGTCAGCGGATGCAGACACGTCTCACCACTCGCGAGCCATTGTTTGAAACGAGCGCGTTTATCCTCAGACATTGGGAGTTGCCTCAAGCACGGGTTCGTTGTCGTCGCCTAACAGCCGGCCGATTTCTTCAGATGAAAGTGCGTCAAGGTCGACCTCGACTAAGGAGGTCGCGGGTTTTGCGACTGGCGTCGACCCATTAGCTGGCGTCGTCGGGACGGCCGGCCCAACGCCGCCTAGGTGCCCCGCAATCAAAGGTGCGATCTGCCCGATCGTTCGAGCTCGCATCAGACTTGTCGGCGGCAGAGCGATGCCGATTGCCGCTTCCAGCGAGTTCTCGATTTCGACGCCCATCAATGAATCGAGGCCGAGGTCGGTAAGCGGTTGGTCATCACGCAGCGTGTCTGGCTTTACCCGAAGGACCGATCCGACAACTTCGCGCACGGCCTGGGCGATTACAGTTTCCTTTTCCGCCGGTGCAGCGGACTCGATCCTATTTCTCCAATCGCTCGTGACACCGGCGCCGTCCTGGTTCTCGACCGCCGCGAAGATGCGCTCGAGCAGCGGGTTCCCTTGCATGCCTCGGAAGAATGTTTTCCATTTGGCCCAATCGACTCGAATGGCAGCGACCTGAGCGCTGCCCGCACGAAGTGAGGACTCAACGATCGACAGCACTTCGCTGGGCGAAAGTTCACTGATACCCTGTTTGGCTAAAAATTCGGCGACGCGTTCGTTTCGCGCGACATAGCCTTCTCCGCCGAGCACGCCCCAGTTTATGCTCAAGGCAGGAAGCCCGAGCGCCTGACGATGATGTGCGAGTGAATCAAGGAATGCATTGGCCGCCGCGTAATTGCCCTGCGCAGGATTGCCGAAGATTGACGAAACCGATGAAAACATGACGAAACAATCCAGCGCAATGTCGCGTGTCCCTTGGTGGAGGAGCCAAGCCCCAAGTGCCTTCGGGCCAATAACGCTTGCCATCCGCTCTCGATTGAGCGCAGCGAGCGGCGCGTCGTCGATGAACATCGCGAGATGAAAGATTCCCCGAAGAGGTTGAGCGTTGCCGCCGATTTCAGCCAACAGACGCGCGATGTCGTCAGGCGAGGCGGCGTCGGCTTTTACGATTTGAACTGTGACTTTTCGATCAAGCAGGCTATTAACGAACGCCTCAGCTTCCGGCGTGGAAGCGCCATTCCGGCTGGAAAGCACCAGATGCCGCGCGCCGCAATTGACCAGCCAGTTCGCAATGACTTTTCCGAAGCCTCCGAACGCGCCGGTAATGAGATAGCAGCCATCCGACTTGATTTCGAACTTCGATGCGATGGGTTCCCCGCGCCGCGGCACAAATGTTTCCGGGAACGAAACGACGACTTTGCCGATGTGCTTCCCGCTTGCCATGAGCCGAAAAGCTGAATCGACGTTGTTCGCTGGAAATGCTCGGAACGGCAGCGGACAAAGCGCGCGCTCCTCGACGAGATCAGAGATTTCCGCGAGCATCTCTCTGGTAAGCGATTCGTCCGCTGCGAAGACGGCATCCATCGCGACAACATGAAACGATGCATTGCGCCGCAACGGCCGGAGCGGAATCCGCGAGTTTTGGTAAATGTCGCGTTTGCCGATTTCGACGAAGCGACCGAACTCAGCGAGGCATGCCAGTCCCATTGGAATTGCTTCGCCAGCGAGGGCGTTGAGCACCACATCCACACCGCGACGATCGGTAAGTTCGATCACGGTTTCGGCAAAGTCGCCGCGCCGTGAGTCGATAACATGTTTTACGCCGAGCGTCTGTAGCACCGTCCGCTTGGCCGGGCTGCCGGCGCTGGCGATCACTTCGGCGCCGAGATGATGCGCGATCTGGATCGCGGCCATCCCGACCCCCCCCGCACCGGCGTGTATGAGCACCGTTTCACCCTTGCGTAGTCGCGCCACGTTTTTCAGCGCATGCCACGCGGTCATGAACACGACCGCAATCGTAGCCGCTTCCTCAAAGGACAGATGGTTAGGAATTCGGCGCACGTCGCTGGCACGCGCGATCGTCTGCGTCGACAAGCCGAACACCGCCAGACCGAAGACCCGATCGCCGGGCCTAACGTGCGTTACATCGGATCCGACGGCGGTGATTATACCGCCGACTTCGTCTCCAAAGATGCGCGCATCCGGCGCTTCGCCGGGATATAGCGCGAGAGCCTTGAGCACGTCGCGGAAATTCATGCCCGCCGCCTTAACGTCGATGATTACTTGGCCCAGCCCGCACGCCGGCTGCGCGAAAGGGGCGAACCTCAGAGTATCGAGCTGGCCCCGCTCACGTGATTCGAGCCGTAGCGGCACAGCGGGATCAAGCGTTCGCTCTTGACGCGGATGCCCGCGTTCGAGGCGCTGAACGTATCGCGCCTCGCCGCGAAACGCGACTTCGCGCTCCGATTCGGCGCGCAACAGTTCCCTCCAAAGCAAGTTTGCATCAGCCGCGGACGGCGTCGGCGGCAAATCAATTCCGCGACACGCACAATTCGGATATTCGTTAAGAATAACCCGCATCAGACCGAGAGCGGGCGCCTGCGCTACCAGGGTCGCGCTGTCATCTCGGCCGACAGCTTCCGCGCCGCGCGTGACCGAGTCGATTCGCACTTTGGTCGCAGGCCAAGTGCTATCGAGACTCTGGGCAAGGTGAAGCAGCGCGTCCGTTCCAATCGTCCCATTGCCGTTGATTTGGGTGTCAAGGTTCCAAAGAAAGATGATTCGTTCCGGCGCGCCTTCGCCAGCGTACGCCGCGAAAAGTTTGTGCCAATCTTCCGGCGCTTCGGCTCGTAGCGTAAAGATATCGGTATCTTTCGCCGCGAACGCGGTCCCACGGAAAGCAATTCGGCAACGAATACCTGCCGCGCGCAGGCGTTCGGCTAACGAGGAACCAATGCCTTCCTGGTCGGCAAAAATGAGAAATGATTTTTCCTGAGGAACTCCCACGTCGGGCTCGGAGCCGGCCGGAGCCTGCCATTCTTTGCGCGCAAGAATGGCGATCTGGCCCTCACCGTACGGCCCCATTAATCCTGGCAACGAACTAGTTTCTTTGAAACCGGTTCCGCGAAGCACAGCTTCCCATTGCGAACGTCCAAGCAAGGGATGCACAGGACGCAGATCCCGATCGCTAAAGCGCCACCAACCGCTGGTTAGGCCGAAAACAGTTTCCGTCCACAGCTGAGGCGAGGCCACATCCATGAAAACCAGCGAACCGCCCGGTGCGAGCAGATTGTACAGGTTGTGCAAGGCAGCCCGAATGTCGGCCACCGCATGAAGCACATTGGTGCCGATGATAAAATCGAACGAACCGAGCTCGAACCCCTGTTCGGTCCCGGATTTTTCAAGATCAAAAATTTTGGTTTCAACCTCGGGGAAGTTCGCGAGCTTCTGATGCGCACCCGGGAAAAAACCGGCGGAGACGTCGGTGAATGTGTAGGAGTGCAAGCCGCGCTCCAAAGCCGGGAGTACTTGTGCGCTGAGGCCACCGGTGCCGGCGCCGACTTCGAGAATCCGCAGCCCGCGGCCCTCCGGAAGCACACGGGCCGCTTCCTGCACGGCAGCGGTGATAGCTGCCAGCCAGTGGCTTGTCAGCAAACCGTCGCCATAAAATTGATCGAGCAATTCCGCTCCATTGCCGGCAAACAATACCTGCACGGCGTCGGTCTCACCGCGCAAAATCGAACCGAGTTCGGCACAGTTTCCAGCCACGAGCTGTGCTTCAGGAAGATGACCGGGATGCTGCGTGATGAATCGCCGTTGCATCTCGTTAGCGGATTCAGCAGCAGTTGCGAACGCGGGGTTTGGTCGATAACCGGATTCACTTGATTTTAGCAGGCCGCGCTTGTGCAGTTTCAACATCAACTGATCGAAAACCGGCCGCATCGGCGCGGCGACCCGCAGTGAATCAGCGGTGAAATCAGCGCCGAGGGTTACTCCCATTTCGCGGAGACCCGCACACAATAGCACGGCAGCGAGGTCGTCCTGGGCGGCAATCGCACTTTCAAGGCGCTCACGTCCGCGGGTAGCGAGCACATCGTCAAGCGCGTCTTGCGCAGCGTCGCGCAGGCGGATCAATGGCAGCGGTTCCAACGTCTCCGGACGGGATTCGTTTGGTGCGCGCTGCCAATCTACATGATAGAGAACATCACGGACTCCGCCGATCGCACCCCGACGCACCCCTGCGACACTGATGGCGCGGAACCCGTCCACCAGAACACACGGTTTACCGGATTCGTCAAAAACACCGATTCGTCCCTCGACGAACTCATCCGTGCATTGGACCACGGTGGCGCTTACCCGCGCTGAGGCTCCAGGGGAGCGGAGAAATAGAATTCGGCCAAACCGGACTGGCAATTTGAGTTGCGAGCCGCGCGCTTCGACCGTTGAACGGCCAGCGGAAAAAACGTGTAACGCGCCATCGAGCAGCACGGGATGCAACGGATACTCGCCGGCCCTCGGCGCAATCGATTCAGAAAGAGCCACGTAACCGGACGATTCACCATCCGCGGCGGAAAGCTCGCGAACAGAGCGAAATGTTTCGCCGTATCCGAGTCCCAGATCGCTCAGGTAGCTGTAGAACGCGTCGATATCGACTGGCTTGAGTTTCGAGATAACAGGTTGGATTTCAGTATCGAAACTTGACCCGGTAAAGCCCGACTCGGTCCGTTCGGCGCGCATCGAGCCCACGACATGCAACGACCAGGATTTTCCCTGGTCGAACCGACTCTGGATCGCGAATGTGCGCTCGTTAGGCTCGTAAGAGACCTCGATCTGAATGCCGGCTACAGGTTCCGGCAGGATGAGCGGCTTGCGAATCTCAAACTCCTCGACCACAAACGGTCGACCTTCGAAAAGTTGCGTGCCGGCCTCAATTACCAAATCAACAAATCCCGCGGCTGGAAAAATAACGTGGTTCTCGACTTTGTGATCTTTGAGGAAAGCCATGTGCCGGCTATCCAGCCTGGCGGTCCAGGTGGGCGTCGCGCGCGGCAGCCGCATGTCGAGCATTCCGCTGCCGCCCGATCCGAGGCGGCTTTCGCGCCAGTCAGGAGCTTCGTTCCACCAACGGCTGCGATCCCACGCATAAGCCGGCAAGGGAAGAAGACGGCGCGACGGTGTCATCGCTTTGAAGTCGAGCGCCACTCCGGCGCGATGCAGGTCCATCGCGGCTTCCAGTAGCGAATCGTGTTCGCGTTCCCGACGGACAGAAGAGATCACAATCGGTTTCGATCCGCCACGACTGGCGAGACATTCCGCGATCGAATGAGCGAGGGCGGGATGCGCACCAAGCTCCAGCCAAATATCCACACCAAAGTCAGCAGCCGCATTGATGGCCGGCGCGAATTGAACCGGTTGCCTGATGCCGCGAGCCCAATGCGCGGCGTCACCAGCATCACCGTTAAGACGGTTGCCAGTAATAGTGCTGAACATCGGAATGGTTTCAGGCTGCGGTGCAAGATCAGTCAATGCATCCTCGAGCGCGTCCGCGGCGGGCTGCATCATCGCATGATGAAACGGATGATCTACTCGTACGAGCCGGGTGAAGACACCTTGCGTCTCAAGCTCGGCAAACATTGCTTCGATAGAATGACGCGGACCGGCCAGGGTGAGCGACCGGGGGCCGTTGAATGCGGCAATCGAAATGGTTTGGTCATGCTTGTCGATCAGGGCTTGCGCTTCTTCTTCGGCAAGCCCGACCGCGAGCATCCTGCCTTCGCCGCGCGCGCAACTTTCCATGAATCGCGCGCGTAGAGCGGTGATTCGCGCGCCTTGTTCCAGCGAGAACAGACCGGCAACGCACGCCGCAGCGATTTCACTGACGCTATGGCCAAGAACGGCGGAGGGATGCACTCCCCACGATTTCCACAGCTCCGCCAATCCTAACTGCATCGCAAAAATGGCGGGCTGCGCAATCTCAGTGCGATGCAATTGTGAGGTTTCCTCGGAACGTCCGAGTTCTTCAAGAAGCGAAAAAGTCGCAACGCCACGTAGTGCCGCGTCACACTGCTCGATCACGTGGCGGAAGACCGGCTCATGCTGCATCAGCTCCCGGCCCATGCCCCACCATTGCGGACCTTGTCCGCTCATGATAAACGCGACGCGCGGTGCGCTTTCAGGCCGCGGGGTAAATGAGGTGCGAACCTTCACGCTGTCCTCTTTGATCGCGAATGCGTCGAGCGCCTCGATGAGCTCTGCTATGGAGCGTGCGATGAGCGTCAGCCGATGCGGATGGTGATTGCGCCGCTTGCCGAGTGTGTACGTCAAATCGGGCAAAACCGGTGAATCACCGTTAAGATTGACTCGCTCGTTCAGCCATGAAGCCAACTTCATTGCATAGCCACGAAGTGCGTCTTCTGATCGGGCGGAAAGCATTACCGGCCAGGCGCGCTCGATCCAGGTTTCTGCGTGATCTGCATGCGGAACAGATGGCGGCTCCGCCAAAATGACGTGCGCATTTGCGCCGCCGAATCCGAAAGAATTTACACCGGCCAGCCGTTCACCATCGGTTTCCGGAAACGGCTCGGTGTCTGTCGGGACGCGCAGTTTCAGTTTATCAAAATCGATGTGCGGATTCGGGGAACTAAAATGCAAGCTGCCA
>Ga0126381_100002834_pt1 | contig 18812 bp, 19 predicted proteins | sample PanSoiMetPlot_28_FD_96465 | JGI IMG/M metagenome (GOLD analysis project Ga0126381, IMG submission 96465) | Tropical forest soil microbial communities from Panama - MetaG Plot_28 | ecosystem: Environmental > Terrestrial > Soil > Tropical forest > Bulk soil | place: Panama | collected 2016-02-17
ACCGCGTTCCTCATCGAGAAGGACCCGGGATTCGGCCAGACCCGGCCGGGGCTGACCGTGCCCGGCAAGATCCACAAGATGGGCTACCGGGGCGTGGACACAACCGAACTGATCCTGGACGACTGCAAGGTGCCCGCGAGCCGCGTCCTCGGCGAGGCGCCCGGCCGCGGGTTCTACCAGATGATGGACGGCATCGAGGTAGGCCGAGTCAACGTGGCGGCGCGCGGCTGCGGGGTGGCCCTGCGCGCGTTCGAGCTAGCCGTCGGCTATGCGCGAAGCCGCCACTCGTTCGGGAAAATTATCGGCGAGCACCAGGCCATCTCCTTCAAGCTCGCCGAGATGGCCACCAAGACAGTCGCCGCCCACCAGATGATGGTGATGGCCGCGCGGCGCAAGGAGGCTGGCGGCCAGTCTGACGTCGAGGCGGGCATGGCCAAGTACCTCGCCGCCGAGTACTGCAAGGAGGTCGTCGAGGACTCGCTGCGCATTCACGGCGGCTACGGCTATTCGACCGAGCACGAGATCGAGCGGCTGTACCGTGACGCGCCCATGCTTCTCATCGGCGAGGGCACCGCCGAGATCCAGAAGATGATCATCGGCAGGCACCTCGTCCGCGAATACGACGCCTAGGGCCGAACGCCCTGGTGTGGCATGATCACCCAATGGTGATCGTTGACGCCGGCCGGTTCGAGCGAGCGGCGGACGGAGCTCCCCAGTACCTCGAGCACCTGCGGGTGCCGGCACTGAGTGTGGGGACGTACTCCATCCCGGCGGGCTCGGTAGACGACCAGGAGCCGCACTTCGAGGACGAGATCTACGTGGTGGTGAGCGGGCGCGGCCGGTTCACTGGCGCCGGCCGCACGGTTGAGGTCGGCCCCGGCGTCACGATGTTCGTCCCTGGCGGCGAAGAGCACCGCTTCCACGACATCACCGAGGACATGGCGGTGCTGGTCTTCTTCGCCCCCGCCTACACGGGGCGCGGCTGACAATCAGGCGGCGACGTTCAGCGGGCCGTCCAGGTAGACCACATCGCTCGCGGCCAGCGCCAGCCCAGGCGACAGGCTGTCCCGGCGGCTTACCACCGTGACCCAGACGCCACGGGTGGACAGGCTCCTCGCGGCCTGGCCGAACACGCCGTCGCCCGACGCGATCACGATGTGGGTGAACCTGGCGGCCACATCCTCGTGCAGCAGGACATCAAGCAGTTCGAGATCCGCGCCATCGCGACCGGACCGGACGCGGTACCGAGCGTGCGGCCAGCCCAGTGCCGCATTCAGCAGGCCCTTGTGGCTCATGGCCATCACGACCAGATCGTCGGCGCCGAAGCCGAGCCGCGTCACGTAACAGTCCTGGACTTCTATGACCTGATCCAGGCTCGGGGTTCCAGTCCCGGCGAGGTTCTCGATGTCGACCACGTGCAGCGCGCGGACGGGGTATAGCCGCTTGACAGCCGCCCGCCGGTCCAGCCGCCTGAGGCGCTCGGCCCCCTTGGTGGTCGCTGACACCGCCGGCACCTCCTTCGCGATTCCCCGCTCGCTTAGTGAGCTACCCATGTTTTCCATGCGTCAACCGCATGGGTCCCATGCATCACAGCCATGGATGATGGGTACATTGCTCTGCGTGACGTTGCCCGTGGTCCGTGACGAGCTGATCGCAACGCTGGAACAGACCCAGCGGCTTGCGCGCCAGCTCGCGGATGACGCGCGCGACCATCAGGTGCCCGTTGCTGACCTCGTTGCGCAGGCCACCATGCTGGAACGGCTTGATCAGCGGCGCGAGGAGCTAATCGGCCAGCTCCGGCGCACCGCCAGCGCCGGGATCCGCGCCACCGTGCCGGGTCCGCCGATCCGCGAGGTCGTGCTGCAGGCCCTTGACGAACTGCAGTGGCCGCAGAACGCCGGCTTCCTGGAGGAGTACCTGTGGGCCAAGCGCCAGCTGCAGCTGGAGAGCCGGGCGTTCGCCTCGCTGCGCAGGGACGAGCAGCGCTCCTGGCGCCGTGCCCCGGCATCGAGGACCGCCTATGTCGTCCCGGCGCTGAACCCGGACGGCTCGGCTAACCCCCGCTGGCTCACCAACTCGGCGTGGGACCTGGACCGCCGCGTCATCGCGTCCACGGAGACCGAGCGCCTCCTTGACCTGCGGAAGATTGCCGCGCTGCGGGTGCGCGGCTCGCGCGGCCCGCTCGGCACGCTGCACGAACGGTACGCAAAACAGATCCTGGCGGTCGAGCCGCCGCCGGTTTCTGCGACGCCTGCGCAGACCAGAGCGTGGCGCGCGCGTGTTCACTCGCGCGCCACCGCGCTCATCGACCAGATCCGCGTGCACGACGACCCGCACCGCGAGCGGATCGCGCGGCAGCTAGCGGTCCTGTCCGAGCACGACAGGGTCTGGGGCCGGGAATTAGCCTCAGCCCGATTGGCGCTTAAGGAACGCGAGCGTCCTGGCGTTGAACTCCTCGACGTTCTCGTAGATGGGCGCGTGCGAGCAGTCCTCGAACACGACCAGCTCGGAGTCCCTGATCGCCCCGGTGAGCGGCCCCGCGAACCGTGTCGAGGTCACCGCGTCGTGCCGCCCGAACGTGATCTGGGTGGGCGCCTGGATCTGGCCAATCACCCCAGTCGCATCGTGGGAGAGCACGGCACCGGACTGGCGCAAGAACGCGTCCACCGGCGGCATCGGCCGGCCACGCACGAAGTCGGCGAGCGCGTCGATGTAGTCCGGCTTGGCGGCGTACAGCTCGGGCGTGAAGCACCACGGGAAGATGCCCTGGATAACCATGTCGGTGACGCTGTCCAGGGCCCTGGCCATGGTCCGCCAGCCCTCCACGGCCACCCGGATGTACGGGTCGGTGGCGGTCCAGCTGCTGTGCAGCGACAGCGACTTCACCAGGGACGGGTACTTGGCGGCGAGCCACATGCCGGTCGCCGCGCCGAGCGAGAGCCCGCTGACGTGCGCGCTCGCGATCCCGGCGGCCTGCATGAAGGCCGCCATGTCGTCGGCGAACAGCTCGGTCGTGTAGCTGCCTTCCGGCTTGCCGGACAAGCCGGCGCCACGCAGGTCCACGGTGTAGCAGGTGAAATGCTTGGCGTACTCGGCCACCTGGAACGCATAGCAGGCCTGGTCGGCCGCCAGGTAGGGGATGAGGACGAGCGGCTCTCCCTCGCCCTGCACCTCGTAGTAGATCTCGATGTTGTTCGCCTGCACGGACGGCATCGTCGCCTCCCCTGGTTCCGGCGACCCCACTGCCGCCGGGCTGCTTCTGCGACGATCCTAGAGTTTGCGGGCCACGCCGGCACAGGCGTCAGGTCAGCCTGCGTTCGGCGGCCCACCGGGTGAGCTGGTGCCTGGAGGAGAGCTGCAGCTTGCGCAGCACCGACGACACGTGGGTCTCCACGGTCTTCACCGAGATGTACAGCTCGCGGGCGATCTCCTTGTACGTGTAGCCCTGGGCGATCAGCCGCAGCACCTCGCGTTCGCGGCTGGTCAGCTGGTCCAATTCGGGGTCGAAGGAGGGCTTGACGTCTTGCGGGGACGGCTCGGCGGCGAACGCGTCGAGCACGAACCCGGCCAGCCGGTGCGAGAACACCGCGTCGCCGTCGGCGACACGCAGGATGGCGTCCGCGAGTTCGTCCGTGCTGATCGTCTTCGTCACGTAACCGCGGGCGCCTGCCCTGATCACCGCGATCACGTCCTCGGGCGCGTCGGAGGCGGACAGCGCGAGGAACCTGACGTCGGGGTGCTCGGTCTTGACCGCGGCGATCACCGCCTGACCGCCGCCGCCCGGCAGGTGCACGTCGAGCAGCACCACGTCTGGGTTGAGTCGTTCGATGATCTCGATCGCCGGCGCCACATCCTCGGCCTCGCCGATCACGTCAACCTTGCGGCCGATCTCGGCGCGCACGCCCGCGCGGAACAGGCCATGGTCATCGACGAGCACCACCCGCGGCGGCGTACGGGACGCGGCGCTCATCGCTGACTCCCGCCGGCGGACTGGGCGGACGCCGCGGTCCTCGGCATGGTCAAGGCCACCTTCGTGCCCTCCCCCGGCGCGGAGGTGACGGCCGCCGAACCCCCGTGGCGGCTCATCCGGCCGTGGATCGACTCGGCCAGCCCCTTGCGGTCATCCGGCACGGCGTCCGGATCGAAGCCCTTGCCGCGGTCCCTGACGGCGACCGCCACCTGCTCGGGTTCCACCTCGGCGTACAGCGAGATCACGCTCGCGCCCGACCATTTCGCGGCGTTGACGGTCGCCTCGCGGGCCGACGCGAGCAGCGCGGCCAGGTCGTCGTCGAGCGGGCAGTCCCCGACCGTGACGATCTCCACCGGCACCCCGTGCCTGGCCTCGACATCGCGCTGGATCTGGCGCACTCCTTCGGCGAACGACGCCGCGACGGCCTCCCCGGGCGCGCGGCCCTCGAATAGCCAGGAGCGCAGCTCACGCTCCTGGGCCCGGGCAAGCTGCACGACCTGCTGCGGGTCGCTTGCCCGCCACTGGATGAGCGCCAGGGTCTGCAGCACCGAGTCGTGTATCTGGGCGGCCATGTCGGCTCGTTCCTCCGCCCTGGCCCTGGCCTGCCGTTCCACCATCAGGTCGCGCGCGATCCGCAGCCACCAGGGGCCGAGCAGCAGCACCACACCGCAGATCACGAGGACCGTACCGCCGACCAGCGGGCCGATCAGGGTGATCTTTTGATGCGATGACAGTATCCAGCTGACACCGCCTATCAGCAGCGCGACCGCAGCGATCAGCCGGACCATGGTCCCGCGCCGCATTCGGTTCCCGCCGACACCCAGGCTTTCCAGGGGCTCGACGAGGTGGCGCAGCGCAGCCTGCTCGGTGTCCGACGCGTTGCGCCAGATGAGCACCAGGCAGCCGACGCTGACTACCTGCGGCCAGCCCCAGGCGGCCACCAGCCCGTTGTTCAGCACGCCGATCAAGAGCAGTAGCACGCACAGCACCGAGCCAAGCCCGACCGCGAGCGCGATGCCCACCGAGTCGTGGCGTGCCCTGCTGGCGATACTGCTGCCGCCGGTCTTCGGCGGGATCAGCAACCAGCCGACGAAATAAAGCGGGACCATCGGGCCCTGGGTGAGCAGCGCCACGACCACGATGATGACGCGCACCATCGTGGGGCTGAACCCGATCCACTCGGCGATGCCGGCGGCGACCCCGCCAAGTAGCCGGTCCTCTTCATCACGCCGCAGCGGCCCGCGGTTCCGCCACCGCATCGCCCGGCGGCCACCCCAGGCCGGCCGCCCGTCCCACTCCTGGTCCGCGCGCCAGCCGTGCTCGCCGTGCCAGGCATGGCGGTCGGGCCGTCCAGCCTCGTGGAACTGGAAAGGCGGCCGCGTCGGTTCGCTCGGTTCCCGCACACGTCCATCATCGCCCGACTGACCCCATCCCGGCCATCCGGGCTTTCCCTGATCAGCACCTGACCCTTATCAGGGTCGCCCCGACACGGATCAGGGTTGGCCCAGGGGTCTTCCCGATGCGGCGACGAGGCGCCAGGAGGCACGCTTGAGCCATGGAAACCTTCACGGAAACCACGCAATCGCAGCCCAGGCCGGAGATCCCGGCTAGCCGGCCGCCACTGCGCCGCGCCTACCACGGGCGCATGCTGGGCGGCGTCGCCGCCGGCCTCGCCGACTACCTCGGCGTGGACGTCACGATCATCCGGGTGACCTTCGCCGTATTCGCCTTCCTGGGCGGCGCCGGCATCCCGGCATATCTGGCCTGCCTGCTGCTAATCCCGGAAGAGGGCACCGACGAGTCAATCGCAAGCTCGCTGCTCGACTCCCTGCAGCACGGATCCCGCTAGGAGCAACCGCACCATGTCAAACACGTCAAGCCAGCAGTGGGCACGCCGCATCCGCTACTCCGACCAGCACATCCGCGTCTCCGACGCGGAGCGCAACGCGGTCACTGAGCGCCTCGCGACACACTACAGCGACGGCCGCCTCGACCAGGCCGAGTTCGACGAGCGGGTCAGCAAGGCGATGGCCGCGAAGACCCGCGGCGACCTTGACGGCCTGTTCGACGACCTCCCTGACTCTGAGCCCGCGGGGGCCTCAGGGACGGGCGGGCCGACCGGTCCCGCAGTCCCCTACCGGATGCGCCGCCGCCCATCCGCCCGGCCATTTCTCCTGATCGTGCTCTTCATCGCCCTCATGGTCGCAGTCGGGCACACCGTAGCCGCCATCTACATCCCGTGGTTCTGGGTCGCCGTCATCGTCGCGCTCATCGTGTTCACGAGCCGCTCGTCGCGCGCCCGGCGCGACCGCTAGGCCCCCTGCGACACGGGCTCCGGGAAAACGGCCCCGGAGCCCGTGTCGCGTCTTCGCGTGTCAGGCTGTTACCGTGGCGACGGTCCTGGCGTTTCACGCTCATCCCGATGACGAGGTGCTGCTCACCGGCGGGACGCTCGCCAAGCTGGCGGCCCACGGGCACCGGGTGGTGATCGTGGTCGCCTGCGACGGCGCCATGGCCGAGCCGAACAGCAGGCTGGACGAGTTCCGTACCAGCGCCGCCATCCTGGGCGCCGCGCGGGCCGAGCACCTCGGCTACGCCGACAGCGGCCTCGGCCCGGTCCTCTACCCCGACCCGCCTGGCCGGGTACGGTTCGCCCGGGCCGACACCGCGGAAGCGGCAGCCAAGCTCGCCGCGCTGCTCCGCGAGGAACGGGCCGACCTGCTGCTGAGCTACGACGCCCAGGGCATCTACGGCCACCGCGACCACGTCAAGGTACACCAGGTCGGCGCCGTGGCCGCGAAGCTCGCTGGCGTCCGGGTGCTCGAGGCGACCGTGCCGCGGGAACTGGCCGTGCGGGTGTTCAGCGTGCTCAGCCGCCTCAATGGCCTAGTCACCCGGTACACGGCGGAAGAGGCCCGGTCCGCGGGCACGCCCCGTGCCGCCATCACACACCGGGTGGACGTGCGCCGTTACGCCGCGCGCAAGCAGGCCGCGCTGGCCGCGCACCGGTCGCCAGTATCGGGCAAGGGGCGTGCCGCACGGTTGTTCCGGCTGGCGGTCGCGCTGCCCGTGCCCGTATTCGCGCTGTTCGCAGGCCGGGAATGGTTCGCTGAGCCCGGCGCCGCACCCGGCCCGGTGTTGACCGACATCCTCCGGTCCCGCCCAAGCTAGCCGGACAGCGCCGCGACCGCTCGTTCGGGATACTCCTGACTTGGCCGCTGCGTAGGAAGCATCAGCGTGACCACGAGGCCGTGCGGGGAGGCGAGCGACGCGTGCGCGGTGCCGCCGTGCGCCACGGCGATCTCCGCGGCGATCGCGAGGCCGAGACCGGAGCCGGGGCGCTGCGGCGTTCCGGCGCGGTAGAACCGCTCGAAGATGTGCGGCAGCCGGTCCGGCCGGACACCAGGACCGTCGTCGCGCACTTCGATCTTGATGGCCTGCTCGTCGCGTGACGCGGTGACCGTCCCTGTCGAGTCGCGCGTCGTGTGCACGAGCACGTTGGTGAGCAAGTTGTCCACAGCACGGCGCAGCAGTTCCTCGTCGCCTACCGCGCGCAGGCCGGCGGCGATCCGCGGCTCCCAAGTCCTGGCCGGGTCCGCTACCCGCGCCCGCTCGATGCAGGAATTGACGAGCGCCGTCACGTCGACGCGCTCCAGGCACTGGCGGGGGTGCTGGCCGAGCCTGGCGAGCCGGAGCATGTCCTCCACCAGCCGCCCCATGCGCTTGGTCTCCAGCGTGATCCGGCGCATCACCTCGTCCACCTCGGCCGGGCTGGCCAGGACACCTTGCTGGTATAGCTCCGCGTTGGCGCGCAGCGAGGCGAGCGGCGTGCGCAGCTCGTGGCTGGCGTCGGCGAAGAACCGGCGCATCTGCTCCTGGCCCGCATCCCGTTCATGCACGCCCGCCTCGATGCGAGCCAGCATCCCGTTGAGCGCGGCGCCGAGCCTGCCGACCTCGCTCTTCGTGCTCCCGGCCGCCACCCGGTCGGTTAGGTCACCGGCGGTGATCCGGTCCGCCTGCGCCGCCATCGCCTCGATCGGGCGCAGGCCTCGGCGCAGCACGAGGAAGACGCCGGTACCGATGAGCAGCACGACGGCAATAGAGCCGCAGATGACTATCGATTCGACCCTGCCGATGGTCGTGTTTACTTGGTCCAGGCTGGTGCCGGCGACGAGGGCACCGCCCTTGACATGAATCGACTGGACGCGGATCTCCGTCTTCCCCGGCGGGCCTGCCAGGGTGTGCGAGCCGGGCTTGGCGACGACCTTGGCGGCGGTTGGCGAGAAATTCCAGCCATAGCCGCCCCCAGTCGTGGTGGCGGGCACTTGCAGCGTGACCTGCTCGCCCCGAATGGGCAGGAACACGATGCCGAACGCGCCGAGAGCGGACACGACCTTGGACGGCTTCCCCGGCAGGCCGACCTCCAGGCCGGTCCCGCCGGCGCCGTGCTGCAGCACTTCGTTGCCAGATGACGGCGCCAGAATGCCGCCCAGCTTCGTAGCGGTCAGCTTCAGCGCGACTTTCAGGTTGTCGTCGGTCTGGCCGAGCAGGTACCGGCGCATAGTGGCGACCGCGGCGACGTCGAACGCGACCAGGGCAACCAGCGTGACGACCACAACCCCGGCCATCACCTTGAGGCGGAGCTGGGCGCGCGGCAAAACTTTGAGCAGTGCTTTAGGTCGTCTCATCATCGGGCGCCCCCGAATCGTCTGGGCGTGGCAGCCGCAGGACGTAGCCGACGGCACGCTGGGTATGGATGAGGTCCGGTCCGGTGCTGGCCAGCTTGCGCCGCAGGTAGGCCACGTATGTAGACACGACCGTGCTGGACCCGCCGAAGTCGTAATCCCACACATGGTCGAGAAGCTGGCTGCGGGTGAGCACCCGGCCCGGGTTGAGCATGAAGTAGCGCAGCAGCCGGAACTCGGTGGGCGACAGGTCGATGTGCCGCCCCGCCCGGCTGACCTCGTAACTGTCCTGGTCGAGGGTCAGGTCCGCGAACGCCAGCACCGGATCGGCGGGCGCCGGCCTGGTCCGGCGCAGCACAGTGCGGACACGGGCGGCGAGCTCCTCCAGGCCGAACGGCTTGGTCATGTAGTCGTCACCGCCGATGGTGAGCCCGTTGACTTTGTCTTCCCTGGCGTCCCTGGCAGTCAGGAAGATCACCGGGACGAGGTTGCCGTCCCTGCGAAGCCGGCGGACAATCTCGAACCCGTCGATGTCGGGCAGCATCACATCCAGGATCAGCAGGTCAAACGGGCAGTCACGGGCGAGGCGGAGCGCTTCCGTGCCGCTGCCGGCAGCGGTCACGCCGAAGCCGAGGAACCTCAGTGACGCCGCGACGGCATCGCGCAGGAAGAGCTCGTCATCAACCACGAGCAGCTTCGCACCGACTTCGGCCACCGCCTCATCGCAGCACCGCCGGGTCAGCGACAAGTGAAGGAAACCTGGAAGTTTTATGTGAAGCGGCCGTACGCCGGAATTGACATGAAGCTCACAACGTTCTCGTGCGGCCGCTGCAGATCCGCCCCCCAGGATTGGCTTCCGTCAGCATCCGATCAGGGAGGATCTCGTGACGCAACTGGGCTCTGCGGCAAAGGGGAGCGAGGCTGCTGAAGACGCCCCGGCGCTATCAGCGCACCGGTCGCGGCTCGCCCGCCGCCGCAATGTGCTGATCGGGGTCGGGACCGGCGCAGGCCTATTGGCCGTCGGCGGCCTGATCGGCGCCTCCTTCGTGAAGTCGCCCGCGCAGCTCGCCGCGGACACCGCGCCGCCCGCCGCCACGGTGACCACGGCCCAGGTGGTCTCGCAGATCCTGACCTCGTCCATTCAGATGCGCGGCGTGGTCTACCCGGCCACCGAGTACGACGTGTACGCCAGCGCGCCCTCGTCCAGCGGATCCGCCGGGAACTCCGGTGGCGGCTCGGCCCCGCTCTACGTCTCCAGGCTCGATGTCGGCACTGGCGCGACGGTCAGGAACGGCGAGCAGCTCGCGGAGATCGACGGCCAGCCGCTGTTCGCGCTGACCGGCACCGTGCCCGCGTGGCGCGACCTGACGCCGGGCGAGAGTGGCCCGGACGTGACCGAGCTGCAGAAGGCGCTCGGCTCGCTCGGGTACTACGACGGCTACGACACGCCGGGCTACTACGGCTCCGCGACGGAGTACGCGGTCTATCTGTACTACCAGCACCTCGGCTACACCCCGCCGTCATCGGGCGGTGTGCCGGAGTCGGACGTGGTGTTCCTGCCGTCATTGCCCGCGACGGTGATCGCGGTGAACGGGGCGACCGGACAGCAGCCCGGGCAGCCGTTCCTCGAACTCGCCGCCCGCGGGTCGCTAGCGCTGACCGGCGAGCTGCCGCCCGCATACGCCGCGCAACTGAAGCCTGGCTTGCGCGTGCAGATCTACGACGAGGTGACCGGGACCCGCGCGACAGGGACAGTAGCCAGCCTGGGAACGCCGACTACGACCGTCCCGACCGGGACAGTCGTGCCCATCGGCGGCTCGAGCTCGTCAAGCTCCTCGTCCTCGTCCTCGTCCTCGTCAAGCTCCTCCAGCTCCTCGGACAGTTCGGGATCGACCCCGTTCGTGCCGCTGACCGTCCGCCCGTCCAAGCCACTGGCAGGGGCGCTGAACGGCGAGAACGTGCTGGTCACCGTGGATACCGGGCAGACAGAAGGACCGGTGCTCACGGTCCCGGTCGCGGCGATCGTCTCGACGGCTTCAGGTACCAGCTACGTCACTGTGGTGGGCGCGCGCGGCAAGCGGGCCGAGGTGCCGGTGACCCCGGGCATCTCCGAGAACGGCTACGTCCAGGTCACCCCGGCGACACCAGGAGCGCTTAAGGCAGGCGACGACGTGGTGGTGAGCGGCTGATGAGCGCACCAGTTATCGAGTTGCGCGGCCTGGCGCGGACCTACCCCGGCCCGCCGCCGGTACCGGCGCTGCGTGCGGCCGAGCTGGTGATACACACCGGCGACTATGTGGCCGTCAGCGGCCCCTCCGGGTCGGGCAAGTCCACGCTGCTGCAGCTGCTCGGTCTCCTGGACACGCCCACCGCGGGCACGTACCTGCTCGATGGGCTGGACACGAGCGCACTTGGCGACCGGGACCGGTCGGCGCTGCGCGGGAGCAGGATCGGCTTCGTCTTCCAGTCGTTCCACTTGCTCCCTTACCGGACAGCGCTGGAAAACGTGCTGCTCGCCGAGCTCTACAACCAGACGCCACGAGCCGAGCGCATGCGGCGGGCGGCTGACGCGCTGCGTGGCGTAGGCCTCGGCCACCGGCTCGATGCGCTGCCGACCACGCTGTCCGGCGGGGAGTGCCAGCGGGTCGCGATCGCGCGGGCGCTGGTGAACTGGCCGAGCCTGCTGTTGTGTGACGAGCCGACGGGAAATCTGGACTCCCGCAGCGCGGCCACCGTCATGAGTCTGCTCGACCAGTTGAACGCGGCCGACTTCACGGTCATGGTCATCACGCACGACGCGAACGTCGCGTCGCACGCGGGCCGGACCATCGCGATCAGCGACGGCGTGCTGTCCGAGCGGATCGGAGCCGGCCATGCCTAGCGGACGCACCGGTCTGCCATCGCCGCGCCTGTCCGCGCGCGACACGGCGAGCGAGGCGGTCGCCGGAATCGTCCAGCGGCCGGGCCGGGCACTGCTCACCATGCTCGGCACGGTGCTTGGCGTTGGCGCGTTCGTGGCGGTGCTCGGACTGACCTCGACCGGGGCAGGCCAGATCTCACACCAGTTCACAATCCTCCAGGACACCACGGTGAACGTGCAGGACAACGGCCCGGTCAACAACGTGGCCCCGCCGGGCACCAATCCCGCCATCGGTTTCCCGTCAGACGCGGACGAGATCGCTCAGCACATAACCGGTGTGGTCGCCGCAGGCGTCTGGTGGCCGGTCTCGCTCGCCGATGGCACCAGCTTCACAGGCTCACTGGCGCTGTCCGCCAGCGCCGTGCAAACGGTCAGCCTGGTGGCCGCCTCACCCGGGGCGGTGCGGGCGATGGGGCTGACGATGGTCGCGGGCTCGCCGCTGAGCAGCTACGAGAACGACTCCGCCCAGCACGTCGCGCTGATCGACACGAGCACGGCGAGCGAGCTTGGCATCGCGCCCGCGCGGCTGGCCAGCCACCCCGCGGTGTTCGTCAACGGAGTCGCGTACACGGTCGTCGGCATCTACAGTTCCGCGCAGCGCGTGGTGACCGACGAGAGCGCGATGCTGATTCCGGAGAACACCGCGCTTGCCGACTTCGGTAACCCGGTGCCGGGCATCGGAAACCAGCAAGAGGCGCACCTGGTCGTAGCGACGAAAATCGGAGCAGCGCAGGCCGTCGCCAAGGAGATCGCGGCCGCCGAACTCCCGGCCGACCCGAGCCGGCTGGTAGTGACCTCGCCACCCAACCCGCAGAACCTGCAAAGCGAGGTGACCGGCGATCTGGCCAGCCTGTTCCTGGTGCTCGCACTGATCAGCCTGCTGATCGGCGCCGTCGGCATCGCGAACACGACGCTTGTCGCGGTGCTCGAGCGGACCGAGGAGATCGGCCTGCGCCGCGCCCTAGGAGCCCGGCCGCGGCACATCGCCGCCCAGTTCCTCGCGGAGGCGGCCATGCTCGGCACGCTCGGCGGGCTGGTCGGCAGCTGCATCGGCACCGCGGTGGTGGTGATCTCCGCGGCGGCGAAGGACTGGACCGCCGTGCTCAACCCCGCGTACACGCTGCCAGCCCCGCTGATCGGCACGGTCGTCGGCGTGCTCGCGGGCGCCTATCCGGCGCTGCGCGCCGCCAGGACGAGCCCGCTAGCGGCCTTGCGGACCGCCTGACCCGGGCACTCAGGTGAAAGGAACGACAATGCGCACCCGTACCGGCATCGGCGGCCTGCTGATCGGCGTCTGCTGCGCAGGCCTGGCCGCGTGCACCGCGGCCGCCTCTTCTGGGCCTGACGTGACCGTGACCGATCCCAGCGTGGGCAGGCCGGCGCCACCGGATTCGGTCCAGGCGGCGCTGACCCGGATGGCGTTCACCCCGTACGCCGCACTCGGCCTGTCCAACAACGACGGGCTGGCGCCCGGGGAGTCGACCAACCAGCTCAGCAGCGCGTGCATGACGGCCGCCGGCTACCCGAGCAGCAGCGGCGCAGTCCCGTTCAGCGTCAGCCTGTCCGCCGCCGGTCTCGCGTTCTCCCAGCCCTGGGGGGCGTGGGGGTACCTGGGGATCGCCGACGCGCAGCAGTGGGGTTTCCTGCTGCCGCCGGGCTCGGCGCTGAGCTCGCTCGGCCTCGATGTCCCGCCGCCTGACAACAATCCGGCAAGCCTGCCTGCCGGAGAGCAGACCGCGATCGGCAAATGCGCCACAATCGTCGGCAACTTCACCAATGCGGTGGACAACGGACCGCTGGCCGAGATTCAGACGCTAACCAACGACATCTACAACGACATCCTGCGCAATGGGCAGGTAAGGAGCGCCACGAAAGCGTGGTCCGCGTGCATGACGAGGAACGGGTACACCTACGCCGACCCGCAAACCGCGTTCAAAGACGAGATGCGAAACCTCTTCGGCGGCGGCCAGGGCGGCGCCAAGCACATACGGATCGGCGGGTCGTCGGTGAGCACCACCCAGAACCAGGCGCAGATCGCGATGGCTGTCGCCGACGCGAACTGCACTCAGTCCGTGGATCTGGCCGGCATCTACTTCGCCGTGCAGGCCGACTACGAGCAGCAGATCGTGAACGCCAACCAGCAGGCGCTGACGGCGGCGGTACATCAGTTCCGCGCCGACTACCAGCAAGAACTTAGCAAGCTGCCGCAGCTCCTGAGGACGACGAAGGCCCAGCCGTTCAACAAGCCCGGGGTGGTTCAAGGCGATGGCGGGAAGTCCGCAACGACGCGCAGGGCCAGCCCGTAGACGGCGCACATCGATAGCCCCAGCACGAGCAGGGCCGGCCCAACCGCTCGCGCGCCGACCGCCCCGATGACCAGCCCGATCCCGGACGGGAGGGCGGCGCTGCCGACGGCGGACGCGGCCGTTTGCAGGCCCACCGCCGCGGCGGCACCGCCGTCCCCGACGCGGTCCGCCGTGGTCAGGGTGAGCAGCGGGAACACCGGCGCCGCCGCCAGCCCGAGGAGCATCATCCCGGCGACCGCGACGGCCGCCGGACCAGGCACGGTCATCAGCGCGGCGCCAGCCGGCACCCCGGCCACGGCCACGGCGAGCACGCGGGACGCCCCGGCGCGTTCGGCCACTGGCCCGAGCAGCACCCGCCCGGCGAACATCATCGCCCAGTACGCCGCCACCGCCAAACCGCCGGCCTCGGCCGGCAAGCCTCGCCCGGACGTCAGGAACACGTAGCCCCAGATCCCGGCGCCCACCTCGATCCCGGTCTCCACTGCGGTGAACGTCACCGCGGCGAGTCTGCTGTGCTTCCCCGGTCGCCTCCGGGCTCTTTCGGGCTCGCGGGAGGGCTCCCAGGCGCGCCGGCACATGGCGAGCAGCCACGTGATGGCGCCGATGACCGCCGCCATCGACGCCAGCGCCCCGCGCCAGCCCGCCCCCGCGGCCAGCAGCGCGGTGACAAGCAACGGCCCGATCGTCGCGCCCAGTCCGTAGCTGGCGTGCATCCAGGTGATGTACCGGGGGCCGAAGCGCCCGGCGGCATAGACATTGAGCGCGGCATTGACAATCCCGAAGCCCACGCTGAAAGCGGCGCTGCCGACCGCGAGCAGCCACAGCGCGGACGCGGCGGATTCCATCGCAAGCGCCGCGGCCATCAACGCGGTACCGAAGGCGAGCAGTGGCCCTTCGCCGGCTCGTGCCATGATCCGCCCGGTGGCGGTGCTCGAGACGACCTGGGCGGCGACCCCGGTCGAAAGAATGATCCCGAGCGCGCCGACCGGCTCATGGATGCTGACACGCATCGACGGCCAGAGCATGCCCAGGGTGGACCCGGGCAGCGCGACGCCCAGATAGGTAATGCAGGAAAGAAGAAACGGCGGCACGGCCAGGAAGCCCTTCGACGGAAGGGTGCTGCATCGCGAGCAGCACGCTGTGACAAAACTTGCGGTCAGAGCGTGCGTGGTTAGCCGGCCACCTCAACTCCTAGACGGTGTCATGTATCTGCCGTGCATCCTATCTGTACGGATAAGCTGCTGCCGGGGAAGATTGCTCCAGGGTTGGGGCTGTGGTCACCGGGGGTGCCGCCAGCCGCGGCAACGGGTCACAACGGGACGGGATGCCATGAGTTTCTGTACACGATGCGGGCGCGCCAGGAGCGGCGACGCTCGCTTCTGCACCGGTTGCGGCGCAACATTCCCCGAGGACGGAGCCGCTGCGACTTCGCTCGCCATGCAGCCGGGCGAAATGCCGCCCGTCGAAGCGCCGCCGCCTCTCGAAGCACCGCCGCCTGTTGAGGCGCTGACGCACGTCGAAGCGCTGCCCGTCGAGGTGACGAGGGCCGAGCCGGTGGTCACCATGGAACCACCCGCCTGGTCGCCGCAGACGCCCGCGCCGGCCCCCGTCGAGACGCGGGCGGAGGGCTTCTGGACCGCGGCCGGCGGCGAGTCATCGCAGTCGCAGCCGGAGACCCGCTGGGACACGGCATTCCACCGAGGCCAGGACGCGCCGTTCCCGACGACGCCGCCGGTGGAACCGCCGCCGCCGACGCCGAACCTGCCACCTCCCGCCTACGGCATCACGCCGAGCCCGACAGTTACTACCTACGGCATGCCGCCTGGCCAGCAGGCGCCAACCTACGGCGCGCCGCCGGGCCAGCCAGCGTACGGCTCCTCCTACGGCGCGCAACCGGGCCAGCCAGCATACGGCTCCGCCTACGGCGCGCCGCCGGGCCAGCCGGCGCCGGCGTATGGCCCGCCGGGCCAGTCCGCACCCGTGCCGGGGCCGTGGTCGCCGGCGCCCCAGCAATACGGGGCACCTCCCCCGGGGCCTGGGCGCAGGGGCAGGACCGCGATCGTGATCGCGGGCGTGGTGGCCGTGCTTGTCGCGGGCGGCGGCGCGTTCGCCGCGGTCACGCTGCTGACCGGCAAGCATCACCCGGGGTCCGCGCCGTCGAGCACCCCGACGATCCAGTCGTCAGCCACAACGCCATCCGCGAGCGCCTCGTCCTCGCCGGCCGCCTCGTCGTCGCCCACCGCGTCGCCGACCGCCAGCCCGACTGGGTCCCCGACGCCCTCGGGCGTCGCTGCCGGGACCGGCGTCGAAGGCAACCCCGCCGAGCCCGGCGTGGTGGCGTTCCTGAACAGCTACTTCGCCGCGATCAACGCCCACGATTACGCCGCCTACAACGCCCTGCTCGACCCGCAGCTGCAGAAGAACAACTCGCAGTCGACTTTCGACAGCGGCTACGCCACGACCAAGGACTCTGCCGAGACGCTTACCCGCATCGCGGACACCGGCGGCGGCGGCGAGGCAGCGACGGTGTCGTTCACCAGCCACCAGAACCCCGCGGACACCCCCACCCACACCGAGTGCACAAGCTGGACGATCACCTTGTACTTGGAGCCGAACGGCACCGGCTACCTTGAAGGCCCGCCGCCGGCCGGCTACCACGCCTCCTACCAGGCCTGCTAGCGTTCGGCGCAGGAGGACCCATGGTGGTGCCGCTCGCCGCCAGGTGGGTCGCGGCGGCGTTCGGCGCGCTGCTCGTGCTCACCGCGTGGAGCAGCGTAATCGGGACGCTTATAGTGCCCAGGCCGGTCGGCTCCTGGCTGACCCGCTGGGTGGACCGGGTCATCATCACCGCGTATGGCCTGGTGACCAAGGGCATCGGCGAATACCGCAGACGGGACCGGATCCTCGCCACGCAGGCGGCGGCGATCCTGGTGACTCAGCTCGTCGCCTGGCTGGTGATCATCTTCGCTGGTTTCTCACTCGTGCTCTGGCCGGTCGCGAACCGTGGCATCAGCTCCGCCTTCACCGAAGCGGGCTCGTCGCTGTTCACCCTCGGCTTCGCCGAGCCGCCTGGCGCGGCCCCGGCCGCGCTCGTGTTCGCCGCGGCGGCCAGCGGCCTGGTGGTGGTCGCGCTGCAGATCGGGTACCTGCCGACGCTTTATTCCGCCTTCAACAGGCGCGAGACAGAGGTCGCGCTGCTCAATGCCCGGGCTGGCGTCCCCGCGTGGGGCCCTGAACTGCTTGCCCGCACGCACTACGCGCTCGGCTCGGGCGTGTCGGCCATCGACACGCTGCCAGAGCTGTACACCCGGTGGGAGCGGTGGGCCGCGGATGTCGCGGAAAGCCACACCACGTACCTGCCGCTCGTCCGGTTCCGCTCACCGCTCGGGTTCTCCTCCTGGGTGATCTCACTGCTCGCGGTGCTTGACTCGGCGGCGCTCATCCTCACGCTCTCCCCGGACGATGCGCCCACCGTGCCCGCCAGGCTCTGCCTGCGCGGTGGCTCTCAGTGCCTTGGCCGGATCGCCCGTGCGCTCGGCTTTGACGTGCCGGTGGAGGCCGACCCGGAGGCCGGTATAGGCCTCAGCTATGAGGAGTTCCTCGACTCGCTGGGCCGGATGCGCGAGGTCGGCTTTCCGATGCCGGTCGACCCGGCCAAGGCGTGGCCGGAATTCAAGGGCTGGCGGGTCAACTACGAGCGAGCGGCTTACGCGATCGCCGAGGCGGTCGACGCGGTGCCCGCCATGTGGTCCGGACCGCGCCACCAGCCGACGACGCCGATTGCGCCGTACCGGCCGCCGATGGGCCGCACCAAGCACGCGCCCTGACAGGATCACGGGCCGGCGGCCATACATGACTCGTCATTAATTTGGGGTATGCTAGACAGCATGAGCGGGATCTGGCTCACCAACGACGAGCAGCGGGCATGGCGCACCTACCTGCGGATGAGCACGCTGCTGCCCGCCCAGCTGAACAGGCAGCTGATGCGTGACTCCGGACTCACTCTGCCGGAGTACGAGGTGCTGGTCCAGCTCAGCGAGGCGCCAGGGCAGCGGCTGCGCCCGTTCCAGATCTGCGACGCGCTGAACTGGGAGCAAAGCCGCCTGTCCCATCAGCTCACCCGCATGCAGCGCCGCGGCCTTGTCGGCAGGCAAGAGTGCGAATCCGATGGGCGGGGGGCCTTTGTGGTCCTCACCGAGGCCGGTGCCGCCTCGATCGATTCGGCCGCTCCCGGGCATGTTGCTGCCGTCCGCCGGCTGATGTTCGACCGGCTCAGCGACGACCAGCGTGCGGAGTTCGAGCGGGCGTGCTCGGCCATCGTCGAGGCCCTGACCGACCGGGAAAGCTGACCGCCCTACCTCGACTGGCCGCTGGAGCTGCCGTTGCTGGTGCTTAGTGCCGGGTTGACGGCGGGCGGGCTCGGCACACTGGAGGCAGGCTCCTGGCCCTGCGTGCCCTGGCTGGCCAGGCCGGGATCAAGCAATCGCCACAGGTGCGAGTCGGAGTCACCCGGTCCCGGGGCCTTCCGGAACAGGTCAGTCACGTACGGACCACAGTACTGTGGCACCTTCGCCAGACTGCCGGCCGCCTTGATTAGCTGCTGAAGATCGGCCGACTCCGTCGTCAGCCTGGCCTTCCAACCCGGGCCAGGGATGTCAGGGTGCCGCAGGAATGCGTAGAAGGGGTGGCACAGCGCAGTCTGCGGCGGTGGGGCCGAGTGCGTGGGGGTCGCCGTCTGCCTGGTGGTCGCCTCGGGCGCTCCGTTCCCCTGCACTTGCGGGGACGCGGAGTTGTGCCCGCCATTGGCCGCTGCCGGTGGTGTCGATTTTGGCGTGTGCTCGATGCGGCCTGACAGGCTGACGCCGACAGCCACGAGGATCAGCACCGCTGCGGCCGCGATCATCACCGCTCCGGTCCGTCGCACGGGGCGG
>Ga0126381_100002835_pt1 | contig 18811 bp, 13 predicted proteins | sample PanSoiMetPlot_28_FD_96465 | JGI IMG/M metagenome (GOLD analysis project Ga0126381, IMG submission 96465) | Tropical forest soil microbial communities from Panama - MetaG Plot_28 | ecosystem: Environmental > Terrestrial > Soil > Tropical forest > Bulk soil | place: Panama | collected 2016-02-17
CACATACGCAAGGTCCAGCGCCGCCGATCCAGCCCGCCTGACGCCGTGTGAACGCAGCGTGAACTCGTGATAGAAGTGGATGTTCGGGCTCTGGTGACGCTTCCGGCTCGGAAACCCCGTAGCTACCAGCGCCTCTGCCAATTCGGCGGTGCCTGACACCTTCGTTGTCTTGCCGTTCAGGGTCGCACCCTGTCCGCGTTCAGCTGCAAACAGCTCATCCCTCAGGGGGTCATAGATCACGGCAGCCAGAAGCGTGCCGTCTTCATCCGACGCCAATCCAGCCCTGCGTTGCTCGAGCCCCAGCGAGACACAGAACTGCGGAAAGCCATGGGCAAAGTTTGTTGTCCCGTCCAACGGATCGACGTACCACCGGAACTCCTGCTCCATCCGCTCGCGGGTGCCTTCCTCGCCATAGATCCCGTGCTCCGGAAACTCCTCGCCAAGCCGGCTCCGGATGAGCTTCTCCACGGTCCGGTCAGCCACCGTGACCACGTCCACGTCGCCCTTGTACTCCGTGGCCACGCCCTGCGCGTAGAACTCGCGCAACCGCGCGCCGGCCTCGCGGGCAATCCCGGAAGCCTTTGGAGTCCACTTCATCGTTGTCGGATTTGTCGCAGCAGCCGCCTCGTTCACTCGGCGCCCTTCGGGTTCAACGAGTCCCCGTTGCCGCTGTTGCGGGGCGCGCGCCTCTTCCCGGCCTCGGTAATCGTCTCAATCTGGTGCTTATAGATGAACAGGTTCGGCTTGCCCTCGCGCGTCAGGCGCAACATGCCTTCGTCAAAGTATTCAATCCAGCCGCGCACGATTTCGCCGCCGCGCAGCTTGACTGCGACTTGAACCTGGCGTTCACTCAGCGAACGCAGATAGAGGGCCTCTTGACCTGTCTCGCCCGGCGGAGGCGTCTTCGCATGCCGGCGTGTCGGTACCGAAGGATTCATAATTGCCATTTTAGATGCAACAAATACGGGACACGTCTGTGGGATTCTGTGAATCAACTCGTCTCGACATACCGTTGCAAGTCAAACTCGAATCCCGCCTCAGTTTCAATTCAATTCCCTGTCGTGCCGGCCTTTCGCACCAGGGTGAGTAGTTGCTGATCTGCCGTTGCGACCTTCTCGTAGAAATCGTGAAGATCCCGATACGCATCGGGGCCCAATATCGTGTAGTTGCACACAAGGGTCCGGGTCACCGTAACCCTGCCTTCTCCCGAGGTCGATGTAATGCCCATTGCCTGTTGAGGCCACCCCGGTCGAAGTCCTTATATCCGCCTCCGGAATTTTTCCGCAAAAGGCGGCCCAATTTGGCACAGGACTAGTTCCGCAGCGTAACTCTGGCTTGCCGACCACTCGGCCAGAATGCCGAGAACGTCGTTCCGATTCGCTTTAATTGACTGTCTTTTCTAACAGTTGCTCTGCGCATTCCCGCTGGGTATCGTTTTTTTAACGGAAAGGGACTCTTTTGATGAACTGGTGGAGTTGTGTCTTGATCCGTGGGAGTCTACTCCACTCCCGCACGGTTATCCGCAATGTGTGGATAGCTAGCTACGGGCAATAGCTCGAACGTACCGACTGGAGCCACGTTTCCATGGCAGACGGTCATGCGCCCAAGGCAGCGAATCTGGCAGCTGGGATTCTATTCCTGCGTGGGGAAGAGAGACGCCTTCAAGGGATCATCGCTTCTAAGCTTCCTTCTCAAGAAGTTCGCGCAAAAGCACGATTTGCGCTGACAAAGATACGAGAAGAGCTTGAGCCCTACCTCCGGGAGCGGATCGGTCCGAACAAGCCAACCGAAGAAGTTCTGGCCATGGCGAGTTCTGATCGCGATATTGCGAACTCGCGCCAGAATCGCCCATCGATGGATGGAGGGTCAGTAGTGATGAAGATCAGTGCTCGGAATGTTCTTCTTGGGACGGTCAACGGAATAATGAAAGGAGCCGTGAACGCGGAGATTGTCCTTTCACTTCTCGGTGGTGAGACCATCGTTGCCGTCATAACCAACGCAAGCGTTGACCGGCTAGGATTAAAACCAGGCATGGACGCATTTGCCGTTATCAATTCGTCGGATCTCATGGTGGGCAAAGGCTTGGAGAATGCGAGGCTGAGCGCCCGGAATGTCTTCGCCGGGAAAGTCGCGGAGTTGCAAGAAGGCGCGGTGAACAGCGAGGTTGGAGTCTGGTTGCCGGGTGGTACCAAATTGATCTGTTCCATCACCAAAGAGAGTGTTCAGGCTCTCGATTTGAAGCAGGACGATCAAGTGAGTGCCGTGGTGAAGGCGTCCCACGTTTTGATCGGGATCTGATTATGGTTTGACTTCAATCACGGTGATTGAGGTCAGATTCCGAACCCATCGGGCAGGACGCTTTTCCTCGCTTGAAACCATCTTGAACAATCCGTCCTTGCCAAGTTTCTGTCCACCGACCGAATCAGCCACAATTACGTCGCCTGCGCGAATCGAGGGATCAACTTCAGCAAGGGAATAGAGCACCTTGTAATGATCGGTCCCTTCGGCTACCACCCCAATCAAAAAGAGCTTGCCTCTAACTTTCTCTCCAATGGGCACGCCAGCTTTACCGAGCAAGTCGGCCAAAGGTACGCCAGAATATGTTTCATTAGCCTTTGTGTGACTGTTGTATACGGAAACGGATTTGTGCGGCATCGCAGCAATGTCCTGGGGCGTGAGGATCATTGACTTGGCGTCCAATGCTTTGATCGTCAACTGCTCCGAGGGAACGGTCGGTCGAGTGTGATCCATGTCCTGCCCGACCGCATTTGTTGTCGCGAGACTGAGGACGAGTGCCATGATCGAGACCACGAAAGCTTGAGAGAAGGATTGGACTTGGCGATTCATAGCGCCATTCTAACGTGCGATGATAAGCCGGATTCGCTGATCCGCCGTGCCGTAGCCTTCTTTTTGGGACCTGAAAAAATGCTAAAAGATTAGTCGATGGCATGCCAGAAACAAACCCTGACGCCACGGGAGACTTCCCGCATTCCCGGGATAAGTTATCCCACGATCAAAAACTGGATACTGTCCGAGAAACTGAAAACCTTCAAAACGCCGGGGGCCATCATCGCCTGGATTTCAGAAGCCTCAGGCCGTTCCTGGGAAGAGACGCACCGAGGTCTCACGAGGAGTCCCGCGCGAGATACCGTCGCGTCAGTGGAAGGAATCAGCTCGCGGGGAAGGTTGTCAGCCTGAGGGTCGTGGGGCTGTTGGCCGAGGTTGTTCTCGCCGTCGAGGACGCCAAAGTCACGGCAATCGTAACGGCGGAAGCCGTGCGAGAAATGGGTTTGAGAAAAGGTGACTCTGCCGCCGCCTTAATTAAGTCCATGAACGTAATGATTGAACGGCTTGATGACTGATGGCATTGATATTCCGCTTTATTTCAATTTGGGCGTTTTCTTGACTATACGATTCATTCCATCTAAATTCGAGATTACCGCAAGCCTTACAAGCCCTTTCCCATTTTGGCTTGTCTGATCTTCGAGTACGAGTCCGCACGATACCGCGCCAAGTCCAGCTGTCCTGGAGATCCAATGCTCAAGCGACGCCTTCTTTCCGCAATTGTTTTGTTTCTCTCGTCTCTGATTTCTCTTTCCACATTTGCTCAAGTCTCGGCGAGTTTGTCAGGCCGCATCACTGACCAAACTGGCGCTGCGATTTCGGCTGCAACGGTGACAGCAAACAACATGGAAACTGGAATCTCTCGAAGCGCTCTCACCGATCAGTCAGGTCGCTACCAACTACAGGAGTTGCCGATTGGACATTATGAGGTCCACGCCAGCAAAGCGGGCTTTGCTGATGAGATTCGCAAAGGAATATTCCTGGTTATTGGTCAGGATGCAAGAGCCGACCTCGCCCTCCAGGTAGGACAAGTGAAGCAACAGATTACTGTTACCGAAAATGTCCCCGTCGTGAATTTCTCGACGCAGGATATTTCGGGGCTGGTCGGGGAACAGCAGGTAAGAAACCTCCCGCTCAATGGGCGCAGCTATGATCTTCTGCTCACGCTGAATCCCGGCATCGTCAACTTCACATCGCAGAAGACAGGCGGTATCGGGGTGTCAAATTCGAGCACGGGAAACAACTTTGCCGTCTCAGGAAACCGACCCCAGCAGAACCTGTTTCTGCTCAATGGCGTCGAGTTCACCGGCGCCGCAGAGAACAACATGCAACCGGGCGGTCCCAGCCAGCAGCTATTGGGCGTGGAATCAGTACGGGAATTTGATGTGCTTCGCGATACCTACGGAGCCGAGTACGGCAAGCGGCCCGGTGCGCAGGTGATCATTGTTACGCAATCAGGCACGAACCAGTTGCACGGCTCAGTCTACGAATTTCTGCGCAACAATGCGCTCGATGCCCCGAACTACTTTGATCAGGGATCGGCGCCGCCATTCCAGCGAAATCAGTTTGGAGCCGCACTGGGCGGACCCATTAGGAAAGACAAGGCATTTCTGTTCGGAAACTATGAAGGCTTCCGCCAGAATCTTCACCAGACCTCGGTTGCGTTTGTCCCCGACTTGACTTCACGAGCGGCAGCCGCGCCCAGCGTGAAACCCCTTCTGAACCTCTGGATCACACCCCCTGCGAACGCCCCCGCCTTTAACGGAATCGCCCAGGTCTTCAGCAGCCCTCTTCAAACCATCCGCGAGGACTACGGAACAGCACGGTTCGACCTGACACTCTCAGAGAGAGACAACTTCTCTGCGGTATACACCATCGACGACGGCGGCGACGTTACAGCGACGATAGCCAATCCATACAGCACCGACATTCTGAATCTCCGCGAGCAAGTGCTGAGCCTCGATCAAACGCATGTTTTTTCCCCTTCCCTCAACAACGTCGCTCGTGTGGGCTACTCCCGCGCCAACTACTTCTTTACTGGTGAGCCAACGCCTGGTACTCCGGCAGCTCAGGTCCCGGGATTCATCAGTGGACGGCAAGTTGGCGCCGTGGTCGTTGGCGGAAGCGCGGCGTCGAATCCGCAGGCTCAGATCGGACTTGCCGGAAGCAACAACGGCAGCAATCTGCCGATCGTGCGAAACCTCTACACCTATGAAGATCGTGTTACCTGGTCGCATGGTCGACACCAATGGAGCTTCGGTGCGTGGTTCCAGAACTTCCAATCCAACGAAATCATCAATCTGAGCCAGTATGGTCAGGCGACGTTCACCAGCCTGCAAACATTTCTCACCGGGACCACCAGCAGTTTCCTCTATAGCCCGGCGCCCACAAAAATGAACTGGCGCTCTCTGTTTGGTGCGGTGTACGCCCAGGATGTGATTCGCCTAAATCCGAAGCTGACGCTCAGCCTCGGGTTTCGCGGCGAGTTTTCTACGGGCTGGAATGAGGCTCACGGCCGCGCCGCCAATTACACATTCACGAATGGAGTCATCTCTAGCCAGCCGCATATCGGCCATAGCGCTTTCACTGAGAACAATGCCAAATTCCTCGCCCAGCCGCGAGTTGGGCTCGCATGGAGTCCACGTAGGGATAGGACGGTTGTCCGTGCAGCATTCGGCATGTACAACCAGTTGCTCGACGATCTCGGATATAGGATGGATCAGAACGCGCCGTTCAATCCGACCTACAGCATCGCATCCCTTGCCGTATCGAAACTGCCAATCAACCCCACGGCTCCCACGCCCGCCAACGCGCTCCTTGTACCTGGGGGAGTTCAACCCGACGCGAAGATGCCGACTTTGATTTCGTACTCGTTGCGATTTGAGCAGGAGCTGACGCGCAACATGTCGCTCACGATTGGATATGTCGGGTCGCACGGCTACCATCAACTGATCGGCATCGATGGTAATACGCCGTTCCCGACAATCTGCCCCGCATCGCCCTGTCCGGCTGTGTATCCGGCAAACTTTCCCGACCCCCTGTCAAATTCGCCTGTCCCGGCTGGATCGTTCTACATCAAGCAGGGGACGCCGAAGGCGAATCCGACACTCGCCAACACGTGGACGTGGTTTTCCAAAGGCGACAGCAACTACAACGCGCTTCAGGTCGATGTGAATCATCGCTTCAGCAGTGACCTCGCGCTTCGTGGTGTATACACGTGGTCAAAAGTACTCGATAACGGAGATTCTCTGAATCAGACGACGGCGGGAAACGCACCGGGCCTTGTCTCGAATCCCGAAAACGTGCACGCCGATTGGGGACCGGGCACTTACGATGTCAGAAACATCGGCGTGATCAGCGCCATCTACATGCTGCCCTTTGGCAACGGTAAAGCCTTTGCGAATGGCTTGCATGGCTTTGCAAACGGCGCGGTGAGCGGATGGTCCGTGAACAGCATAGTCACATTACAGTCGGGCTTCCCGATGACACCGCAGCTCAGTTACAACCCATCGAATAACGGCGATACGCGCAATCCAGTAAGGCCGTTCGTGAATCCCAACTTCCACGGACCTATCATTCTTGGCAAACCTCAACAGTGGTTCAATCCAAGCGCCTACCTCGCTCCTCCCGCCAACAGCGGATTCTGGGGCAACCTGGGCAGAAATACGCTAACAGGCCCTGGTTTGGGAACCTGGGATTTTTCCGCAGTCAAAGACACCAGGATTCAGGAGCGCATGTCCGTCGAGTTTCGAGCCGAAATCTTCAATCTGCTCAACCGTTCCAATTTCAACACTCCGAATCTGATCGTCTTTACACCAACTGGGGTTTCGGGAACGGCTGGAGCTATCACAAGCACTTCAACCACATCGCGGCAGGTTCAATTTGCGTTGAAGCTCCTGTGGTAGCCATCTTGGGGCAGCGCCTATGCACATTTATCTCGGCGTGTTCTGCAAGACTCCCCACTGCGTGAACATTTGCGCTCTCAAATGCTTCGGAGAGGACGGGGGACGAATTGGTTCTGAAGGTTTAATGCCGACGAGCTTCATATATGAATGCGCGCAATGTCACCGAGTGCATCGCTATGAGCGGGAAGGAAATCCGGTGACGATGCGGTGACTAACGATGCTAGAAACGAGTCCTAGCCGGTCCAAGGCTGTCATGTGTCTAGTTATCCGAACCCGCATGGAACCCGCTGATTCGGGCACCCTTGTCTATCTGATTCCTGGCTGTCCTCTCTGAATTCTTGCACTCGCAATGCGAGCGCAAAGTTGTGACTATTGGAAAAACTACTCTGACCTCAACGCCTCGACGGCGTTTACGTTCGCGGCACGCATTGCCGGAATCGCGGCTGCAATCACGGCCGCGGCAAGAATCGTGAGCGCTGACGCAATGAATGCCAGCGCACCGGGCTGATGAAGCTCCGTGATGTACTTCCGCGCGACCTCCGAGAGACCGAAGCCGATCACCACTCCAGCCCCAACGCCGATCCCGGCGATCACCAGGCCCTCGACCAGCACATCGGTCAATATATTGTGTCGCTGAGCTCCAAGCGCCATACGGATTCCAAACTCGCGCGTACGGCTGCTGACTGAGAACGCAAGCACACCGGCAACACCCACTACGGAAATCAGCAGCGCCACCAGAGCGAACCCGCCAAACACAACGGCATTGAGCTTGTCCGGTGTCAACACCTCCGCGCGCACATCGCCCAGCGTACTGGCCTTCTCCACAGGCTGGTCCGCCGACATCTCATGAATCGTGCGGCTGATCGCCGGCACCAGCGCATAAGGGTCCGGATGCGCACGCACGAAGAGGCGTCCGCCTGCCCATTCCTGCTGGATCGGCTGATAGATTGTCATGGCCGGCGCGGGAATAATGTTCTCATCGTCGAAGTCCGGTACCACGGCAATGATGCGCCGTGGCTCCGTGCTCATCCCGATGAACTTCATTACCCCGTCTGTCCACCACATCTTGCGATTCAGCGCGTTCTGCCCAGGATAGAGCAGATTCGCCAGGCTCTGGCTGATGATCACAACGCGCTCTGAACCCGCCTTGTCGCCGTCATTGAAGTCGCGCCCAGCAGTGATCGGGACTCCAAATGTCGCAAAGAAATCCGGAGAGACGGAGCGAAACTTTGCACGAAAATCCTGGCCGTCCTCGCGGTGCGCACCCTGCGCAGCAAATGTGAAGCTGAGGTTCAGACCGCGGTCATCGCGCCATGGAGCGCTGAAGCCCGAAGCCACGTGCTCCACTCCCGGCAGAGCGGCCACTCGCAGCTGCACGTCGCGGTAGAACTCGCTCACCTGCTCCGGCGTCTTTCCGTAAGACAGCACCGGCAGATTGATAGCCATCACATTGGCCGCGTCGAACGGCGGGCGTGTCTGCTCAAGCACGAACAGCGTCTTCATCAGCACACACGCGCCGGCCAGCAGCAGGAAAGACGCGGTGATCTGAGTGACAGTAAAGATCCGCAGCCGCCGGCTGCTTCCCCCCGCAACCCGCGCGCCGCGCGCTGCCAGGCTGCCCTGTGCGCCATTCGGCGAAGGCAAGCGCGGAACGTAGGCGAGGAACAAGGCCGCCACAAGCGCCAACGCAATCCCGAACCACACCAGGCTGAAGTCAAGCGTCATATCATTCGCTCGCACCGAGAATCGCGCCGCATACCTTCCCAGCACGTTCACCATCGGTATAGCCAGCAAAATTGCCGCCACTACGCCGCTTCCACACAACACCAGACCTTCCGCCAGCAGCGAACGGCGGATTGCTCCGGTGCTTGCCCCGAGTGCCAGCCGTACCGCCAGCTCCGGCTCCCGCCGCACTGTCCTCGCCAGAACAAGATTGGCGACATTCGAGCTCGCGATGATGAACAGCAAACCGGATGCCGCGAAGAGAATCCAGAGAATCGCATTGGCGCGCGCGTTGATCTGGTCGTGCATGCGCGTCACATCAATTCGATAATGATCCTCCGGCTTGTAGACCTCCGGATGCGCCGCGATCATCGCGGAATGCACGGCGCGCAACTCCGAGCGCGCCTGCTCAACCGTCGAGCCAGGAGCGAGCCGGGCGAAAACCTCGGTCATGCGATGTTCCCGCCCCTGCACCATCGTTGCAGAGAGGTGATGCGGGCTTGTGACGATGTTCGCAATGATCTCCGTGGCCACTGGATACGGCACCGCCGGCTCAAGTACTCCCACTACTGTCGCCGAGCGCGCGCCGCTGTAGCTCTCGAGGCGAACCTGCTTGCCCAGCACGCTCGGATCGGAGTGCAGCGATGACTTCCAGAAGTGATACGTCAGCACAATTGCGCCCGCCGCATTCTGCCCATCGTCCTGTGGACCAAGCAGCCTGCCCAGCACCGGCTTCAGACCAATCACCTCGAAGTAATTCCCGTCCACCACACCGCCGGGAATCTCGCGCGGCGTGCCCAGTCCCACTACGGTGAAATCCATCGTCGAGAACGTGCCGAGCCCCGTGATTGTCTTCAGGTTGCTTCCGATGTCATGGATCTCAGGAATCGAAAACGCGGAGTTCTCCTGGCCAATGCCCGGAGCGCTCTGGCGCACGTAGAGCAAACGATCTTCGTCGCGATTCGCCAGCGGCCGCAGCAGCACCGCGCGCACCACGCTGAAGATTGCCGCATTCGCGCCAATCCCTAACGCCAGGGTAAGAGCCACCGTGAACCAGAGCGCACGTTGGCGCGACAGAGAACGAACTGCGAACTTCAGATCATGCGGGAACGACATTGAGACGACCTCCGCGGGGAAATCAGGCCGATCGGAACGCCTGGCGCCATGACTTTGCTATCTGGCCTCAAATGTTGGGTGCCGTAGGTCCCGGGGTCCCCACAGACAGGTGCGGCTGTGGGGTGGATCTCTCCCGATCTTGGAGACCCGGGAAACTACGAACCAATGCCGTCACGGAACTAGAACGACCCTTCGTTCTGTTATCACATAGTCGTTCGAAACACCGAAAATCGACAGCCACCCGATTTTTAATTTCAACCGGCGAATCCCCTTCTGCAGGAATGGCCGCCGTCGGGTCACGGATCTCACGTTCCTTCCGGGCCCAGAAGAGACGACAACTCAAAGCAGCCAGGAGATGAGGAAACCAAACCTGACCCTTTGACATAAACGTTGATATCAACTATTCTCGCTTCGTGTCAAGCGCAAAGACGCTGCCCTACGAAACAACGCTGCTGGTACGAGACCGTTGTCTGTGTCTTCACACCCAGCGTGCGGCCCGTGTTCTGGCCCGGCGTTTCGATGAAGCCCTCCGGCCTTTTGGCCTGACCAACGGGCAGTTCTCCTTGCTCATGTCGTTGAACCGCCCCGAACCGCCGCCCATGGGGCCCGTCGCTTTCCTGCTCGCGATGGACCGCACCACTTTAACCGCGGCGCTCAAACCCTTGGAACGCCGCGGCCTCGTCAAAGTTGCCAAAGATCCCTCTGACCGCCGCAGCCGCATCCTCATCCTCACCGACGAAGGACGCACCCTCCTGGTCAGCGCTGTCCCTGTCTGGAAAGAGACGCACGCCGCAATGGAGCGCGAAGCCCCGAACATAGACTGGGACCTGCTGCGAAGGAGCCTGCGCGAAATCTCCTGAAAGCAGGATAGAATCACCCCGGAACACCGCACTTTCATCCGGTTCGCCCCGACGAAGACGGTCTCCAATTAATCAACCCCAAAAGCGCCTGTCATGTTGAGCGCAGCGAAGCGAAGTCGAAATATCTGCAGTTTTCTTTCTAAGGCCTCCAGTCGGATAAAATGCCGACTTCCTCGTGGGCGGTTACACACCGCGAACACAACTGAGATTCTGGGGTACGATAAGTCTTCGTCTCAAGAAGGCCAGATTGGCCACGAACTGCGCATTCTCCTGAAAGCATTTGCGCGGGCGGTTACACATCCGCGAAGTCGAAGTAAAACAAGTTCAGTTCGCTCGTCTCCTGACAGTTCTTACAGTTACGAGACGTCGAACCGCGTGCTATTCATTTCGTCGACGCGGTTATGACGCGGGAGGCTCGACAATGCAGGTTTCTGATGAGCACTTTAGAGGACGAACGGTAATTGCGGCTGACGGGCAGGCGGTCGGCGAGGTGGCGGCTCTTTTGCTCGACACCGCCACATGGATGATCGTCGCGCTCCAGATCAAGCTGAATAAGGCAGCCGCCGAACAGATCGGTGCTGTCCGGAGCCTCATCCGCGCCGCCACTCTCGAGATACCTGTCCGAGCGGTCCAGTCGGTAGGGGATGCAGTCCTCTTATCGGTTCCGACGCTGGAACTGCGAGATATGCTTCCGGAATTTGCCGGGCGGCACGAGGAACACGCTTAGCTCGTGAAATGGTCCGCAACTGTCAAAGCGCGGGTCTCGCCGGCTACACATCCCGCAGCTTCCTGGCTCGATTGTTCGAACCAATGGAGATAGGTATGCGAACCCGTCCAGTGGACAGCGTTCAGTCGCCGCTCAACCTGATCCTGCCAATTAAATCCTGGCTGCAGTTCAAGGAGTCAAGCGCTGCAATCCATTTCAGAGAGGAACAGATTATAGCTTCCAGAGAGGCTGTCGGTAACATGCACTTTGCGCGATATGTGGAGTTGGGCGACCACAACCACCTTGGTTACTTTGCGGTCTTCGATGGCGAATTCAGAAGCTACTTCAGCGAATTCATCAATTATGTAGGCCCGGTTTTTGACGTCCTGTTCCAACATGTTGTCGATGGCCCGCCCCTGCCGTGCGCAAGGAACCGAGAGCCGTTCATCGACTGGATTGTCGCTCATAAACTGGAGAGCATCGCGTTCTACACAGCGTACCCAACCTTGCATGTCAAGGAAATCAAGGCGAGGATCGATACCCGCGGTGGTGGAGCTGATGCGTGGGAACAGTCCCACCTGACCCTCCTTCTACCGGTCAAGTCGCCGAATCATTTTGTAGCGCTTCGCCAATTGCTGACTCAGTTTCTGCCGCAGTTACATGCTGCGTTGGACACGATCGGCACAGTGCATTTTTTCCGCTTTGTACCGTTTGGCACGCATGCCGTGGCGCTTGTTGCCGAGCACGACGATTCTCAGGAGAAGCTCGCACAGGATTTTTCGACACACCTCGGATCAGTGTTCAACGAGATCTTCGAGAACGTAATGGACGGCCCTCCTACTCCAGTGCAGGAGAACATGCGAGCGTTCACGCACTGGATCGTCTCCCACAATCTGGAAGGCTGGACGCTTTATAGCGCGTATCCGACGCTTGATGTGAAGAAGATCCGATCGAGTGTCGCTGGCTGACTTAAACGATCGGTTCTGGGACCTGCGAAGAATTGGGTAATTGTCGAGACCTGGGGCTAGCAGCTAGAAGCTAGTAGCTGATCCTCTCAGAAATACGTCTGCACCACATCGACCACGTTGTACTTCTCGTCCAGGATCGACAGCACGCGCCACTTGTCGAACGTTAGGCACGGATGCGAGATGTTGAACCCGACCATGTCTCCCACGCGCACGTCGTCTTCCGGAGCAATCTTCAGGTACGCGTGCTGATCCATCATCTTCGTGACTTCCCAGCGCGCCGAAGTTGGCTGAGGCTCGGTATTCCCTGGCCTGACATGCAGAGCCGGCGTGGGCAATCCTGAGTCGAATGCAGCGTCGCGACGGCCCATCTGGACAATCGCAAGTTCCGCCTCCGGAACCGACTGGACATACGTCCAGATGTGCAGTGCAGGAACCAGCCCCGATTGCATCTCCCGCGCAATTGGATTAGAAGCGAGAATCCGCTTCTGCTGTACCTCGTAGTTGCCCACATCGTGCGTGATGTAGCAGCCCGGCCGCAAAACGATCTCGACCGGGTCGCCGAACTTTGCAGCGGAGAACTCCTCGGCAACCACGTCATACCATGCCGATCCCGCACCAGAAATCAGTGCCGGGCCGCGTGCAAATCGCCCCTGCGCAACCAGCTCCGACGTTACAGCGCACGCTCTGCGCATGAACCCGCGAATGTTCTCCTCATCCTTCAGTACTCCTTCGTAGAGTTCGACGCCGCAAAGATCGACAACGCCCTTCCACCTGGCAAGGGCCTCCAGTGTCGCGCCCAGCTGCTCTTCGTTCCGCACGCCGCATCGGCCGCCCATCACGCCCAGCTCCAGTAGGACCCTGATGCTCAACCCGCGTTCTGAAAAGAAGGCTCCAAGCAGATCCACTCCCGCGGCGGAATCAACAAGGCAGTAAAACTCGAAATCCGGATCCTTCAGCAGCTCTGCAATGACTTGCATGTTCCGCCTGCCCACGAGCTCGTTCGCCATCAATACGCGGCGCACTCCATGCGCGTGCGCCACCATCGCCTGGTGCGCGCTCGCCAGGGTGATTCCCCACGCGCCGCCCTCGATCTGCATCTGAAACAGCCGCGGAGCCATCGTCGTCTTGCCATGCGGCGCAAGCCGCGCTCCATACGCATTCATGAAGCGCTGCATCCACCTGAGATTGTGCTCGATCCGATCGCGATACAGCACCGCCGCCGGAAGGCTCAGATCTTCCCGCAGCAGATTCCATCCCAGGCGAACGATCTGTTCACTCGTGGCCAGCTGCTCCAGCGCACCGAGCCCCTTGTTCAGCCATCCGATCTGCTCATCAACCTGCACCGGCTTCGCCTGCGTCATGTTGTCCCTCCCGCGAATAAATGCGCTGTCATCCTGAGCGTAGCGGCTTTGGGCCCCGCAAAGGCTCGCGTTTGTGGGGTAGGCGAGCGAAGGATCTGCGGTTGCTTGTTAACGGTTTATGCCACGATCTCTGAGACACCGAACCAGCGGTTCTAGTCTATAGTCTGAGTCAGTCCACATGCTGATCTGCGACACGCTCATACGCAACGCAAACGTCATCGACGGCAGCGGCAATGATGCGCAATTGCTCGACGTTGCCCTCTGCGACGGCCGTATTGCCAAGATCGGCTCCTCTATTCGCGCGAAAGCTGCAAATGCCATCGAAGCGAACGGCCTCTGCCTCGCGCCGGGCTTCATCGATGTCCACTCGCACGACGACACCAGCGTGATCGAAACCCCTGAGATGCTGCCAAAGATCTCGCAGGGCGTCACCACCGTCATCGTCGGCAACTGCGGCATCAGCGCCTCTCCAGTGCGACTCAAGGGTGAGCCACCGAACCCCATGAACCTGCTCGGCCAGCGCGACTACTTCCGGTACCCCGCTTTCACCGACTACGTTGCTGCCCTCGAAACAGTGCACTCTTCCGTCAACGTCGCCGCACTCATCGGCCACACTTCCCTGCGAAACAATCACCTCGATCGTCTCGACCGCACCGCTGCCGGCGTCGAGATCGCCGCGATGCGTGCCGAACTCACCGCCGCCCTTGCCGCTGGAGCTCTCGGCCTCAGCTCCGGCCTTGCTTACCCATCCGCTCATGCAGCTAGCACCGAGGAAGTCATCGCGCTCGCGCAAGCGCTCATCGGCGCAGATGCGGTCTACGTGACCCACATGCGCACCGAAACCGACGCGATCCTCGACGCCATGGACGAGGCCTTCCGCATCGGCCGCTCCGCCGGCTCGCCCGTCGTCATCTCGCACTTTAAATGCGCAGGCATCGACAACTGGGGTCGCAGCGGCGAAGTTCTCCACGCTCTCGAACAGGCCCGGACTACCCAGCAGATCGGCTGCGATTGCTATCCCTATGCCGCCGGCTCCACCACCCTCGACCTCAAGCAAGTCGACCCTCGCGTCCGAATCGAGATTACCTGGAGCGCCCCCTTTTCTGAAGCCGCAGGCCGCACGCTCGCCGATATCGCCGCCGAGTGGAACCTCTCGCACCTCGAAGCCGCCAGACGCCTCCAGCCTGCCGGAGCCATCTATCACAGCATCGACGAGCAAGACATGCGCCGCATCCTGGCGCACCCCGCCACCATGATCGGCTCCGACGGTCTGCCCTGGGACAAGCATCCTCACCCGCGTCTCTGGGGCGCTTATCCACGCGTGCTTGGCCGGTACTGCCGCGAGCAAAAGCTTCTCACGCTTCCACAGGCGATACGCAAGATGACATCGATGCCGGCGCGGCGCTTCGGTCTCGCCGGTCGCGGCGCTATCGCGGAAAGCTTCTGGGCCGACCTGGTCCTCTTTGACCCCAACACAGTCTCTGACACCGCCACCTTCGCCGACCCAATCCGTCCCGCTGAAGGCATCGCCGCCGTCTGGGTGAATGGGACGCTGTCGTACACTGCTCAGGGAATCAGAGGAAAACGCGCCGGCCGCTTTCTCGCTCGCGCCAAGACAGAATGGATTCAATGAAACGCGCAGTCATCTATGAATAGACCGAACGGACGATGATCGATCCTCACAGCGCCTTCCTTTTAATCAGCGTACTCGGAGCCGTCATCGGCATCATTCTGCTCGTTGCTGTCCTCAAGCTCAATCCGTTTCTCAGTCTTTTTGTCGCGTCGCTCGCCCTCGCTATCGTTGTCGGAATGCCTATGGGCAGCGTCATCCGATCCTTTGAGGCCGGCGTAGGCGCCACCCTTGGACACATCGCGATCGTCGTAGCTCTCGGCACCATGCTCGGCAAAATGATGGCCGAATCGGGCGGAGCCGACACCATCGCCCTCACCTTGATCCGGGTCTTCGGCGAAAAGCGCCTGCCCTGGGCCATGATGTTCATCGGGCTCATTGTTGGTTTGCCGGCGTTCTTCGAGGTTGGATTCGTCCTCCTCATCCCGATCGCATTCACTGTTGCGCGCCGCACCGGAACTCCGCTCCTCCAGGTTGCGCTGCCGCTCGTGGCCGCGCTATCGGTCGTCCACGGACTTGTTCCGCCGCACCCGGCGGCTCTCCTGGCTGTCAATATCTATAAAGCCGACGTCGGCCGCACCATTCTTTACGGCCTCATCATCGGCACTCCCACTGCCGCGCTCGCCGGTCCACTGTTCGCCAGGGTCATCACCCCGTGGATCAAAATGCCCGCCGAGAACCCCATGGCCGAGGATTTCGCCGATCACCATCCCGGTCGAAGTCTTCCCGGCTTCTGGCTCACCATGGGATGCATCCTTCTTCCCGTTGCCCTTATGCTCACCGGCAGTTGGGCCGACATCTTCGCGCGGCGCGGGACGACCGCCAATGAGCTCGTGCATTTTATCGGCAACGACGACATGGCCCTTCTTATCGGAGTGCTCATCAGCTTCATCATGCTCGGCGTGATGCGCGGCGTCGGCAGGGACACCATCCTCCGCTTCAGCAACGAGTGCCTCGCGCCAACTGCCACGATCACCCTGCTCGTCGGCGGCGGCGGCGGCTTCGGACGCGTTCTTCAGGACAGCGGAGTCTCCCACGCCATGGTTGAGATTGCATTGCAGCACCATCTTCCCGTGCTTCTTCTTGGATGGCTGCTGGCCGCTCTCATGCGTTTAGCCACCGGTTCGGCTACCGTTGCCATGACTACTGCAGCCGGAATTGTCGCTCCCATTGCGCTGCAGTCACCCGGTGTCTCCCCGGAATTGCTCGCTATCGCCACCGGCGCGGGTTCGCTTATCTTCTCTCACGTCAATGACGGTGGCTTCTGGCTTGTGAAGGAGTACCTCAACCTCAGCGTCACAGAGACGATGAAATCCTGGTCGATCTGTGAAACGATTATTTCGGTCGCTGGGCTCGGGTTTGCCCTGCTTGCTTCCTTGGCAATCTGAATCGCTGTTCGAAGCACCAGATGCGGCTTCCCTGGCATCCATCTACATAATGTTTGCGACGCAAAGTCTCCACATGGTTTCTGCAATAATTACCGCGAGGTCATTTTCGATCGTGTTCGTCTGTTTGGATGTGGACCCCGGACAACTCGATGGGCTTGATCCTGAATTGAGGTCCGCGGATTGATTTCATCTGCGCCAATTCTCGTCCGAGTTTCATCCCCATCGCGCTGCAAGGAAGATAGTCTGACCGCAACTGTCATTATTTGTACGAGGAACCGCCCGGCTCAATTGCAGAAATGCCTTGAAGCCGTTGCGCGGCTGACGCCGCCGCCCGATCAGGTCCTGGTGATCGACAACTCCGAAGGCAACAGCGAAATCGCATCCCTGGCGCAGGAGTTTAGCGCGCGATATGTCGTCGAGCCCGTCAAGGGGCTCAGCCGGGCGCGCAACCGGGGACTCGCTGAGTGCGACACCGAAATCGCCGCTTACCTCGACGACGATGCCATACCAGCTCCGGACTGGCTGGGAATCCTGATGGCGCCCTTTGCAGATAAAGGAATTGCCGCATCTGCCGGGAAGGTCGTCACACCTGAATCGCGCCTCGATGCAGTGCGCAACGAGGCACCGCGCACGCTGAACAACAAAAACCCTCTGTGGTTTGAAATTGCCACCTTCGGAGGCATGGGACTCGGCAGCAACATGGCGCTGCGGCGAAGTGCCTGCATTGGCCGGATGCTGTTTGACGAGCGTCTCGGCCGTGGCGCCCCGTTTCAAATCGGCGAAGAGAGCTACGCGTTTGCGCAGCTTCTCTCGCGAGGCTATACAGCGGTCTACCTTCCCGGTGCAGTCGTTTCCCATCCGCCGCTGCGGCGCGATCCGGTCGACCTTGAAGCGCGTAATTCGTTCGCCTACTGGCTGCTGCTCTTCTCGTCGTTTCCAACACAGCGGATGAACCTGCTGCGTTTCATCGTCCGCCGCCTGCGCCGCAAACCGCTCACCTGGGACCGAGAACCCAGGGAGGCCGGTGAGATCGTCACGAGTGGCTGGCGGGTGCTGCTCAAGGCAGGCATTCAGGGCCTGTGGCTCTTTCTTCGCACTCGCAGGCCCAAAAGCGCTGGCGGGTACCGGAATTGAACGGACAGGCTCGAACTCCCGAACTTCTCCCCGATGAGCCGGCCCCGGCTCTTGACAGCCTTCTGTTCGCCGAACAATTTCGCCTCACCCGCGACGGACTCGTCAACACCACGGCATACCTGATCTCCTCACTCGCCGGAATGGTTCTGGCGCCTGTCCTGTTTGCAGGTCTCAGTCGCGAGATCTATGGCATCTGGATCGCCGCGCTTGGCGTGCAGTACTCTGCTGCATTCCTCACAAGTGGTCTCGGCCGCGGCATTGCCCGAGAGGTCGCGACGAGCCGCGCGGAATCCAACCCCGACTTCGTTATCTTTGCCAGCTTCGGTTATATGCTCTTCGGCCTGGCCGGGGCGCTTATCATCGCCCTCGCGGGCCTGCCGCTCTCGTCCGGCCTCAAGGTCTCCGCGCAGAATCTCTCGACTACGCATCTGGTCTTCTTTCTGGTTGCGATCGCATTCGCCGGCGATCAGCTCCAGTCGCTCGGACTCGAAGTCCTGACCGGGCTACGCAGATTCGTCGCGATCAATGCGATGACCACCATCTTCGTCCTCATTCGCACCCTCGGCATCATTCTCGTTCTCAAACTGGGTGGCGGCATCGTTCCGCTCGCTGCCCTTCACGCGTTCACCTGTGTCGCAAGCGGCACTACTTGCTACCTCCAATCGATACGCTACGCCCCTGGCTTCCGCCCTCGCCCGGTGCGTTTCGCGTGGAAGAACGTTCGTGAACAGTTCGGATTCAGCGTGGCCAGCCAGCTTACGGCGGGGGCAACCAGCGTTCTATGGCGCTCGGCTCCGTTTCTTCTCGGTTTCATCCGCGGCCCTTCGGCCATCGTGCCATATGAGCTCGGCAGCAAGTTCCCGATGTCAGTCTCATCCATCTCATGGCAGGCCTCCGACGTCCTGTTCCCTGCCGCGAGCGAGTACCACGGTGAGGAGCAGCAACTCAAGACGCGCCAGTTGCTTCAGGCCGGCACCCGCGGAGTCCTGGTCGTTGCTCTTCCTCTCTGCCTCGCGCTTTTCGTTCTGGCGCCCGTTCTTCTCGCCACGTGGATCAGAGGCAGTTCTGCTGATGCTGCCTGGGTTCTTCGCCTCACTTCCATCGCAGTGCTGCTCGACAGCGCAGCCACCACCAGCATCCAGGTCGTGTGGGGATTCGGCAAGGTCCGTACCGCCTC
>Ga0126381_100002836_pt1 | contig 18810 bp, 14 predicted proteins | sample PanSoiMetPlot_28_FD_96465 | JGI IMG/M metagenome (GOLD analysis project Ga0126381, IMG submission 96465) | Tropical forest soil microbial communities from Panama - MetaG Plot_28 | ecosystem: Environmental > Terrestrial > Soil > Tropical forest > Bulk soil | place: Panama | collected 2016-02-17
CACGAGCGCCCCCTGCCAATCGAACAGTTGCGACCAAAACAACAGGCACTAACGGAAGGCGTCGCGGAGTCGGCGTGGTCGGATGCGATGGTCCTGGTAGTAGGCGAGTTGCTTTCGCAGGAATAAGATCTCGGCGGCCAAAGCCGCCCGCGACTCTGAAATCGTCCGCAAGAACTGGAGGCCTTCCCGGAGCAGTTCCCACAGAGTGGAGAAAACGGAGCAAACATTACGCCAAGGAGCCAGACGGGACAAGAACATGCCCATTCAGCTTCGCACAGACCACGTCAGCGGCCGAACACAACCTAAGAAAATTCTGCCATTTGCACCGAACCCCGTGCATTTGCCGACTGCACGAGGTTTTTGCGGACCACTGGCTCGAGGAAGTTGCGGCATAAGGCCCGATTCGACATTTTGCGGACGACAAGTCTTATTTCCAGTGTGGCTTTTTATCCTGCAAACCTAAACCACAGCACAGTGGTAAAGTAAGCATTAATACCCGCATCACGTACGTACGTGCGGTCTGCAGGTTGTTGTCAAGCACTAAAAATTAAACAAATGGTTCAGGGCGGTTAAAGGGATGGTTTCAGTTCCCCTAAACTCTCAGGGAAGAACCGTCAGATAAGTTTTTCAGATAGTGGGCCGGAGGCATTCCGGCAAGCGGGCGAAGCAGGAATCCGTCATGGACATTCACCAACTGCAACTCTTTCTCGCCGTCATGGAATCGCCCAGCATGACCAAGGCGGCTGAGAGGATCTGCCTATCGGCCGGCGCGGTCAGTTTGCAACTACACAACTTGGCGGAAGAATTGCACACGCAGCTCTTTATTCGAGACGGAAAAAGGCTTAAGCCCACGCCTGCGGCACTGCGGCTGGCCGAACACGCCAGAATGCTGCTACGCCTTATCGCGCAAATTAAGCAGGAATTCGAAACCGACGCAACGACTGATACCCGTCCGTTTCACTTCTCCACTGGAGTAACGACTCTGATTTATCAATTGGGAAAGCCACTGCGTGAATTGCGAAAGCTGTATCCGAAGGCCGAAATTCACTTGGCGGTAAACCCAACCGAGGAGACAGTTCAAGGCATCCGTGAGCGTCGATTCGATCTCGGGCTCATCACGCTGCCGGTTCCCGATGAGGGGCTCAGGATCATGCCACTCTTTGAGGAAGAACTGCTCGTGCTTCGTCATACCAACAGGCCCACCCGTGGGCGGCATATCGGCACTCTGAAACCGGCGGACCTGGCCAACGTTCCATTTCTTCTCTATCCCAGGCGAAGCAATATGCGGCAGATCATCGACCGTATCTTCGATGAAGCGGGAGTGACACCCAGGGTGGTGATGGAAGCTGATGACACGGAGGCGATTAAGCGCCTGGTAGAGTCAGGATTCGGCTACTCCGTGCTGCCCGAACACGCGCTTCGCAAACGATCGGGCGCGTTTTTCCAGACGTTTCGAATTGAAGGAATTCCGATGAGCCGTCGACTAGGCCTCGTGATGGCGCGCACTGATTATCCGCGAAAGCTCACCGAATCGATTGCTAATTCTTTGAGTACGCTGTTAACAGCGTAGGGTAACATCCGCTTTTGTGGCCTGATTGCTGGTTATTATTATCGATTCAACTGTCGTCGGACGCCGCGAGCGCGAACTGCGGGATGGGATGAATGAGATGCCGCGTGGAGATCTGATTTCCAAGCTGCCCTTTATGCCACAACTCTTAGCGCGGCCTGTCTGACTGCCACGCTTCCTGCTGGGTGGTGGCTTCCGACAATGCCCAATATCGTCGTTCCTGGAAAAGGTGCGTTGCAAGTCCGCGATGCCCACACGGCGCTGATCCGCGGAACTTTCTTCTGGAAGGACATGAACTGGATTCGGGATCACTGGAAGGGGCCCATCGTGATTAAGGGAGTCCTCACGGCAGAGGATGCCAGACGCTCCCTGGACCACGGAGCCGCGGCAATTGTCGTCTCAAACCATGGCGCTCGCCAGCTCGACGTCGTCGCGGCAACGTGGCGCGTGCTACCCGAGATCGCGCTGCAGTGAACGGGAGAGCTGAGATCCTCCTGGATAGCGGCATTCGAAGAGGAAGCGACGTCATAAAGGCACTCTGCCTGGGAGCAAGAGCGGTTCTTTGTGGCCGAGCATACGCCGATGGACTCGCAGCTGGGGCGGGGCTGGAATAGGGCGAGCCCTGGAAATTTTGTCACTCCCTGAATCCAGCGCCTTGGTGGCTGACGCTCTTCATCATATTGTTCCAGTCGGCTCCAAGTTACGCGATGAAGCCATGGCAATGAGAATCAGCTTCCGCATCGCGGGAGCCGGCGCCATTTACTCGGTTCGTCCTAGCCCCTTCACAGCGGAAACGGCTCTCCCGGACGCACGATACGGATTCGATGATCCGTAAATTTAAAGTGAGTTCCCGGTATCTCGACCTTCGGCATGTGACAGCTATCGCAGTTGATATTACCAACTGGGCACGACTTCGCAGCCGAAGCAGCGACTGTAGATGCCGTCTTCGATGAGGGCAACCCTTGCCCTTCAGCACGCAACGAATGGCAAACCGTGCACTTCGAATCATCTGACGCGTTTTGTAACGGAAGATCAATATGCGGATTGTGACAAGCTGTACAGGAAAAGTGAGGATCGTTCGCATCGTGTTTCCCAGTTGCGATTCGATATGGTTGGAAACGAACATTACGGATACCCCCGAGGTCCGGCATCATGCCCACAGTGTCGGCGCTTCGATGACAGGCGCCGCAGAACTCCTGCGACAAGATATCCGCAGGCAAGTTCCTGGGATGGAAGATAAAGAGGTTCTCATCCCTTCCGGCGACCATCGCTTCGGCGTGTCGTGTGCCTGGTCCGTGACAGCCTTCACATGTCACTCCTTCTGTTAGCTGATCTAGGTGCAACTTCCCCTCGGTGATGGAACCAGTTCCGTGACAACCGAAACAATTAGCCGCTTCGCCGCCACTGATATCGCGACCAAAAGCCTCTTCGACATTGGGAGCCGAATTCAATTCGTCGCCGATAGTCCAATCTAGGCCATTGATGCCACTGTAGTAGCTGACACGTCCTTCGTAGAGTTTGTTCTTATGGAGCAAAATGAAAGTCTGAGCCACGCGACCCTTCCCGAATACATAGGCAATCGGTTCGCTCACGGTTTCTTTTCCATCAGTCACGCGGTAAATGCTCTGCTGGCCCTCTGCGAGAGTCTCGAAAATATATGCTCCAGCGTGAAACGTCATTCTGCGCCTGGACTGGAGGATTGGACTCTCTTGGGAAGTACTCATTGCGTGTGCCATTGCCGTCGAAGATTGCGTTCGGCTCTTTTGAGTGTGGCACCGAGCGCACACAGCATTGCCAACGAAAGCCTCTCCGGGCATTTCGCGGCGTGGGCGAAAATTCACAAAGGGATCAGCTTTACCCGCGCGTTGCGACTGATCGACGGCAACGGAAGACATAAGGCAGAGTATTGCACCTATCTGAGCCCAATTACTTGTCACTAATCCCCTTTCCCTCAGTAACTGTGAAGATGTGGTCAACCTGCTGCGGAAAGATCTTTTCCTTTCTCCCGCTAGGCCAATGAATTTCCACCTCGTCGACCTTCAAGGAAGCGCCGAGCCCAAAATGAACACGCAAGTCCGAACTCGATCCATAACTTCCTCCACTGATTACGTCTGAGCGCTGGCGAATGCCATTGCTTATGAGGAAAACGGTCGAGCCGATTGCATCGCGAGGACTGCTTGCCCCTCCCACTAACTGGAACTTGATCCAGTGATTGTTATTGCGAACGACATTCCGCAGGAGCGTAGAGGTTGAATCGATATTGTTCAGCACCACATCGATACGGCCCTCATTAAAAAGATCACCGAACGCCGCCCCACGGGCGGTGTATACCGACGCGAGGCCGCTGCCGGTTGCCGCGGGAACCTCTGTGAACTTTGCCCCGTCGACATTTCGAAATAGTAGCGGTCGTTCTGCCCATGTGGTTCCCCAGTCCCGCTGATCGACCCAGCGGTAAACATGACCATTGGCAACGAAGAGGTCAAGAAGACCATCGTTATCGAAATCCAGGAATCCGGTGCCCCAACCTAGAAATGGAATCGTTGCAGTCGCCACTCCGGCAGCGAAACTGACCTCGGAAAGGCTCATGCCGCCGTCGTTTCGGTACAGCGTATTAAAGTCATCAGAAAATACAGTAACGTATAAATCGGATTTGCCGTCTCGATTGTAGTCACCCACAGCGATACCCATAGACGCTTGAGGCATTCCCGCGTCAGTTAGAGCAAATCCCGAAACGTAGCTAACATCATCAAATTTGCCATTGTGTAAATTGCGATAAAGGTATCGTGGAACTGAGTCGTTGGCGACCGCCAGGTCCAGCCATCCGTCGTCGTCCATGTCGACGAAAACCGAGGCTAAGCCATAATAGCCGTGCGGATCAGATATTCCAGCTTGCTCGCTTACATCCGTGAACGTCCCATCTCCATTATTGTGGAAGAGATGATCTCGTTCTCCCGGCAGTCCAAGGGGTCCACACATCGTATTAACACCCCGAAACTGACAGGACTCAAGACGGACGTCTCTTTCCCCAGGGCGAGGGGGCCGATTGGCATCGAATTTCACATAACCAGGAACGAACAGGTCTAGACGTCCATCGTGGTCATAATCCCCCCAAGTTGGACCAGTAGACCAGCCGCCGAGTTGCACTCCTGCTGCTTGCGCGACATCTGTGAAAGTCCCGTCGTGATTATTGTGATAAAGGCGGTTCTTCCCGAAATTCGAGACGTAGATGTCCGGCCAGCCATCGTTATCGTAGTCACCGACGGCGACGCCGAAACCCCATCGCTCATTCGATACTCCTGCTTTGTCAGTCACATCAATAAATGTGCCGTCGTGATTGTTATGCAACAGCATGGCGTGCGGGGCAAGTTCTTCGCCCTTCAACGCCGCAAAGGTTGATCCGTTCAATAGATAGATGTCGAGCCATCCATCATTGTCATAATCGAGTAAGGCAACGCCTGACCCTACGGATTCCAGAAGAGTCAAGTTTTCATTTTCTCCCGAGCGGTGATGGAATTGGTCTAGCCGGGACGCCCTTGTATCGTCCTCGAATATGACGGGTGCGCCGTCCACAAAACCACCTGCAGTAATCGGCCGCGATTGTGCATCTTTAATAGCGGCGTGCGGAGGTCCTGTAGTAACGCCCATCGACTGCTTCTGGGAAGTTCCTTGCCTTTCGATGTCCTGAGCGACGCTCGGGTCCATCGGGGTTGAGAAAGTCGCCGCCAAACACACGAGGCGCAACACCGAGCTGCATGTAAACGGCTTTAAGCTGCCCATGTTCGCTATTTATCTGAGGTCTGCGTCGGGTCTTGGGAGCCGCCATCACTCTGAACGGGTACCTCCGAGCCATTTAACGCATCCAGCTTCTTGAAAGCAGCGGCCGCTTCCTCCTTGCGGCCCAGTTTTGTATATGCTCGCCCCAGCAGGAAATATGCTTGCTTCATGCGAGGCTCTAAGTGCAGGGTCGTCTTCAGCTCAGGAATAGAATCTTCCAATGCACCGCCCTGAAACAGAGCATTGCCGAGAGCGAAATGCCCCGCAACGGAGTCAGGAGACATAGCCACGGCATTACGAAGCCATTCAATTGCCTTGATATAGTTCTGCTGATATGTGTAACACGCGCCCAGCCCGTAGGCGATGTCGTAATTCACCGGACCATTCTCGGCAGCTTTTGTGTAGTAAGCAATGGCCTCGTCGAACTTAGACTGTGAGCGCTTCAATTCCGCCATTTCGGTGTTAACTTCAGCCAAATGCGAATCAGCCGCTAACGCTTTGAGGAATTCTGCCTCAGCCAGCGTGGGATTTTGTGCCTGGAGCGCGGCCTCCGCAAGAACTTGGTGCACGCGGCCAGAGTTTGGAGCTATGGAGTACAACCGCTGATATTCCTGATCCAGTAGAGCTCGGGCCGTGAAAGACAAATAATAAAGAGCGTCGATGTTGTGTGGATCGGTAGCAAGTGCTAACTGCAGATCTTGCAGGGCGGCATTTGATTTTCCCTGTGCAAGCTCAGCTCGTGCCAGCAAGACTCGGATGCCCACGTTCTTGGGAAACCGACTTAAGTACCGTCCGGCCAACTGTGCTGCATGTTCGTACTCGCCGCGGTATAAGGCTCGCGTGCATTCTTCCCTGATTGATGTTTGTGAAGCGCTATATAAAGTTGCGAATAGCAGTACCACCCTAAGGAGCAAAACCGCAGCGCGTCGGGTGAAAAATGATGGAATCATGGTCGAATGTCGACAAAGGGTTGGACGGTTACCATCCTCAGGAACTCGTCACTCTTGTCCTCCCGCTGCTTCAGCAAATCGGCGTAATGTTTTGATTGCTGTTGCTGCCGAGTGTCGTTTGTACGGGCATAGAGCGTGATGAGATAAAAATTGCCCAACAAATGGTCAGGATCGAGTTCTAAAGCTCGCCGCAGTTGCTTTTCCGCAGCTAAGTAATTGTGCTGGGTTAAGTAACAGTGACCGAGTTCAGCAAGAGCATCGGGGTAATCTGGCCTTGCTTTTAGCGCAAGTTTCAGATGAGTGGCGGCTTGATCAGGATGCTGGGTCTGCAGCGCTAAGGAACCCAGATAATAATGAGCGGCAGTTGCGGTTGTAGGGTCCTTGGCAGCTTGATCCAACAATGGCGATGCGGCCTCGTAATCCTTGGAGCGTAAGAAATCAGCACCAAGAGCCAGTTTTGGGCGAGGGTCTTTGGGGTTGAGCTGGATGTATCGTCGTAGAAAAGGCGCGGCGTCCTCGGGTGCGCGGTTGAATGACGAGATCATACCCATCGCGTAGTTGTAAGTGGGGTTGTCAGGTTCGAGCGTTACCGCCCTTTCGAACGAATTGCGCGCTTCCGCGATCAGTTCCAGTTGTACGCATATTACGCCAAACGTATAGTGAACGCTTGCGTTAGCGGGTTCCAAGTCACGAGCATGCGCTACGTACCCAAGGGAACCTTTATAGTCGTGTTGTTCGTATGCGACTCGAGCCAATTCCATCAGCGGACTGACGGCTGGCGGTCCAGCAGCGAAAAATTGTTCGAGTGTTAAACGGGCCTCATCGAATTTACCAGATGCCTCATAGGCCAGAGCCAGAGCACGCTGCAAATCAGGTGACAGGGGCTGGCGCCTTTGCAATGAGAGTAATCCGTCGACGACCAGGTCATGCCTCTTACCAGCGCGAAGAGCAGCCAACATCTCGCGTACATCCGGTTCGGAGAAATATGGACTGGCCGTCAATAGTGCGAACGAGTCATTTGCTCGTCGCCGTTCGCCCAAGGCCGCGTAGTCCGCGCACAGGATCGAGAGCACTTGCGCTGTTTGTCTAGTGCGCGACGCAAGACGCTCAAGATGAGCAAGCGACTGCTGGTATCGACTAGCACGCAGGAGCAATACCGCAGCCTGGTAGTTGGCCTCAGCATTCCCGGCGTCGTACTTGAGCACTCTCTCATAAGCGATAAGGGCCTTTTGTGCGGAGTGTGGCTCGGCCGAAAGATTTTCCTGATAAAGTCTCCCGAGATTCAAATATGCCGCGGTGAGTTTGGGGTCGCGTTCGATAGCACGACGGAAGCACGATTCTGCGTCGGCATAGCGGTATTGTTCTGCCGCGAGCACACCCGACAAATTATCGAAGCCAGCATCGCCGGAGAACTTACTGGCTGATTCGACCAGGAGATCATGCGCTGCGGTGAAGTCGCCATTGAGAATCAGGTGTTGTATCTCTAAGATCGCTCGATCACGTTCACTGTCGGCTTGTGCATTATGGCACGTTAGGCAAATACACCAGCAAGCAAATAGTTGAACAACGATTGCTGAGAAGCGCGGTAGCATATCGAGCGATGAACGCGTTCGTACCGGCGAGGCGAAATTCGATGGTAAATTATACCTGAGCTTTACAAGGATCTTGCGGAATATATCGATTGCTTTATATTGCTTTATACTGTCGCTACGTTAAATACTGGATAGGCCGGTTGTGCTTTGCAATAGGTACAAAATCAGGGCTGGGCAAGCGGTTGGCTGTCTCCGACTTTTCGCTTTTGTCCTGTTCTCATGCGTCTACTGCGTGGCCCCGTTGGCGCAGGAGGCGCTTCCCGTATCGGCTGAGCGACAGATTGCCGCAGGCGTTCGAGCGCTCAAATTGGGGAATCTTGATGACGCGAACAGTATTTTCGAAACAGCGGTTCGGAATGGTGTTAAGCATCCGTTGGTGATGCACAATCTGGGTGTGATCGCCCAGGAGCGTGGCAATCATGAACTGGCCGTAAAGAGATTTCGGGAAGCGCTTGTACTGCAGCCAAACTACGGACCAAGCCGATTATTGCTAGGCTCTAGCCTACTCGCGCTCCGGAGGAATGCTGAAGCGCAAGGTGAGCTTAGGCGAGCGACCAGTCTCATGCCGCGGGAACCTGCTGCTCGTCTGGCGTTAGCGAAGGCGTTCGAGGCGTCAGGTGACTGGTTAGATGCGGTGGGACAGTTGCAAAAGCTGGTGCAGTTGTCTCCCGAAGATCCGGAGTATTCCTATCAGCTGGGCAAGGCCTTGACTAAGCTTTCCGGTTGGGCTTTGCTGGAGATTTCTCGGGAGAACCCGGATGCCGCACGCTTGCATCAGGCGCTGGGTCAGGATTATGTAATACAGGAAAAGTACGACGAAGCGCTAAAAGCATATCAAAGAGCTACATATTCCGACCCAAAGTTGCCAGAAATTCATTTAGGAATGGCAATAGTCTTGCTACAGCTTAAGGAGTTGGATGAGGCGCTTGCTGAGATCAACCTCGAACTCGAGCTTGTGCCGGATAGCAAAGCGGCGGCGGAAATCAAGACTAAGATCGAGGCTGAGAGGGCCGCAGCGACCAAGCCTGCGCCATGACCGTACGCCGCCAGATTGTATGCCTACTGTTGGCTCAGGTATTCTCGTGGCCACCTCTGCTGATTTCTCAAGTTGGCACAGTACCGGGAGCGGCATCTCAAACTTCAACGGAACGTGAGATCTTCGCTTTAGACCTTGCTCCAGCTCTTCGCGACCAACTCTCTAAGGCTCTCCAACGAAAAGATTTCAAGCAGGCGGAGACAATTCTCATCGACGAGGCGAATCGCAACCCGAGGTCACTTCGAAGTGCAAGACTGCTGGAATTCGCCGGTGGAATTTTCTTCCTTGATGGCAATTACCCGAATTCGGCGATTGCCTGGGAAAAGGCACAGGCTATCGCTCCACTCGATGAGCGCTCCAGATTCACGTTAGCTATGGCTTACGTGAAATTACGTCGTTCGCAATGGGCGAGCCACGAATTGCAAGAGCTTGCCTCAGAACATCCTGGAAATCCGCTCTATCTTTATTGGCTGGCTCGCCTCGATTATGACGAGCAAAAGTACCCTGAAGCAATTGAGAAGCTGACCAAGGTCACCGCGCTCGACCCACAGATGACTCGAGCCTACGACCTCCTCGGTCTCTGCTACGACTATCTCGGACGCCTGGGGGACGCGATAGTGAACTTTAGTCATTCCGTGCAGCTGAATCAGGCACAGACGAAACCATCGCCCTGGCCCAACCTGGACATGGCGATCTGCCAAATTGAGCTAAACGACTTGGCCGGAGCCGAAAAGAATCTGCGGGAGGCCATCGCGTACGATCCAAGTCTGGCCAAAGCGCAATACAATCTCGGCCGTATCTTAGGTAGGCAAGGTAAGTATCAAGAGGCAGTTCAAACACTCAAAGCTGCCGTAGCTCTAGACCAACAATACCCGGAACCCCATTACTTATTGGCGCGCATTTATCAGCGCTTGGGTGAGCTGGAACTGGCGAAGACAGAAAGCGAACGCTTCCAGCAACTGCGGACTACAGAACCTGCGCCTTCCAATGGAACCTCCAAGCCGAACTGAGAAGCAGAAGACCGGGGTTCAATTACACGTTCGCGTCACCTTCGTCATAAAAGTGAAACAGGTCATGAAATTGGAAACGCTAGAATTCGAGTCGCCCTCCAATCTGAATCGTTCGTGGGGAGCTCACGCCACCGTTCCAAGCGCCAAAACTTGGGGCACTTACGTCATTGTTAAAGGCGAAACTAGACCCCTGGTTGTTCACACTGGCTGCAGGGAAAAAGTAATGTTGGTTGAACGCGTTGAAAAACTGGAAACGTAACTGAAAGTTCACGCGTTCAGTTAGCAGGGTATTCTTGGTAATTGCGAAATCGAAGTTCTTTGAACTGGGACCTCTCAAGTTAGAGATTCGAGGACCGTGTCCGGTATACCCGAATGATCCAGTCGCGGTCGGAGTCGTCCCGGCAACTTGGAATGCATCGACACTTTCAAACGCGGCTGCGTTGAGCAGAGGTCCTTTGTTTGGATTGAAGCTGTTCGGGTCTTGCAGGAACGGGTTTACCCCCGCCACTTGGCCCACCAAACAGTTCTGGCGGAATTGTGGAACGACTTGGCAGGTCCCCGAGCGGAACCACATAGGTGTTCCGCTTGACCAGTGAATAATTGGACTGAGCTGCCATCCGCCGAGAACTGTCTTCCCAACTCCATGAGTAAAATAACGCTTTCCTTGGCCGGCCGGCAAATCATAGACGAATGCTGCCGAGACAATTTGAGGAACATCATCCGATGAAAGTGAGCGCGCCCTTTGTTTTTCGTAAGGTGAAATCACTCCCTGGGTGGCATTCCACGTACCACCAAGCTGCTGTGTGTTGTCGGAGGCATCAGAAATAAGCTTGGAGTTGGTATAGGACACGAGCATATACAACCCGTGACGGAAACTTTTCTCCACCTTCATCTGGAATGAGTGGTAGATCGAGTTTCCTTTGTTTTCGTTTAGGCCTTGCAGTGGGCCGCAGAACTGCGGAAAGGGAAGCAACGCCTGGGCTACCGTCGGGGCGCAAGCACCCTTACTCAATTCACTGACCCAGCCATTATAGGGAGTGGTCACCCCAAACAAAGTCTGGCCATCCGACGTGAATGTCGCATTCAGCTCAGGAGTGTAAGTGCAGTTAGTGCCCGGAGCCGGTGACCCGGTGCCGCAGCTTGGATCAATCGGAACGGTGGGTCCCTCGAGCGCCTGGATCTGAGAACTAAAGGGGTTGAGTACATTGACGGGCAACAAGCTGGAAGTGAGGCGTGTGCCTTTGTTACCCACATAAGCAACACTGAGAGCGACGTTCTTGGGAAGCTGGCGTTCGATTGTAAAGTTCCACTGCTGCGAATAGGGACGTCGATTGGCGTCAACAGGTCGATATGCCGAACCGTTGCCGTTGGCCTGACTCGGGGTTGCGCCGTTGTCATAACTTGCATTGATGAACGGAGGGAGCGCAGCCGGAGCGGGTACCCCACTATCCAGATAGAACGCCGGTTGGACGCTTGCGCCCACGGGAGTCGTTCCGAAAGTCTGGTGTAGGTTAAACCCATCGAGCGACATTCCGCCGCCCCACCCGGGATAGAATGCCTGCGCGAAGAAGACTCCGTAACCAGCACGGACAACCGTCTTCTGGTCCACCGCATATGCAATCCCTAGACGTGGAGCGAACCCGTTATGCCAAGGCTTTTCAGGATAATGGGCTCCGTAGCAAGCGCCTGCGGCCTGGCAAGCAGCATTATTTCCCGCAAAGGCAAGCCGTCCTGGCCGGCCGGCAGCAGGGTTATTGCCCACAAGGTCAATAAATGAGAAGTGGTCATATTTTTCACGCGAGGGTGTGTAGTAATCCCAACGTAGACCCACGCTGAGTGTCAGTTTGGGAGTGATCTTCCAAGAGTCGTTCCCATGCAACACCCAAACTGTCTGACGGGGATACCACGAAGGTACAGTTCGCCAATCCACCGAACCGCCAGTTACTCCACCGAGCAGGAAACTGGCAACCGGGCTTCCCCCATTGCCGGATAAGCTAGTTGCCGACCGGTCGAAACTGTAGGTTCCTGATTCGTTATTGGACTGATGGATATTGCCTTGGACCGAGCGCCACTCACCGCCGAAGGTAATTGTGTGTCGGCCGTATATTTTCGTGGCGACATCATTCCAGACCCACGTAGGCCGAACCGTGATGTTGGTATCCGGCGGGCCGTTGCTGTTGGATATCTGATTGTAACCATCAGAAAAAGTGAAAGCTGGCAACGCTTTCGTTCCCGGGGCGCCAGGCACCTGAGGAAGCTTTCCGACGAATGCTAAGTTCTCAGAACCGTAGCCTTCGTTTCGATTCAGATACCCGAAAGTCATGTGGTTAAGCAGAGTCTGGCTGAAGGTGTGTTCCCAGTTGAACCGGGCGATTGGCGAGTTCTGTGGCCGGGTCGGGGACTCGGTCGCAATCGCTGTGGGCAGAGCGGTTGCTTTGTTGAAGCCCGTAAACTGGCGCCACCAGAAGAAGTAGAAGTGATCGCTGTTCCCCCAGTTGTGATCGATCCGAAACATGTACACGTTCGAGTTGCTGGTGAGTGTGTCGGGTACAGGTTTTGACAGTGTGTAGTTGTTGATCGCTTGGTTATTCGTTGGAGTAGGTAGTTCCGCCATGTACGCTGTCGCAATCGGGCTAAAACAGCCGCTTGGAATTACATTGCCAGGGAATTGCTGGCCGGGGACGACTCCCGTGGCGGCACAGGCGGGCGATATAGTCGCTGGAACGTAAATATTGTTGCCGGTCTGTGTCACCCAATCTGTAAAATCTCCGTTCCGCTCCGCTACCGATGGTATGCTGAGTGTAGGCACACTGGAACCGCCGGCCTGGTGATAGGATTCCCAATCGAAATAAAAGAATGTCTTGTGGTTCCCACTTGATGCACCAGGTAGTTTCACCGGACCGCCGATGTTGGCTCCAAAATCGTGTTCGTTGTCGGCAGAGCGTTTTGGGCTACCCCATTGAGTAGCGTTCAATGCCGCATTGCGCGCGTATTCGAAGGCAGCACCGTGAAAGGTGTTGGTCCCTGACTTACTCACCATCGTGATCTGGCCCGAGGTCGATGAACCGTACTGTGCGTCGTAACTCGAAGTGAGTACCTTGACCTCCTGAATCATGTCGGGCGACATCTGGAAATCCTGATGGATAGAGACCATACCACTCTGGCTCATGAAACCTTCCTGCATCGTGGCACCATCGAGCAGGGCTTCATCACCGGATTCCTGTCCACCGTTGATACGCGCCTGGAATGCCTGATTCGATCCTCCCGTAGAAATGCCTGGAAGGAGCACGGCCAGCGCCGCCGATGATCTCGGTTTGCCCTCGACCACAAGGGGAAGGTCCTTTACTGTCTCCGGGTCCGCGCCCCCCTGCAGTGTTCCATTGTCGAAGTTGATCGGGCTAGCCTGAGCTTCGACTGAAATCGTTTCGCTCTGTTGTCCGACCTTCAGGCCGACGTCGATGCGGGCGGACTGATTGATGGTGATGACGATGCTTTTTTGACTGTGGGTCTGAAAACCATTCTTGCTAGCAGTCAAGTCGTACGTTCCCGGTGTCAGGTTTCGGAAGCTATAGTCGCCGCTATTGTCGGAGGTGAAAGTTGCCTTAAATCCTGTCGCAGAGTTGGTGAGGGTCAATACAGCACCGGGGACAGCGGCACCGGATTGATCGGTAACCGTGCCACCAAGGCTCGCGTTTCCAATCTGGGCTGTAACGACGGTTGTTAGACCGAGGAGAAAAGGAAGCAGAACCGCACAAAAAGCGAGTCTCGAATGGATCGTCTTCGTGGCCATGATCACCGCCTCGCGATCGAGATGTATCGAGTTCTAAAGGCACGCCAGCGATTACAGGGAACCCCGCTGTCGCGTTGCAGCTAGTACGAAAGAACTATTGGCCGCGATTATTTGCGCCAACCAATTGCTGATGTCAAGCAAAAATGTTTTAAATGAGTTATTCAGGAAAATTGAACGGTCTTGCTTTATCTAAGAAAATGCACGACGGCCAGTTGCCAACGCTTACTTCGAGTCCGCGAACTTGGTTGTCAGACCAGCGATAACGATTTGCTAGCCTCCATTGCTAAATTTGAGGTCAGAGTACCTTTCGGGACACCTCATCCAGATAGGTATCGGGCAAAGGACGGCTCAACGTGAGACTGAAATCCTTAACATCCTTGAGTCGTAATGCGGGCGCCACTGTGGAAGGCAATTTGATGTGTGACAAGTCAACCGCCTCGACATTGTCCAGAACGAAGGCACCACGAGGATCCTGTTGCACAGTTCGAACTTCTACATCACGCATCACGATTCCCTTGACATGGCGAATAAAGAACCCGTAAGCGGGAATGACTCCGAAGCGGTTGGGATCAGGATAGGCATCTGCAATCTCGGGCGGATCTACCGTGCCGTATTGCTCCGCGCCGCCACCTGGATGCAGGACATAAACTTGAGTGAACCTTACATCTTCGATCTGGCGCTCCGGAATGCCGCTAATGATGGCTGCCTGTCGGGAATTGGCGCTCGACACCACGACATTACTGATCGAAACACGGCGCAATTGCCCAAGCGGAATACCTTGGGGGCCGCGCATTCGCCGACCCAGGCGAAGGAAAAACGCCACGTCGGTGACATCGCGCGCTGTGATATTGCTGATAGCCACATCTTCCAACAGGCCTCCATCCACAGTTTCGAGAGCAATGCCGCGGCAATCGTCGATAACGCAATTGCTGATGGCAATGTTACGGAATCCTCCATTGCTCTCGGTTCCTAGCTTGATTCGTCCGTTGCGCGGAGCGTTGTCCCCAGGGCCAATTCGTTTGTAGCTGGAATCAAGCAGAGTGCCTTCTTCGTACCCTCCTGTTACGTAGCAGTTCGTGATCGTGACGTGATCCGTCGAGCGAGAGAATCCAAGCCCATACGAACTCTTGAGGCAGATTCCGTCGTCCCAAGGAGCGTTCACGCTGCAGTTTGAGATTCGAACGTTGCGGCAGCAGTCGACATCGATGGCGTCACGATTCGTGTCAATCGTAAGATTGTCGATCGTGAGGTTGTCGACACCTGTCGCGAGAATAGCGAAATGGCCACCGTGCAAAATTGAGATGTCTCGAAGCGTTACGTTACGACAGTTTTTCAGGCTGATGGATTTATTGCCGATGCCGGCGGCTAGCGTAACGTCGCGCTCTCCACGGCTCAGTCCCCGACCCCAGATACGGCCCGGTCCAAGAATAGATACATTCGTCAGATCCTCGCCCCACATCAGGCTGTTGTGCCAATGGCTGTGTCCAAAGTCCTGATATTTATCCCAGGGGTTGGGCTCAGGCGGATCGTAACCACCCACACCTGATTGCGGTGAATCGGCAGCAATGATGGTGGCTCCAGGTCCGAGATAGAGACTTACGTTATTTCGCAGATGGATTGAATAGCAAAGATAGGAACCTGCTGAGAAGAACACGGTGCCGCCGCCAGCAGAGGCGGCAGTCTCGATGGCTCGGTTGATCGCGGGGGTGTCGATGGCTTTTTCGTCACCTTGTGCGCCGAATGTACGTACCTCAAACACGCCGTTCACTGGCCCTCTCTGCGCTTGACCTTGAGCGATGGAACTTAAGAAAAGAGATGCTCCAGCACCGACCGTTCCCATTCTCAGGAAATTTCTTCGTGCCGACCAATGTTCTGTCATTTCGCCCCTATGATTTCGTGAGCTTCAGCATAACCACCCCGTGCTTGGGTACCTGCGTTACATATGAGCCGCTTTGGGTGCCTAGATCTTTGTGGCTCCAGAGGTCTCGCAGCCGCGCCGGCCCGATGATACCAAGCAGAGTGAAGTCGAGCGTGATATTCAACTCAGATTCTCCGCGATTGAACAGGCCAACAGCGCTAGCGCCGTCCGCTAGAGGACGCGCCCAGACTTCGAGGGGACCTTGACTCCAGAGCCGATGCCCCTGGACTCCCTTTGGGTCCTGATCGATCGCAATAACCTCAGAATTGGTAAGAATCTTCTTGGTTTCGTCGTTCATGGTGCGAAGGTCATTGCCAGCAAGAAGGGGAGCAGCGAGCAAGGCCCAGAGCGACATGTGCGTGAGATATTCGTCGTGCTTCATACCGCCGTTGCCGACCTCAAGCATGTCGGGATCGTTCCAATGTCCCGGACCGGCGAACTTCTCGAGCCCGTCCTGGCTGAAGCCGATCACGGACATGCGATCGTAGTGATCGCTGATGTCTCCTGTCGTGCGCCAGAGGTTCCCGGTATGCGGGCCCCAAGTCCATGGTGCCTTCACTCCCCAGTTGCATATGCTGAAGACCATGGGGCGTTTCGCCTGCGCGAGGGCGTCGCGAAATTTGGAGTACTGCACTTCTGGATCGAGGCCTTCGGCATGGCACCAGTCAATTTTGACGTAGTCCACGCCCCAGTCTGCATAAGTATTCACGTCCTGGAGCTCATGATCATAACTTCCGGGCCGCTTTTGACAAGTGAGCCGTCCAGCATCGGTGTACACACCCAATTTCAGCCCTTTGCTATGGACGTAATCCGCGAGCCCTCTAATGCCGGCAGGGAAGCGTTCAGCATCGGCGACAATGACTCCGCTGGGATCACGGCTGACTTGCCAGCAGTCGTCAATATTCACGTATTGATAGCCAAGCGCCTTCATTCCGCTGCTCACCATGGCGTCGGCCGTTTCGCGAATCAACGCATCGCTGACGTTGCAGGCAAACTTATTCCAGCTGTTCCAACCCATCGGGGGAGTGAGAGCGAGTTGAGCCTGCCTCTCTGGCAATGTTTGCGCGCACGCAATTCGGCCGCTTATTCCAGAGTTGAGCAAACAGTGCGTGACAATGATAAAAAGGAGCAGACGTATCATCCTGGTCCTCGCTTGAGAAAGGGATTGGCCCTTATCGTGTCGAGAGAGTCAAGGAATTATATGTCGCAGTTCCTACATCCAATCTTCAGTCTTTTTAAGACATTCCTTCATCATACTTGATGGGTGTTGTTCCAGTGGAAACTGGATTACGCTGTGTTTAGCCGCACTGAACACTACATATAGTTTTTCTTCTTTGACATACCAACCTTACGAAACTATATGCTACAAATCGCTTGGCAGCAGCCGAGCCCTAGAGGTGATGCAACACTCAACGGACAATAGTTGACGCCTTGTTTGGAACTGATCGCCTTGAAACCCTTAATCTGAAATCGACGCGGTTCTGATGGACGAGCATATTGAACATGCGGTACGTGAGATATTAGCGGAAACCCAGGTTATCGATGTGCACACGCATCTTTATCCTGCATCTTTTGGCCATATAAGTCTGTGGGGTATCGATGAGTTGCTGACCTATCACTATCTGGAAGCTGAATTTTTTCGTTTTTCAGAGATGTCCGCAGAACTGTATTGGTCCCTTTCGAAGCGACAACAAGCCGACGCGATCTGGCGAACTCTATTTGTCGAGAACAGCCCAATTTCGGAAGCCACCCGAGGAGTAGTGGCAGTGCTTAACGCGTTTGGTCTACCCACTGGAAGCGATGGGCTCGCGGAGGCACGAGCCTTCTTTCAAGAGCGATGCGCTGAAATGCACATTCGGGAAGTGCTCCAGATGGCTGGTGTGGGAACAGTGGTGATGACGAATGATCCGCTCGACCCTGAAGAGGTCGCTGTCTGGATGAGCGATATGCAACGAGATGCGCAATTTCAAGCCGTTCTACGTCTGGACCGTCTGGTTCGCGAGTGGTCCGAACCTTGGGAATGCTTGGCTAATCAAGGCTATCAGGTCGATCATCAGGGATCAGCGCGCTGCATAACCGAAATCCGACGATTCCTCGCAGACTGGTGCAAGAGGATGCAACCGGTATATATGGCGGTTTCCTTGCCAGACTCGTTTGAGTTCCCCGACGACAGTGTTCGTGGCCGCATCCTTCGCGAAGCTGTGCTGCCGTCGTGTCGAGAATTCGACTTGCCACTCTCCTTGATGATCGGTGTGCGCAGGCAGGTCAACCCAAAAATTCGGTTGGCCGGGGATGCCGTGGGGCGGGCAGATCTGCGCGCTCTTGAACGTATTTGCCGGGAGTTCCCCGATAACCGTTTCATGGTCAGTGTTCTGAGTCGCGAAAACCAGCACGAGTTGTGTGTATACGCGCGGAAGTTCAACAATCTGATGCCCTTTGGGTGCTGGTGGTTCTTGAACAATCCTTCGATCGTAGAAGAGATTACGCGGGAGCGCATCGAGATGCTCGGAGCAACTTTCATTCCACAACACTCAGACGCCCGCGTTCTCGAGCAGCTGATCTACAAATGGCGGAACACTCGGCGCAGTTTAACGCCGATTCTGACCCACGCCTTTCGTCTCGTGTCAGCGGATGGCTATCCCATCACTTTGGAGCACATCAGTCGAGATATCGAACGTCTCCTTCGCTCGAACTTTGAACAATGGACCAGGAAAAAGACACCGTAAGACGTTAGCAAATCCGGGGTCAGGTCGATCTCGCTCAGCTGGATGATATTAAGCGTACGTAGCGACTGCCGGCAGCTAGCTGGCACTTAGTACGAAAACTACAGCGCTTGTTCAACATAGTGCAGCCGTAACGATATATCGTAGCAGCCTACTGTAAAGGCACTGACATGACTACTGCCGTTAAGCATGGAAGCTGTCAAGTTGTGCTTCTAGAGACCGTCGCGCTTGCAACTCCCTGGGCGTTGGCGACATCTCTAGTTTTGGAGTCTTCAACCCTACGATTGGAGTTGGACGAACACCCTTACTCTTACTGCGTTACCGAGAAGTGCGCTTGCCCCCTGGGGTGAGACAAACAGTTAAGAGATAGTTTGCCGTTCGCTGCAAAAGGCTCGACCGGTGAACTGAGTTTACCGCACACTGCTCCCGGTTGGTGAAGCGGAGGCGGGC
>Ga0126381_100002837_pt1 | contig 18809 bp, 13 predicted proteins | sample PanSoiMetPlot_28_FD_96465 | JGI IMG/M metagenome (GOLD analysis project Ga0126381, IMG submission 96465) | Tropical forest soil microbial communities from Panama - MetaG Plot_28 | ecosystem: Environmental > Terrestrial > Soil > Tropical forest > Bulk soil | place: Panama | collected 2016-02-17
AATCCCTTTGCATCCACCTGGATCTTGTAGGGTCCCGCCTCAAGGTCTGGAATCGTATAGACGCCTGCGGACGAAGATGCCGTCGTCTGCGACACTCCGGTGACCTCGCTTGTGAGCGTAATGGCCGCGTCGGGAACGACTTTGCCCTGCGAGTCAAGGACGACTCCCCTTAGTGTTCCCGTCAGACTCTGAGCGCATGCAGGCGCCACAGATGAAAGCGCCACAAATAACGTCGCAAAGAAAATAAAATGACTTCTCGACTTTTTCATCACGCTAACCTCCGTATGTGCAGAGTCCAAAAGACGCTCGCTTTGTGAGAAGAACTTGATGGCCAATTTCCCGCCGGGCATTGCGAATGGGATTCCTTTTGCTGAACCGACCACAATCCGTTTTGTCGGCTAAACAGCCTCCCGGCGTCCCGAGCGAGCTAACACTCGCGGAAAGAACCGTAGGCACGCGTCGTACCACGAGGTTCACGCTCCTCGGAATTTTCCTAATTGCTTTGTCGTCAAGAATTTATATCTAAGAATTGAGATGGCTGAGGGCTGACCCGCGCTTGAGGTATCCACACTTCCGTATAAACCGTCTCTAAATTCTACAGTTTCACGAACTCACTCCTCACTTGTACAAAAACACGCGAGCAGGTTTGCAGATTGTGCGGACATCCTTGACGCCCGACCGCGCGATTTGAGGCTTGCAAGGAATTTCTCCGTCGACTGCGGCACCTTTTGGAAGTCGTTACCGCCTGAGTGGGCAATTCGTCGCTAATCGGAAACTGATTCAGAACCGGAGGCAAGCTCGTTTGTACGAGGCCTGAGGTAGGTTAAAATAGGTCTTTAGCGTATTTGGCTATGGCCTCACCCTTCAACATTCTTTCCAATGCACCGGCGCCTTTGGTGCCGCTGCCTGACACCCATCCGCGGCCCGATTGGCTGCGCGTTAAGTTCTTTGGCGGCGAGCGCTTTCAGGACCTGAAGCGGTTGATGCGTACTCTGGACCTGCACACCGTTTGCGAAAGCGCGCGCTGCCCCAACATGGGCGAGTGCTGGGAGCATGGCGCGGCCACCTTCATGATTTTGGGCGACATTTGCACGCGGGCCTGCGGATTTTGCGCCGTACCTTCGGGCAAACCCGTGGGGCCTCCGGACGAAGACGAGCCTTACCGCGTGGCAGACGCGGTAGCGAAGATGGGCTTGCGCTATGCGGTGGTCACTAGCGTGAATCGCGACGACCAGCTTGACGGAGGCGCACACATTTTCGCGCGCACTATTGAGGAGATTCGCAGTCGAGTGCCGGGTTGCAGGGTGGAAGTGCTGATCCCCGATTTCCGCGGCGACTGGAACGCGCTCGACATCGTGCTCGCGGCCCGGCCGGATGTGCTCAACCACAACACCGAGACGGTGCCACGCCTCTATCGCCAAGTGCGCAAAGGCGCGGTCTACGAGAGGTCTTTGGAGTTGCTGCGGCGTTCCAAGGAAGCGCATCCCGAGGTGCCCACAAAAACCGGGATGATGCTGGGCCTCGGCGAGGAAAAAGAAGAAGTCCTGGCCACCATGCAGGAATTAGCCGCGCAAGGGACGAACATCCTGACGCTGGGCCAATACCTCCAGCCCACACGCGAACATCTGCCGATCGTGCGCTACGTTCATCCCGACGAATTCGCGGAATACAAAGTTCTCGGCGAAGCTATGGGCTTCCAGCACGTGGAGTCGGGTCCGCTCGTTCGCTCTTCCTACCACGCCTTCGATCAGGCCGAATCGGCCCTCCGATAGAGCGGCCTTAACCCTGGCAAAGAGGTGCTCGCCCAGGCCTGGCCATCAGACAGGCCTTGCTGTGTGGATCAACGTGCACCTTCAAACGGAAGTCCCAGCTTGGCCGCCAAACGAGCTACATCGATGGTTTTGTCTGGCAACGTGATTTCGACTTTCTCGCCTGCGCGTACCGTCACTGGCGTTCCGAGTTGCGCGACTGCCGCCCACAGTTTGGCGCCGGTTTCTGGCGACGGCTCCGGCAAACCGCCGAATCTCGGGTATTGCGGGGGCAAGTGTTCCGCCGCGACTGCGCGGTAGCGTCCCGGCGGCAACGGAAGAGCCTGTAGTATTGGCCGATCGATATCGGTGGGACCGCCAAGGTAGAAACGCGGCAACGACAACGTTGGATCCGAAGTGCGCAACGGGTCTGGCAAAAGGAGTAAATGGAGTTGTGGCCAATTCCGGCTGCCACAGGTTTCGGTGACGGATGGCTCCGCTAAAGGCAAAGACGGATCCGGCGTGACCGTCGCATACACCTGTCCCGAATCGCCGCTGACGACCACTTCCAAACGGGCGGACTGGTTCGGTTGCAGGTGAAAATAGCGGCCCGTGATTTCGCGTCCGTCAAGGCGTACGGACTGGATGTAAAAGGCCGGCAAGCCATATGGGGAGAGCTGCACCTCGTAGTCGCCCTCATCTTCGGGATCAATGCTGAAGGTCCCGTCGGCAGAGACTCTTGCCGAGGACGGGGCTCGATACTCGCTGGGAACCAGGAGAACGGTCCACGTGCTAACCTGGAAGTTCTTCCAAGATTCGGGGAGATGCTCGACATGGAGCGTACCAGCGACCGAGGGCAGAGATATCGGCAAGATCTCGACGTTGCGAAGGTCTTCGTTGCGTACTTCGACCGGCTTGCTGGCGAGGAGATGTGTCACGGGTCCATAAGGTCCCGACCACATTGTCGGCTCGGGCCCGTATGCGCTGAAGAGTTTCAGAATAAATCGGCCGTTAGGCACATGTTCCAAATGAAATTCATGGTTCTCATCGAGCTTGACCATTCCCGCAAGACCGACACCGCCCGGTTTGGGCACGTCCCAAAGTAGAGTTACCCAGAAGCGATCTCCGACGCGCTTAGGCAGATCGCCCGTTACTTTTCCCGAAATGGCATGCAGCTGAGCGGGTTCCTTGGCCATGCGAAGTTGCAATGGTTTGTCGGCGGCGCAGCCGACGCTCTCCCCCGCGCGCAAGTGAACTGGTGTCGCGGAACTTAAACTTCCATCATCTGAAAAGTAGGCGCGACGATTGTCCGACCAGCAGGCGAGGTAGTAATCTCCTGGCAGGAGTGAATCGGCGCGAAAGCGGCCGTCCGCGTCGGTTACTAGGTTTTCGTTCTTGTCACTCCCACGGAGCCCACCAAGCTGAAGGGTTTGGACAAAGACGCGCATTCCGGCGCGTGGGGCACCATCGGGATCCGTAGCTCTGCCACAGATCGAACTAAGTTTTCGAGGAGCCCACGTGAGGTTCCTAAGATGTGCGCCGCGGCTCACTACGATGGGAGTACCGCGTAACCCTGCATCCGATGCCCCATACTCAGAGGGGAGCGTGTTCTTGCTCTCTGCACGCAGCGTATACGCGCCGGGATCGACAGCGTCGAAGTGAAACTCGCCGTCGCTGGCAGTGTGGGTGGTGTACTCAGCTGAGGCGTTGGAGTTGTAGCGGGCGGAGCGTAGCCTGACCGTGTAACCATCATCCGCTTTACGCTGGATCGTGCCGGAGACGCTTCCTTTCGGGCGGGTCCATGCCACCTCCCACCGGTGTTCTCGACGGATATCGGGCGCAAGATGACCAGCCGCGTGGGAGAGGTCGCCGCTCAGCGTGATATCCACTGCGACCGGGGCCGCCCGTGGGATTAACAAGGTTCGCCCTTCAGCTGGTTTCCCGTCGACGACGATGGACTTGATGTAGACGGCCTCACGCCGAAAAGGGCCAAGAGTCAGGGTGTATTCCCCAAGCGCAACATTGTGGAATTCAAAGCGGTTCTTGTCGTCGAACGTGGCGTTCTGAGACTGCGAGTTTCCCGCCCGGAGGATGTTTACCGACTGACCCCCAATTCCGGGGCAGCCGTCATACCGGTTGATGCCCTCGAAATGAACCTGGCCCGTGATCGAAGCCATAGGCTGCGGCTGCGGCGCCAATATGACTCCGTCGACGTCGGAAGAGCCCACGGTTACGTTTTGCGAATCATACCGGGAGCCGGTGAGGCGGGCGTCAGTCAGTACGACCTTATAGTCGCCCGGGCATACGCTGATACTGAAGGAGTCGCCGGCTTTGTAGAGATCATTTGGCATGGCGGTGAGGTCTTGCATCGCCCCGCCGTTTGCGTTGCGTTCGAAAAAGGTCACGCGGTACTGCGAGTTTCCCGGGTCCACTGACGGGCCGATTTTTCCGCTCACTTTGAAAGTGTGGCAGCCGGTGTATTGCAACGGAATGTCGAGCGAACAGGTTGTCGGCCCCGAATCCGGGCCGACCGTCACGGGCTTCGCGCCGTTGAAGCTAAACGAGCCGGGATACCACGTCATGTAGGCCTGCAGATAGTAAGTTCCGGGCTCGAGATTCGCAAATTGGTAGGAGCCGTCCTCTTTGGTGCTGGGAAGAAATGTCTTAGTAAAAGTTCCCAGATTCGGGTCATACCGGAACGCGGTGACCCAAGTCGGCCTAGCCAGTGCAGTGCCGTTGTCAGTTACCCGTCCACAGAGCGGTCGACGGTGAACCCTGGCGATGGTAACGTGAGTGCGCTGCTCCCCAGGCTGTAAAGTAATCTTGATCTCACGATTCTCACCAGAACCTGCAGACATGGACCCCGGTGCCTGCGCCCATACGGAGTAAGTACCTGGCTTGATTTTCGCAAAGGAAAACTTTCCATATTTGTCGGCGGCCGCTTGATAACCGTCGTAATAGCGCGTCGGGTTTTCATCGTCCGATTGCAGAAAAACAAGAATGGGAGCTTCTGCGCCTGTGACAACGCCGGTCACCGATGCTGTTGCGTCCGAGACGGATTGGGACATCGCAAAGCGGCCGAAGAACAGGCCTGACACCAGGCACACGAACAACAGACGGCGCATAGGCGACTCCAAAAACACCGTAATGGCTCAACACTTGAGTCCCAGTGTACCTTGATTTCCTGGTGGAGGTCCTGAGAAGCAGCTAGTCGGAAGCAGCCCCGGCCCCGCTCTTATTTTGGTGCCGCGGTGGACCAGTCGGTGAAGGGGACGGCGCGGCCGCCGCGAACAACCGTGGGAATCACGCTGTCGAAGCCTTTGTGCTCTTTCGAGGAATAATTCAATTTGAGCTTCGGGCCGAGGCCCATGTCGAATTCATGAAGCGATTCGATCCCGCGAATCAGTCCTTCGCGCGTTAGCTCCTTCCCTGCTTTTTTCAGCCCTTCGACGAGCACCATGGCGTCCACAAATCCTTCCAGGCTCACAAAATTAGGCTGAGCCGACGGATAGTATTTCGCCAGCGTGCGGCGGTAGAGCGCGACCGTTTTGTATTCGGTGAGGTAATACGGCGGAACGACTTGCGTTACGACCATACCCTCCGCGTCGGATCCGGCCTCTTGAATCAGGTCATCCGTGCCCACGAACGAAACTGTAAGGAACAGCGGTTTCCAGCCTTTGGCGTGGGCTTGTTTGAGAATTGGAGCAACGGTGTTCGCCGGACCAACGACAACCACCGCTTCGGGATTCGCAGCACGCACCGAGTCGATCGCCCCTCCCGCTTGCGCGGTCTGCCGCTGGTACGATCCCGTAGCGACGGGCTCGGCATCGTGCGTTTTCAGCGCGGTCTTTACGCCTTCGAGAACCGTCGCCCCAAACGGGTCGTCCGGATAGATCACGCCAATTTTCTTGTAGCCGAGCGTGCCCCAGAGACCGTTCACCTGTTCGCGGGTCTCGTCAAAATACGAGGCGCGCACACTTATAACCCAATGGCGCAACGGGACATACAGCGTCTGGGCACCCGTAAACAGCCCGACGAGCGGAATCTTGTTGCTCTCCGCCATAGGCAAGTACTTCACCGCAGTGGGAGTCCCCACGAAGAACCCCCAGGCGAAGACCTTTTGCAACATCAGGCGATTGAAGCAGGCTTCCGTCTTGGCCGGATCGTAGCTGTCGTCATACGAGATGAGCTTCAGCTTGCGGCCCTCGACGCCGCCCGCGTCGTTGGTCATGTCAAAGTAGGCTTTCGCTCCCGTGACGGTTTCAGTGCCAAGGAAGTGAGATGGGCCCTCCAGCGCCGAGCACGAGCCAATCAGGATCTCTCTTTCGCTAACACCTGGAACAGCCTGGCCACTTGCCGGAAAGGGGACGATGAAAAAGCACACTACGAACAGACACAGCACAAGGCTGCACCCAAGTCCGATCGATTTCATTTCTCTCTCCGTTCTGAAAAAACGCCCCTGATAGCAGAACTGCTCTGTCTTTCTGTTTATGCTTATGCGCAGAACCTGTCAATGGAATAGGGACACCTGTGGCTAATGAAATAAGTGGCAGGTTAGGAGGACACGAGAGTCTAGCGGTGGAGAAAAACGTCCCAACAAAGAAACTATTTTATGCGCGGACCAAGTAAAACTAACCCGATTCCGGTTACCAGAAGCACGATGGAGACCGCCGCTGGAATTTCTACAACCTTTTCCTCGTCTAAAGTGGCCTTGTAGGGACCCAGCTTGGCCACTTCCTCCTGCTTGTGATAGCTGAAGTTAGGATGGACCAGCCCAACGACGCCGCTGATTAGCAGGATCAACCCGAGGACGATGACCAGGCGCTTCATGTGGCTCCAAAGCTATCACAGTTGGCCGCAAGTCTACGGAGAAAACCACTTAAACAGCAACCAGCACAGACTGAAGTCTGCGCCACGAACCCCGTACACACCTCTGCGCTACGTGGGCGCAAAGGAGTGTGTTCAGTTTGTACAGGAAAGACTCAGGAACGGCTAGCGGCTGCTGCGGCTTTCTTGGCAGCCTTGGCAGCGGCGGACGCTTTGCGGCGCCGCTTGGTCTTCGGAGGCGTCGCGGGAGCTTCGCCGATGAGTTCGGCGGTCATGATACTGGTGACAAACAGCTTGGGGCCATGGTCGTCAAAATCCACGGAGGTCCGCTCCTGGTCGGAAGCGGTGACGATTCCCAATCCGTACACTTCATGTTTAATGGTCTGACCTTCTGCCATTACTTGCACAACATCCTCCTTGACCACTCTGTCTTAAATCTTGTCTGTCTCAGAATCTCGATTCGAATCTCTTTAGAGTGGGAGCCCCGGCTGAACCGGGACTCCCCTAAAACAGGCTAGAGGCTGGTAACGTTCTCTGCCTGAAGGCCTTTCGGTCCCTTCTTCACTTCAAATTCCACCGTCTGACCTTCATTGAGGGACTTGTAGCCGTCCATCTGAATGGCGGAAAAATGAACGAAAACATCTTCGCCAGTCTGACGCTGGATGAACCCGTAACCCTTCGAAGCATTGAACCACTTCACTGTGCCTTGTTCCTTCACTTACACTACCTCGTTATTAGAATTGCTTTGCCTCTCTTGGTCCGCTCCTGGAATCTTGCGAAGCGGTCCTCGCTCCGGCTTCCCAGTGCCGCGACAGCCTCCAGCCCGAAAAAAAAGGCCGCAAAGTTTGTCCTTGCAGCCCCCTCGAACGAGTCAAAAGGTAATACAAGAGCAACAAATGCTAAGAATAATTTACCATAAACTGGAGGATTTGTCCACGCGGAACCACAATCGCCGCTCGGTTTGGCATACAGCTTAACGCTATATAAATGAACAACATATAGGATGAATTGTGTCTTGGCTACAGCAAGTGCCCATCGGGCGGCGCTATTCAAGGGATTCCGGTTCGAGGCTCAGAGTCCCCTCCCCAGAGGCCTTCTTTTCCCAATACTTACGGACCCAGGCTTCCCAGCTCTTTCCCGCAGCCGTATCCCTGCCGGTAAACGAGAGTGCCGCAATATTGTCGTAGGAAATCTTCAGCTTTTGGCTGGCATCCTTTGGCATTACGCGGACGAAACTAGTCGTAAGCGTTTGCCCTGCAACACGATCGAAGATATAACCCTCGATTTTTGAATCGTCTTTGAGCGTTAGGGTCACATCGCCGCGATAATCGAACGCTTTCTCTAAAGCGATGCGCAGCTCTTCTTCCGACGCCAATTGCGGAACCCAGCCCTGAACGGCTTCATGCAAAGTTCCAGGAGCGACTTCCAAGTTGTCTGGATTAAGCGAAGAGCCTTCGGTATGACTGGGTCGGTCCGCGTGGCGGGGACCGCTCATACTCGGGTCTCCTCGAATTGGCCCTTGCCGGATTCGATTTGAACCAACGGATTGTAAGAATGCACAGGCTTCACTGACTCATTCAACATCGCCAGGGCGTCTGAATCGGCGTATTTGGTGGACAGCTCGGCCTTTACCGTCTCCCACACCCCTCGCAACCCACTGAAGGTATGATCCACGGCCGAAGCCTCGTAACCGCTGTGCACCATGCAGTTGGCGCACTTGGGATTGCCGGATTCCGTACCGTAGTTTTCCCATTCCGTAGAGTCCATCAGTTCCTGAAACGTGTCGGTGTAGCCGTCCTGAAGCAAATAGCACGGTTTCTGCCACCCGAAGACGTTAAACGTGGGCATGCCCCAGGGAGTGCAGGCATAATTGCGCTTGCCCATCAGGAATTCGAGGAAGAGTTTCGACTGGTTGAATTTCCAGCTCTTCTTGCGGTTTGCCAGGATCGCCCGGAACAACCGGCGGGTACGGGCGCGGCCTAGGAAATGCTTCTGGTCGGGCGCCTTGTCGTAAGAATAACCGGGCGAAAGCATCATTCCTTCAACGCCAATTTCCATCATTTCGTCGAAGAAAGCGCGCACGCTCTTGGGATCGGCGCCGTCAAACAGGGTCGTGTTGGTGGTCACACGGAAGCCCCGCTTCAGCGCCTCCTTGATTCCGTCGAGCGCCAAATCGTAGCCGCCTTCACGGCACACGGAAAAGTCGTGGTGCTCTTTTTGTCCGTCCATGTGAACGGAGAATGTGAGGTACTTGCTGGGCTTGAAGAGATGCAATTTTTCCTTGAGCAGGAGGGCATTGGTGCAAAGGTAGATGTATTTCTTGCGCGCCGCCAGCCCGTCCACAATTTTTTCAATTTCAGAGTGCATCAGCGGCTCGCCGCCGGGGATGGACACCATTGGCGTGCCGCACTCTTCCACGGCCTTGAAGCATTCCTCAGGTGACAATTCCTGTTTAAGAATGTGCGCCGGGTACTGAATCTTCCCGCAGCCCGCGCAAGCAAGATTGCACCGGAACAACGGCTCGAGCATCAGCACGAACGGGTAACGCTTGCGTCCTTGCAGTTTCTGCTTCAGGACGTACGTGGCAACCGTCCACATCTGTGAAACTGGTACCGGCATGTTCCCCACTTACAAGGAGTTTGAATAGGGGTACACCGAAATCCCCCATAGCCTCTTGTCGAGCAGAGACTACCGTCTATTGTACTCGAAGAACCGCAAAATCAACGCGGTTCCTTTCGGCGTCGCTTTGCCTGGTGCGCAACCAGATCCCTGCTTGGCACAGTAAGTGCATTCTTCGTTCAGATGCAATCTACGGTTGAAATGGAACATGGGGCGGCCCGGCGCGTCTCCCAAGGACCTTCGGAGGTAAAATCAACCCTTGAGCAAAGCATAGAAACCAAGCCGTTTATGCCTCGACAAAATCTGCTCACACTCTTTGATGATTTTGCGCGCTTTGGCGGCGATGTGGCCGTCGTGCAAACCCGCGGGTACCGCCGGGAAAAGCTGACGTATGCGGAGTTGTCCACCCACGCTTTGTTCTGGAGCCATGTGCTTGGCGGGCGAGGAATTGCCCCCGGGGATCGCATCCTTCTTTGGGGCGCCAATTCTGCGGAATGGGTTGCGTGCTTCTGGGGAATTCTTTTGCGCGGCGCTGTGGTCGTGCCCATGGATGCGACAGCATCTCCCGATTTTGTTCAACGGGCCATTCAAGACGCTCGTGTAAAACTCATCCTGCGCGAACGCTGTCTCGGCGAGTTGGCTGGTGCTTCTGCTTCTCTAGTCATCAACGATCCGACTGTTTCCGCGGCGCGCACGCCCGCGGCCCATACACGAATTGATCCTAGCGACGTTTCGACACGGAGTACCATTGCGCAGATCCTGTACACTTCCGGAACCACGGCGGAACCGCGCGGCGTTGTTTTGACTCACGGAAACTTTCTGGCCAATCTTGAGCCGCTCGAGCGCGGCATCGAGGAGTATCGGAAGTACGAGCGCTGGTTTCATCCCCTGCGGTTTGTGACGCTGGTTCCGTTGTGTCACGTTTTCGGCCAATTCATGGCGTTGTTTGTCCCTCCGCTTCTTGGCGCAACGGTAGTTTTTGAGCAATCCACAAACCCCGGTGAAATCATGCGAACGGCGAAGCGCGAACGCGCCACCGCCCTTATTGCTGTGCCACGCATGCTGGATTTATTGAAATCAGGGTTTGAACGCGAACTGGAAGGCCGCGGTCAGTGCTCGTGGCTGCATCGCACTCTCGAAAGGGCCAACGGACGGAAATTCCTTCGGCGCGCGTGGATGTTCCGGCGGACTCACCGACGCTTTGGCTGGAAATTTTGGGCCTTTATTTCCGGCGGCGCCGCGCTTTCGAACGACACAGAGAGTTTCTTCAAGCGCATGGGCTATGCGGTGGTTCAGGGTTACGGCATGACCGAAACTGCATCGCTCGTCAGCTTGAATCATCCGTTGCGGGCGACGGAGGGCTCGGTGGGCAAAATCCTGCCGGGCCGCGAATTCAAACTGGCGGAAGACGGCGAAATCCTCGTGCGAGGAGAAAACGTCGCGGCAGGCTATTGGAAAAACGGTGTTCTTCAACCCTCTGGCGAAGGAGGCTGGCTGCACACCGGCGACCTCGGGGAACTGGACGCGGAAGGGAATCTGCGTTTTCGCGGGCGCAAGAAAAATGTCATCGTCACGCCGGCGGGACTGAATATTTATCCTGAGGACCTGGAAAACGCGCTGCGAGTCCAGCGCGGTGTGCGCGATTGCGTGGCGATTCCGTTCGCGCAAGATGACAACGCAGAACCTTGTGCGATTCTCCTGATGAATGATTCGAATGAGTCAGCTGCGCGGGCCGCGGTGGACCAAGCCAATGCATCGCTGGCGGAATACCAGCGTATCCGGCGCTGGGCGCTTTGGCCGGAGCTGGATTTTCCGCGGACAGCAACGGGAAAGGCGCGCCTTCCGCTCATCGCTTCGCGCGCGAGAGAACTTCTGGATGGTAAGCCCGCAACTTTCCCCGGCATCCCAGTTTCTCCATCAAGCCATGCGGCGGTAGCTGGGCTGCTGTCTGTGGTGGGTAGTAGACAGGGGGGCCCCAGTCATCTGGAACGAGGTCTGAACCTCACTTCGTTGGATCGCGTGGAGCTGATGAGTGCCCTCGAAGAAAAGTTCCACGTGGAACTAGATGAGGCTTCTTTTGCGGAAGCCAAGACGGTCGCTGACATCGAACGCCTCTTGCAGAAACCCGCCGACGGATATAACAAGACGAGTTATATTTATCCGCGGTGGACCCAATGGGAACTTGTCCGATGGTTCCGGCTGGCGGTGTATTACGCCCTCGTTTGGCCAGCCACGCAGATCCTGGGACATCTGAAAGTTGTGGGGCGCGAACATCTAAGCGAACTTCGTGGGCCCGTCCTCGTGGTCTCCAATCACATCACCCGTCGCGCAGACATCGGACTGATTCTCGCGGCGCTCCCCCTGCGATTCCGCCACCGTCTTGCGACGGCAATGGGCGGCGAAAGCCTGCAAAGAATGAAGCGCCCGCCGCGCGAGTGGCTTTTTGCCAGACGCTGGGCCTACTCGGTGGGCTATTGGCTGGTGACCGCGCTCTTCAACGTTTTCCCGTTGCCACAATTTTCCGGCTTTCGTGAAAGCTTTCGTTTCGCTGGGGAATCTGTGGACCGCGGTTACAACGTCCTCATTTTCCCCGAGGGGGAGGTGAATAACTCCGAAGACGGCCGGATGGCGCCGTTTCAATCGGGCATTGGACTGCTCGCGGAAAATCTGGGCGTCCCCATTGTGCCGATGCGCCTCGACGGCATTTGGCAAATGAAGCGCGAGCGCCGCCGCCTCGCCCACTTTGGCGAAATCACCGTTCGAATCGGCCAGCCCGTTAGTTTTCCCCCCGGTACTCCTCCGGACGAAGTCGCCCGCCAGCTTCAGACCGTAGTGGGCACCTTGTAGGTGCCGCTTAGTCCCACTTGTCACCAATGCGATGTGGATGGAGTTCAATCAAGTGATAAATGAATGGCCCAAGGTTCCCGCAACATTTTGGACACCCAACCGCATTGGTCCCTTCCCTCTCATTCATTGGGATCCTGCAGGCGGGGCAAAGCCAGTTTCCACCCACCGAAACGACTGACTCTTTGGCTCTCTCGAAGGAACGGACCTCGCAATAAAGGATTCGTGAAGGTCCTTAGCCATTTGAGGCCACAGGGGCATATCGCCACGCGCACCTGTACGAGATTTCTTTCGGCGATTGTGGATTCTCCGACCACTCCATTCCTTCCATTAATTCGCCGCACTTTGGACAATCCACAGCAGGCCAGGGTCCTTTCTGGCTGACATCCGAGGAGTATAGCCGAAGTTGAGTGCGCGGCCGCCTTTGTAATGACCATGGTTTCCGCTGCATCAAATGGAAGAGCGGGAAGATCCATCCAGGAACCAACTTCAACGTTCTGCGCCAGCAGGGATTCAGCTCCTGTGGCAAAATGGAAGGTTCAGAGACACGATTGATGGCAAACAGAACGGCCCGCACACAAGAACAGCCTGCCAAGGCACCGAAGGCAGTCAAGAAAGCTCCAACCGGCGCGCAGGCAAAAGCTGCGAACAATCAGGAACGCGAGCACGTTTTTGACGCTTTTCGCCGCTGGGGATACTTGGAAGCTAATCTCGATCCCTTGGGCGTATTCCAGCCGTTGAAGCATGCGGACCTCGAAGGACTCACGGGCGAGGCCACCGAAGACGCGCGCCGCATTTATTGCGGCACCATTGGGGCCGACTTCATGCACTTGCCGGAGCCCGAGCGCCGCCGCTGGATTATCGGGCAACTCGAAGCGCCAGCCGAACAAGTGGACCAGCACAAGATTCTCGAGCGGTTGGTTCGCGCGGACCTATTCGAACAGGTCTTGCAGGCGCGCTATTTGGGCTCGAAACGGTTTTCTCTTGAAGGAGTCACGGCGCTGATTCCGTTGCTCGGCTCGATACTCGAGGCGGCGGCCGAACACGGTGCGGAATCCTCCATTATGGCGATGAGCCACCGCGGCCGCTTGAACGTCATGGTCCACGCCGCTTGCAAGAGTCCGCATGAAGTGGTGGCGGGTTTCGAGGACGTTGACCCGCGTAGCGTCCTTGGGGCGGGCGACGTGAAATATCACGTGGGCGCCACCGGCACGTACACTACTTGTTCGGGCAAAGAAATCGGCATCCACTTGGTGTCGAACCCCAGCCATCTTGAAGCTGTTGATCCAGTCGCGGTTGGCCGGTCACGCGCGAAACAGACGCGCTACGGCGTGCGCGGCGCTTACGTGGATCGCTCTCGCGAGACCCTCAACAAGGTTATTCCTATTGTCATGCATGGCGACGCCGCTTTCGCCGGTCAAGGCATTTGGGCGGAAACGCTGAATTTTGCCGACCTGCGTGCTTACACCGTCGGTGGCACGATCCACATCATCGTGAACAACCTTATCGGCTTTACCACTCCGCCGCGCCAGGAACATTCGGCGCGCTTTGCGGCCGACCTCGCCAAGCGCCAGTCCGTGCCTATTTTCCACGTGAACGGCGAGGATCCGGAGGCGGTCGTGCGCATAGGCAAAATCGCCACGGAATATCGTGCTACGTTCGGCAGCGATGTGGTCGTGGACATCATCGGCTACCGCCGCCACGGCCACAGCGAAGTGGACGACCCCACGATTACGCAGCCCAAGCTTTATGAACGCATCAAGAACCATGCACAGCTTTGGAAGATTTATGCGGAAGCCACTGGCATTGACGCGACGGGGATCACAGAAACGGTTCGCAGGGAATATGAAGAGGAGCAAACCAAAGCCCGGGCGCTCAAAAAGATTCCACATCTCCGCCAACTGCCCGATTATTGGGCGCCGTACTCCCATGGGCGCTACAAACCGGAATATGAGGTTGATACCGGACTGACTCGTGAGAGGCTTGCGGAAGCGACCGACGGCCTCGTCCACGTGCCCGAAAGCTTTCACGTTCATCCGAAAATTGTGAAATTGCTCGAGCAGCGCGCCGAGATGGGTCACGGGAAGCGGGCCGTTGACTATGGTTTTGCCGAAGCGCTGGCGTTTGGCTCCTTACTTCTCGAAGGTACGCCCGTCCGGCTTACCGGACAGGACTCCGAGCGCGGCACATTCAATCAACGCCACGCCGTGCTGATTGATACCGAGACGGAGAAAGACTATCTTCCGCTCTGCCATCTTTCTCCGAATCAGGCTTTCTGCGAAATCTACAACTCTTCACTCTCCGAAGCGGGCTGCCTGGGCTTTGAATATGGTTTCAGCCGCGACTACCCGGAAGCGCTCGTTTTGTGGGAGGCGCAGTTCGGCGACTTCGCCAACGGGGCGCAGGTGATCATCGACCAGTTCATCAGCGCGGGTGAGGACAAATGGAATCTCCCGGCGGGAATCGTGATGTTGCTGCCTCACGGCTATGAAGGCCAGGGGCCAGAGCACTCGAGCGCGCGCTTGGAGCGCTTCATGCAGCTCGCTGCCGAAGACAACATGCAGATTTGCCAGCCTTCAACCGCAGCGCAGTATTTCCACATGCTGCGCCGGCAGGCGCGCCGCCCGTGGCGCAAACCGCTGATTGTTTTCACGCCAAAGAGCATGCTCCGTCATCCTGACGCCAGTTCAAACATTGATGAGTTTACAAGTCCGCGTTTCCTGCCCCTGGTTCCTGACCGCGAAGTGCACGATGCCTCGCGCATCCTGATTGCCAGCGGTAAAGTAGGCCACGAATTGCGCGGCGAACGCCGCCGCCGAAAGGACACGACCACAGCGATCTTCTTTCTCGACCAGCTTTATCCGATGCCTCGAACCGAGATTACCGCGGCAATCGCCGAGCATCCCCACGCCCGCGAAATCGTTTGGGTTCAGGAAGAGCCGGGAAACATGGGAGCCGCCGGCTTTGTCCTTCCCCGCCTCGAGCGCATTGCCAAGGCCGCTGGCCTCGTATTTCGCTCCGTCAAGCGCTCTCCCAGCGCCAGCCCCGCAACGGGCTCCGCCAAAGCCCACGAACTGGAGCAGAAAACGCTTCTTTCCCTGGCTTTCACAACGTCTGGCAACAATCAGGTTCGCGGTACTTGAGAATTGCGGCTTAACATTTCATTCACATAAATGTAAACGCCGTGTTATCAATCAGAAGGGGGCTTCTGCCACAATCAGCCGTGTTGCAAAAATCCCTGAGTGAGTCGAATCATTCCACTTCCTATCGCGATACGCCAGGCTACGATACACTTTCTACCGGCAAGCGCATCAGGCGCTCTTTCGGTATGAAACGCGTATTTATTATCGAGGACGACCGAGACATCGTCGAATTGGTTCGCTACAATCTTGCGAATGAAGGCTTTCAGGTCACGGCCGCTCACGACGGCGCGACCGGCCTCGCCACTCTGAAGAAAACTCCCCCCGACATCCTTCTACTCGACCTCATGCTTCCCAAACTTTCCGGCCTGGAAATTTGCCGGGAGATTCGTCGCGACGAGGGGCTCAACCGCCTGCCCATTCTGATGCTCACGGCGCGCGGCGAAGAGGCGGACCGCGTCGTCGGGCTCGAAATGGGCGCCGACGATTACGTGACCAAGCCCTTCAGTCCGCGCGAACTCATTGCACGCGTGAAGGCGCTCCTGCGGCGTTCCGAAATTCCTACAGATGTGCCGCATGCCGTCGAGATTGGCAAACTCAGCATTGACCCGGCTTCGTATCGCGTGTGCCATTCCGGCAAGCCAGTCGTGCTCAGCACTTTGGAGTTTCGCCTTCTCTATTACCTGGCCTCCCGGCCGAACCGCGTGTTCACGCGCGATCAGCTGCTCGATGCCGTCTGGGGTACGGACCGTTTTGTCACACCGCGCAGCGTGGACGTCTACGTGCGCCGGCTTCGCGAAAAAATCGAGTCGGACCCCGAAAACCCGACCCTCTTGAAAACCGTACGCGGTGCCGGGTATCTTTTCGAGACACGTGCGGCTTAATCTTTTCTGGAAACTCGGCTTTGCCTTCTTCGCGCTGCTGATTGCAGTCCTGCTGCCGGTCGATTACTACGCTGAACGCGCCTTGCGCCGCGGTTACGAACGCGCGGGCTTCGAGCAACTTTCTGCTATCGCTCACCTCGCGCTTGCCAGTCCTCCTCCCGCATCTGCGCTCTCCACTAACTCGCGAGCCACATCTCCAGAGCTTCGTGGCTGGGTTACGAAGATGGCCTCAAGCGGCATTCGCGTTACCGTGATTGCTTCCGATGGCTTAGTCCTGGCGGATTCCCAGTCCGATCCGCAAACCATGGAGAATCATGCTGAGCGGCCAGAAATTCGCGACGCCTTGGCGAAAGGTGAGGGTTCCTCCGTACGCCATAGCGTAACGGTCGATCGTGACCTGCAGTATTACGCTGCCCGCTACTCCGTTCCAGGCGGCCCAACGGTAGCGATGCGTTTTGCCCTCCCGCTTCGCGCGATGGACGACGAAGTCTGGGAATTTCGCCGAAGACTATGGTTCGCTTCGCTCATCGTTCTTCTCGTCACTGGCGCAGTTTCCCTCCTCGTGTCGCGTTCTTTTGCCGATCGCGTCGATCGCTTAACGCAGTTTTCGCACCGCGTGGCGGAGGGGGATTTCCGGCCGGTCTTTGCGGACCCCCGTGGCGACGCTCTCGAGAGTCTGGCGACATCGCTCAATGAAAGCGCCTCGAAGCTGGACCTTACGATTCGAACGCTCAAAGACGAGCGCAACCTCTCGGGGGCAATTCTCGGGAGCATGGTCGAGGGAGTCGCTGTTGTCGATGGCACGGACCGGTTGCTATTTTCCAATCAAGCCTTTGCGGAAATCCTTGGTTTGGATATGGCGCCAAAGATCGGCAGCACGCTTGTCGAGTCCGTTCGCCAAACCGAGCTGATCGAGGCAGTAAGGCAGGTGCGGGGAGGGCAGGATGCCGTCCACTCCGAAATCACAACAGGCACCTTGCGACAGCGCTTCTTTGCCGTGACCGTGGCCTCCGTACGCGCTATGGAAACCTATGGCGCGGTCCTCGTGCTCCACGACATCACTGATCTACGCAAGCTCGAACGCGTGCGCCGCGATTTCGTGGCCAACGTGTCGCACGAGTTCAAGACGCCACTCACCGCGATTCAAGGCTTTGCGGAAACCCTGCTTGCGGGTGCGATAGACGACCCCCAGAACCGCGTCCGTTTCCTGCAGATTATTCTCGATCATTCGCGCCGTCTCGCCCGGCTTACCGATGATCTCCTCGAGCTTTCCAAGATGGATGCCGACCGCCTCGAAATGGAGATCGACCCGCTTAGTGTTTCACTGTTTATTCAAAGCTGCATCGAAACGACACAGCGGTCGGCTGCCGAGAAAGATTTACGCATTTCGGTGAATCTGAAAACGTCTCTTCCGGACATCGCTGCCGATCGCCGCCGTCTCGCTGAAGTTTTGCAAAATCTGCTGGACAATGCCGTGCAGTACACGCCATCTGGCGGCAGGATTACCGTTTCCGCGGCATCGGATGGACACCAAGTCGAGTTCACTGTTTCTGACTCGGGCATTGGCATTCCCAAAGTGGACCAGCCGCGCATCTTTGAACGCTTTTACCGAGTCGATGTTGCCCGGTCTCGCGAGGTCGGCGGCACCGGCCTTGGCCTGTCCATCGCCAAGCACCTGGTCGAAGCCCACGGTGGCCGCATCTGGGTCGAGAGCGAAGTGGGCCAGGGTGCGCAGTTCCATTTTACGGTCCCTGTGTTTCAGTCTCAAAATGGAGCGGATCGGCCCACCCGATAAGTCATAAAGGCAAAGTAAACGCTTCACTCCTTTGGGTGCCTCCTTTATCCACTTTTCATCGGCGCTTTAACGACCTGTAACCATTCCAGCGTCAAAATGGCGTGGAGAGCGGGAGTGTAGGTGCAAAACAGCTCCCCTCCAAAGGAGAGCGATGGCCTCAACCCCCCGACTCACTGACACTGTCATGCTCGATACGCTCATGAACTACCTGGTCTCCATGGCGCGCACCGTCGAGAGCGCCATGAACCGTGCGCTCGATGCCATCGTGAGCCTTGACAATCCCCGCACTGCCGCTCTCCCGGGGGAAGTGTTTCTTCTCGAGCCGCGCATCAACGAAATGGAAATCGTCATTGATGAGCACGCCATCCGGCTGCTCCGCCAGGGTTCGTTCCCCGAAGATGAATTGCGCCTGATTGTGGCCGCTCTGAAGCTGAACAACGATCTGGAACGCATTGGGGACCTCGCCGTAAACCTGGCTGAGAGAGTGGTCTCCCTTCGCGAAATGCCAGGCGTGCAGGTTCCTGAAGAACTTGCGCCGATGGTTTCCGCGGTGCGCAGTATGGTCAGCCAGAGCCTCGGCGCCCTCATCTTCCGCAACGTGGAGATGGCCACTACGGTTCTGGAAAGCGACGACGTCGTGGATCAATACCGCGACCGCATCTTTGAGCGCCAGCTTAAACAAATGACCGGAGAACCGGGCTCGGTCAGCCCGGGCTTGCAGTTCGTGCTCGCTACGCGTCATCTCGAACGCATCGCCGATCACGCCACCAATATTGCCGAGGACATCATTTTCTGGGTCCGCGGGCTCGACGTCCGTCACGGGCGAGGAATTGGCGGCCTCCGGGAATCGAACATCACGAAGAATTCACAGACGCTTCATTCCGATGTGACGCCCGGTGGCAATACTGACCAAGTCATCTTCACGTAATGTCCTACCTCGGGGACCGGTTGC
>Ga0126381_100002838_pt1 | contig 18809 bp, 14 predicted proteins | sample PanSoiMetPlot_28_FD_96465 | JGI IMG/M metagenome (GOLD analysis project Ga0126381, IMG submission 96465) | Tropical forest soil microbial communities from Panama - MetaG Plot_28 | ecosystem: Environmental > Terrestrial > Soil > Tropical forest > Bulk soil | place: Panama | collected 2016-02-17
GAACCTTCCCGGCGGCCGGCGGGAGCAGCGCGAGCTCGCTCGACACGTGCACGATCGGGTCAAGCCCGAGCCGGTCCGCGGTACCGAGCACGACCTCGGTGCCGCGGACGTTCACCGCGTTCATTTCGCCGGCTCGCCGGGGGTCCAGGGAGAACACCGAGGCGGCGTGCACCACCGCGTCGCACCCGGTGAGCGCCTGTTCGATCGCGGCGGGCTCGGTCACGTCGCCAATGGCGGTCTCGACCCCGTCGACGCCGAGCGGACCGAGCGCGGCCGGGACCTTCTCTGCAGATCTGGCCAGGACCCGGATCCGGTGCCCGGCCCCGGCCAGCGCCGCGACCGCGTGTGAGCCGAGATATCCCGTCCCGCCGGTAACAAGCACGAGCAACGCTCTGCACCTCCAGACGTCCTGCCGGCGGGTCGCCCCGATTCGGCCGCAACACCACAAGCTTGCCCCGGTCCAGCGCGGCTGGCCAGGCAGATGACCGGCAGGATCGCGGCGGTTTCCGCGTCAGTCAGCTATCCGGGCACCGGCCGGCGGCTACCGTTACCGTCGCTGGCACTGCCATGCCCCACGATGCACAAGAAGGAGGCGACGCGATGGGCGCAGAGGACGACTGGACCTGGCCGCCGTCGATGGACGCGGTGGTAGCAGCGCCCGGGTCACACCAGGTGCTGTTCGAGATGACGACGTGCGCGTCCTCGAGGTGACAACAGCCGCGGGGCATCGCGAACCTGGTCGGGCTGCAGGACCATCAGGGTTGGTCACGCAGGCGCCTAGTGCGTTCGGTGATCTCGATGTCCGGCCGGTGGGCCGGGTGAAGCTGCCGGTCATCTTCCGGTCTTGTTCCTGGGCTGGCGGTATGCGGCGACGGTAGGTTCTGGCCTGATGCGGCGAAAGAGCATGCATGATCGGCTGGGCCGCTGCCTGCAGGTGAGCGCGGCGGTGGCCACGACGTCTGGTCGTGCCCGCTGGTGCGGTCATGACGCGGGCCCGAGGGCGGCCGGACGACGTCGAAGGATCACCGATGGTCTCGTCGGTCATCTGCGAAGGAAGCAGGGGAAGGGTTTCCGATGGCAAACGGCAATCAAGAAATTCTCCGTGGCAGCTAGCAGCGTCGGCCGACCCCACCCCAACCAACCCGGGGTCGAGGGATACCCGTGCCCCGCATACACGTCTAGGCACACGCGTCAAGGCAGGAGTGTGTTATGAGCAACGAGGCGGTGGGCGCGATCGGCCAGACGCTACCGGTGTCACGCGGGCCGCATCGGATGTACGCCGAGATGGTGCCCGGGTCCGGGGTGCCAGTGGTGCTGATGCACGGCTTCCCCGACAACACCCACCTGTATGACCGGCTGGTCCCGCATCTGGCTGGCCGCCGGCCGGTGGTGCGGTTTGACTTCCTCGGCTGGGGCCGCTCGGACAAGCCGCCGGGCTACCCGTACACGGCGGCCAACCAGGTGGGCGACCTGGCTGCCGTGGTCGGCGCGCTCGATGAGCACGTTGGCGCCGGTGAGCTGGTGCTGGTGGCGCACGATGCCTCCGGGCCGCCGGCGATCGACTGGGCGCTGGACAACCCGTCCCGGATCGCGACGCTCGTGCTGCTCAACACCTACTACCACTCGACTGCTGGCCTGCGCCGCCCGCCCAGAATCGCGGTGTTCTCCACGCCCGTGATCCGCGCCGGCGCCCGCGCGATCGTCCGGCGCTGGCCCGGCCTGGACCGGCGCTTCTTCACCTGGCAGGTCGGCGGGTTCATCGCCGACCCCGCGGTGCGGGACGAGCTCGTCCCGCAGCTGTATGAGCAGTCCCTGCCCGCCCGCCCGGCGTTCTGGCGCCTCAATGACGACCTGCTCACGTCGGCGTTCAACCACCGGCGGCGCATGGGCGACATGCGCCGCTTCGCCCGGCCGGTTCGGGTCATCTTCGGCGCCCGTGACCGATACCTCAACCCTCGGGTGGCCCGCAACTTCGCCGAACTGTTCCCCCACAGCGAGCTGCACCTGCTGGACGGCGCCGGGCACTACGTCCAGGTCGACCAGCCACAGCGGGTCGCCGACCTCATTGTGGGGAGGTAGCGATGACAGGCCGACAACGACAGCGGCTGCAACCACCGTGTGCCCCTGACCGGCCGGGTAAGCACGCCCGGCTACCCTGCCCTGCGCGTCCTGGCGCTGCGCGGCCCAAAGTTCTGGCGAATACGGGGCGAAGTTCAGGCGCAAGCCGCATATCCGCAGGCCAGGCTACGTATGGAAGCGGTCTGTAAAACCGTCGGCTTCGCCTACCCAGGTTCGAACCCTGGACCTGCCACCAGCTAAGAACACTTCTCAGGGGCACTTCGGTGCCCCTGACTCGTCTCCGGGAACCTCCACGTAATGCGTAGCGCCCGAGCGGGGCGCCAACGCCGGCGCCAGCGGATTCGGCTGGTTCGTCGACATGGAAGTCGACTTCTTGGGCATGAACCTGCACCAGGCCGGTTTCAGCGGTCTGCAGCTGACCGGGCCCGGAGTGCACAACAACGTTCCGCCGTTCCCGGTGCCTTCTCGACCGGCCAGGACGACCGCATGCCCGGCCTGGTCGTTCTCACATCCACAACCAACAACACCCTTCCGGGCTTCTCCGGCCCGGGCACCAACCTGGCCAACCTGTTCAACCTCACCGGCATCACCAACCGGGACTCCAAGGAGACCGAGTTGTGGGACACCTGGATCGTGGGTGCGCCCATTGCCGGTCAGAACGTCGACACCACACTCACCGTCGCGGTTATCGACGACCTCAATCACGACGGTATCTTCAACGATGCGCCGAATGTGGTCCCCGATCTGAACAAAGACGGCCGCATCAACGCCGATGATCTTAAGCTCCTGGGGTCGCGTCCAACATCGTCACCATGCCGTTCCGGATCAACGGCGCTCCGGCCCAACCCTGATACAGCGGGTGCACCCGCGCCGACGCCCAGGGAGACGCCCCCGGGGGGTCGTCGACCATGCCAATCGCCTGCCCACTACTGCGGAGATCGCCCACTGGAAGCCAATGTGGGAGCCATCCGGCGAACGATTTCCCACGCCGGGCGAACGGACAGCCGGGCTGCCGCCCTAGGTGGTTAGCGCGGTCTTCGCCTCGTCGGGGTGATCATGGCTGACGATCAGGCGGGTGTACTTGGCGCCGTCGAGGGTGATCTCCAGCCCGCGAGGCTTCCTGCCGTTCACCGCGGCGAACAGTAGCCGGTGCGCGGCCCCGTCAAAGAAAGTCCCGTACGCGAACCAGCCCGGCCAGTACCCACCGAAGACCTTGGAGTGGCGCGGCTTCAGCCCCTGGATCCGGCGGATCGGCTTGTCGACGACGTCAACGCTCTTCACCGCCGACTCCGGGACGCGGACGTTGCGGTGCATGGCCATGATGCGCTGTCCGGTGGACAGCTTGAGGACGATCTCGTTGCCTTCGCGCGCAACGTCCGCCATGGCCAGCCTCCCGATTCCGGAGGAGCGAAGAACTCGCCAGCGGCTCCTCAGGGCGATCGTTCTCAAGATCGAACTATGCCACGAGCCGGCGCCACGGCTACAGTCCAAGGAAACAAGGAGGGCGGCAATGGCGCAGACGATGCCGTTCAGGATCGGGGCCGACGTCAGCTGTACCGATGGAGCCTGCGGTCAAGTGAGCCGCATAATCGTCAACCCGGTCACCCGGGAGGTCACTCATCTCGCAGTCGACCCCAAATACCGGCGTGGCCAGGGGCGGCTTGTTCCGGTTGAGCTCGTGGACACTGCGACGGGCCAGATCCGGCTTCGCAGCACCCTAGCCGAGTTCCAGGCACTCCTGCCCGCCGAGAAGGGCGGGAGCGTGCCGGACCTCGACTCCAGCGGGCCCTCTAACCAGGTGAGATGGGTACTAGGTCCAGCACACGATCCCGGCGATGCGGGCCAGGGGGTCACCGTCGACAGCGTCCCAGCCGGTGAGGTAGACATACGTCGCGAATTGGCCGTCTGTGCGACCGACGGAGAGATAGGGCAGGTCCAGGGACTGATCGTAGAACCTGGCGGCCACCGTGTAACCCACGTGCTCCTCCGGGAGGGGCACATCTGGGGCCGCAAGGAAGTGGCCGTTCCGATCGGCGCCGTGACCAAGATCGGGACTCTCCTTATCCATCTCAGCCTCACCAAACACCAGGTGAAAGATCTGTTGCCCGTGGACATTGATCACCCAGTGGGGTAGGTGCGGTGTGCCCACCCCCTCCTCAGCTAGCGCATCGTAGTCATGCTTTCACTAATTGTAGACAAAGTAACACATTTTCTGTATTTGGAATCATCAATGTGAACGTTCCGTCCCACGAGCTGCACTCGTAACGTGGACGTGCCCCGCCAAAGATCAAGTTCGGCCGTGAGCACACGGTGAGAAGCGCGGACTGCCCGAAGCATTCCGTGCGGGCTTCGTACGGGATGATCGAGCACCGCTAGTAGCTAATGGCAGCTATTCGGTCGCGCCCATGGGGGTAAATGGTGACGCGCTAAGCGTTGGGGGGAGCAATGGTTGCTCAGCCGAGCAACACGCCTGTGTTGCGAGTGAGGCTCCTCGGAGGATTCGGGGTTGAACGGTCCGATCCCACCGGTCTGGTGTGCGACTGGCGGCGACGGAGCGCGAAGACCCTAACGAAGATCCTTGCGGCGCATCCTAAACACTCGCTCCATCGGGAGCAGGTGCTCGACATTCTCTGGCCTGAGGCGGATGCGGAGTCCGCGCTCAATAGCCTCGGCAAGGCCCTCTACGCGGCACGGCACGCGTTCGAGCCCGAGCTACCGCGGAGACAGAACTCCACCTTCCTCAGGCTGGAGGACGCCATGCTCGTCCTGGACACGGAGCATGTCACGATCGATGCGGATCGGTTTGAGCAACTCGCCTACGATTCCCTGCGGCGTCGGGAGATCTCCGCTCTTGAGTCCGCGGTCGCGGTCTACCGCGGTGAGCTACTTCCTGACGATCGGTATGAGGACTGGTGCGCCGAGCGCCGTAACTACCTGGCCGAACTGCACTTCAGGGTGCTGCTCGCGCTCGCGGACGAACTCGAGCGGCGCGGCGCCTTCAACGAGTCGGCTGACCGCCTCCGGGAGGTCCTCCAGAAGGACCCGACAAGGGAAGAGGTCCACCGCCACCTCATGCGCCTGTATGCGGAGATGGGCACGTCCGACCAGGCGGTCCGGCAATTTCATCGTTGCGAAACCGCCTTGCGGCAGGAGCTCGACCTGGCCCCCCAGCACGAGACGGTGCTGCTCTACCACGACATCCTGGCGAGACGGATACCACCCCACACGACCGCCCTCATCGCGGTTCACGAGCGCGCCGATCCGCCACGGGCGCCGTTGGCGGGTCCCACCCCGGGCAAGCCGTTCGTCGGCCGAGAGCCGGTGCTTCGTCACCTGTGCCAGGAACTCACGCGGCGTGATGACCGCGGTGCTGGGATGATACTCGTCAGCGGAGAGGCAGGCGTGGGCAAGACCCGCCTGCTGGAGGAGCTTGCCGCGGAGGCCGGCCGGCACGGTGCCCTTGTGCTCTGGGGCGGGGGCGGCGCACATGCACATCGGTTCGCCTGGGGTCCTCTCGCGGTCGCGCTGGAGGGCTACGTGGCGAGCCGCCCAGAGTCCGAACGCGACGAGCTAGCGGTCCGCTACCCCCCGCTTGCTGGATTCGTGCCATCACTGGGGATCAAAAGCCAGTTCCCGCTGGACGCTAGGCCAATCGATCATCAGCACGATCTGATACCAGCCATCGTTCGGCTGCTGACGGACCTGGCCCGCGAGCAGCCTGTCCTCCTTGTGCTCGGTGACCTGGATGACGAGGACCCCTACAGGCTCGACCTGCTTCGCTACATGGCTCAGCTGGCGGCCAAGCGCCCATGGCTGATGGTGGGGGCGGCGCGTGAGGATGAAATGGGAGCCGCCACCGAGCTTGGACGGATGATCGAGGCCACCACTCGAGAGCGTCTCTGCCAGAAGATCGACCTGGGCTGCCTGTCCCGGACCGACTGCGACCAACTGGTGCGGGCCCTGTTCGCGGGCCAGGATGTCGGCGACGAGCTTGCAGGACAGATCTATCACTGGTCGCGCGGAAACCCGCTGTTCGTTGAAGAACTCGTCGCCGAGATGCGTAAGACTGCTCGTGGCGGGACCAGCCTGGGAGAACTGGCGCGAGTCCCGGGACGCGTGCGTGCCTTGACGGCGGTACGGCTGGCACGTATGGACGAGACCTTGCGCCGCGTGCTGGCGTTGGCTGCTGCCAGTCACGCGGCGGAGTTCTCGCTCAGCAAGCTCTTGACCGGCGCAGCCGCGCTCGAACCTCCTGTCTCTGACGAGGCGCTCTTCGACGCGCTGGATCAGGCCCTGCAGGCCGGCCTCCTGGAAGAGCGCAAGAGGGGCTACGCGTTCCGGTACCCGCTCATTCAGGCGGCACTATATGAGGGCCTATCCCGGCATCGCCGTGATCAGTTCGAGGCCGCGCTAGCCCAGTGTTTAATATCTCCCATCGTGCGCGGCCGACCGGACGCCGCCTCCGAAGCATCTTTGGGCAGCTGGGCACGGCCACGTTGGCAGTGCTGCTGGCCGAGTGCCTGCTGACCGGCTGCCGGCCGCCCGCGCCGGTGACCATCCACGTCTTCCGCGGCACGGGCTACACCCGGTTCGTCGACAACAACCAGGGCCCAGGTGAGGTCTTCATGCGCTATCCGCTGGGACGCATCGGACTCTGGTCGACGCCGGAAGGGGAGATAGCCGACAGCGTCACCAGAGGGCTGCGGCTCTATCCCACGGTCGATGAGGTAGTGGACAAGGGGGCCGCGGACTGGCGCGCGTCGGCCAACTCGAGCCCGTCGCAGACCAACATCGCTTACAACGCCGATACCGCCGCCAAGGGCTCGGCCGTGGCGCTCACGGTCACCCCCAACGTCTCCGTCTACCGGTACCACTTCGGTCACGCCACCTCCTATGAGGCGGTGGATCTCCTTATGCAGGAGGTGGAGAACTCCAGCGTCACCTGGTCGAACAGCAAGTTCGTATATGTGAACCGCCAGACGGCCGAGGTGACCCTGAGCGACGGCGGGAGCCAGGCATGTTATTTCTACGTCAGGTTCAGCACCCCGGCCACCGGCCACGGCACATTCACGAGCCAAGGTGTGACGAGCGGTGCAGCCCGCATCGCCGGTGACAACGCCGGCGGATACCTCACGTTTGCCCCCCGGACGCCGGTGACCGTTGCGGTCGCTCTCTCGATGACCAGCATGTCCAGGGCCCAGCGCAACTTCGCCAGCGAGTTCCCCACCTTCGATTTTGCTACGGCAGTGCAGAGCCTCAACGATGCGTGGAACGCGAAGCTCGGCAAGGTCGATGTGCAGCGGGCGAGCACCCTCACGGCGCGGGAAATCTACACCGGCCTCTACACCCTGTACGCGAACATCACCGACGTCACGGACAACCGGTCAGGGTACAAACCGGTGTCACCGAGCACGAGACTGCTTACCATCGGCTCCTCCATCTGGTGGGAGCGGGTGGGCGGTGGCTACTTCCGGTGCTCGTTCGATCAGGGACGCAACGTGTACGCGTTCCTGACCCTGCTCGATCCGACCGTCATGAGGGACGTGCTGAACACCTACCTGTCGCAGGACAACCACGACGGGTTCCTCATGGGGAACTGGGACCCCTACACGCCGGACGCTTGGTCCGACCAGCAGTGGGGATTCTTCAGCTATTACTTCCTCGCGGCCAAGCTGGAGGGGGTGACCGGTGTTGACTACCACTCCGCCGAGGCCGCGATCCTCAACACTATGGGCATGGGCGCGACGAACATGTACCTGGCCAGGGAGGGCTATTACAAGTACGGCTACGTTCCGGCGAACATTGGCACTCAGAACTACCTGTACCGGGGCCTGGAGTTCTCTACTCAGCTCCAGGGACTGGCGCACCTTGGGTACGTCCTCGGCGACCGCGCCACCTACAGGACGTACTACCCCTGGGGCGAGGCGTACCTCAAAACGTGGAACCCCGCCGGCATGATCTTCCAGGCCAGGAACACCGATGGCAGCTGGGCTCCGCCCAGCGCCGGGCTGTTTGAGGGCAGTCCGACCAACTACGCCTTCGACGAGCCGCAGGACGGCCTGGGGCTGGCCCGCATCTACGGCGACACCGCCATGAGCTCAAAGATCGCTAGCATCTACGCCGCACCGAACATTTGGTACAACGACTATCAGTTGACGCAGCCCTACCTCGCCATTTCGGCGGACAGTCCGTCGGTCTCGCAGAACGTCATCCGCACCTACTTCCTCCCCGAATTCAGCTCGCTCAGCATGTGGGAGAACCTGCCCGGCAGCGGCTCGCTTTACTACACCGACAATGCCAGCGCGGAGGTCCTCGCCAATCTCGGCATTTACCCGATTCAGTCGCCGGGCGCGCAGTGGATCCTCAACAGCCCGGCCGTGGCCAGAGCCGTGATCCACGGGCGGACTGACACGATCATCGAGGCACCGGATAACTCACCGGCCACGCCCTACGTCTCGTCCATCAGGCTCAACGGTTCGGCATATCCCAGCCACTTCATCTCGGGTGAGACGCTCACTAAACGGAGCAACACACTGACCTTCGGCATGACCGGCAAACCGTCGCGCATCGCCCAGATGTACATCACCGGGATCAACGGCGAGGTGCTTTCGGCCAGCACAGACAACCGCACGTACCTGCGCTTCCATAACGACCCGCTCGGTGGTTGGTCGCAAGCGAAGGTGAGTGCGGCGCGGGCGCCCGTCGCGGTATCGGTGAACGGGACCGTGCTGCCACGCAGCGACTGGGCCTACCGGCCCGGCGAGCAGTTGCTCACGCTCAAGGGCTTGGCCGCAGGCACGGTGATGGTGCGGTTCGGCAGCGGGCCGTCGTGATCCGCAGCGCCACCAATAGACGAAGGTAGCGAGCCATTTCCCGCCACGACGCCTTGCTCTTGCCGACGTACCGTTCCGCGAACTCGAACGGTACCTCGACCACCCGCAGCGGCCGAGTCCGGACCAGGACTTCCAAAAGGATCTTGAAACCCCGGGGGCGGAGCGACGCGGGGTCGATCGCCGCCGTACGTACCGCGAAAAATCCGCTCATCGGATCGGTCACCGGCGCCAGGGTTCGCGGAAACAGCAGCCGCGCCAGCCAGGTTGCCCCGCCGGAGCCCAGCCTCCGGGCCCAGGATGACAGCCCTTTCGCGTTGCCATCGCCACTATGGCGGCTCGCCACCACCAGGTCTGCGCCAGCTCCCGCGGCAGCGAGCAGGTCCACTATCCGCTCTGGTGGGTGCTGCAAGTCCCCGTCCATGACCACGGTCCACGGTGCAGTCACGGTCGCAAGTCCGGCCTGGACAGCGCCGCCCAGGCCGCCCGGCCGCTCACCGGGGTTCCGGTGCAGCATCCGCACCGGCGCCCGCGCCGTCCGCCTGGCGGCGGCGATGACGGATGGGGTGTCATCGTCGCTGTCGTCCACGAACAGCACCTCGCCATGGACCAGCGTCAACACCGGACCTAGCCGCGACAGGAGCGTAGAAATGTTGCCCGACTCATCGCGGGTGGGCACCAGTACGCACACCTGCGGCGACAGGCGTGGCGAACGGTGCTCGGGGAGCCTGGCCACTTGGCGGCTCCCCGGCTGCGCAAGCCCGGAACGTGCCGAAAACATGGCTTTTCCTACCTTCAGCGGTCTTTGCTCGACCTCGGCGGGTTGGTGTGCAAGTCACGCCTGACCAGCTCCGCTACCTTTGCCGGCAAGTCAGGCCATAGGACTTCGAGTGCATTCCAGTGCCGGGACCGGCTGGCCCGCACTGCCTGGGCGTCGTGGCCATCCCGCTGGCTGTAGCGCCATTGGGCGGCAGCCACGTCGCGGCGGTAGGAAGCCTGGATTTCCTCCAGCGCACGGCGGTGGTCGGCTAGTGCGGCAGCGATAGCACGCTGCCGGGCGGCCTCGGCAATCTCGATGGCCTTCCGGTAGGCAGCGTACGACTCAGCCAGGTCTTGCCGCGGTGCGCCCATAACGATCACTTCTCCTTCGAAGCGGGCCGCATGCGGGGACGGGCTCGCTCTCGTCTGTGCCCCACCTTGCCGAGCATGGCGCCGCTGTCTTCCAACGCAGTTCTCGGCCTTATTCCAGGCGGTGTGATCGGTGGCGTGCGGTGAAGGCCTGGCCGTCGGCTAACCAGAACCAGAGCCTGCGGCAACGGTCGGCTCGTCAACTCTCATCAAGAGGGCTCGCGAAACACGATCGACTCCCCAGCGGGACGTTCACCTATGACGCGGGCGGGGTGAAGGCCGCCCCCGGGCGTTGAACGTGGCTGGAGCGAACCTTGGCCAGGCCAACCGCCACGTTCCTCCACACCGCCATGCCGGAAAACGGTTGGAAGAGTACTGGAATGAAGCTGCCTCATGCTGGCAGGACCAGGCAGGGCTGAGGGTGGCGCTTCACCCAGTCCAGAGCGACGAGAGGCGGTCGTGGTCTGCGCCCTCCCGGGAGGTTGCGACATCGCCTTAGGGAGGGGAGGCGGTGGCCCGCAAGAGATACAACCAGCACTTCAAGGCAAGGGCGGTCGGGCTGGTCCGAGAGACGGGCAAGCCGATCACGCAGGTGGCCAGCGACCTGGGAATCTCGCCCAGTGCCCTGCGCAACTGGATCGCGCTGGACAAGCAGCGCAGGCCGACCGTACAGCCGGAAGGAGAAGGCCAGGCAAGGCCGGACGCATCGCCCTCAACGACGTCCCCGCTGCACGAACTCCCGGAGCTATCGGCGACGACGACAACGCGACCATCCGAGGTGCGAGCGCAGGCGAGCCCGGCAGTACAGTTGCCGAACCCTCCCGGCCTGCGGTTGTCCTTGCAGGGACGTCTATCCCAGCTCGCGTTGAAAGGTCATGTGTCCGACCGTTCGTGGCGGCAATGGCCCATGAGCCGCCAGGGCCGACGTTTGATCCTCGCGATACTTGTCATGCTCAGCGCGATCGCCTTCATAGTGTGGACGTCGGTTCCGGCCGTCGCACTCTTCTACCTCTCTTATATGGGCCTCTCCCTCGCGCTGGGGGTCATCGGCGTCATGAGCCTTGTCTGGATGCTGCATGCCTGGCGTACCCCGGAATCGCTCGGACAGAGCGCCTTCCCCGGGGACGATCGGAAACCAACGCACTCTTTCTCGCTGATCGTCCCCGCTCGCCACGAGGTGTCCGTGCTTGAGACCACGCTCACGCGCCTCGTGATGAGCGATCACCCGGACTTCGAGGTGATCGTCGTCGTCGGGGATGACGATCCAGCGACGCGCGACGTCGCTGAACGCGCGGCCGATCGTCATCCGGAGCGGATCAAGGTGATTGTCGATGCCAACCATCCCAAGAACAAGCCCAAGGCCCTGAACACGGCGCTCCCGCACTGTTCCGGCACGGTGACCGGCGTATTTGATGCGGAGGACGTAGTTCATCCCGCTCTGCTCCGGCGAGTCGACCAGTGCTTCCAGCGGACCGAAGCAGACGTTGTGCAGGCCGGTGTCCAGCTGATGAATTTCCGTTCAAGCTGGCTGACTGTCCATAACGTCCTTGAGTACTACTTCTGGTTCCGCAGCCGGCTCCACCGGCATGCCCGCCAGAGCTTCATCCCGCTCGGCGGCAACACTGTGTTCATTCGCACCCAGATTCTCCGCGCCGTGGGCGGGTGGGACTCGAACAGCCTGACGGAGGACTGCGAGCTTGGCGTGAGGCTGAGCGCTTACGGCGCTCGTACTGTCGTCTTCTACGAGCCAGAGCTGGTGACGCGGGAGGAGTGCCCGCCGACACTCGGCGCATTCATCCGGCAGCGAACCCGCTGGAACCAGGGCTACCTGCAGACGTTGTCCAACGGCTACTGGCGGCGGCTGCCGCTCCGGCAGCGCGCCCTAGGCTTCTTCATCCTGGCGATGCCGTTCGCGATGGCGGTCGCCGGGCTAATGATCCCGGTAGCAATTGCGACCGCGATATTCCTCAAGCTGCCTGTCGAGTTCTCGCTCCTATCGTTCACGCCGTTGTTTCCCATGTTGTGCACCCTCGCGGTGGAGATTGTTGGCCTGATGGAGTTCTGCCGGGCATACGGCGAACGGACTTCGCTGCGAGACTGGGGGCGCCTGGTACTCGGAATGCCCCTGTACCAGGTCATCCTGACCTTTGGCGCCGCGCGGGCCGTGATGCGTCATGCCCGTGGCGTCCAGACCTGGGATAAGACGACGCATCTGGGCTTGCATCTCGAGTCGCCCGCCCGTGCGGAACATGCTCGGTCGGCATCATTGCCAGCGCCGTCGCAGCCAACAGCAACGTTGCGGGGTTCCGCGCTCAGCGTGCCGCGGTGGCGCGCGCAGGATCCCCAGCCCCTCCTGGCGGAGGCCGATGGCTTCGCGTCCAGTACGGCTGCATTCAGCTCGGTCCGAACAAGTGCCAACTCCTACCGCGTTCCTGAGCAGGCCCCGGACACTTCGAACGGCGATCCAGTCATCGGCCTCGCTGGGAATTCCCCCCGGTATGAGCGGCTGCAAATATGGCCGGAGGACGGGACAGGCCGTGCCAATGGTAATGGCTCTAACAGACGATCACGCTCTGATGACCTGATCGAGAGCATTGATGGCAGAGCCTTGTGGGCCCGGCTCGATGACCCGTCGGCGAACGGAGCGGGCCCAGGCTCGCCGCCGAGGATCCCGCCAGCCAGCTCCACGCGCTCCGCCAGGACCCGGTTGGGTGACATTCGTGGTGCCCTAGGCAGATTGGCAAGGTCCAGGATCGACATCGCGATTCAGATCCCACTTCTCGTCGGGCTGGGATTTGTGCAGGTAACTAACGTGACCCATTGGCCTGCCACTCTGTTCGACGAGGGAACCTACGTGGGGAACGCGTGGGCAGTCGGGGAGCGCGGGGAGCTCGGGTTCTACACTTATACCTACGGGCACCCTCCCCTAGCATGGTTGCTCATCACTCTTTGGACATCGGTCCGCGGCCTGTTCGTGCCCACTGTCTATTCGCTGGACGTGGCTCGTGAGCTCATGAGCGCGATCAGTATTGTCAGCTTCTCGCTGCTTTACATTCTTGCCCGGCGGCTCAAGATGAATCCTTTCTTGGCGGCCGCAGCGGTAATTCTCTTCGCGCTATGCCCGCTCTCTCTGTACTTCCACCGTGGCTCGGAACTCGACAATCCCGCTACCGTTTGGGCGATTGCTGCGTTCGTCCTGGCCCTATCGCCACGTCGACGCCTCTGGAGCTTCGCGGGGAGCGGTGCATGCTTTGCGGCAAGCGTGCTCTCGAAGGAAACGACGCTCGTCTTGCTGCCCGCGCTGCTCCTTGCCGCATTTCAGAACACCGACTCGCGCACCCGCCGTTACTGCATGGCCTTGATGATCTCTTTTCTTGCTCTCATCGCCCTCGCCTTCCCACTTTATGCGACTTTGAAAGGTGAGCTTATCCCGGGCCCAGGTCATGTGAGTCTCGTCGGTACCGACATCGACATGCTCTTTACCCGGGCGGCAACCGGGAGCCTCTTCAACCCAAATAGCGTGACACACATGTACGTAATGTTCTGGCTCAGCTACGATCCGTGGCTCCTCGGGGGGGCTCTCCTTCTATCACCAATTGCACTCGTGAACCGCGCCCTACGTCCGATAGCACTTGCCTTCGTGATCCAAGTAGCTATAGTTCTGAGGCCGGGATATCTCCCCGCCATGTACGTGATTGCAATCTTGCCTTTCGCGGCGCTCATCGTAGCCGGAAGTATCCAGGTCCTCTGGCGCTTTGTGGCCAATAGCATCCTGGCCCTCTGGCGCTTCGTAACGGGCACGCGTGCCAGATGCCTCATTCCCGCAAGTAAAAGCAGGTGGAGGGCAATTGGCTCCCGTGTGGTCTTCCTGCTCAGGCCCGTGGCCGTCACCGCCTCGGTATTGACAATTGGCGCAGCAGCAATCGCAACCGTCCATGTGACCCCGGAGTGGATGCGCTACGATCGCTCAGCAATGACAGACCAGGTGGACGCCCCGGAGCGTGCCGCAGATAACTGGCTGCTGGACCACGTCGGCCGCGAGCAGCGGCTCATCGTTTCAGATGATTTCTGGGTATTCCTCATCAACCACGGTTTCGATTCCCAGCCGGTGAAAGGCGGCTTCAACTCGCCGACGGTAATCTCGTACTGGCCGCTGGACAAGGACCCAGCGGTCAGGCGCTATCTCCCCTTGGGATGGCGAGAATTTAACTACATAGTGACAGACGGGGACATGCGCGCTACTGCAAAACAGCTGCCTGACACAGCTGATGCGATCAAGCACTCGCGCCTGGCGGCAGGTTTCGGGTGGGGATACTACCGGATCGAGATCCGTGCGATCATTCCGACTCCTCTTAACTCCGGTACAGGTACGGCGCCTCAGGTCCGTAAGTTCAGGGTTCCTGTATCTGCTAAGACGCCGAGTTTGAATCAGATAGCAGACAGGCTCCGTGTCAGCGTCCAGAACATCATCAGTCAGTCGAACTGGTACCCGGAAGATCCAGCATGGTGGTATTACGAAGGAAGTCATAATTACAGAGCACCACTCCCGCCGCGCACTATCCTTTACTACACCGTGAGTTAGCGATGCCCCGCCGGGTGATTGTCCTATTGGCATCGTCCTTGGTGCTCATGATGATCGTGATTGCCGTAGCCGTATGGCGGGCTGTTCAGTCTCAGGTCCTGCTGACCTTGCGAGTGAGGGGGAACGAGCTCGTTAATGCAAGCGGGAGTCCCATCCGCCTTCTTGGGGTAGACCGCTCTGGCGCAGAGTACGCATGCATCAATGGCCGACTTTTCGACGGGCCAACGGGCGAGCAGTCGATAAACGCTATGACATCATGGCACATCGACGCTGTGCGCATTCCTCTGAACGAGGACTGCTGGCTAGGGATCAATAGACCCCGTTCATCTTTCAGCAGCGCGAGTTACCGGGCGATGATCCGCGAGTACATTGCCCGGCTGAACCAGGCGGGCCTGTATGTGATTCTTGACCTTCACTGGAACGCGCCCGGCGGCGAGCTGGCGACCGGCCAGCAGCCGATGGCGGATCTTGACCATGCGCCGGCGTTCTGGTCGTCGGTGGCGCGAGTGTTCAAGACGAACGCAGCCGTCGCTTTCGACCTCTACAACGAGCCGAATGGCATCAGCTGGCAGTGCTGGCGCGACGGATGCGTCCTGCATGAAGGCTGGCGGGCCGCCGGCATGCAGATGCTCGTGGACGCGGTGCGCGCGACAGGCGCCCGCCAGCCGATCATCGCCACCGGGCTCGGCTGGGGGAACGACCTCGGCTCCTGGCTGCGATACCGGCCTCACGATCCGGCGAACCAGCTCGTGGCGGGCCTCCACATCTACAACTTCAACAGCTGCATCACAGCGGCCTGCTGGAACAGTGAGGTTAAGCCGGTCGCTCGTAAGGTTCCGGTAGTTGCCGCTGAACTGGGTGAGGCAGATTGTTCACACGCGTTTATCAACCGCTTCATGAATTGGGCTGACTCCGCCGGGGTGTCGTACCTGGCGTGGAGCTGGAATCCTTTCGGCTGCCGCTACCCCGGGCTCATCAGATCCTGGGATGGGCAGCCCACAGCATACGGCGAGGGACTGCGCGCCCACCTGATGAGGCTCCATCGGCAGTAGCGTCAGGCGACGGCGTGTGCGCCCGATCCGCCCGGCTCGCTCTGGGTCCGGTACCACTCGGCGGCGAGGCGCACCCCGTCGCGGAGATCGACCGTGGGCTGGTAGCCAAGCTCGCGCCGGGCCTTGTCGATAGCCTGCCGGTTGTCCATACCGAAGAACATGACTCCCACGCGGGTCAGCACCGGCTGGTGCCGACTGCGCGTAAGGGTCGCGATCTTCTCGGCGGCGGAGCCTGCGGCGTAAAGGGCCTGGTAGGGGAGGTGAAGGCGGGGCGGGCTAGCGCCGATTTCGTAGGCGACCGCATCCAGCAGCTGCTGCTGGGTGAGTGGGCGGTCGTTGGTGATGTTGTAGGCCTGACCGACCGCATGGTCGCGGTCGAGAGCGAGCAGTAGCCCCTGGACAACGTCGGCGACGTAGACCAGCGGTAGCGCGTTGTCACCGTGTCCGACGATGATGCCTCTGCCGACGCGCAGGCGGTCCGCGATTCGGCCGAAGTTGACCTGATCACCGGGCCCAAAGAAGGTGCCGGGCCGGATGATCACGGCTGGCAGATGGTCATCGGCGATCATCCGCTGCACGGCTAGGTCGCCCGCGGCCTTGGTGATCGAGTACGGTTCGCCGAACGGCCTGAGCAAGAAGTGCTCACTCGCGGGCTCACCCAGAGCCATGCCATAGACCTTCCATGAGCTGACGTGCACGATGCGGCCGACTCCCTGGGCAAGCACTGCCCGGCAGACGTTCTCGGTACCAATCACGTTGACTGCCTGGTAATCCTCGATCGGCCGCCGCCAGGGGCCCATCATGCTCGCCAGATGCAGCACTGCCCACGCGCCATTCATCGGTCTGGTCAGCGTTTCCGGACAGCGGACGTCTCCTCGGTAGATTACGACGCCTTGGTCCTCGAGCCAGCGTGTGTCCTCAGCTGGCCTCGCGAGGACGCGTACGCTATCGGCCCTCTGCAGCAGTGCGGTGGCCAGATAGCGGCCAAGCAGTCCTGTTCCCCCCGTGATCAGGATGTCCATATGGATTGCTTTCGCGTTGCTTGTACCAGGCGGCGGCGCGACTCACGCCCTCGGGAAGGTCCACCCGAGGTGCATAGCCCAACTCCTGCCGGGCCTTGTCAATCGCGTGCCGGTTGTCGGTGCCGAACAGCGCTATACCGTGCCGCGTCACGAGGGGATCGCGCTGTGAGCGGGTAAGCATCGCTAGCCGTTCGGAGACATAGGCGGTGGCGTAGAGGGCCGGGTAGGGGATACGCAGTCGCGGAGGCGTCAAGCCGGTTTCGCGGGCGATCGCCTCAAGGAACTGCCGCTGGGTGAGGGACTGGTCGTTACTGATGTTGTAGGCCTGGCCCACCGCCTGGCTCTGGTCGAGGGCGAGCAGCAGACCCTGGACGACGTCGCTGACGTACACGAGCGGAAGAGCGTTGTTACCGGAGCCGACAATGACCCGCTTGCCGGAACGTAGCCGATCGGCCGTCCGGCCAAAGTTGAGCTGATCACCAGGTCCGAAGATGGTGCCGGGCCGGATGATCACCGCTGGCAAGTGATCTGCGGCGATCATCCGCTGCACGGCCATGTCCCCCGATGCCTTGGTGATCGCATACGGCTCCCGCAGCGGCCGCAGCGGATGATCCTCACGGACGAGCCTTCCTAGTCCCATGCCATAGACGGTCCACGAGCTCACATGCACGACGCGGCCAACTCCCTCGGCACGCGCCGCCCGGCACACGTTCTCGGCACCGGTGACGTTGACGGCGTAATAATCCCTCATCGGGCGCCAGACCCCCATCATGCCGGCCAGGTTGAGCACCCCGTCCACGCCGCGCATTGGCGACTGGAGGGTATCCGCCAGGCGAATGTCGCCCCGGTGAACGACCACACCGCGCTCTTCCAGCCAGCTCGTATTCTCGGTTGGCAGCGCGAGAACACGCACGCGGTCACCCCGGTCTTGCAGGGCCGGGACGAGGTACCTGCCGACAAAGCCGTTGCCCCCGGTGACCAGAATCTCCTTCATGCCCGTACCTCCGCTCTGTCCGACCCTTCGTAGCTGGCGCGGTACCAATCCACGCTGCGCCAAACGCCTTCGGCAAGATCAACCTGCGGGGAAAAGCCCAGTTCGCGACGGGCCCGGCTGATAATGAACCGGTTCTCGCCTCCCAGCAGCTGAATCCCGTAGCGCGTCACAGGCGGAGGTTGGCTTCGACGGGCCAGCTGTCCGAGTTTCTCCGCACCCGCGGCCAGTATCACTGCGAGCCGATAGGGAATCCGGCGCGTGGGCACCGGAGCATCCAGTTCAGCCGCGATGGCGGTGAGAAAGCCTCGTTGCGTAACAGGCTCGTCATTGACCAGCAGGTATGACCTGCCTTCCACCCCGCTCGCCTCGCTTGCCAGCAGGATGCCTCGCGCTACATCGCGGACATAGACGAGGGGCAGATGGTTCTCCCCGGAGCCGATCATCACCATCTGGCCGGACTCGATCCTCCGCGCCAAGCGCGCGAAGCTCGCACGATCGCCCGGGCCGTACACCCAGCCGGGGCGCACAATCGTCACTTGTACCCTCTGGTCCGGGATCAAGCGCTCCAGCAACCGTTCACCAGCGACCTTCGACCGACTGTAGGGGTTGGGCTCCGCCCGGAAAGGTGCGGTCTCGTCCGCCTCTCCGTTGATGTCGATCCCATGAACGGTGATGGAACTGACGTGCACGATCCGCCGTACGCCGGCCAGCGAGGCGGCTCTTACCAGGTTCTCCAGCCCGCGCACGTTCGCCCGCTCGTACTCGGACGCCGGGCCCCATGGTCCCGTCCGGGCGGCGCAGTGGAGTACTCGATCGACTCCGCGCAGGGCTACGGAGACCCCGGCATGGTCGTTGATATCGGCGGTCCGGATGTCCACATTCCTTCCTGCCAGCGAGCCCAGGCTGTCGCCAGGACGGACCAGCACCCGCGGCTCCTCGCCGCTAGCTAGCAGCAGATCCGTCACGTGGCTGCCGATGAAGCCCGTAGCCCCGGTTACCAGTGCCGTCATGCCTCTTCCAACTCCTCTCGCATCTGGACTGACCTGTCCCCTCGTTCCTGGACCGGTCGTTGCTCCTGCTTTTGGGTGAGGCTCAATGCACCGCGCATCGTCAGCCCCGTCA
>Ga0126381_100002839_pt1 | contig 18801 bp, 18 predicted proteins | sample PanSoiMetPlot_28_FD_96465 | JGI IMG/M metagenome (GOLD analysis project Ga0126381, IMG submission 96465) | Tropical forest soil microbial communities from Panama - MetaG Plot_28 | ecosystem: Environmental > Terrestrial > Soil > Tropical forest > Bulk soil | place: Panama | collected 2016-02-17
CGCGGCCGGCTTTGCTCGCGGCGCTCGAGTCCGCGCTGTCGATCGGCCCGGAGGTCGCAGTCCAGCACCGACACCCCGGGGCAACCGACCGAGTGTTCCTCGAGGAGGGCGAGCAGCTGGCGATGCTCTGCCGACGTTTCGGAAATCCCCTTTTCGTGAATGGCCGCCTTGATGTGGCTCTTCTTCTCGGCGCGCATCTCCACTTGCCCGCGCGCGGCATCCAGGTCGCCGACGTGCGCTCGCATCTCCAAGCGGGAACTTGGATAAGCGCCGCAGTGCACGATCCGCAAGAGGCGCTGGAAGCCAATGGCGCAGATCTGGCGCTGATCAGCCCGGTGTTCGCGCCAGGCTCGATACTGACCGCGCCGCGGCCGCCGCTCGGCCCCGACGGATTCGGTCGCTTGGCCAAGGAAACTCCATGCGCTGCTTTTGCGCTCGGGGGCATCGCGCCTTCGAATGCCTCGCTAGTGCACGGAGCCAGCGGCTTCGCCGCAATCTCGTCCGTGCTCAAAGCTCGCGATCCGAAGTCAGCGGCGAATGCGCTGCTCAACGCCGCAAGGGAAAGTCGCCGGCGTTCCGCCACCGAGCACTCGACTTCGATCTCTAGAAGCACGAGTTAGCGACCGCTGCCGCCTCAGCCTCGGCGATTGTCCACCTCGGCTACGTTCGCACCCTCCGCGCGCGACTGCAGTTCCCCGCATCAGCTTTGGACTGACCGACTCGATTCGAGACCGCTCACTCCCCTAACCCCTGAGCTTCACCGAGCTCGCGATTAGGCACAGCTCTTGTGTCCGAGCGTTGCCTGAGTGGGAAGTCGGGAGGCGGACCAGAAGCATTTTTACGAGCCACGGCCGGGCGACGCCTGTCCCGCGCTGCCGATCTTGCCCGCTCACCGCTGCGCACGTGCGCTGTCGGGTTGAACGACGCCTACGCGTTGCCTTCGGCTCTATTTCAGCCGCCAAGCGCACGTCTGCTGGACCAGCTTTCGCAATCCTGCGTCGCGTTTAACCCAAGCGGAGCTGCTACCTCCGCGGCCTCGCTGCACTAAGGGGCTGATCGCCGGGACGTTGTCGCCTTTTGCTTGTCGTTTCCGATCTCTCTGTCAGGGGCGAAGTCTGTCTCCAGAAACAGAAAACAAAACGAGAACAACACCACAAAAAGGAGAAGCAATGGAAACTCTAATGAGCTTCATGAAACGGAGTCAAAAAACGCACACCAATGTATCAATCATTGCCCTCGCGACGGCGCTGATAGGGGTCGGCGCGGGGTGTTCTGGCTCAGCGGGAGCGCCTGGATCGGCCGGAGCAGCCGGGGCCGCTGGAGCTGGCATTCCAGGAAATGACCGCATCGCCGGCCACTGGCAGTACGTCAGCGGGCCAATGGTGGCAGGCGCCACCATCGACAAAATCAATTACCTGGACCTCGCCGCCAACGGCTCTGGGACGCTGCTTACCAGCTCACCTACGAACGGGATTAACGGCTGCGGCTCGCTCGTCTTCTCGGTGCTCAGCGAAACAATCGTGGCGGCAAGTCTGCCGGATTTTCCGAGCGATGAGGGCGTCTCCACTCAGTTCTATGAGTACGCGATGCCGAGCCAGAGCGCGCTAACGCTGACAGACGCTTTCGGAAATGTGACCACCTTCCAGCGAGCGAGCTCCATTCCGCAGTCGGCGACATGTGCTCCGGCGCCGCTGGGCAGCCCGTTGGTGATTCCCGACAACAAGCAACCGTCCTACGCATCGGGGCTAGCGAGCGACGCGTCCTCGCTCTGGTACTCGCCGAACAACGGCGGGGCGCTTCCCCTGAATCCCACCACCGGGACGATCGGGACTTTGGTCAGCTTCACCGGCGGTGGCCAATACCAATGGGTGCAGGCGATGCAGGGCAGCGATTTTTGGGCTGACTGCTATTGCGGAAGCAACAGCGACATGCAGCGCCGGACGTCAACCGGCACGCTGGTTAGCAGCTTCGATCTCTCGGCCGCGCCGATTCACCGGAACATCAACATCGAGGCCGCGAGCTACGACGGCTCGAATCTCTGGGTCGGGGGCTACCAGTACGACATCCGAAAGGACGTGCTTCTCAAGCTGAATGCCAACGTCTCACCACCCACAGTGCTCGCTGCGATCTCCTTCGATTCTCGGATCCAAGGTATGGCCTTCAAGTCCGGCCACCTATGGATCCTGACGCGCTACGTCGGTCCAGAGCTGCTCGACGTCGACCCCGCGACCGGAACGGTGAGAGCGAGCTACACCTTGCCGCACGGCTTCTATTATCACGGATTGACGGCCCTCAACGGAAAATTGTACGCGCTCCGCTCGCACAATTCGGAGAGCACCTTCGACATTCTGCCAATTTCCAGTCTGTGATCGACGATCGCGTAAGCAGATTCTACGCGCGAGGAGACCTCGAATGGATTTGCGCAAAGCGATATTTGACAAATATCTAGGCGGAGGTCTTTCTCGTCCTGTTTCGGCTCTGTTGGCGCTACTGGTGCAGCGCGGCACCGGTAGCGCCGCGTTGATGCTGAGCGGCAATACCGAAACAAAGTGTTGGCTCACTGCTTGCCCGGCTGTGAAGGGTGGTGCCTATGCCGTGGTGGCAGACCCCGTTGCCCTGGGTGGGTTTTACATCGGCGGCAGCTTCACCCACGTTGGCACGGTGGCGCGCAACAACATCGCGAGAATACTTCCCAACGGTCGGCTCGACCTCGATTGGAATCCTAACGCCGACGGAGCTGTCTATTCCCTCGCTGTAAACAGCACCGCGGTGCACGTCGGGGGGGATTTCACATTTGTCGGTGGACGAGCTCGAAATCGCCTCGCCGCACTCGATGCTTCAGGCCGGGCCACTCAATGGAATCCCAACGCCAATGGCGCTGTATCTGCCCTCGCGGTGAGCGGTCGCACAGTATATGCGGGAGGATTTTTCACCTCCGTGGGTGGACACGGTCGCAGTTATCTGGCGGCCCTTGATGCCTCCGGAAATGCCACTCCGTGGGACCCCAAGGCAAATGGCTTTGTCTGTTCGCTCGCGGTGAGCGGTCGTATGGTCTACGCGGGAGGATTCTTCACCTCCATCGGGGAGCAGCGCCGCAATTATTTGGCGGCACTGGATGCGTCTAGCGGTCAGGCCACCTTTTGGAACCCCGACGCCAACGCGGGTGTTTACTCGATCGCGGTCCGCGGCCGCACGGTTTACACGGGAGGATTCTTTACCTCCATCGGCAGAGAGCGTCGCAATTACTTAGCGGCGTTGGATACGTTCCACGGCAGCGCCACATCCTGGAACCCCGATGCGAATAATAGCGTCAATTCTGTCGTCGTGAGCGGCAGCACTGTGTACGTGGGAGGCTTTTTCACCTCCGTCGGCGGGCGACGTCGCAATTTCGTGGCAGCGCTGGATGCGTCGACCGGTTGCGCCACCCCCTGGAACTTGAACGCCAGCAATATTGTTTATTCGCTCGCCGTGAGCGGGAGCACGGTTTATGCGCCAACGCCGGTGAAGTGATGCACTTAGGCCTGCGCTTGGTGCTCGTCCATCAGGAAATTCAAAACTTGGTTTGCAGCTCACATCTGGGGAGCCGGCTCTATGCAAAGAGACCAGCGATCGTTTTAATCGCGTGCTCGGCTTCCGCGCGGTCCGGCATTATCCCGTCGTCGCCGTAGCCGTAATAATCGCTGTCGCCGAGTACCTGAAACACAAAACCGTCTCGGCGTGGAATGAATGCTACGTCCTTGTGAGACAGCCCGTATCGAACGTTGTCCTGAGGGACGGTTCGCGCTAGCTGGCCGCGTACCGGAATGATCGACTCGTCGCTAAATAGGGCACGCGCCCCATATCCAGTGGCGTTGACGATCGTCTTTTGGCGCAGTCTTGAAAAATCGGCGCGACTATTGAACACCGCGATTTCAATGCGTCCGCCGGCAGCAACGTAATCAGATATCAGCAGCCGCGCGTAAGCGTTGATGTTGAACATCATCCACGTTTGGCGGTTCAGCGTGCGCTCGCCGAGAGCGTGAGTGCCAGGCGGATAGGACTTATGCCCGAGCTCGAGTTCGGAGAGCAGCTCCGGCGCGAGTTGCGCGAACGGGGGCCGCCCATCCGCTGGATCGCGGCGCCTGGTCGGGCGCGGGACGCCTTCGCGCACGAAGAAGTGGTCGAAATACTCGATCGGGTCACCCGGTAAGCCCAGCAAGCTCTGGTAGGCGCGATATGAGTAGCGCGCCATTTCCTCCCATGTCTGCTTGAAAGTAGGAGTTGCGTATTTCGCGAGGCAGATGCGCGAATCTGGCGACCATATGCCGGTCGCGAGCGACGACCGGACATTGGGCGGCAGCTCTTTGGCGTAGATTGTGACGCGGGCGCCGACGCGCTGCAGAAGCAAGGCGCTCGTCAGCCCGATCGCGCCGCAGCCGATCACCGCGATGTCGCGCTCGCCCGTCGCAAGCGCACGCGCCATAGCCTCGGAGCCAGAGCCCCACGAGAGCGACCAGCCGCTGCCCCCGTGACCGTAATTGTGAACCACGGTTTTCTCGCCAATGCGTTCGACGTCGAGGCGGGGACCCTCTGCTCGGAAGGGTCGTGTGCAGACTGTGATGGCGGTGATGCGGTCGGTGTCGAGCCGCAGCGGCGGAAGGTCGATCCGTTCAGACGAATCCGGGCGAAGCATCGCCGGGCGGCAACCGTCGAGCGTACCGAGCACCAGCGCCGAACCTGCTCCGGCAAGAAGATCGCGGCGGCGGATCAGCTGGCGCATCTGGACTTTCCGCAGCTCATGATCCTCGCAGTCAAGACTGTTAGCGTGAAAACTAGATCAAGTGAGCCGCGATATCTAAAACTCGACCGTTGCCGAGCTCACGGATTGCCCGGGCGGGCCAGTTGGATTTTGAAACGTCGCCGCCTTAACGCAGATTGCTCGCGCCGCCTCCCGAATCGATCCGAGCAAATAGATATCGGGGTCGCCGTTGCGCGGATCCGCCCACACGGCGTAGACGCTTGTGCCCAGGTGATCCCACGGATGTAATCGCCGGCGAATATATTTCCACCGACCGCAGCGTCCGATAAGGGCCTTTATGTCTCCTCTCGTCCAAGAAGCGCACCGGCAACATGGAGTGAAACATACACATGCATCGCAGCGACCTCGTCCCTAAATAGACATCTACACTGATACACTAAAATGGACCGTGAAACCCAAGCACTTGGGTCTCACGATCCTGGGTTCTGAATCGGCTTCCTTTCATCCAGAAACCGGCAGCGCTGTCCTGGCCAGCGCCCTCGACATATTCCTTCGGGCACTCTTGACCTTCCATCGCCGTCGCACGCCGGCCCGGGGTGGTGCGGCCCTCATGCGGCTCGATCACGTTCGTTCAGCGTTTCGGGTCAGCGCTCGCGATTCGAAGAGCCCCACAATTTCCTGCCTCGTCGCAAAGACGGCTTCGACGGTCGCGCGGTTCTGCTCGCGAATTTCTTCGAGCATGAGCAGGATGCGGCCGTAGCGTGTGGATGAAGGCGGCAGTTCTCGCTTGCTTCTCTTCGCGAGCATCGGGCCATGCGTCATACCGCAACGGAACCCAAACGAGAACTGCGGGAAACCCACGCCTTGGGCGCGCTGACGCTGAAGCAAGAGCTAGAGATCGCGGTCGACTCAGCCTCGGCGATTGCCCACCTCGGCTCGACACCTGCGCCAAGTGTGGGCGTGATCAGAAGTCCCGCAGCCTGGCAATCGAAGCGCTCGCCAGTCGCATGACTCCGGTATGATTCAGTGGAAGTGACTTCCTCCTCGCCCGCACTCTCGGATTTTCGACCGTTGTCGATGGGGGAGCTGATGGACCGCTCCGCGGGTTTTTGGCGTTCGCACTGGAAGCAGCTCTTCCAGCTCTACGTGCCATTCCACCTGACCGGCTATCTACTGCTCAAGCTTCTCGTCTTGGCGATGCGGTCGTGGTTTCCCCTCCTGGAGGGCGGACTCGCATTGACAAATGCCATGCAGCACAACCCGATCGAAATAGTCCGGCAAGGTGCGGTGGGTGCTTCGATCGGCGTCCCCATCTTCACGCTCTATATCTGGGTCCTGTGGCTCGCCTCTATTGCCGGTTCCAGGTACGTCATTCGCATGTGCCTTGGGGATGCGCCATCAACCGGAGGATCGGTACGCTACGCATTTGCGCGCGTCGGACCCGCCACGGGGCGCTCGTACTGGTGGTATTGCTGACGCTTGGTGTCGCCCTTCTGACCGCGTTAGTCGGATTTTTTCTGATCGGCCTTGGGGCAGCGATGTTGCGCACTCTCTTGCCGCCGAATTTCGGCCTGGGCGCCGGAGTGCTCCTCGTCCTCTTTGGCCTGGGCTTGGGTTTCTTTGTTTTTCTGCTGGGGCTGCTCTGGTTCGTGCTTCGATTTCTGCTCATCGCTCCGGTGCTGGCGGTCGAGGATCTCGGCGCGTTCGGCAGCCTCAAGCGCTGCGGCCAGCTGGTGTCGGGGCGAATCGGGCCCGCGTTCACGGATCGAGTGAAGGTGAGGGCGACGGTTCTGGTCACGGTGATGATGGTCGTGCTCATCGTGGTCACGTCGCTCGGCTCGCTTCCCTCGATCTTCGTCACTTTCGCCTATTCGAGGCCCTGGGATCTCGCTCAGTACAATCCCAGCGCGGTTCCCGAGCGCCTGCTCATCCCCGCCGAGCTCCTCCACGTCGGCGTCCAGTCGCTCTTCATGCCGCTGTACATGGCGCTGGCCTGCATCTTCTATCTGGACATGCGCGTCCGCCGCGAAGGCCTGGACCTCGAGCTTCGGCTTGAAGCCTTGCAACGCGAACGGGCGACACCATGAGCTGGCTTCTCGTCGCGCTGATCGCCGCTGCAGCTCCGCATCCATGCGCTTTCGAGGACCGCTTGAATGAGCTCACGGCGGCGGCAAAGTCTTCCGATGCGCGGCTTGAAGAATTGCAGTCGCGATTCGAATCGGATTTCGGTCGGCCGCTGCTTCGCCAGCCCGAGCGGTCCATTCCGCCCCTCAGTCGGGTGGAGCTGATCGGCCGCAGGGCGAAACTCGCCTGCGCGCTGACCTCCCGCTTCTCCGGCGGGGCGACACGCAGCGCGGACCGCGACCGCCTCAAGGAAATACTCGATCGGCCGGAATTCGCCGGAGCGCGCACACGCGATCCGGAGTGGCTCGCGCGCTGGTGGCGCCGGCTGGGCGAATGGTTCGAATCGCTGCTGGAAGCGGAGGGCGCGCAGTCCTTTGCCAGCCTCACCCGAGCGCTGGTGTTGGGGATCGCGCTGGCGGCGGCCACAGCGGGTCTTTTGCGCCTGGCTCGAAGGCCTCGGACAGCGCGCGTCGTAAAAGCGTCTGCCTTGGCGAGCGCTCCTCAGCGCCTCGAAGATCCGGCGGCGCATTTATCTCTCGCCGAGGCCGCGCTGAGCAGCAATGCGCGAGAGGCGATTCGCCAAGCGCTGCTGGCGCTGCTCTCCTGGCTCGAACGACGTCGGCTGGCGAGGCCGGACCGCGCCAAAACGAATCGGGAGCTGGCGCGAGAGCTTCCCGACCGAGGAGCAAGCCCCGAGCTCTCCGAAGCCGTTGAACGATTGCTCCGCTGGTACGACCGCGCCTTCTACTCGTTATCCGCGGTGTCTACGCGCGAAGCGCAGCAGTTCATCCACCAGATTTCCGCCCTTCAATCGAGCCCGGCCGGCGAGAGCCCATGACTGGACCCCGCGGGATTTGGATCTCCGCAGGCTTGCTGGTGGCCGCGCTGGCGGTGGCGATTGCGGCCAGCGAGCGAGCCGCCCCCGCGTCGCTTTCTGCCTCGACGCACAATCCCGGGCCGGCCGGCCTTCGAGCGCTCTACCTGTACCTCGAGACGAGCGGCTTCGGCGTCGCGCGCGAGGAGAATTCGCTGGCGCAGATTCCGCAGAACGTCAAGACGCTGGTGATCTCGGCGCCAAGGCTTCGCCGGTTCGAGGACGCGGAAATCGGCGCGGTCCGCGCGTTCATCGAGCGCGGCGGAATCCTGCTCTACCTCGCCCCCCGACCGTTCGGCGCCGTGCAAGTCGAGCTCGATCGCTGGCTCCATTTGCGCGAAGGTGAATGGCTACACTCGGAGCCGTTTCGCGTGCGGGACGTCAGCAGCGGATCCTCCGGCGCCAGCGTCGAGCTGTGGTTGCCCTTCTCCTCGGGGGCGCCCCGTCGGCTCAGCGTCGCCGGCGATCGCGGCGTGGAGCTTGCCAGCGCGGATGCCCTTCCCATCGCCTGGAGCTCCGACGCGGTCTACGGCTGGTGGCGCGAGATCGGCGCGGGCGAAGTCTTTGTCTTCGCCGGACCGGACTTCGCCGAGAACCGCCGGATCGAGGATGGAGACAACCTCGAGGCTTGGGTGGCACTGGCCGCGCGCGGACCGATGCTCTTCGATGAATCCCACCATCGAATCTCGCGAGCCGCGACCGGCGATGCGGCGAGAGCGCTGTGGATCGTCGCCGCGCAGTTTCTCGCCTGCGCCTTGGCTTTCGCCTATGCGCGCGGAACGCGGTTGGGGCCGCCGCGGCCGGAAATCATCGAGCGGCATCGCAGCAGCCGCGAATACCTCGAGTCGATTGGCTGGCTGACTCGCCGCTCGGGCGTCGAGCCCGAGCTTTTGGGCGAAGCGATGGCAAGGCTGCGGATCGCGATGCAGGATCGCTTGGGCATTCCGGTGTCATTGCCTGAAGCAGAGGCCGCGCGGGCCCTTGAAGAGCGTTGCCAGATTCGCTCCGCACGGATGCTCGAGCTTTGCGAACGGGTCAGAGCTCTGGTCGCGTCGCCGCCGATCTCCGCGGCTCACTTCGCTCAAGCGGCTCGGGAATTCGCTCAGCTGGAGCGGATCATCTCCGGGAGTGGACGCGGATGACTATTGGCCTCTGGAAGCGCCGCGCCGCGCTTTCCATCGCGGCGGGAATCTGTTCAGCCAACGAGCTTCTCGCCAAGTGCGCGCCCAAGCGGCGCTCAACCGTGCAGAATTCTCGGCAGGTGCATAACCTTGCCCAATTGCTTAGAGAGCGTTGACCAGCAGATTCCTTGTTTGGGGGGCAACTTGACGGGCGAGGACCCGAGCCCTAGTTCAGGTGGAGCGACATGGAAAAGGGTTGCCGAGTTCTGATCGTCGAAAACGACGACTCGCTGCGAGAGGGCGCAGCCGAGCTGCTCGAGGAGCACGGCTACGAAGTCTTCTCTGCTCAAGACGGCTTGGAGGCGCTCAACCTCCTCAGGCAGATGGATTCGGGGAAGTTGCCGGACTTGATTCTCCTCGATTTGTGGATGCCTCGAATGGATGGTTGGCAGTTCAAGTCCGAGGTGAAGCGCGTGCCGGCTTTCGCGAAAATACCCATCGTCGTCTTCACCGCCGATCGCTTGAGCGAAGATGTGCTCTCGATCGGCGCCGACGACTACATCGTCAAGCCGCCCGACGTGGAAGCCTTGCTCACGACCGTTGAGTATTTCTGCAAGGGCCCGGCAGCGGCTTCGCGTTAGCTGCAAACCTTGCGCAATTCACTTCCGCCTTTACTTCGCCGTCGAAAACTGCGCGGATCGACACCCTGTCGACCGGTCTGCAATGCTACAAACCCCGTTGGCGGTAGAGGTGAATGACGTCAGCAAGCGGTACGGCAAACGCTGGGCGCTCGCTCGGCTCTCCTTCACCGTGCAATCGGGGCGTTCCCTTCTTTTGACCGGTTCGAACGGATCGGGAAAAACGACGCTCTTGCGCACCATTGCCACGGCGATCCGACCTACCGCTGGAACGATTCGAGTCTTGGGGCTCGATTGCCGCGCCGATCGCCAGGAGGTGCGCGAGCGCGTGGCGCTGCTCTCTCACACCAGCTTTTTGTACGAGGATCTCACCGCGGAGCAAAATCTTCGGCTGCTCAGGCGGCTGATTTCCGCGGAGTCTTCGCGCGGACAGATCGAAGCGCTGCTGGACCGCGTCGGCCTGGCCCACCGCGCGAAGCATCAGGTTCGGCAATTTTCAGCCGGGATGCGAAAGCGCTTGGCGATCGCCCGCCTTCTGCTCAAGTCTCCCAGCGTGGCGCTGTTGGATGAACCCTTCGGCGAGCTTGACCCCGGCGGGGTGGTGGACATGGAGCGGATCATCGCGGAGCTGAAAGCCGCCGGGACGACCATCCTGCTTGCCACCCACTTGGTCGAGCAGGGGTTGTCGCTCTGCGAAGAGCGGCTGCACCTGTCTGAGGGGCGGGCGGTCGCTGCATGAGCTCCTCGCCGTCCAAGCACGTCCTCATGAGCACGTCGTCGTCCAGCGAACGCGGCGTCACCCTGTCGCCGCCCGGTGAAAGCGGCATCCGCAAGGCGATCTCCGAGGAAGCTGGCACGACTTCGTCTCAAGGTGGCAGGACATCGGCACCGCCAGGCGAAGTCCGAAAGAGGCGCGGCCTCGTCCCCCACCTTTTGAGCGACGCGGTGCTCATTCTCGGGAAGGATCTGCTCCTCGAATGGCGCACCCGAACGCGTCTCAATGCGCTGATCTTCTTTTCGTTCGCGACGCTGCTGATGTTCTCGTTCGCGCTTGGCCCGGACACCAAGCTTCTCGAGCAGAACGCAGGCGGGTATTACTGGCTCGCCATCCTGTTCTCCAGCGTGCTCGCCCTGGGCGAGTCGTTTCGGGTCGAGCGCGAGAACGCCTCGCTCGACGGGTTAAGGCTGGCGCCGATCGATGCGAGGGCCATCTTTCTGGGTAAGGCGCTCGGCAACGCCCTGCTTCTGATCTTGCTGGGCGTGCTGGTTTTGCCGGTGATGGTGGCGCTTTACGGCGTGACGCTGGTGATGGGGTTCGGCAGGCTTCTTTTCGTTCTGGTGCTCGGCTCGATGGCGATCAGCTGGCCGGGGACCGTGCATTCGGCGATCGCAAGCAACGCAAGGGCCAGGGATGTTTTGCTCCCTCTCCTGTTGTTTCCTTTGATTGTGCCTGCCCTGCTGGCCGCGGTGAAGGCCACGTCGCTGGTCCTACAGGGCGACCCGATGCTTCAGCTGGGCTCGTGGCTTGGGCTGTTGATCGCGTTCAATCTCATCTACTGGGCGCTGGGCATCGCCCTGTTCCCGCAGGTCATTGAGGACTGATGCCATGCGTCCACCCTGCAAAGCCCGCGTGTAAGCCTTGGGAACGCGCAAGATTTGCCGGGTCCCGCGCGTTCTTGGGCAGCATCGACGACCTGCGAAGGAATTCCAGAACAGCGTGGCCTACGCCTTGCTCGGGAGTTACGAATCCTTGTTCCACTTCAACCTGGCTCCCGGCTTGGACTTTTGATCGCCTTCAACCTTATTTATTGGGCCCTGGGCCTGGTGTTGTTCCCCCGGGTGATAGAGGACTGATTTTATGCGCAATTGGTTAAGGCCAGCCCTGGGTGGAGTCGCATTCGCGATGCTGCTGGTGGGCAGCTGGCTGGCGCTTAGCTGGGCGCCGCCGGATCGTGAGATGGGCGACGTGCAGCGAATCATGTACGTGCACGTTCCATCCGTCTGGATGGCGCTTCTCGCTGTGACTCTGAACTTCGCTTGCTCGGTCCTGTACTTATTCAAGAACAGCTGGAAACTCGACGCGCTCGCCGAGGCTTCCGCCGAGGTGGGTGTAGTCTTCGGGGCGGTGGGAGTCACGCTGGGGTCTATCTGGGGACGCCCGACCTGGGGCGTCTACTGGACATGGGACCCGCGGTTAACTACCGCGGCGATCATGTTGGTGTCGTATGCGGGCTATCTCGCACTGCGCAGATTCGTGGAGGATCCCGAGCGGCGCGCCGTTTGGTCGGCGGTAGTCGCAATCATCGCTTACGTTGACGTTCCCATCATCTGGTACTCCGTCAAATGGTGGAAGAGCCTTCACCAAGTCCAGTCCTCGCCGAAGACCGTAGATCCGGACATGGTTTTCGTGCTGCGCTGGAACGCGCTTGGCCTTCTCGCACTTATGACCTTCTTCATCTGGTCGCGCTACCGGATCGCGCTGCGCGATCGCGAGCGTGAGCTGGCGCTGCCAGAAGCCGTCGCTCCCGCGAACACCGCGCAGATGCAGGCAAGCGGAGCGGCGCGATGAAGAGCGCACTGATTTTGCTCCTCGCACAGCAAGCCACCGATCCAGCTCATCGCGTTGGCGCTGGAAGGATTGAGGGAGGCTGGGAGTACATCTGGGCCTCCTACGCGATCTTCTGGAGCGCGATGATTCTCTACACGCTGTTTCTCTGGCTGCGTCGACCTGAACGCAATCCGTAGGACGCAATGAAGACATCCACCCGCAACCGTTTGATCGCAATTGCCGCCGTACTGGTAGCCGGCGGCGCCCTGGGGTTCATCGCCTTCGGGAACATCGGGAAGAATCTCGTCTACTACTGGAGCCCGGGCGAGATGCTCGGGAAGGGCGAGCGCGCTTACGGAACGACCATCCGCCTTGGCGGCGTCGTTCAGCGGGGCAGCATCCAGTGGGATCCACAGCATACTCGGCTGAGCTTTAAGGTAGCGGACGGCGCAGGACCCGGAGCTGCGTCGGTGCTCGTCTCTTCGACCGAGGTGCCGCCGCAGATGTTCCGCGAAGGAATCGGCGTTGTGGTGGAGGGAACGTACGACCGCAGCGGAGTGTTCACGTCCCATAGGTTGATGGTCAATCACTCCAACGAATACAGGCCCCCCAAGCCGGGTGAGAAGCCTAGAGACTGGGACAAGACGGTCACGGACTCCGAGAGCACGGCCGCGAGGAAGCCTTGAATTCAACGCTCGGGTACTCCGCCGTTCTGGGCGCTCTAGCCTGCGCCATCGTCGGAGCGGTGATCGGAATCGGCACCGGCGTTGCCCGGAGCGACGCCGGTTTGCCATGGGTGCGGCGAGCGGTGGTTGGGTTTTTCGGCTTCATGCTCTTGGCGAATCTGATCATGGTGTACGCGCTGCTAACGCACGACTTCTCTGTGCACTACGTCGCACACGTAGGCAGCCGCGCAACGCCGACGGTCTACACCGTCGTCTCGCTCTGGTCTGCTCTGGAGGGGTCCATTCTCTTCTGGGGCGTGATTCTGGGAACGTATCTGCTCGCGTTCGCGCTGTCGCAAAAGGACGAGCACACCCGCTACATGCCGCTCGCGCTGGGGACGATGCTCGCGGTCGGCGTTTTCTTCGCCTTTCTGATCGCCGGGCCGGCCAATCCATTCGGAAAAGTCTCGCCGGTTCCCGCGGACGGCCCGGGCCCCAATGCGCTGCTGCAGAACCACATCCTGATGGTGGTGCATCCGCCGATGCTTTACCTCGGCTACGTGGGGATGACCGTTCCCTTCGGAATTGCAGCGGCGGCGCTTCTTCGCGGGGAGCTCGGGGAGGCGTGGACCACGACGCTGCGTCGGTGGACGCTCATTCCATGGACGTTCCTTTCGGTCGGAATCGTCCTCGGTTCTTGGTGGGCGTACGCAGTTCTGGGCTGGGGCGGCTACTGGGCGTGGGATCCGGTGGAGAACGCGTCCTTCCTGCCATGGCTGACCGCCACCGCCTTCATCCATTCGACGATGGTCCACGAGCGGCGCAAGGTGCTTAAGCTCTGGACGCTGAGCCTCGTGCTTGGAACGTTCATCCTCACCATTCTGGGCACCTTCATGACCCGGAGCGGCGTGTTCAATTCGGTTCACTCCTTCACCCAATCGGACATCGGCCCAACATTCCTGGCGTTCATCGGCGTCCTGCTCGTCGTCTGCATTTCGCTGCTCGCCACGCGCGGACAGCTGCTTGTTCCGGAGGGAGCCATTCGGTCGCCGCTCTCTCGCGAGACGGCGATCCTGGTCAATAATCTGCTCTTCGTCGGTATCACCTTCACCGTGCTTCTGGGGACGCTCTTCCCGCTGGTGACCGAAGCGGTCCGGGGCGTCCGCGTGAGCGTCGGCGAGCCGTACTTCAACAAGATGGCGGTGCCCGGCGGAGTCGCAGTGCTCTTCCTGATGGGCGTGGGACCGATGCTTCCCTGGGGAACGGGAAGCCCTCGCGTCGTGCGCCAGCAGCTTTTGATTCCCACCGCGCTCGCCGCGGCGACGATCGTTTTGTGCCTTGCTTTTGGCCTGCGCGGCGCAATGCCCATCCTGACGTTTGGTCTGGCGGCATTCGTGGTCGCAATCACCTTGCGGGAGCTTCTGCTGCCCGCCAAGGTCCGCATCCTCGAGCACAAGGAACGCCCCTGGACAGCGCTCGTGCGCAGCGCTCTCAAATCGCGGCGGCGCTTCGGCGGATACGTGGTGCACCTAGGCATCGTGATGATCTTCGTCGCCATTGCCGCATCGTCCTCCTTCGTCACTCACACCTCCGGCACGGTGGGAATCGGAAAGTCGCTGCAGATCGGCGGCTACAATTTGAAGCTGGTCGGTTTCCAGAACGGGGCCGAGCCGCATCGCCGCTGGAAAGCGGCCAATCTGGAGATGACGACCCAGGGCGGCAGAACCGAGCTGCTGGCGCCGCGAATGAATTTCTTCGAGCGCAGCACCGACCCCATCGGCACGCCGGCGGTCCGGTCCACGCCGGCCGGCGACCTCTACGTCACGCTGCTTGCTTTCTCCGACGACGAGCGCTCCGCTACTTTCAATCTCTGGATCTTTCCAATGGTCGGTTGGATCTGGGGAAGCATCCCCATCCTGGTTTTCGGGGCTCTGATCGCCATGTGGCCGGGCCGACGGGCGAGAGCAGCCTTGGCCTCGCCGCTCTCAGTCCAAGATCCGACTGCGATGGGCAAGGTGAATCGGGGCGCCGCATGAAGTGGAAGATCACCCTTGCGCTCTCGCTCGCCGGTGCGGCATTGGTGATCGTGCTAGCGAAGGGATTTGGCCGCGATCCCCATCGGGTTCCGTTCATGCTGCGAGGACAGCCGGCGCCGCTCTTCTCGCTCAACTCACTTCAAACCGGCGAAGCGGTGGAGCTCGCCAAGCTTCGCGGCAAGCCGGTGGTGCTCAACTTCTGGGCGACTTGGTGCGGCCCATGCCGGTTGGAGCACCCGGTTCTCGAGTGGGGATTTCGCCGGTATGGAGATCAGGCGCATTTCCTCGGCGCCGTTTTCGAAGATACCGAAGAGAACGCGCGGGCGTACATCGCGCGGGCGGGATCCCCTTTTCCACAGCTGGTCGACCCTCGATCGCAGATGGCGGTGGATTACGGCGTCGCGGGAGTGCCGGAGACCTATTTCATCGACGCGGACGGGATCATTCGCGACAAATTCGTGGGGCCGATCGACCAAAACTCCTTCGTCGCTCAAATGACGTCGCTGCTCGGCCAGCGGGCTTCCGCGGAGACTCGAAAATGATTGAGCTGGTCATCTTCTTATCGCTCACCGCGCCAACAGTCAGCGGCGCCTACGCGCCTCAGCAAGCGGGAAGCTCGCCGCTGGAGCCGGCGCTGGAGGCGCGGGTGCAGAAGCTGGGAAAAGAGCTGCGCTGCGCCGTTTGCCAGGGGCTGTCGATCGCCGACTCGCCGGCGTCGATGGCGCGCGCCCAGCTCGACAAAGTGCGCGAGCTGGTCGCCGCCGGCAAAAGCGATGACGAAGTTCGCGCCTATTTTGTCGCGCGTTATGGCGAATGGGTCCTGCTCAGCCCCAAAGCTTCGGGAATCAACTGGCTCGTCTGGCTGGGTCCTGCGCTGCTGCTCATTTTTGGTTTCGTCGTGATCGCGCGGCAGTTACGACGCTCACCGCAGCAGAGATCCGCGTCGAGCAGCATCGAGCACGCCGCTGCTGGCCACGCCGCCCCGAGCGAGACCGAGCACTCCGCTGCCCGCGACGCCGACAAGGCCGCGCCCGCCGCAAGCGATGACGATTACCTCCGCCAGGTGCGCTCAGAGCTTCAGCGATGACGCAGACGGAGTGGTTACCTGGAATCGTCGTGCTTGCCATTGGACTGGCGATCGGCTTCGCCTTCCTCGTTCGCTTCCGCAAGTCCGCTGCGCGGCCCAACCCGGATGCGGACGAGCGGCTCGCCGATCTGGAGCGCCGGGCGCTGCTGCTGCTCGACCAGCTCAAGGAGCTCAACGCCGACCGGCACCATCTCGAGCAAGGCCAGTTCGAAGCGGAGAGCCAGCGCCTCGAGCGGGAAGCAGCGGACGCCTTGCGCGCGCGCGACGAGTACGCGCGAGGCCTCGCTGCTTCCGCGAAGCCGACGTCGAGGACGGGATCCGTTGAGGCGGCTCTGGCAAGCCAGGGCTGGCTGGCCCGGCACCCACAACTCAAAGGCGCGCTCTGGGGCGGCGGCGCGGTGCTCTTTTTTGTCGTCCTGGGTCTGTTGCTCGGCCAGGAGCAGAAGCCGCGGCAGGAAGGCGGCGAAGCCACCGGCAAGACTCCACCGATGAGAAGCGCCGGCGAACAGCAGGAAGATCCGGTTTTGAAGGAGGCGATGGCGAACTACCAGTCGCATCCCGAGAGCGTCGAGGCCATTTCGCGGCTCAGCCACGAGTTGATCAACCGACAGGATTTTGAAGAGGCGAGCCGGCTGACCGAACACGCGCTGGGACTCGATCCGTTTCACGTCGAAAGCCGCATCCACCGCGCGGTCCTGGCGGCGATCCACGGGGATCGAGAACGGGGCGAGAAGGCGCTCGAACACCTCGCCAACGCGTATCCGAATGCATACGAGGGTCGGTTGTACCTGGGGTTCCTCGCGCTGCAGTCCAACGAGCATCGCGCTGCGCTCGAGCATTTCGAGCGGTATGCCGCGGAAGCGCCGCCGAACGAGCAGCCGCCGAGGTTGGCGGAAGGAATTGCCGGGCTGCGTAGAGAGCTTGGGCTTCCCGCCGCGGGTCCGGCAACCCGCTGAGGTCTGCGCCGCGCACCCCCTACTCGTGCAAGCTCGCCCGACCGCAGTAAAGGCTCTAGAAGTCGGGATGCCCAAGACCTCAATAGATCGGCCGGGTCTCCCGAATGACCCTATAGGCAGGGGTTCTCCTGCCGCAGACTCGGAACCTCCCGCACAGTTTTTGCCCTCTTGTGGGCAACGCTCGATCGCGCAAGCGACTGAGAGCACTGCGAAGCTCAAAAATTTTGTTGCCCCCAAACTGTCAAAAACTGCGCGGGACCTTTGAAGCTCATGACGTGGAGCGTGGTCGTGTCGTTGGGCGACCGAGGGCGCAGTTGCATTGGTGTTTGCATCGGGCGGCGCAGTAATGACAGCATTGTCGAGCGTCCTCGGGCCCGCGCCGAGACGGTGGCGTTAACGCTCGTGGGCTTGGCTCTTTTCGGAACCGGACAAGTGCGAGGAGGCAAACCAGCCGCTGCGCCGACGAGGTCGACCGAAACTGCTCTGTCGAAGGCGAACTGAAGCCAGTCTTTAGGTAGAGTTCCTTCCACCTTCTAATCCATGTCTTCCCAATTCAAGCTAGGCCTGGGTGCAAACTGCTTGGGCGATGGTCGGACCTCCTTTCGGGTATGGGCGCCGGATCGACGCCAGGTGGACGTTTCGACCGAGGGCGGGCCCGTCAACCACCTATTTCCTCTCCAGCGCGACGATCGCGGATACTTTTACGGCACGCACCCAATCGACGTCGGGCAGCGATACAAGTACCGACTCGATGGGGCCGATCGGTTCCCCGACCCCTGTTCGAGATTCCAGCCCGAAGGTCCCCACGGCCCGTCCGAGGTCGTGGATCCTTCAAGCTTCCCATGGAGCGACGCCGACTGGCCCGGAGTCAAGCTCGACGGGCAGGTCATCTACGAGCTTCACGTCGGCGCATTCACGCCGGAAGGCACCTTTTCGGCCGTCGCGGCACAACTGCCCTATCTGAAAGAGCTCGGAGTCACTCTTGTCGAGCTGATGCCGGTGAACACTTTTCCCGGCCGCTTCAACTGGGGTTATGACGGAGTCGGGCTGTTTGCCCCCTGCGCGGTGTACGGCAAGCCGGACGACCTGCGGCGCCTGGTGGACGAAGCGCATCGCATCGGGCTCGGGGTCATTCTGGACGTCGTCTACAACCACTTCGGTCCAGACGGAAATTACCTCGGGCAATTCTCGCGCTCGTATTTCAGCGATCGATATCCAAAGGAATGGGGCGATACGCCGAACTTCGAGGGTCCGGATTCAGGGCCGGTGCGAGATTTTTTTATCCAGAACGCGTGCTACTGGCTGGCCGAATTTCATTTCGATGGCCTTCGGCTCGACGCGACGCACAGCCTCTTCGACGAATCGAAGGTGCACATCGCAGCGGACATCGCGCGCGGCGCTCGGGCGGCAGCAGGCTCCAAAAAGATCGCGCTGATCGCCGAGAACGAAAAGCAGGAGGCAAAGTACGTCACGCCGGTGGAGCGCGGCGGATATGGCCTCGATGGAATGTGGATCGACGACTTTCACCACGTCGCGCGCGTTGCCGCGACTGGGCGCGCCGAGGCTTATCTGAGCGACTTCTCTGGAAGCGCCGAGGAGTTGGTCTGCTGCGCTCGCCGCAACGCCATCTATCAGGGCCAGTGGTTTTCGTGGCGCAAGAAGCCGCGCGGATCCCCGCTTTGGCACGTGGATCCCAAGCAGCTCGTTTTTTTCTTGCAGAATCACGACCAGGTCGGCAACCAGCTCAAGGGGACGCGGCTGCATGCATTGGCCGGCGACATTCGCGCTCGGGCGCTGACGACCTACTTTCTCCTGTTGCCGCAAACGCCGCTTCTTTTCATGGGCGAAGAGTTCTTCGCCTCCACCCCCTTCCTCTATTTCACCGATCACAATGTCGACTTGCAGCGCGCGGTGCAGAAAGGCCGGGAGGAGTCCCTTTCCCAGTTTCCCTCGGTCCGCCACGCGATCGAGAGCGAGGGATTTCATCCGCCGACCGGGGAAGAAGCATTTCACG